>OLSG01000116.1_pt1 | contig 97640 bp, 62 predicted proteins | sample 1673041 | NCBI WGS metagenome assembly OLSG01 (sample SAMEA3136749, study PRJEB25190) | human gut metagenome | reverse complement strand
CGGAGTGAAATGAATTCATTTCACTCCGTTTTTTATTTGTTTTAGATTTCTTTTAAAAATATGGAGGGGGAAAAATATCCCCCTGCCTATATTGACTATTAAATATTTGATATGATGAAGAATAGACTAAAAGGTTTCGCTTTTATGTTGACGACAGTTGTTTCGTCGCTGACTGCACAGAATGTGGTTGTTAACGGACCTGATGGTAAGTTGCAGGTCACGGTTTCGTGTCCGGAAGAAGGCAAGGCATCCTACTCTCTTGTTTATAACGGAAAGCAGATGCTCGAATCTTCCCCGTTGGGGTTGGAAACGAATTTGGGTAGTTTTGTCAAAAGAATGAAGCTGATCGGACATCAGGAGAAGCAGATTGATACCGTTTATACTCAGTCGCGCATAAAATTTTCCCGCATACACTATCGTGCTAATGAACTGGTTTGCTATTTCTCTAATGATAAGGGGCAGAAAGTGAATGTAACGTTTCGGGTGAGCAACAATGATGTAGCTTTCCGGTATACATTGCCTCGTCAGGGAGAGACAGGAAGTGTTGTAGTGAATAGCGAAGAAACGGGATTCCGTTTTCCTGCCGGAACTACCACCTTTCTTTGTCCGCAGAGTGATCCTATGATTGGCTGGAAACGGACGAAACCTAGTTACGAAGAAGAGTACAAGGCAGATATCCCGATGGATGTGCGTTCACAATATGGACATGGATATACGTTCCCTTGTTTGTTTAAAATCGGGGAAAATGGTTGGGTGCTTGTCAGTGAGACGGGAGTGGACAGCCGCTATTGCGGTTCACGTCTGAGCGATGTCACAGAGGGAAGTCTTTATACAGTTACCTTTCCTATGCCTGAAGAGAACAATGGTAATGGAACGGTAGAACCGGCTTTCTCTTTACCCGGTTCTACTCCTTGGCGTACTATTACTGTGGGGGAAACATTGAAGCCTATTGTGGAAACGACTGTCCCGTGGGATGTAGTCGAACCGCTGTATGAAACGGAACACCAATATCGTATGGGACGGGGAACATGGAGTTGGATAATCTGGCAGGATGGTAGTATTAACTATGATGATCAGGTGCGCTATATCGATCTGGCTGCAACTATGGGTTACGAATATGTACTGATAGATAATTGGTGGAATACGAATATCGGTTATGAGCGTATGGGGCAACTTATTAAATATGCACAGAGTAAGAAGGTGGATATGTTTTTGTGGTATAGTTCCAGCGGCTATTGGAATGATATCGAACAAGGGCCTACGAATTTGATGGATAACCCTATTGCCCGTAAGCGCGAAATGAAATGGTTGCAAAGTCAAGGAGTAAAAGGTATTAAGGTCGATTTCTTCGGCGGTGACAAGCAGGAGACAATGCGTTTGTACGAAGCTATATTGAGTGATGCCGATGATCATGGGCTGATGGTTATCTTCCACGGTTGTACTTTGCCGCGTGGCTGGGAACGGATGTATCCCAATTATGTAGGCAGTGAAGCGGTGCTGGCTTCGGAGAATATGATTTTCAATCAGCATTTCTGTGATGAAGAGGCTTTCAATGCTTGTTTACACCCCTTTATACGTAATTCGGTCGGTTCTATGGAATTTGGCGGCTGTTTCTTCAACAGACGATTGAATAAGGGAAATAACGGGGGAACAACACGCCGGACTACAGATGTATTTCAGTTAGCGACTGCTGTTTTATTCCAAAATCCGGTTCAGAACTTTGCTTTGACTCCTAATAATCTGACAGATGTTTCCCCGGTCTGCATTGACTTTATGAAAGAAGTTCCTACTGAGTGGGATGAGAGTCGTTTTGTTGATGGTTATCCCGGGAAATATGTAGTGCTGGCCCGTCGTCATGGTGATAGTTGGTATCTGGCTGCTGTGAACGCTACTAAAGAACCCTTGAAACTGAAACTGGATTTACCGATGTTTGCCGGAAAATCAGTTTCTTTCTATAGTGATGACAAACAATTGCAACCACAGTTACGGCAGTATAATGTAAAATCTGATGGCAAGTTTCAGTTGACCATTCAACCGCAAGGAGGCGTTGTTTTAAAGAATAACTGATCGTGAGCATATTTTAATAGGTAGTAAGACTAGGTAATGAAAGGTAAAATGTTTTTGGGCGCTTTCGGTTTTTTATATATGGGGATAGTAGGTGGATGTTCTCAGCCTGTCCCTGATCTGTGCTATCAGATTGAAGTGGATAAACCGCTACAGACAATGGACTATTTCGGTGCTTCTGATGCCTGGAGTATGCAGTTCATTGGTTTATGGCCGCAGGAAAAACAAAATCAGATCGCTGACTGGCTGTTCAGCATGGAGAATGATGAGAATGGTAAACCGAAAGGGATTGGTTTGTCTCTCTGGCGTTTCAACGTTGGAGCAGGTAGTACGGAACAAGGTGAAGCAAGCCAGATTGCTTCACCTTGGATGCGTACCGAATGTTTTCTGCAAGCGGACGGAACGTACGACTGGAATAAGCAACAGGGACAGCGTAACTTCTTGAAACTGGCAAAGGAACGGGGTGTTACCAAGTTTCTTGCTTTCCTTAATTCTCCTCCTGTGTATTATACTCAAAACGGTTTGGCTACTAATACCGGTCGTGGAGGGACGGCAAACTTGAAACCGGACTGTTACGAGAAGTATGCACGTTTTCTGGCAGACGTAGTAGAAGGAGTAGAGAAGCACGACGGAATAAAGTTCAACTATATCTGTCCTTTCAACGAACCGGACGGACATTGGAACTGGGTAGGACCGAAGCAGGAAGGCTCTCCGGCAACCAATCAGGAAGTAGCCCGGACCGTCCGTTTGCTGAGCAAAGAGTTTGTGAACCGGAAAATGGATACGCAGATTATGGTGAATGAATCTTCGGATTATCGTTGTATGCTCCGTACCCATCAAACGGATTGGCAGCGTGGCTATCAGATTCAGTCTTTCTTTTGTCCGGATAGTGTGGATACTTATTTGGGGGATATACCCAATGTTCCCCGATTAATGCTTGGACATAGCTACTGGACAACGACTCCTCTGAGTGAATTGCGTGCCAAGCGCTGCGAACTGCGTGAAGCCTTGGATAAATACAACGTCGGCTTCTGGCAGTCAGAAACCTGCATCATGGGGAATGATGAAGAGATAGGCGGTGGTCACGGCTTCGACCGTACGATGAAGACAGCGCTTTACGTCGCTCGTATCATCCATCATGACATCGTGTATGCGGGAGCGAAGAGCTGGCAGTGGTGGCGTGCCATTGGCGGCGATTATAAAGACGGATTGATTCGGGAATATACCGATGAAGATCTCAGAGATGGACGTGTGGAAGATTCCAAACTTATGTGGGCATTGGGTAATTACAGTCGCTTTATCCGTCCGGGAGCTGTCCGCCTGACTGTTTCTGCTTTCGATAAAATGAAGAATTTAATTCCCGGTGGTGATACGGATCAACAGGGGTTGATGTGCTCTGCTTATAAAAATGCGGATGGTTCGTACGTTATTGTTCTCATTAACTATGCACAGGCGGAGAAAGAATTTGCCATCGACAAAATTGACGGTAACAGAGTTCAATGGCAAGTTTATCGGACTTCTGATATAGAAGGAGAAGACTTAATGCCCGTTGAAAAGGTAAAGAGTGGAAAAACGGTCAGGATTCCGGCACGTTCGATTATAACATTATTGAGTAAACCGCTTTCATAGAAGAGAATTATTTGTTTATTCCTTTGAATAAAAACTGTTTTATAATTTGATTCTTTTTCCTCTGTTTATCAGACCGTACAGTTCTTACTAGAAGTTTATTCGACTATTATCTGTTTATTGTCATACTGAAAGTGTGCAATGTTTAAATCATTCAGTACATTCAGCAAAGTCTTTATCGGGACGTTCCGGCTAAAGCGGAAATGAACTCGTTTGTGTAGCAGGTCCACCGAATGACAGATGATGCTGATATTATACCAAGTGCCTATATTTTGCAGTACTGTTAGCATCTCGGTATTATCATAATAAAATTCGTCTTTGAGCCACCCTTCATTTTCTGTTTGGGTGGCTTTTGATAACTGAATATCACCGTTTGCCGTTAATGTAGCGCATTGTCCGGGCAATATTCTCTTTTCGGGTAGAGATTTTACTTTGCCTACACTCACATGTCCTTGGTATAGTGTGACGACAGGAGGATTGCCGGGATAAGCGTTTACATCGAATACAGTACCCAGTACCTGTGTTTGCATCTTCCCGGCGGAGACGATAAAGGGATGGTGGTTGTCCTTAGTAACTTCGAAACGTGCTTCTCCGGTAAGACTTACGATACGTTTCTTTTTGGAAGCAAATTCTTTCGGGTATTCCAGACGACTGTTTGCGTTTAGCAGTACTTTGCTTCCGTCCTCCAAAGTGACTTTGGTCGTTGTAGCTGGTGGGGTAGAGATGATGATGATGCCGTTTTCTTCCGTGGTTGTAATCTGCTCCGGTGCATGGAGGGCACTAAAGATTTCGATAAACTGTCTGTTATCCGTTTTCTGCCAGGGCGACCAGAGCAATATGGATAAAGCGAGCATTGCTGCTACGCCGCCGGACAACCAGATGCGGAGATGGAGTTTCCGTTTTTTCTGTTCTTGACGTTGCACGAATATACTCCATTCTTTCCGGGTTTCTTCCGGCAGGGGCATATCACCCAATGCTTCACCGAAGGCGTTCTGCAAGCGGTGTATCTCAGCATCTTCAGAGAATGGACAACGGTTATCTGCTACCGGTCCATAACTGGAATCTTCCGCTTTCATCGTACATTTTTCTTTCTCTTTCATAACCTGTCCTCCTTTTTAATCTTTCATGGCTTCGCGTAGTGTACGCAAAGCTTTAGATATATGTTTTTTTACTGTGTCGGGACTGATACCAAGCTGCCGGGCGACTTCCCGGTAGGTAAGATGTTCGTAGTAGCACAAACGAAGTACCGTGCAAGTTGGTTCAGGCAGACTTCGGGCAATCGCTTCCGCTTTTTGTAGCAGCGCTTCGTGTTCCCGATAGTTATTTTCTACATCAGCCAGTGTTGCTTCGTAGAGAGCTTTTACATTTTCCTGCTCTACTTGGAGATGCTTCAAGCGGTTGAGGCAGTTGTTGCGGACGGCTGTGTATATCCATCCGCCCCGGTCATTCTTGTTCAATTGCTCGAAATGTTTCCAAGCTTGTTCCATTACTTCGCTCACTATATCACGTGCTTCTTCTCTATTCCCCATCAATTGTGTGGCATATCGTACCATTCGCGGATACATTTCCGTAAACATCTGTCCGAAGGCTTCTCGCTTTGTTTGACTTTTATGGAACAGGAACATTCTTTTAAGGATTCTGTGGCTGTAAAAGTAGCTTTTCTCTTTCAAACTACCAGTTTACAAACGTGACTTTTCGCTTGCTCCGGCTCCGGTTCCTTTATATTTGCTCTTCGTGGCGTTGAACTGATAACTCAGCCGGATGCCGAAACGCTGTTGATCGGTATATTCACGACTGGAACTGAAGGTACGGTCGCCATAAATGGTGAAATATCGGTGGGCGGTGTGAAAGAGGTCTTTCGCGGTTATCGATATTTTCAGTGACTGGTCTTTCAGGAACGATTTGGTCAGTTGGGCATCCACTCTTCCTTCGGTTTTCCAGATGGCGTAACTTTGTTTGGCACCGGGTGACAGTACTCCTGTGATGTTAAGGAACCAGCCTTTTGGGAAACTGAAACTGTTGTCAAGACTGAAATAGAATCGTGGTTCATTCCAGTCTTGAGTGATGCCTATACAGGCTGCATGCGAGTCGTACCAATTGACGCTGGTGGTGAACTGAGGTTGCCAGATGCCAATCTTTGGTGAAAGGACGATGCTGGTTCCGTATCGGTTGCTATGCGGAATGCTTGCCATGCCGAACAGCAATACGCCGGGATGATTGATGTCGTCATACGGGCGGGTGTAGCTGGTGTACATGTTCCAGCAATGGTCGTAGCTGAGACTGAAGTTGATCCATTTCCATCCGGCATCAAAGAAAGTCGCACGATGTATCTGAGGGACGAGAAACGGGTCTCCGCTCCGGTAGGAGTACTTGTTCTGATAGGTGACGGCGCTAGTGAGCATGTCATAGCTGGGACTGTATTTCAGAGTGCGGTGAGAAAGGGCGAGAAACCAGTTTCCGGAAGTGTATCTGATGCTGATTACAGGTATCCAGTCGTGGTAGATGGGGCTTTGTCCGTCCTGGTGAATCCCTTTCTCGTAGTAATCTGTTTGTTGAAATTCATAGCGCAGTCCGGCTAAGATATTGAACTTTCCCAATGGCAGGCTATAGTCGATGAAGCCGGAGAACATTGTTTGTTTGATGCGGTCGTCGGCATCGGCGGAGAAGCCGCTTTGGAGGAAAATGTCGTGGCGGTTGGTGAATGTCTCTTCTGTGCCGAAACTGAGTTTGCCTTTCCAGAGTGGGGCGGTGATCAGCAGTTTGGCGGCATAGAGGTGGTTGCGTACGCGGTTGCTCGAAGTGGCGTCTTCGGTTCCGTTGTTTTCGGCATATTGATGGATGCGGTCGCGTCCGTACAGGTAGTCGGCGTTGAAGTCGATGTTCCACTTGCCGAATGTACCGTTGTAGTATCCGTTGGCTGCCTGCCACCAGCCGGTATGGGCATCTGTTTGGCGGAGAGCGTGCAGATGGTCTACTTCTTTGCCGTCTTGCAGAATGCGAGTTATCCCTTCATTGGTAGTATGTGCATTGCCTATGTTCGTGCCGGGCATATAGCGCATGCCGAATGACTGATCTTCGTCGATTTCGTAGTTGAATCCCAGTTCACCGTTGAAGGTACGATAGGTTTGTTTGCTCTTATCCTCTGTCGATTGGTTCCAGTCGGATGAGGCATAAATGTCCTGACTGGAGGTACCTGTTCTGTAATTGTTGATTTCCGCAAAGTCTCCTTTCACGAAAATATCCAGTCCGCCGGTACGGTAGTTCAAGGAGATGCCTTCGTTGCCGATCGGTTCGTGGCCTTGCGAGTAGTCAGTGTAGAAACTGCCGCTCATTCCCTGTCCGCGTTTGCGGATGGTGCGCAGACGGATGACTGCGCCCACCGAAGAGCCATATTGTACGCCCGGTGTAGTGATGATTTCTGCCGATAGTATTTCATTTGCTTGCAGGCGGTCCAGTTCAGTCTTGTCTCTGACTTTGCGACCGTTGATATAGATTTCGGGGGTGCCTCTGCCCAGTACGGTATATTCTCCGTCCGAGCCGGTGACAAAAGGGAGGTGGGAGATCATTTCTTTGGCCGATCCCATCAGTGAAAGGGGCGTTCCGGCTATGTTGGCTGTCAGCGTTCCGCCTTTCCGTTCTATCAGGGGGCGGGAGGCAGTGATGACTACTTCTTTCAGTAACTCTGTGTCGGGTTGCAGGCGGATGGTATTTTGTTGGCGGCAGGGGATTATTTGAGGACAGTATCCTATGTAAGTCGCTTTCAGCAAACAGTCTTCTCCCGCTATCGGGGGCAGATGGAAGGAACCGTCTTCTTCGGTCACGCTTCCGGCAAGGAAACTGGAATCAGCGGCAAGGGCGAGAATGTTGACAAAAGGCAGGGGCATCCCTTTTTCGTCATATACTTTGCCTTCTACGGCGATGGCTTTGTCCGATTTCTTGCGCTGTACGACGAAATACTCTTCCCGTTCGATACAGACAAAAGGTTTGCCGGTTAATACAAGGTCAATGGCTTCGTGCTCCGTCTTTTCGTGGATGCTGACGGTTACCCGATAACTTTCTGTTCCGTTGTAGGTGAAGAGAATATTCTTTCCGCCTGCTTTTTCTATTTGTTTCAGTGCTTCGGGCAGACCTTCTTTTTTCAGTTCCAGTGAGAACTTCTTTGCAGAGGTCTGTGCCTGCAAAAGGGGAAGGGCAAAAAATAAACCGTATCCGATCAGTAACCAGCCGATTGCTGTCCAAGTAAAATCAAACTGTCGTATCATACTTCTGTTTTAATGATTTTACTTATACTACAACCAAGGTGTCTGATCGGGTACGGTTTATCTGTTTTATTTTTCGATATTTATTTCAACTTCTTCTGATATTCTCCTGAATTAAGTATTTCCAAAGCTTTCTGAACACTTTCATTCGTGGCATTCATCACCCGGAAGTACTCGTTCATATCCCAGAGGTCACGGGCTATCAGTGCTTTGAGTTGCGTTTTGATAAGCGGCAATGATTTTTGATATTGCTCTTCGTTAAACTTCACACCTTCCTTCTCGCCCATTTCACGGAGAGTGGCCAGCATATCGTCGTCAATGATGAACTTCTCGTTGAAGTGCTCGAATTTCTTATATTTGTCAGCCAATTCTTTCCGGTGATCCTCTATGAATTTCATCGTGAATTTGATAATGACTCCTTTTCCGACCAGATTCCGGTGATAATCTGTGTAGAGAGTTGTGTCGATTGGAACGAAGTAGTCCGGCATGATGCCGCCTCCACCATAGACGGTACGTTTCAGTTTCTTGGTCTGCACTTTCAGAGAGTCGGGGAAGTGAATACTGTCGGCATTCATCAGTTCTCCGTGATTAAAGCGTTCTATCAGGTCCTTATTGTAATCAGTCGAACTGTCATAAGGCTTTTGGATGCAACGACCGGCAGGAGTATAGTATCGTGCAATGGTCAGTCGGATCATAGAACCATCCGGAAGGTCGATAGGACGTTGTACCAGTCCTTTGCCGAAAGAACGGCGGCCTACGATGATACCTCTGTCCCAGTCTTGTACTGCACCGCTCACAATCTCGCTGGCAGAAGCAGTGTATTCGTCTACCAGTACGATGAGGCGACCGGTACGGAAATCTCCGTTTCCTTTGGCGAAGAATTCGCTGCGCTGTGCAGTTCTGCCTTCGGTGTAAACAATCAGTTCCTTTTGCCCTAAAAATTCATTGGCAAGGTCGATGGCGGCATTCAGATATCCTCCGCCGTTGCCTTGCAGGTCGAGAATCAGGTCTTTCATACCTTGCTTCTGAAGAGCCGTCATCGCTTTCTTGAATTCTTCGGCAGTGGTGGCTCCGAAACGGTTGATACGAATATATCCGGTCTTTGGCTGAATCATGTAAGAAGCATCGAGACTGAGAATAGGAATCTTATCTCTTTTCACAGTGAATACTAACGGTTCCTGTACGCCACGACGGACAATGGTCAGATTAACTTTTGAGCCTTTCGGTCCACGCAGGCGTTTCATGATATCTTCCGTGCTCATCTTTACTCCTGCGATGGCGGAGTCGTTAACAGCTATGATACGGTCTCCGGCAAGGATACCTACTTTCTCGGAAGGTCCGTTGCTGACAGGTTGTACGACGAGTAGGGTATCTTCAATCATCTGAAACTGTACACCGATACCTTCGAAGTTGCCTTGAAGCGGTTCGTTCATTTTCTTCACTTCTTCGGCATCCGAGTAGGTGGAGTGAGGGTCAAGCTGTGCCAGCATTTTGATGATGGCTTCTTCTACGAGTTTATCTTCATCTACTTTGTCTACATAAAAGTTGGAAATGGCAAATTCTGCCATCTGTAGTTTTCGCATGGCGGAAGAACCGAAGTTCTGAGCTTGTACACTAATAGCACACAGGCAAATACACAGTATCGTTAACTTTTTTATCATCTTCTGTATTATTGGGTTAAGTTTGCCTGCTGTTCTCTTTGGGGCAAGTGCTTAACTTGATTATTATTCGCTGATTATCATTCCTTCGGGGATAAACTGGCTGATATCTTTATTGTAGGTCAGCAGTTCACGTACAATGGTTGAACTGACACAGGTCAGTTCCGGTTCCGTGAAGAGCAGGATGGTTTCGACACCCGCCAGTTTACGATTAATATCTGCAATCGTTTCCTCATACTCGAAATCCTTCACTGTGCGGATACCACGGACGATAAATTGCGCTTCTACCTGTTGCGCAAAGTCTATCGTCAGACAGTCATAAGACATCACTTTGATGCAGGGATTGTCTTTGTAGAGATTCCGGATCATTTCTTCTCTTTTCTCGATGGGGAAATAGGTATTCTTGTTTTCGTTGATACCGATTCCGATAATAACCTCGTCCATAAAGGTGAGTGCACGTTTCACTACCGAATAATGACCGATGGTGAAGGGGTCGAAAGTACCCGGAAATATTGCTCTTCTCATGATGCCAAGTCTTCTTCTATAACCAGATTGTCTATAATAAAGTTCTGTCGTTCCATTGTATTCTTGCCCATGTAGAACTCCAGAAGTTCTTTCACGGCATCAGTCTTACGTAATGTCACTTGTTCCAGACGCATGTCTTTGCCGATAAAGTGCTTGAACTCGTCCGGTGAAATTTCTCCCAAACCTTTGAATCGGGTGATTTCAGGGTTGGGACTTAATTCATTGATAGCATTCACCCGTTCTTCATCGCTGTAGCAATAGATCGTTTTCTTCTTGTTGCGTACGCGGAACAGAGGCGTTTGCAAAATATATACATGCCCCTTCTTTATCAGATCGGGGAAGAATTGCAGGAAGAAAGTAATCAGTAACAAGCGGATGTGCATGCCGTCCACATCGGCATCGGTAGCTACGATTACTTTGTTGTAGCGTAGTCCTTCAATGCCGTCTTCTATATTAAGGGCAGCCTGCAGCAGGTTGAACTCTTCGTTTTCGTAAACTACCTTTTTCGTCAGTCCGAATGAGTTCAGCGGTTTACCACGGAGGCTGAATACTGCCTGTGTGTTTACGTCGCGGCTTTTGGTGATGGAGCCGCTCGCTGAGTCTCCCTCGGTGATGAAGATGCAGGAGTCTTCTTCCATTCCTTTCCCTTTCGGGTCGTTGAGGTGAATACGGCAGTCGCGTAGCTTCCGGTTGTGCAGGTTGGCTTTTTTAGCACGTTCGCGAGCCAATTTTGTTACGCCGGCGATCGCTTTGCGTTCTTTTTCCGATTCCTGTATTTTTTGTTGGATCACTTCCGCTACGTCCGTATTCTTGTGCAGGAAGTTGTCTACTTCCAGTTTGATGAAGTCGCCTACGTATTTGTTGACTGTCATACCTCCGGGAGCCATATTGGTAGAGCCCAGTTTGGTTTTAGTCTGGCTTTCGAAGATCGGTTCTTCTACGTTGACGGCGATGGCTGCCACCAGCCCGTTACGAATATCGGTGTAATCCATGTTCTTGTTGAAGAACTCTTTGATGGTGCGGGCGATGTGTTCCTTGAAGGCACTTTGATGAGTACCTCCTTGGGTAGTATGCTGCCCGTTGACGAAGGAGTAATATTCTTCTCCGTACTGTCCGGTATGTGTAAAAGCAATTTCGATGTCTTCTCCTTTCAGGTGGATGATAGGATAGAGTCCGGTTGCCGTCATATTGTCGTTCAGCAGGTCTACCAGACCGTTACGTGACAAGATTCGGTGGCCGTTGTAAATGATGGCAAGTCCCGTATTCAGATACGTGTAGTTGCGTAACATTGTCTCGATGAATTCGGGCTTGAAGCAGTAGTTTACGAACAGTGTGGCATCCGGTTCGAAGAAGATGTATGTTCCGTTATCTTCTTCGGTGTCCTGCGTCATGTCAGTTAGCAGGTTGCCTTTCGAGAAAGTGGCGATGCGTACTTTACCGTCACGGTAACTGCGTACTTCAAAACGAGAGCTCAATGCGTTGACGGCTTTTACACCGACACCGTTCAGACCGACGCTTTTCTTAAATGCCTTGCTGTCGTACTTACCACCTGTATTCAGCATGCTTACGGCTTCAATTAGTTTTCCTTGCGGAATGCCTCGACCGTAGTCGCGAACACTGACACGGAGGTTTTCTTCAACGGTAATTTCGATTTTCTTACCGGCTTGCATCTTGAACTCGTCGATACTGTTGTCAATGACTTCTTTCAGAAGGACATAGATTCCGTCTTCGGCATGCGCACCGTCGCCCAGCCTGCCGATATACATACCGGGGCGTGTGCGTACATGTTCCATGTCGCTTAAGTGGCGGATATTGTCATCTGTGTACTCTACTGTATTGTTGTTGTCTACAGGTATCAATTCGTTCTCTTCCATAGTTGCTTTTTATTTTATCTCTTTGATGAACGCACGGCGGCGCTTATGTTGCTTAGTCTCAAAGTAATCCCATTGTGCCTGAACTTTTCCGTTCAGTTCCAGTTCGGGGTTGCTTTCCGCAAAGATAAAACCTAATTTTTGATAAACTGGAATTAAATCGGAAAATAACAAAGCGTTAACACCTTTATTTTGGTACTCCGGTTTCACTGCTACAAGCAGTAGGTCAAGCATTTTGGCACGACGTTTCATGAATAATGCTTTCAGCAGATAAAACCATCCGAGTGGCAGTAATCGTCCGTGTGATTTTTGCAGGGCTTCGGCCAGTGAAGGCATCGAGATACCTACGCAAACCAGCTTGTCATCGGCATCGGTGATAAGGGTAACCATTCGTAAGTCAAGAATCGGAAGATACATTTTTACGTATTGGTTGATTTGCCGTTGTGTCAGCGGGGAGTAGCCGTAGAGCGGGCTGTATGCTTCGTTCATCAGTTCGAAGATTTCCTGTCCGTAGTCTTTGGCTATTTTTCTTCCGGAGGTGTATTTCTTTATCTTCAGGTTGTATTTTCGTTGAATCAGTTCGGAGATACGCTTGTGCTTGTCGGGGATGGCATCGGGGATGTAGATTTTGTATTCCACCCAGTCGGCGTCTTTCTCGAAACCGAGTTTCTCCATGTGTACGGGATAGTACGGGTGATTATAGATGGTGGCCATCGTACTGAGCTGGTCAAAGCCTTCAATCAGCATTCCTTCAGCATCGAAGTCGGTAAATCCGAGTGGTCCGGCAATATGGGTCATACCTCGTTCTTTTCCCCAGTCTTCTACAGTTTTGATAAGTGCGGATGATACTTCAGGATCATCTATGAAATCTATCCATCCGAAACGGACGTTTTTAGCATCCCATTTTTCGTTGGCACGGTTATTGATAATAGCAGCCACACGGCCTACGATTTTGTCGTCTTGGTATGCCAGAAAATAGTCTGCTTCACAGAACTCGAATGCCGCATTCTTCTTTTTGTTGAATGTGTTGAGCATATCATCGTAGAGATCGGGCACGGAATAGGGGTTGCCCTTATACATCCTGTAATTAAAGCGAATAAACTTCTTAAGTTCTCTCTTTGTAGAGACTTTCTTGATTGTAATAGCCATATCTCGTATTTATGATTGAGGGGCAAAGATACGTGATAATCTTTAAATTACAACGCTGTGGGGCGAGAAAACTGTGTGCCCGGAGAGCTGACCGGGAAAAATAAAAAGTTATAAATCGTTCTCCGGACTGATATTTAGAGAAAAGGGGGTAGTTATGCAATAGACATTCCCGGCGAAGTCACAAACTATCATTTTATTTCCTGACACTGCCACTGTGGAGAAAATGGGTGCCCCGAGATTCAGCTTGTCTTTGATAATTCCCGTTGCTTGGTCGATGGCGTATAAGTATCCGTCGGAAGCTCCGATGTAAACAATTCCTTGTGATAATACAGGGCTTGTTTCTACTCCGGCTTGTGGAGTGGAAGAATAAGGGGCTGTATATACGAGTGAAGGTTTTGTTTCAGCTTTCCATTTGATGAAAAGTGTGGATTTGTCCAGTGCCATGATTCCACGGTCTGCGGTTCCGAATATAATTTCTTGCTCGGTGACAAGCGGTGTAGACGTAACATCCAGATTGGCTGATAACTCTTTTTGTTGGAGTACTTCTCCGGTTTGAGGTTCTATTATGAAAAAGCTCTTGGAAGAAATGATCCACAATTTCCCATCTTTATAGACCGGAGAAGCTCCCCGGTTACCGAGTCCGTTATCAGAGAGTTTCCAAAGTTGTTTGCCTGTACGGATATCGTTGCCGTATAGCCCTCCCCATTGCGTTCCACTGATTAATACATCTCCGGCAACGGTGAGTGTGGTGGTAGAGCCTTCCCGTTGTTTCCAGTCTTTGTTTGTCCATATTACTTTTCCGGTTTTCAAGTCGTAGGCTGAAAGTCCGGTACCGATTCCGGCATAAACGATTCCCTTGTCTATTGTTAGTCCTTCCGTCAGATAAGGATAGCTATTCAGGTGGATGTATTGCTGCCGCAGTAGTTTTCCTGATTCTGCGTCAAGGGCGTAGAGATTGCAGGAGGCATCTTGGGCGATAATGATTCCATCTTCACAGGCAATCGTATTCTTTACTGAGTTTTCCGTGCGGAATTTCCATATTTGTTTGCCGGAATTGAAATCGAATGCACAAATGTATGTATTGAGTGACGTGTTATCGTCGGTAGTGGCAATGAATACTTTTTGTCTGGTGATGATGGGGGACGTCATGAAAATATTACTGCCTGTGTTTGCTGTCCATTGGAGTTGCAGGGGAAGTTTGATCTGAGAGTCATTTATTCCGCCGGAATGACTGGCATTCTGAAGTAAAGTGTTCCAGTCTTTTCCCGGAATGGAAGTCAATTTAAAGTCCTTTTGATAAAGGAATCGGTTTGTGGCAGTCGCTTTCTTTCCGTCGTTGAAGAATGAGGTCACTGTCAGCCCCAGCTTCTTTCCGTCTGTATTAGCTGGAATTTGGATGTTTTCACTCCAGTTCCAGTCACTGCGGGGAGTCAGTTCGCCTTTGGCTATTTCCTGATGATTTTCCAAATCATTCAGGATATAAGAAACACGCGATGTTCTTGCCTGTGAGTTATAGGTGTTGACCGAAACCGGAAGCAGGTTGTTGTCCGGATGTATTGGGGTTGTTTGATTCTCCATCGGAGAAACGATGGCGACTTGCGGTTCAATGAAAGTGTATCGCAGTTGCGTTGTGATATGATCATTTGCATCTACTTTTATATCCCTGAAAGAAGAAGGTGAATGGTCGATGCCCCCTTTATCCAGTGTGCCGGTGCAGATCGTGTAAATACCTTTTTGATTACGGACATAGTTGTAGTGCATGTGTCCATAGAGCTGTGCTTTTGTATTGAAGGTACGGAAGTCGAGGATATGTTCGTTATCGGCTTTGAAAACAAAAGTATCGCCGGGGGTGAACAGATCGTGGTTGAAGAGAATCAATGACTGATCTTTCTTCATCATGGCGAGGTCGTTTTTTAGCCAGTTATATACATCCCTTTGAGTATAATCGGTGGGATTGTCTCCGTGATCGATGGGGGTAACGACATAATGAATGTTGCCTATATCAAACGAATACCAGGTCGGACCATAAATCGATTCATAGAGTTCTTCACCATAGTTGCCTTTTACTAAGTCGTGATTGCCTATGCAATAGTAGACCGGGCAATTCATAGTCTCTGCGTTCACTACTTGATTGTGCATTTTCAATCCCGGTTCATAACAGATATCTCCGGTATGAATCAGAAAGGCAGGCTTTTCGTTCTTTACATATTGTTGTAAGTCAGTTACCCAACGTCCCATTCCTCCGGTTACTTCCGTATCGGTGATTTGAACGAAAGAATGCTCTCTCGGTTGGGTCCGTTCGCTTTCGGTCAGCAGGAAATCATAACTCTTTCTGTTTTCTTTGACAGGGAGGTAGAATTGTTGCGTCTCGAACCTGGCAGGGGTAGTCATGCTGATGAACCGGGTTTTCTCGAACCCTGGCAGGGAGAACCGTCCTTTTTTATTTGTTTTTACTACATTCATTCCATCAGTTACCATCACTCCCGCCAGTGGTTTGTCTCCTTTGTCGAATGTGCCCGATTGATCGGTGTCGATATAGACTGTTCCTCTGAATTGAGCGTATAGCGGAAGGTATAATAAAAATGACAATAGTATTACTGATAGTCTTTTCATGGCCGGTTCTCTGTTTTAGTGTGTTAAGTTAAATCTTCTTTTTGTTCTTTTATTTGTTTCATCTCCTCGTTGTATCTTATTTCTTCTTTGCATAAAGGCTTGTACCACGTCTTTCTCAATATAAGCGTAGTAATCAGCAGCAAAGCGATAGAACTCCAGAGTCCCAGCTGTTCACGAACAACAAGATACATGGGGATGATAGTAAGAGTACATTGCCAGATAATTCCTACAGACACATTAAATGCGTCTCTTTTGAAGTTTTTATTTACCCGGATGTGAGGATAGCGTGCTATTGCTTTTTCCTGAATCGGTTTCCAACAGCCCCACGGACGCACATTGACATAGAAACTGATAAGTGTTTCTTCATCTGTAGCCGGGGCGCTATAAGTTCCAATGATACATCCGATCAGTGAAATGCCGAATAATACAGGGAAGAAGTAGATTACCCATGCATCGGGTACAGTGAATTTCATGACAATAGCGGCTATTACTCCCGCAGTCATTCCCCAGAAATAGCCTTCACCGTTGAATCGCCACCAATGCCACTTTAGTACGTTAGCTGCGATATAGCCTCCGAAAAGTGCGCCTACAATCCACTGGAATATTTCATTGATGTCTTTCAGGAAGAATCCGATGATAGTGCTGACTACTACTACCGCTACAGAAATGACATAGCTGCTGCGTATCTGCGTTTTGACACTTGCTTTCGGGTTGATATATTTCAGATAAATATCGTTCACTATATAGGCGGGAGCTGCGTTGACGGTAGAAGCAAAAGTGGACATGAAAGCTGCCAGCAAACCTGCCAGTAGTAATCCGGCAAGTCCTGACGGAACATATCGGGTTATTAAATGAGGAAGAATTGTCTCAAAGTCTGTGCGTGTAACTTCCATTTGTGACAATCCTCCATCTTCCTTAAAGAAGTAGATAGCCAGTAACGCAAATCCCATAATCATCAGATAACGGGGAATTAATAGCACTACAGATACAGAACCACTCATCATCGCCGCTTCTTTAGGCGACTTGCAGGATAGGATTTTCTGCATATCATAGTTGGGGGCAGGACCGGCCATGCTCATGAAGATACCTTTGAGTAAAGCCATCATGACAAAGATACCTATCAGGCTGTAAGGTTCGTTTGCCATTCGCTCGGTTAACAGGCTCATCCGACTGCTCCAGTCTATATCGAGTGTCCATCCGAAGAAAGGGGAATCCCAGCCTGCCGGTACAAAGGAGTGTATCATATCGGGTGCCACCATCTGCATACCAATCACTACGATGACGATGCCAGCTACTGTCATGATAAGGAACTGAACGACATCAGTCCATACAATGCTCAGCATTCCTCCCAACATTACATAGAAGGTGGCGATAGCTGTAAAGAAAATGCCATATACATGCGGAACATACTCCGGTGAAACAGTGAAAGGAATATAAGGTGAGATGACTTCCCAAGGAATAAAGATTTCCATGAATTTACCTATTCCTATAAATCCGTAACTCAGGAAGCCAAGTACGCTCAATAAAGCAAATACTACCACGATTGTGTGAGAAAGGGTAGCTCCTTTGCCTTTGCCGAAACGGGTTTTGATCCATTCGGCCCCGGTGAGTACATTGGAACGGCGCAGCCACACGGACAGATAAACCATCAGGAATATCTGATTGAATACCGGCCATAACCAGGGAATCCAAAGACTTTTAAAGCCATAAGCGAATGCCCAGTATACCATCAGCATAGTACCTGTAATGTCGAACATGCCGGATGCATTGGATAGCCCCAGCATATAGAAAGGTAGTGATTTGCCTCCTAAGAAATAGGAATCCATATTTTGTGCAGCTCGCTTTTTCAGTATGAGTCCGATGATAATCATGGTAATGAGATAGGCGCAGATGATAAGAAGATCGGCTGTGTGTAATTTCATGTCGTTGTTTTGATTTGGTTTAATATATTAATTATCTATTCGATACAAAAGTAGGGCGAATATAGAGAAGAAACAAATATTATTTTAACCCATGCTGATACTATTTATCTGACTTCCCATATCTTAATATCTGACTCCCCAAGTGTTAATACTTGGCGTGTCAGATATTAACATCCCGCAAATCAGGTATTAACGTTTGAAATGCTGAATAGAGCACCTTGAAAGATACACGATAATACTACTTTTTTGGAGTGTACTCTATAAGTCTTGCGCCGATATAAAGAAACAAGATTCCTATACATTTGTTGTATAAGAACCTTGTTTGATTAGAAATCGTTTTCCCGGTTAACTAATGATTCCGGAACTATAATGCCACAGCTGTTTCCGACATAACGAGCTTGTTAGCTTCTATTAGATTAGAGATACTATTGACGGAGGTTGCTGAGCGAAGTTTGTCTTCCGGTGTATGCAGGCAATAATCTATTAATCGTTCAATAGTGGAAGTTGCCACGTGCATCCGTGTGTCGGAGGAAGCGTAATAAATAAAAACGGTTCCGTCTTCATCTGCAATCCATCCGTTAGAGAATAATACGTTGGATACATCTCCGATTCTTTCTTCTCCTACAGGTGCCATGAAGTAACCTCCCGGCTGGGCTATAACTTTACTTGGGTCATCTAAGGATGTCATATATAAATATAAGACATATCTAAGTCCGGCGGCACAGGCACGGACACCGTGAGCGAGGTGTAACCATCCTTTGGGGGTTTTGATAGGATGAGGACCTTCGCCGTTTTTTACTTCTTTTATAGTGTGATAATGTCGATAATTAATGATTGTTTCTTTTTTTATTTCCGCATGGGTGATATCGTCAATTAACGTCCAGCCGATGCCTCCTCCGTTTCCCGCATCAATGAAGCTATCTTGCGGTCGGGTGTACAGGGCATACTTTCCATTTACAAATTCCGGGTGTAGCACTACATTGCGCTGTTGGTTTTTGGAAATCAGATTGGGCAGTCGTTCCCAGTTTTTCAAATCTTTTGTACGCACGATGCCTGCTTTGGCTATGGCAGAAGACAGGTCACCCGGTACAGCGTTCGGATCAAGGCTTTCGCTACAAAATATACCATAAATCCAGCCATCTTCGTGGGCCGTCAGACGCATGTCGTAGACATTTGTTTCATTCGGGTCTGTGTCAGGCAGCTCTATCGGGTATTCCCAGAAGCGAAAATTATCGATGCCATTGGGACTTTCGGCGATGGCGAAGAAAGATTTTCGGTCATTTCCTTCTACGCGTACCATCATCAGATACTTTCCATTCCATTGGATGGCTCCCGCATTCATGGTAGCGTTGACTCCGATCCGTTCCATTAGCCATGGATTGGTTTCCGGATTCAGGTCGTAACGCCACTCCAAAGGGGCATGCTCGTTTGTTAAAACCGGGTATTCGTATCTTTCGAAAATCCCATTGCCGGGAAGAATAATCCTGTTCGCGCGGGTTATCAGAGTCTCATGCGCTTCTTGTAGAAGACGCAATCTGTTGTCATAAATTCTACTCATAATACTATTTCTTTAATAAAATAATTCCAGATCCGATAAGGGAATCCGGAATCATTTTATTGACAATACAAAACTTAATTGTTCCTCTTTCAATTTGCCGGATTGTGTTTTATTTGAACCTTCCGGTGATTGTTACTACACTATATTTGGGAACAGTCACAGAACGTTTGCCGGTCGAAGACGGGTTCAGCTTTTTGCGCAACCATTTCACGCTGGAACTGGAGGTATATGAAACCATACTGTCGAAATCTTTGCCGTCTATTTCCAGCAAGGCATCGAAGGCTTTGGATTTTGACTTGTTCACTAATACAATGGTATATGTGTCGTCTTTGATGTATGCGGATGCACTCAAATCTTTTGGGATTCTGTTCGCCGTTGTTGATTTCGTTTCTACGTCTACACGCGTTGAACCTCGCTGGATATATCTGGAGAATTGTCCGATAGAGTAGTAGCGGTCTATGCGATAATATGAATTACTGAAATCCCATGCATCTGTTTGAAGAAGGTTTTCTCCGGTCGATGTGCATTGACGTGCGCCTGCCCACCATACGACGGCATTGGTCTGGGCTTTTGTCAGGTAATCATGATAGTTCTTTGCCCATTTCATTGCATCATTCCACGTTTCGTCGCGGGTTTTGTCATCACAAGTCTCTGTTTGCCACACATGGATTCCTTTTTCTTGAGCTGCTGTCATTGGCAGGATATTGGCATCCACTGTAGAATAACCATGTCCTGCTGCAACGATGTTGGCGTCCGCTAAATTCGGGTTGTTTTTCAAAGAAGTTTCCACCCATGTCACGGCATTTGCCCACCAAGGCAACTCACCGTAAATGATTTTTGTGTCCTGTAAGCCTTGCTTATTCAGTTCCGGGCGCAGATAGTCCATCGTGAAATCCGCCATTTGCTGATTTCCCCACATACATCCGTCCCATCCTCCCATTGCTTGGTCGGGTTCGTTCCAGCCGGAGATACCATAGACGTTGATACCGAATTTATCTTCAAGAGCTTTTGCAAAGCCTGTCAGGAACTCGGCATAAACTTGACTGTGTTCGCTATTGAAAGAACCGCTTCCGCCACTGGCTACTTCGCCTTCGCCAAAAGATTTCCATACTACAGGAGGAGTCCATACGGAGAAGAAGTAATAGATATCCATCAGTTTTCTTTTGCACAGGTAGTCAATGATCCATAGTTGGGAATATTCTTTGTATTTCCCGCTATCTGAATTAAAGAGCGTTTTCTGTTCAGAAGAATGTGCTCCCAGATGATAATTTTCATTTGTTTTGAAATTAAAAGTATTACCATCTTCAGAGGCGGATGAGGCGCATACCTCTCCACGATAGATATTAAATTTCAATCCGTTTTCGCCAAACAAGTCGTCCATGATTTGTTCACGTTTCATACATCCGTATACAGCTTCCGCCCATCCGAAGTTACATCCGAAACCGTCAATCTCCTGATGCTTGTTTTCCGGTTGGATTCTGATTACTGATTCTGTAGTCGGTTCGGCTGAAATGCCGTCATCTTCGTCGGATATCACTACCGGGTCCGGAATATTCACTTCATCATGACTCAGGCTGTTGTCGTCACAAGCCGTAACGCCTCCGAGCAACAGGAACAATGATGTGCTTAAAAATAGATATATCTTTTTCATAAACTGTTTCTTAATAGTGTTTCTAATTATTTCCAGAATTTATTCTGTTCTACAGATGAGTTGTTAAGTTCTCCTGCGGGGATAGGGAAGTATTTATGTTTTTCTCTGAAGTTATATGCTCCCTGTTTATCATTTCCTTTTAAGATCATCTGAATTTGAGGGGTTGTATACCAGCGCTTCAAGTCGTCGAAACGATGACCTTCTCCAAAAAATTCAAGCAGGCATTGATGTTCTATTTCTTTCATCAGCTCGGGTTGTTGGAACTCTTTTTCAGGCAGTCCTGCTCTTTGGCGGATTTCGTTCAATGCCCAGTTGGCTCCGTTTTTATCCGCTTCTTTTGTGCACGCTTCGGCGTACAGCAGCAATACTTCCGCAAAACGTATGATGCGGACATTGTTTGCTCTGCCTTCTACATTACCCATGTTATCGGCACTTTTTGATTTTACATAGTGGGCAGTGTATTTCTTTAATAGAAACTTACCGATCTGAGCACCGCTTGCCTGACTTACATTAAAGATAGGAGCACCACCGGCCATTTTGGAAGCATTTCCTGTCCAGAGGTCGTCCATCGTGAAGAGACCACCGTAGAACTTTCCGTCGTACCAGCCATTTTCTTCTGCAACCCAGTCACCGTATTCTTCCGGAGTAAAGAACATGCTGGCATAAATTCGCTTGTCATATTTCGAATTTGGTTCTGCTGTTTTATCAGGATTGGCGATTTCTTTCATTTTCTGAGTTCCGTCTTCGTTGTATTGTGGATTTCCGTCTTTATCCAGATCAGGGACTAGAACGGTGGGCTTGCTTCCGCGTGTTTCAGTAGTAAATTCGCTGACAAGGAAGGCTGAGGGCATCAACTTTGCCCATCCCCCTGATTTAGCAGGACCTACAAACTGTGCCAATGAACTGCCCAGGCTAATACCACCTTCATTACCCCATGACATGTCACCGTCGCTGCTGTACTGTAATTCGAATACAGATTCGGCATTGTTTTCATTGGCGGTAGTGAAGTTGTCGACAAAGTTTTCCATCAGACGATAGCGCTTTCCTGAAGTTCCGAATGGACTGTATGAAGAGTCAATCAAACCTTTCAGTGTTTCTTTGGCTTCTTTATACTTGTGCTGTGTTGCATACACCTTGCCAAGTATGGCGATGGCTGCCCCTTGCTCGATACGTCCTTTTTGTTCAGCCGGGCGGGTTTCCGGCAGGTTGCCGTCATTGATTGCGTCGGTCAGGTCCTTTTCAATCTGTTGCCAGATTTCAGCTTCGGGAGATGACGTTTTGTTGGGATCGTCTTCATTCGACGGAACCAGACGCAAAGGCACATCTCCGTAGTTATTTACCAACAGGAAATATTGATAGGCTCTCAACGTGAGAGCTTCGTCTTTAATCATGGCACGGTCGCTTTCCGTGATACCGCTTGCCGGTACCTGGTCGATGTATCTCAGTACGATATTGGCACGTTGTATACCTGCATACAAAGCACCGTACGGGTCATTTCCTGTTGTAGCGGAGTTTTGAAATGTAGCTATATCCCACATACTGGCTTCTTCATTCAGTATCGTAAAGATATCGTCTCCACGGCTGTTGAGGTTGAGCCATCCGTCAAATGCGCCGTAATATCCGTTCATCTGGTATTTGATAGGTGAGTAAGCTGCTGCCAATGCGCTTTCCGCATCTGCCTTATCCTGCCAGAAGTTTTCGTTGGTAAAGTGGTTCGGGTCTTTCAGATCCAGAAAAGAGTCGCTGCATGATGTCAGCGCTCCGGATAGGAGAGCTGATACAAGCATATATGATAACCAATTCTTTTTCATAATTCAATGTTTCAATGTATTAATCTTAGTATGTTATAAACCTAACTGGATTCCAAAGGAAAATGTACGTGGAATAGGGTAACGGCCTTGGTCAATTCCTCTTGAGAAAACATTGTAGCTCACGCCGGTAGAAGAACTTTCGCCCAGGTCGGGAGTATAGCCGGTATACTTGGTCAAGGTCAGCAGGTTTTCCATAGATACGTAAAGACGCAGGTTCTGGATCATAGCTTTTTGTAGCCATTGTTTAGGGAAGGTATAACCGATATCAATCGTTTTCAGTCGTACGTAAGAGCCGTCTTCCAGCCATCTGTCGGTATAAGCCAGTTTATTGTCCGTACCGTCTACCTTTGAGAAACGGGGCATGTCGGTATTCGGGTTATCCGGTCTCCATGAGTTGGCGACGTTCGTGCTTAAGTTACCGTTGAATGCGCCTGATTCGAGGCAATAGCGCGGATAATTATAAATCTTGTTGCCTGCCACACCGTCGATAAAGATGTTGAGGTCGAAGTTGTTCCAGTCGCCGCCTAACCTCAGTCCGAAGGTGAAGTTAGGAAGGGGGCTGCCTACGTCGTGCTGGTCATTCGTGTCGATTTTTCCGTCGCCGTTCCAGTCTTTGTAGCGTACATCGCCTACTTGTGCACCCGGTTGAATCAGTTCACCTTTTCTGTTCTTGTAGTTTTCGATTTCTTCCATGCTGCGGAAGATACCGTCTGTTTCAATCAGGTTGAAGTAAGACATGGAATGTCCTTTCTTAAACATGTTGATACCGCGTCCGCCTGCTCCGTGAGCCGAATAACCGGAGATAGACATATACTTTCCGCCGGCGTTGATTTCAGTCACCTTGTTGTTTGCCGTACTTAGGTTGGCGCCGATGTAGTAGTTTGCTTTGTCACCGATAGAACTGCGCCATGTAGCGGAAATTTCGATACCCTTGTTTTGTACTTGTCCCGCATTCTGGATGGAGAGTCCGTTGATACCGGTAGAAGAGGCGTAAGGAATCGGCAGCAATACATTATTTGTATTTTTGATATAAGCATCTGCGGTTAGTGCCAGTTTCCCGTTCAGTAAAGTTACGTCCAGGCCGATGTTGTAAGTTTCCGTATTTTCCCATGTCAGGTTGTCCGGTGATACGGCATTTACAAAAGGTAGCTTACCAAACCATATCGAGTTGCCTTGCAGGTAGTTCATACCGTCGCTTACCACACTCAATGTAGGATAATAGCTGTCCATTTCCTGATTACCCAGTTTACCGTAGCTTAAACGCAGTTTCACTTGGTCGAAGATGTTTTCCAACGGGCGGAAGAACTTTTCACGGTTGATGTTCCATCCCACAGAGACTGAGGGGAAGCTGCCAAAACGATGTCCGTCTTTGAAGCGTGATGAACCGTCACGACGGATAGAAGCAGAGAACAGATAACGGTCGTCGTATGAATACATCACACGTCCGAAGAGAGAAACCAATGCCTGTTCGTGTATGGAACTGCTGGATTTCATGGTAGTCACGTTGCCGGTCATTGTGTCGATAAATTTCGGAAGGTCGGAGTTGCTTCCGTTCAGTCCGTAGCTTTTATCTTTCTGTGCAGAATAGCCTACCATTCCCGAAACTGTATGCTTGCCGAAGGTGCGGTCATAATTCAACGTATTTTCCAGTACCCATGAGTCGAAGCTTGAAAAACTTTCCGAAAGGTCCGGTGCTTCATTGGTTCCATAAGTCCCCAAGTCATATACGCCTGTATAATTACGGTTTTTCGTGTGATTTCTTCTCATACCCAGGTTCAACTTGTATTTTAATCCGTTGATGATTTCAGCTTGGAGGTATGCGTTCAGAAAGATTTGTGTACTTTCGCTCGTAATATCATTGATTTCAGAGATTGCATAAGGGTTCGGAAGGTTGATGTCTGCAGAGGTACCCCATCCTGTAGCGTTCTCCGGGTCGAAAATAGGAATAACGCTGGGGAAACGCAACAAGCCGTTCATCGTATCCTGATCCGTACCGCCTTTGCCTTCTGCCATGCGAAGGATTAAAGACTCGCCTACAGTGACGCGGTTGTTGAGAAAGCTGAAGTCGCTTTTCAACCGGATGTTATAAGATTCGTGGCTGCTGTTGCGCATGATGCCGTCTTTATTCAGATAGCCACCGGATGCACTGAATGATGCGTTTTTTGAACCGCCTGTGACAGCTACGTTTGCTTTGTACACCATGGCTGTATTCAGTATGACATCTTGCCAGTCCGTACCTTCACCGGTATATGGCACTGCATCGGTTTCTGCACCATAACCATCAGCGGCAAGTCCGTAATAGCGTGCGAAACGGCTGTATTCTTCGCCATTCAGTACGTTCAGTTTTTTAGGGTTCTGCTGAACACCTGTGAAGAAATTAACGTCCACTTTGGTCGGCATTTCCTTGCGACCGCCTTTGGTGGTAATCAATACTACACCGCCTGCTGCACGGGAACCATAGATGGCAGCTGCAGCCGCATCTTTCAATACCTCTATAGACTGGATGTCGTTGGGATCTACCATATTGATATCGCCGAATGCACCGTCAACAATAAATAGTGGAGCATTGTTGGATAAAGAGCTGATACCGCGAACGTTGATCGTAGTTCCGTCATTCGGGTTACCGCTTGAACTCATGACGGACACACCCGCAATTTTTCCTTGTAATGCATTAGCCGCAGAAGTTGCTACATCTCCATTCAGTTCTTTCGTTCCTACGGAACTGACAGCCCCCGAGAGGTGGCTCTTCTTTACCGTACCGTAGCCGATAACGACCACTTGATCCAGCTGAACATTGTCTTCTGACATTGAGATATTGATGGGAGAGTTGGAAGAAACTTTTCTTTCAACTGTTTTCATGCCTATAGTCGAGAAAACGAGTATGTCGTTCATCTTTGTCTGAATGGTGTATTGCCCATCTAAATTTGTGATAGTGCCGTTGGTGGTTCCTTTCACCTGAACTGTAACTCCGGGCATCGGTTCATTGGTCGAAGCCTCCGTTACTACACCCGTAACCTTTATTTCCTGGGCAAATCCGGAAAGGGTTATGAGGCATAATATAAAGAATAAATAAAATCTTTTTTTCATAATACTTAGGGTATTAAACATATATTGTTTTTGGGGAGGTATGAGGTATAGGTACTGCACATTTATCTTCTTGATTGATGGCTCATACTTAATGTATCAGCAATCAATAAATGTAGTTTGAATTGGAGAGAATGCTTTGATTCTCTCCTTTCATTTCTTACTGCAATGAAAATAGATGTGATGTTATCTGAGGGTACCTTATGATCATAAACCTTACATTATTCTTTGACAAATTTTAATCCAAGTTTAACATAAGTACATTCGCCGGATCCAACTCCACTCTTCTCGTCATAGTTCTGATACTTTAAGGCGTTCGGAAGTGTCGACAGTAGCAGTGCTATATTTTCTTTATATGCTCCTAAGCTTTGGCTGTCAAGAAATTCGTTAATAACGGTCTTTGCCGCCGGGTCATTTGCCAGTTCTACTAATTTGGCTAAAATGTCTCTCAATGCAACTCCGTCTATGTTAAGTATTAATTTGTCACCATTAAGTTCATAATCACAAGGGATACCTTTTTCGAGCATCGGAACCAATAATTTAACCAGTTGTTTGGCTATTTCTTTTGTATTTCCATAGTCTATTTCAGCACGGGTCCCGCGTGAGACGGGGGTTATAAATCCTTGGATAATATCAATGAGTAAACCCGAGTTGAGTTCAAGGTGTATTTTTTCATCCGGTTTTTCGGGATCGTAGTAGTAACGCATTGCATTGTGAGGCATGCCGTCTGAGCTGCTCCATTGTGGATGTTCAAGATCACCGCTATATGAATAAATAGCATACATACCGCCATTGGGTTTAGCTGTCACACTCTTCAGTAGGTTTGATATCCATTTTTGAACAGGCAAGTTGATGGGAAGATAATCTGCCATTATGGGATCACCTAATATAACAATAAGATATGTAAATATTCCGTTAGGTTGTTGCTTTAAATTGTCTACTCCTTCAATATAGCCGGGATCAATTGCTACTTGAGAGTCCCAGTTAATCCACAATGGAGAAGTTGTTACGCAATTTATTCCCTCCATCATCGCATTGGTGTTAACCGGTGCAAGATTCCATGTGCCTGCCAGTTTTTGATTTGTCAGTTCGTAATTTATATCGACAGTCAGCTTTTCGTCTTCAATTTTCCCTTCATAGTCCATAGTATATGTTGGCTGGATATAGCTACCTTTGAACATATAATTCATTCCATTTCTGAATAGAGGAACATTCGTAATGGTGATTTCCTTTTCTCCCGGAACCGGGCTATTGCCTGTATATTTAAGACCCAGACCTTGAATCAGGTTAGCACCGGGAATCAAGCCGATTATACTTTCCAAATCAGTTTCTGCGGCAGCAAAGGTGATAGTAGCTGATTCATTTGTTTCATCCACTGCCATAACCACTTTTTTTCCTTCAAGGGGTTCTCCGTTGCAAGTCATAATTAACTCATAATCTCCTTCTATACTATAATCACCATTTAGATCAGGGAGTTCATCACCTTCTTCGTCAGTTCCATTGTTTTCTGTAAACTTCTGCTCAAGATATTCGTCATCGACACCATTGACACAAGAAGTAAATGTACTTGTGTAGCACAATAGACACGCTACTCCAATAAGATAAGATAGTTTGTTTTTCATTGCATGTTATTTTTGTTATTTAATATGTGGCAAAGTTACTTGGCTTTACTCCGTCAGACAAGTAGTATTTTATCATTTACTAATACAATTCTATCGTTTTGTATTTCAAGCTGATTCTGCGAAAGGACAAATGTGCTATCAGTTTTTTTGATGCTGTTTGAATTCGCTGGATTGCCTGTGAAGGATGCTGATAGAGTATATTGGGGGGAAGGCAAATTTTCGGGGTATAATATTCATTTGTCGCTATACATTATATGATGAAAGTTATATTTTGTTTTGTTATCGAGGGCAAAGGTATAAGGATATGTATTTTGATGCAAGTATTATGCTGTAATTAACAGCTATAAAAGAAGGAGTTTTATTACTTATAAGTAATAAAACTGTTATGATTCCCCATTTTATTACTTATAGGAAATAATTTTTGTAGCCTATATAATGATAGTGCCAAGAGTTAAATTGAAAAAGGAGAAACTCGTTATTTCTAGTCTCTTCTTCTTCCTATTAATCATCTTGAATGATTATTTGAAAACAATCTCCATGGGTCTACCTATCCAAACTTGTGGTTGTTCTAAATTAAAGATGCGGGCAATTGTGGAAGCCACATCGTATTGCATCATACTTACATCGTCGAATCGGAGGCCTTTTTTAATATTCTTACCGGATATAATGAAAGCGGTTTCCATCTCTTGCATTGTTTTGCCTCCGTGTCCTTTATCAATGCCTCCGTGGTCGGAAGTTAATATAAAAATAGTATCATCCAGCATTCCTGCATCTTTGACTGCCTGAACGATCTGTCCGACATAACTATCCAGTTCTTTAAGTTTCTCATAATATGCCGGAGTATCATGTCCTTCTGTATGTCCCGTATGGTCGGGACCGTCGAAACAGATGGCTACCAATGCCGGATGTTTTTCCTTTATGTAAGAAGAGGACATATTACCTAATTCTTTGGGTGTTTTATTGCAGTCGGCCACATGGTAGTGGTAATTTAGAGAGAGTGTATCTACCAGATATTTAATACCTTCCCATTCGTACAGACAGCCGATTTCTGCTTCCGGTCGAGCATCGCGCAGCAACTGGAAAACAGTCGGGAAGATACCGTTCTTGTTTAATACGCGTGATGGAAGTTCCGGAGTTTTAGATCCCCATTCGGTATATCCGTGTAGTTCCGGTCCGGCTCCCATAAACATGGATGCCCAGTTGATGGCACTGGAAGAGGGGAGGGCGGAACGCTTTTTCAACGTATAAGAACCGTCTTCCATCAGTTTCTTCACATTGGGCATATCTGCCTTAGGAAGGCTGTAGGCTCCCCAGCCGTCTAAACCGATGAAGACAACGTGTTTGGCTTTATCTTTTCCTTTGGCATTGCAGGAGAAGGTGAAACTGAAGAGAAGGGCGAATGTAGCAAGTAGGGTTAAAAAGGTTTGTTTATTCATGATATTGTTATTTATATGGTTAATGTTTTATTCATTATTTAATGGGGAGGACCCTAACTAATGATAGGCAAAGGTAGGACTATTTTAGGGGGAAGACAAATATAATATTAGCAGATACTAATACTTTTTATACTATTTCTTTGGATGCTCTATATTTTGATTTTGCTTTTCGATATCCTGATTGTAAATTTATGCGCATACGTTTTTTGTATGTAATATTAACTGTCAACATAGTTTTCTTCTCCAAAGATGAATAGACTCTCTTTTTGTTAGAGATAATATCTTTACAGTTTTAGAATAAACGGTCACAATGTTTTTAATAAATAGTTGAAGGGTTTATTATAAACGGTCTCCAAGTTTATTAGACACTATTTTGGAAGAATTTTCGGATTATTGGGGAATTATATAAACAAAATGGGGGTGTGCCAGCATTTTGACACAACTCCATGAATAATAGTTTTCAGTACGAATGGAAACTATAGTATAATATTGATTATCAATTGTTTCAATGATAAGAGTGGTCTTTCGGGAAATCTTCTCCCTCCCATGCTTTTTTCGACGTCCAAGGCAGTGGACCATCTGTCCAGAATGGAGCATCGGCAGGGAGACCTAACGGCAGGAAGGCGAGAGATGCCATATATAGGCTGCCATTGTTGGTATAATAGTCAGATATATCAGGCTGAGAACCATTGAATCCTAATGTAAGGAAGCCTTTTTCATTGAAATTATGATTGTCTCCAAACATACGTTTGATGACTGCCGTCATAGCAGAACGTACTTGACCGTTTGGTAATTCTTTGGGTAGCCAATGGCGCCAGGCGAGCAGGGCCAAGGTCTGTAAGGAGCCTGTGCGGTAAGTGATAGACCGTCCGACGACAGGTAGTGTACCTTCCGGAGAGATGAGGCGTTCGAGAATGATTCCGAATCGTTGCGCGCGTTTGATCGCTTCATGATAGTTACAGCCGGGCATATTTCCAATCTTTTTATGTTTGCCGGCTTCGGTAATGATCTCCAGTGTTTCTATATACATAGGATGTATGACAAAACTGTTGTAATAGTCGAAAGCGAAATTAGGACCGTCCGAGTACCAGCCGTCTCCTATATACCATTCTTCTATTTTACGCAGAGAAGAACTGATGCGATAGGTATCGCTGGATGCACCTGCTTTCCGGAGAAATGATTCGACAGTGGCGCTGAACAACAGCCAGTTGCTATAAGAAGGGTCTACTCTCCTGAGATCAGTAAATTCAGCGATATATCGTTGTTTGGTGATGCTGTCTAATGGCATCCATAAAGCGTCATAGTTTCTTAAGAAACTCTCTGCAATAAAAGCGGCGTCTACCAATGTCTGATTCTCCTGACGCCATAGCAAATAATCGTTGGAATCCGGATCTACGGCATTGGCATAGCTTTTCAATGCCCATTCACGAAGTTGCCTGCGTCGGACTCCTTCCGGTGTGTCGTCATCCGGCAGTGACAGCCAGGGTGCCAGCCCTGCCATTAAACGTCCGATGCATTCCATGTAGGTGACGTTCTTATTGCGTCCGTCCCATGTCGGACTTAATTCAACCAGCATATTCTGTTTTAGAAGCCCTTCGCTCATATTACTCAATACAGGGGCTGCCATTCGGTACATTATATCACACCAGATTTCTCTGTCACTCTTTTCCGCTTTCTTTTTGGCACTGATACTTTTTATCGGAATCAGCAGAATAATGAATAGTAATAACCAATTGAGATTTTTCATGTATTGCCTTATTTTTAAGATTAATCTTACGATCATGAACTGTCATAACGAATGATACGGCAAAGGTAGGATTATTCCGATAGTGGGACAAATACAATTTTAGCATTCACTAATACTTTTGCGTTATTTATCAGATACTGATACTTTCTTGTGCAAAATGACTGTAGGGTGATGCTTGTCTCCGGATTTGTTATACATTTGTCCGGTAAACAAAAATAAGACTATGAAAAGGAATTGGATATGTAGCAGTATGGTTGTTGCCATGTTTGCTTTGTTGGCGGGCGGGTGCGGTAATTCACAGCGGACTCTGGAGTTTCGTGGAATTTGTGTAGATGATGCGCAGGGAGAACATGGATTGTACAATCCCGGAAGAGGATTCCGGCTGGAAACAGCCGTGGATGTACTGCACGAAAAAGATAGCCCTACCAAAGAACTGGATGAATTGTCCGCTAAATATATCTCCGATAGTGTGTCACTGGCACAGAGTTACTTTTATCTTACCTATTTAATAGGCGAGAAGCTATCTGAAGAAAACTTCCGGACCATGCAGGCTTATTTTGATGAACTGCAAAATCAAGGGAAAAAGGCTGTACTGCGTTTTGCCTATGAACGGGACTTTATGGGGAGATCACCCATCGGTCCTACCGGCGAACAGATACTGGATCATCTGGACCAGTTGAAACCTTTTCTGGAGAAAAATAGAGATCTGATTTTAGTGGTGCAAGCCGGAATGATCGGTGCATGGGGAGAATGGCATAGTTCAGTTCAAGGATTGGAAAACTCGGAAGAAACAAAGGCTGCCGTATTGGAGAAACTGCTTTCTGTAGTACCTGCGGAGAGAAATGTACAAGTAAGACTTCCTGAATTCAAGAATCTGTTAAAGGATAAACCGGAGCTTTATAAGAGACTTTCTTTCCATGATGATTTTATTGTCATACGTCCTGACAGATGGGATGCCGACATGCACGAAGGAACTCCCAAGTTTGATCAGATAGTGGCGGAATCTCCTTATTTAGTGGTTGACGGTGAACTGCCCTGGGGATTTTGGAGTGTAGGAGCCGATCCGGACAGTCCTTCTGCCGGATGGATTATTGACGGTGTGCAGGCGGCAAGACGGTTGTTCCTCCAGCACTATACTTCCTTGAGCGTTATACATAACTATAAAGAACAGCATCCCAACAATCGGTTTGACGAAAATAACCCGCCCGAATACTCTATGGTAGTCTGGAAAAAAACGATGATAACGGAAGACTCTCTTCTCCAGCATCATATGCCTGTGTCCGACAGCTATTTCCGGAAGAAAGACGGAACGAAGGTAAAGCGTAATGTGTTTGATTACATACGAGATCATCTGGGTTATCGGATTGAACTGCAGTCACTTCAGCTTCCCTCAAAATTCGTGGGTGGAGAAGAGAACATGCTGAAGTTAAGTTTGAAGAACAGAGGCTTTGCCACTGTATTTGGTGAGCATCCTGTTTATTTCGTGCTGATAGATAAGGAAGGAGAAGTTACGGAATTTCCAACGGATGCCAATCCTTTGAACTGGCAACCGTTTGAACCGAATGATTCGACCTATACCTCATTGATGCACACGGTAAATTTATCTCTTAAACTCCCGGCTTCGATTCCTGCCGGAACTTATCAGTTAGGGTTATGGATACCGGACGGATCGGACAGGCTCAGATATAATCCTCGTTATGCTATCCATTGCGCTAATGGAGATACGGACTGGTGGATTTCCAGAGATGGAAAGTATGGCGTGAATGTTTTGACTATAGCTGAGGTGGAATAGATTCTTCTTTTTGGATCTAAATATGAAAGGCTTCCGGACATAATTGCCGGAAGCCTTTTGTTTTTTTAATGTGGTTTGCCGGATTACGTATTGTAAATCAGTACCATCGTATATGCCACATAGCAAAGTATCATAATACCTCCTTCTATACGTGTAATCGTTCGCTTGGCAAAGAACAGTCCGAACAGCCAGAGCAGAATGCTGGAACCTACCAGTGTGAACAAATCGAAGTTGGTAATTCCGCTGAGGTGAAGGGGAGTGATGCTGGCACTGCATCCTAATACAAAGAAAATATTGAAAAGATTGCTGCCGATTACGTTTCCGATAGCTATTTCCGGGTTCTTTTTCAGGGCGGCTACAATAGAAGTGGCAAGTTCCGGCAGAGAAGTTCCTCCGGCTACCAGTGTCAGTCCGATGATAGATTCGCTGACGCCCATACTGCGGGCAATGCCCGTAGCTCCGTTAACGAACAGTTGGCCTCCATAGATCAGGGCTGCCAATCCGCCAATGATATAGAGGATTGATTTCCACCACGAAAGCAATTTGATTTCTTCTTCCTGGACTGCCGCATGCTCTGCCGGTTCCGGTGTAGCGGAAGACTTGGGAAAAGCGATGGCAAATGTATATCCCATGAAGATAGCGAAAAAGCAGAGTAAAAGCAAACCGTCTACTCTGTTCAATATATTTTCTGTGGCATTATCCAGAAATATATCATTGGCACATATCAGCAATACGACAGACGAAAGGATACAGAGCGGAATCTCTTTTCGTAAAGTATTCCGGGTGATGACAATCGGAGCAAAGAGTGCCGTACATCCTACAATCATCAATGTATTGAATATGTTGCTGCCTACTACATTGCCGATGGCGATATCTGCGCTTCCTTTCAGAGCAGATGCGACACTCACCGTCAGTTCCGGGGCGGAAGTACCGAAAGCAACAATCGTGAGTCCGATTACGATAGAAGGTATGCGGAAACGTTTGGCTACGGAAGCAGCACCATCTGTCAGTCCGTTAGCTCCTAGTAAAATGAGAATCAATCCTCCGATAAGTAACAGTATATTCATGATCTATATTATTTTCGGCACAGTCATCCTCTGCCGGGTATTCGGTGCAAAGATATATTTTTCTTCTTACTCTTTGAATAGGATAGATTGAACTTTACCGGAGGAACCGTATTTTTAGCTGTGTTTTTTATTTGTCCCCTCTTGTGGAATAAAAGAGGAGGGGACGGGCAAATAATTGATTAAGGAAGTTGCATTCTTTTTATTCAGGCAAATGAATCCGGATCATTATCCGGATTGATGCTCCAGCGGTTCTTCGCCTGTATGTCAGAGAGGTTCAGGCAGAAAAAACATAAGAGAACGATATACAAATTCTTTTTCATAAACATCATCTATATAATTGATCTTTTCTTAGTGTTTGAAACCGGACAGTATTTTTTTATACTCTTTCTCACTGATGCGGACCATTGCTCCGTGGCGTGAATCCGGAATAGTCAGATCCGTACAGTCCCATTTTTCGGCATCCATACTGCCTGCCTGGAAACGGACATACTCATGCGGATACTTCTCAGAGAAGATCATCCACCCGTCATTGTCCGGTTTGGGCATCAGGATAGGAGCTTCATAGTAAGTATAAGGAGTAGTCACCGGCTGGCCGGGATCAGTATATGGACCGGTTAAATTCCGGGAATGGGAGATTCTGACAGTTTTGCCTGTCGGCACTCCGTCTTCAGGCCATCTTTCATCTTTAATAACGGCATAATAACTGCCATTGATTTTTCGGATGATGGCATCAATCGTAGCCATTTCCCGGTCTGCCTCATTCTGGAAGTCAAACAAACGTTCAGGTGTTGTGAAATACTCAAAATCCTTGGTCAATATATAAAAAGTTCTCATGGTTTTCCACTCTTCGTTGCCGGTGGCTCCTGCCTTGCAGGCATGCCAGGTAATCAGATATTGATCTGAATCCTTATCATAAAAAAGTTTGGGAGCGCCAAACCAGGCACGTTCTGTAAAGTAGCCTTCGATATGGATAAATGGTTCGGCAGATAACTCTTTTTCCTGTTTCCATTTTACTAAATCTTTGGAAGTCCAAAGGATGGGATTCTGTGTCTTTTCAGATACGCCGATCATATAGTAGCGTCCATCCCTGCCTTTCATGATGTCGGGATGCCCCCTGTATTCCGGAACCACCCGTTCGTTGCTATTCAACTTAGTCCAGTTTTTAGCATCCCTGCTGATATAGTAATATAGGCGTCCATAGTCTTCATGCTTCATATGTGCGAAAAGATACCCTCCGTTTCCGGCTTTAAGGTAAGAGCTGGTTAGTGCAAAACACACAAATAAGAGTTTCAAAAGTAAATGTTTTCTCATGATAATAAAAAGTTGATTAGTTAGTAGCTTTCGATAAATCTTCACTCCATCCGGGACGTGAATAGGTTTGCTGTAAGTTTTTTCCATATGATTTTGCCTGTTCTACAAAATAGTTAGGCAGCGGTACATACTGGTGTGTAGGTAATACGCCCTTTGTTTTGCGGCATAGCTGGGCATACTTGTTGAACCGGATCAGATCGATTTTCCTCTGTCCCTCATACAGAAACTCTTTCGCTCTTTCTTCCAGAATTGCATCGAGAAATGTTTCTTTGGAGTTTGTCTGTTGTGTGGACAGATTGTTCAGCCCTGCTCTGTTTCTTACTTCATTGACTGCACTGACAGCCTCTGCAGAAGGTGCTGCATTGGATTTACGCACTTCCGCTTCCGCTATCATTAATAATACGTCTGCCCAACGGGCCAGCGGGAAATCGTTTCCCTGAAAGACTGTGTTTGTCTCTATCGGGAATTTATTGATAATGTATCCATCCCATCTGATTCCCAGATCTTCTTTGGTTCTTTTGGTAGTCACTTCTCCTGTTCCGTTGTCTACCCAATACTCATTTAAAATGACGGCTCTTCGTTTATCTTTGGAGTCGTAACTGTCATACAACTTGGGAGATACATTGTAGAATTGTGCCCATCCTTTTCCCTGATAATAGAATGGAGTAGGATTGCCGTTTATATCTACTTTGGAGGCGTCATTGGGAGTCGTAAGCATGGATAACGGGAAAAAGTTTCCGCTATTGTCTCCTCCGTCAGCGGACGGATCGCAGCTTAAAGCCATGATAATCTCACAATTAAAGTCATTTTTGGCTTTGTACATATCCACATACGGATTATCCCCTTCTTTAAAGAGTTTGTAGCGATGAGTTGCTTCCAGTTCCTGATACATTTCTAAGGCTTTCTGATAGTACTGCGGCATGTGCTCCCCTTCGTTGAGGCAGTGTTTCATCATACAGAATCTGGCATAATCTGAAGTGTAACGTCCTCTTTCTTCCACTGTTTCCGGAAGATTTTCTATTGCGAATTCAAAATCGCTGTAGATCCATGAAGTCATCTCTTCCAAAGAGGGCCTGACCAGATTATTTAAGACTTCATCGTTTGTAACATCCTCTCCTCTGGTGACGGCGGGCAGCGGACCGTAAATATGCATCAGATAATAAATCATCAGCCCCCTGCATAAATGCACTTCGCCCAACAGCTGTTTTTTACTGATGGTGTGGAAAATGTTTTCATCAGCTTTCTCCAGTGTGGAGATGATTTCGGTGAATCTTGTGATTTGGGCCAGTTTGGGTATGTGGTTGATGTTATCTTCACTTACCCAGGAGCGCTCATAGTAAATGCAGTTGTTGAAATTGGCTTGCGAGAACTTCAGCCATTCTCCCCATCCTGTGCCCCAGACAGCCACATTGTCCGAGGGAGATTCAAACATTCTGAGAATGCCGCCTTCCGGTATATAGAAACCATGCTGTCTCAACTCAGTACCGATGTAATAGGTCCATGTCGTAGTGAACGGTATATAGCATGCTAGGGCATAGTCTTTATATTCCGTTTCTGTGGAAGGAAAGTTGTCGGGGTTCAAAGTACCGAATATTTTGGGATCGAAGTTATCTTCACAACTACTTAATACGAGCAGGCTTGTTGCAATAAACAGTCTTATCAATCTTATCTTTTTCATTTCTGCAGATTTTCTTAGGTTCATTTAAAAAGTAATATTAGCTCCGAGAGAGAAAGTGCGGGTTTGAGGATATTCACCTCTGGACCTCCACTAGCTCCGCCGCCTCCGGTATATATTTCCGGATCAAATCCTTGAAATTTAGTCAGTATGAAAGGATTCTGGGCATCTACATATACCTTAATGTTTCGTACATATCTTTGTAGAGAGCCGAGTATGTTCCCAGCCAAATTATAAGCCAGTGTGATATTTCTCATTCTCATGAATGAGGCATTTTCCCTGTCTGCATTTACCCAGGCATTACCCGGTAATGCCCCCATTTTTCCAATGGCCAGACCGGGCCGGCTTCCATTGGGATTTGTTTGCGAGTTCCAGAGACGGTATGCAAACTTATTTGAATTCTCCGGATAGTCAACTGCCAATGGACCGGCCTGTGCTGCGCTGTAGGCAATATTATATTTCTGTATGCCGAACTGCCCGTACATGAAGAAACTAAATTCAAATCTTTTGTAAGTAAAAGTGTTTCCGATACCGACATAAATGGCAGGAGAGTTATCTTTCATGTAGACATCGTTCTCATCGATTTTGCCGTCTTTGTTTTTGTCTTCAATAATCGGACATCCGGGCAATTGGGCTTCTGCCTGCAATGTCTTTTGTGATTCCGGCATATTGGACCGGTCGGTGTTGATGATTCCGGTGACGTTGTAATAATAATAGGCACTCATCGGCTCATTTTCTCTTTGCTGGTAAATCTGGTAGTCGTAGTTGGGCAGTCTTTCTTTCCAGAACGAATTTGTTTTTGAGAAGGTAAGCGAGGTGTCCCATGTGAATTCTCCGACTAGATTCTTGGTATCCACCATCAGTTCCCAGCCTCTTCTGTAGTAGTGTCCGCCGTTGATCGGTCTGGTTTCGTAGATTGCCAGAGGTGAAGTGGAAGCATATCCCAATAAGCGGGTGATGTCATTCCTGAAGAAATCGAAGCTGCCGGAAATACGGTCGCTTAGCAAATAGAAATCCAGGCCGATATTTTTCATGGTTGTTTTTTGCCAGCTTACATCCGGATAATTGGCTCCCATCGATACATAGGGAATGTTGATAATGCCGTTATCGCTGAAATTGACTTTGAAATTGTTAGGTGCATACGATCCGTAAAGAGAACTGCCCAAGTTGTCCTGCCCTGTCTTTCCCCAGCTTGCTCTGAGCTTTAGCAGGTTGATCCATGAAATGTTTTTCAGGAAATTTTCATTTGAAATCTTCCAGGCACCCGATACGGATGGAAACAAGGCGTACTTGTTTCCCGGGAAAAACTTGTCTGTTCCGTCCCGTCGCAGAGTGGCAGTAAGCACATACTTGTCCAGTATGTCAAAACTTGCTTTAAAAAACTGCGATCTCTTCTCATTTTTTCCAGTGTGCGATGTCGGATAAAACTTTCCTTTTGCCGAACTGATATCATGCTCGTTGATAGCATCGTGCACATCTTCATAGGAGATGCCGTATCCTTCGTAACTTTCCAGATACTTGCCGATACCTGCCAAGGCATCTACCTGTACGGTATTGAACATATACTTAGAGAACGTCAGCATGGCTTCCAGTGTTTGTGTCAGCCGTCTTTCAGATTGTATGTTTCCTCTTGATTTGTACATTCTGGAGAAGTAAACATCTGAAGGTATAAAAATGGAACGTCTCATGTTTTCCTGATTCATCCCATATATCCCTTTGACTGAAAGAATGTCCTTGTACAGTTTCAGATTGGCGGTGAAGTTCAGGTTGTATCCGTTTTCTTTCGTTTTGTCGGCGATGTCTTCCATTGCTTTGGGATTAGGGATGCTTCGGAAGATCGTATAACTGCCGTCATCTTGCGTCAGGGGCAGATAAGGGGGATATAAGAGTGCTGAAGTCAGTGCACTTCCCGCTACATCTCCCCGGTTGCCAGTATCGGTACCTACCATACAATTGCTGTAGATGTTTTGATTGGCATTGAAAGCGGAAGTGAGGTTCAGAAAAGGGAAGAGTTCGACACCGATATTTCCGCGAAATGTATATTTGGTCATACCGGAATTAAGTACGGTTCCTTCCTGGTCCAGGTAGCTGCCTCCCAAATAATACCGGACTTTTGATGTGCCTCCGCTGATTGTCAGATTATGCTTGGTGATGTATCCGCTTTTCAGCACATAGTCTTTCCAGTTTGTGTTGCGCGGGTTCAGACGGTCTGTTTCAGAGAATAGCGGACTCCATTTTCCGTCATATTCATCGGGACCATAAGGATACTGTTTCTTATTATACAAGTAATTCTCTTTGTTGAATACATTGGCGAGTTCCATGTATTCCTGTGAGGTGAGTGCGTCCAGATACGGATAGTTTCTCACAAAAGAGTAACTGCCCTCATAGCTGATACTGGGAGCGCCTTCTTTCCCTTTCTTGGTGGTGATTAAGATAACTCCGTTGGCTGCGCCGATACCATAAATGGCTGCTGAAGCATCTTTCAGTATTTCTACGGACTCGATATCAGAAGGATTCAGTCCGGCAAGTCCGCCACGGTTTACATTGCTCGGCAACCCTGTTTCTCCACCATTTGTGCTGATGGCTTCGCTTGGCATTACGATGCCGTCCACTACATAGATCGGATTCTCTCCTCCACGGATGGATATATTCACTTTACCGTCCGGTTGGGTGCTATTGACAATTGCCTGTAAGCCGGCGGCACGACCCATTAATAACTGGTTGATATTGCTTGCTGCCGCTTGTGGAATCTTTTCCGGCTTCACCTGGGCAATGGCAGTCGTGAGGTTTTTTCTGGATACCGCTCCATATCCTACTACCACTACTTCGTCGATCACTTTCGTGTCTTCAGACATCCATACTTCCAGCAGGCTGTTCGCCTTTACCGGAACAAGCTGTGTGACATAGCCCATATAAGAAACGCAAAGTCTCGAATACTCCGGAGCTTCAATCTCGAAACGACCGTCAATATCACTGATAGAACCGGTTTTCTCCCCTTCTACCGTAATGCTTGCTCCGATAATCGGTTCACGGGTTTTACTGTCCATGACGATGCCTTTAGATTTAGCCGGCGTTTTCTTCGTTTCCTTCTTTCCGGCATTCAAGATGATTTGCTTTCCTTTGATATGATACTGGATATCTGTACCCTTCAGAAGAATATTTAATACTGCTTCTATCGGTTGGTTCTTTACATGGATCGTACGTTTCTGTTTTACGTCGATAACTTGTGTGCTATACTGAAAAGAATAGCTTGTTTTCTTTTCTATTTTATTCAGGATCTCATTCAGAGGAGTATCAGACATGCTGAGTGTCAATGTACTGTTCTGTGCTGACATGAGATTGGGAGATAAAATAGCTATCAGAAAAATTAATAATAAGAATTTAATTCTCTTCATAATCAGAATTGTTTTTTAGTATTGATACAGGAATGCACTTAAGTGATTTGTATATAAGACTGCTCAAAAAGAAAATACCACATGGAAAAATGAAAAAAAACAGCTGGCAGAGAAAATAAAGAGAATGCGGAGAGGACAAAGTATATACGGTCTTTGTCCTCTCCGCAGCGCTTTATATCAGAAAACGTCTAATTCTTATATACTTCTATCGTGCGGACGTTTATGCTGTCATTTCCTTCTTTCTCCGTTTCTGTTGTCCGGAAAGTAATGGGGATGCTCATTCCCATATAATCCAGTATTTCATCCAACGTCTCGCCTTTGAAAGTTGCTCTGTAAGTAAACAGGTTTATTGATGTATCCTTCAGGATGAAGCGTACCTGATAGACTTGCTCCAGCCTGTTGAATATTGATTTGAGCGGATCATCCCTGAAAGCGAGAATGCCGTCTTTCCAAGATATGTATTTATACGTATCAATATCTGTGATTTCCATACTCTTCGATGCTCTCTGATAATTCAGTTGTTGTCCCGGCAATAAATGCTTGATGTTATTCTCGTGAGACACAGCTACTTTTCCGGTCACCAGAGTGATCACCTCTTCTTGCGCTTTGGCGAAACAGCAAATATTGAAAGCTGTTCCGGTAGCCGTTACTTTCAGATCTCCCGTATTTACAATGAAAGGATGTTCTTTGTCAGCATGTACTTCAAAGTAGGCTTCTCCGGACATCTCTACTTCCCGGACATTGCTGGTGAAGGCGGTCGGATATTTCAGCGTACTTCCTGCATTCAACCAGACCTTTGAACTGTCCGGCAATGTCAGGCTGGATACCATTCCGTATGGGGCCGTCACTTCGTTGTAGGCTATAAGAGGTTCCTGATGGTCTTTTTTCATCATTAGCGCTACTATGGCAATGATTGCCGGCAAAAGAAGAATGGCAGCGATTCTTTGGCAATAAGTGATGAACCGTGTTTTTTTCGCCGGGACTTGTGACGTTGCATGGATTCTGCTTTTTACTTGTGCCAAAGCTTTGCCTGTATCTATCTTTTCAGGATCGACAGCAGGAGTGGCAACTTCCCAGATGTTTCTGATTTCCTGAAAATAGTCAGCATTCTCTTCCGAGAGGGCTATCCACTCACGGAGTTGCCGGATTTCTTCAGGTGAAGCGGTCTTTTCTAAATATTTTAGAATGACGTCTGTATCTATATTTATATTTTTGTCAGGCATAGTGCAATTTATCTGTATTATAATGATTGTTCAACTGTAATTTACCTCATTAAATTTATGATAAAAAGTAATATCAGATCATAAAAACCACTCAAATGTTTTCTTAGAAATTCCAGAGACTTACTGATTTTACTTTCCACGGTACGGACTGATACATTCAGTTCTTCTGCTATTTCCCGGTATTTCAGGTTCTTGAACCGGTTCATTTCGAAGATGGTCCTCATGTCTTCAGGAAGTTTTTTGATGGCTTCCTGCAGGTGATCGTTCAAGTCAGAATATAATAGATAATGTTCCGTATTATAGTCTATCAGGTTTGAGCTTCCCATTACATAGTTTTGATGGGTACGAACGACTTCCTGATGTCTGAGTTCTTCGAAGCAGCTGTTTCTGACGGCAGTCAGCAGATAAGCTTTCAGAGAACTTTCAATGGTCAGGTTTTCGCGGTTTTCCCACAAACGGAAGAAGAGATCCTGCACAATATCCTCGCTGCTTTCCCGTTCTTTAAGGAAAACACAGCTAAAGAGTACAAGGTCTTTATAATACTTGTTGAAAAGAAAATCAAAAGACCGGGAATCTCCTTCTTTCAATCTTTTCAGGTGGATAATATCCTCTGGCATGGATTCGTGTTTGTTTGAGGCTTTATTTTCCATAATGATTCGGCAACATTAATAATGTGTTTGCAGTTCTCCAATCCAAAGAGTCATAATATCAAATTAATAGGCGTTGCAAAGATAAATATTAATTTGAATTTCTTCATCTCTTTGTTTTTTTTGTTTTTCTCATGTGGCATTTCCGTCCTGAACAGTCTTATTAGCGTTGTTGAGATTTCTAATTTAAATTGATAAGTATGATGAGTGAGTGCAGGAAACTTAAGATTCTTTTTTTGTTATTAGTGGCTTTGTGCTGTATACCTTTGGCGGTATCAGGTCAGGGTACAAACATTGCTTACCAGGATAGTCAGGTTCGTTTTACGGTGGTGACAGACGGTACGCTCCGGCTGGAATATGCACCTGATGGCCAGTTTATTGACGACTTTTCGTTCGTGGCTGTCAACAGGCATTATCCGGCAGTAGATTATAAGTTGAAGAAGGATGGAAATTGGATAGAACTATCCACTTCAAGGTTCCGGATGAAGTATAAGAAAGGCAGCGGGCAGTTTACCTCCCGCAATCTTTCCATTACCTCAGCCAAGGGTATGTACCCTTTTCGGTGGATGCCCGGTATGAAACAGAAGTGTAATCTGAAGGGAACCTATCGTACATTAGATGGTTATGATGGAGACAAGCATATACATACGAATGAGCTCATGCCGCTCGAAGACGGGTTGCTGGCTACCGACGGCTGGACTTTAATTGATGATTCGGATAATTTCCTGTTTGATGATGCCGACTGGACTTGGGTTAAACCACGGGAGAAGAAAGGAAGTCAGGATTGGTATTTCATGGCGTACGGGCACGATTATAAATCCGCGTTAAAGGACTATACGATGTTTGCCGGCAAGATACCTTTGCCTCCCCGTTATGCTTTCGGCTATTGGTGGTCGCGTTATTGGAGCTATTCGGACAATGAGCTGAGGGAACTGTTGCGTAAATTCCGGATGTATGATATTCCTCTCGACGTATTGGTGATTGATATGGACTGGCACTATACAGAACCCGGCAAAGGAGGATGGAGCGGATGGACTTGGAACAAACGTCTGTTTCCCAACCCCGGACGTTTGCTTGCCGACCTGAAAAAGGAAGGAGTTAAGTTGACTCTTAATTTGCATCCGGCTGACGGCTTTGCCTTTTATGAGGAGCCATACCGGGCGATAGCTACCGATATAGGTATGAATCCGGAAGGAAAGGATACGATTCCTTGGATAACTTCGGATAAGAAATTGATGGAAGCAGTGTTCAGAAATGCCCTTCATCCGATGGAGAAGGAGGGAGTAGACTTCTGGTGGCTCGACTGGCAGCAGTTTCCGTTTGATAAGAAGATAGACAGCCTGAATAATGTATGGTGGATTAATTATGTCTTTTTCACTGAAATGGAAAGAAACCGTACTACCCGTCCGATGCTCTATCATCGCTGGGGTGGACTGGGGAATCACCGTTATCAGATTGGTTTCTCGGGCGATGCTGTTATTTCCTGGAAATCACTTGATTTCCAGCCCTACTTTAACTCTACAGCTTCCAATGTGCTGTACGGTTATTGGAGTCATGATTTAGGAGGGCATTTTGAGGCAGACCGGATTGACCCGGAGATGTTTACACGCTGGATGCAGTTTGGTGCGGTCAGTCCTGTGATGCGTACTCATTCTTCTAAGAGCGGCGTGTTGAACAAAGAGCCCTGGGTGTTTAGCCCTGTCTATTTTAATACGATTCGCAACGCTATTTTGCAACGTTATGAGATGGCGCCTTATGTTTACACAATGGCCCGTAAGACGTATGACGAGGGATTGTCCGTCTGCCGTCCGCTGTACTACGATTATCCTGAAAGCGAGGAGGCATACGATTACCGGAACCAGTATATGTTTGGCGACCAGATGTTGATTGCACCGGTCACCGCTCCCATGAAAGGCGATTATTCCACATTGAATGTATGGTTGCCTGCCGGAACCGACTGGTATGAGTGGCATACCGGAACGATGCTTAAGGGTGGGCAGACGGTAATACGTACTTTTGCCATAGACGAATATCCTATTTATATCAAAGCCGGTTCGGTTCTTCCTTTCTGCGATCGTGTGAAGTCACTGGCAGGCGATGATCATTCTTATGTGGTCACTGTTTTTCCCGGCGGAGACGGGATATTCGATTTATACGAAGATAATGGTAATGATAAAGAGTACGACAGGAAGTATGCCCGTACATCTTTGCAGTCCAAGCATGTTGGTAACCGTCTGGAAGTAACGATTGGCAGTCGGAAGGGAGGTTATCCGGGCATGCCTGCCGAGCGTGCTTTCAAGGTGAAGGTGGTAGGTTCTGCTATTCCTCAGTCGGTAACGGTGAATGGAAAGACGGTAAATTATGTATATGACGGAAACTCTTTATCTCTTTTGATAGATATACCCATAGCGGATGCGAAATGTGAGAAGCAGGTGTTGATCACCTATCCCGAACAGACAGCAGACCTGAACGGACTTCCTGGAAAGTTCAGGAGACTTCAGAAGGGCATCGTTGCACTGAAGTATAGAGATGCTGATATTGTACTGAATGAGGAATTGGGTACGATGGAGTCAACCGGAAGGAGCATTGAGTATACTTCGGAGCAGATGGACCGGCTTGTTGCCGACTTTATCCGTAACTATGATAAACTGCCGGAGATACTGAAACAACATAAGCTGAGTGAAGAAAATGTTCAATGGTTCTTGAAGGCCGTACATTGGGAGGACTAACCCGGAGATTTTTTAGGGCTGATTAAGGGCGAATGGCATATCTTGCAGGAGCATAGTATCAAAGAACAAACGGTGAGCATTTTGACAATTTGTATTTTTAATCCTTCTGGATTCTTGTTTTTCCACCTTAGGTTGGAAAGAAATGGAAATAAACGATTGAAAATTTATATTTTCTTGATTGATAGTGGAATATAAGAATCTATACAATTCTAATATATCGGAACTGTCACCTTTTTGTTGAGTATGAACGCTTCATTTCTTGGTTATTGCTATCTGATCTGTTGGCTATAGTTATTCTATCTGTTGGTTATAGCTACCCAATCTGTTGGCTATAGTTATCTGACCTGATGGATGTAGTGATCCAACAGGTCAGATAGCCTGAATGACAAGACATTTATGAATCTAAAATGCATATTCTATGCATAAACTGAAGGTTCTGCATGAAATTATTGTATATTAATACATCACTTTTGGGGACTGATATCTGTTTTTGTTCTTTTTGCTTATGCTGGTGTCAGTGATTTCTCGATTATACTTTCTTTTTGGTCACAGAACTGCCTCATTAATAGAATGACATTCGTTACGTCCCTGTATAGCTGTTTGTTCTCTTATTGGCTGTAAGTTAACGTGTGTTAATGCAATGTGGGGTTTTGTTTCAGGCTAGTCTATTATACAAATGAGCATAAAATAAAATGAGAAAAACAATGAAGCGAACTTTCGATACAACTCTACTTCTTTTTTGCCCTTTTTCAAACTTTTGAAATGATAAAAAGACTTTGTGCTTTATATAATTAACTCTTAAAAGTAATAAACTATGAATGTGAAAAAAGCATTATTTGCGAGTTCACTTTTTTTATGTGGTGTAGGTGTGCTGCCGGTAACAGCCGGTCTGCCGGTTGCTCATGACGAAAGTGAAATTTCTTCTCCTATGCCGGAGCAGCAAAAGAAAAAACGGACCATTACCGGTAATGTAACGGATGGCTTTACCGGAGAACCGCTTATCGGAGTGTCCATTATGTTGAAAGGTTCCTCGGATGGAACTACAACCGACTTGGATGGTAACTTTAGCCTTTCGATTCCCGTCAAGGCACAGTTGGAATTTTCTTATATCGGCTATAAAAAACAAGTGTTAGATGTAACGGATTTAGTGGTAGCTAATGTAAAACTGGAGTCGGACAATGAAATGCTGGCGGAAGTGGTTGTAGTCGGTGCAGGTACACAGAAAAAGGTATCCGTGACCGGTGCCATTACCTCTGTGAAGGGAACGGAACTACATGCGCCCAGCTCTTCTCTGACCAGCAATTTCGCCGGAAAGCTGGCCGGTGTAATTGCAGTGGCCACCGATGGTGAACCAGGGACTTCGTCCAACTTCTATATTCGTGGTATCGGAACCTTCGGAGGGCGTGCCACTCCGTTAATCCTGTTGGATGGGGTAGAAATATCTTCGGGTGACCTGAACCGTATCCCGCCCGAATCTATCGAAAGTTTCTCTATTCTGAAAGACGCATCGGCTACGGCTATCTACGGTGCCCGTGGTGCGAATGGTGTGATGTTGGTCACGACTAAGATTGGTACTGAAAACACCAAAGCATCGATCAACGTGACGGTAGAAAACTCATTTCTGAAACCTGTCAATGAGGTAGGCTATGTGGATGGTGCCAGATGGATGGAAATCTATAACGAAGCTCAGTTGGCAAGAACACCTAATGCGACTCCCAAGTACAGCCAGGAGAGGATCGATTATACCCGTAGCGGCATCAATCCGTATGTCTATCCGGATGTAGACTGGTACGATCTTGTCTTTAAAGAGAGTACCATGAATCAGCGCGCGAATGTCAATATTATGGGTGGCGGACCGAAGGTCAGTTATTACATGAGTCTGCAAGCCAACCACGATACGGGTTTGCTGGATATTCCCAAGGCTTACTCGTTCGACAATAACATCAATAAATGGGGATATACTTTCCAGAATAATATCGCCTATAAAGTGACGCCCACTACACGTATCGACCTGAGAATGAATGCACAGATCGGAAATAATAAAGGGCCGAACGCTTCAGTGTCGGACATCTTCTATCAGGTTTACAACAATAATCCGGTCACTTTTCCGGCTTACTTTCCGGCGGAACCCGGCGACAAGCACATTAAGTATGGTAATGCCATATTGAGTGGTACTTCCTTGTATACGAACCCCTACCAGTATATGTTGGGAAGTTATAAAGAAGTGAACTACAGTATGTTGAATACCTCCATTTACATTAATCAGAATCTTGATTTCGTGACGAAAGGACTGAAGATTATCGCATTGGTGAACTGGAAGTCCTGGTCAGAAACGTCGTATATCCGTTGGCTCGACCCGTATTGGTATCGGGCAGACTCCAAAAGCTGGTCGCCCGATAATCCGGGAGAATATACATTAGAACGTCTGAACAGTAGCGGTAGTGAATATATCTCGCAATCGGGCATTGGTCGCGGAGCCGATAACACGTTCTATTTTCATGGTCAGCTGAACTATGAAAACACGTTTGGTGAAGATCACGGAGTGACTGCCATGTTGATGTATATGCAGCGTGAATATCGGAATGATGTACTGCCCAACCGTAATCAAGGGCTTTCCGGACGTCTCACCTATGCTTTCCAACAGAAATATCTGGCAGAGTTTAACTTCGGATACAATGGTACGGAACGTCTCGACAAAGGAAAACGTTTTGAGTTTTTCCCTGCCATGTCTTTGGGATGGGTGGTCAGCAGTGAGAAGTTCTGGCAACCAATCGAAAAGTATGTCGATTACTTCAAGCTCAGAGGTTCATACGGTCTGGTAGGTAGTGATGAAACCGGTTCATACGACGGCGCCGCCCACTTTTTATATGTCAATAATGTAAATCTGGGCGGTGGCGGAAGCTATTCGACCGGCCCTACCTATAGCAGCATATATAAAAAAGGACCGAGTATTAATTCGTATGCTGTTCAGAATGCGCACTGGGAACGAGTGAAAAAGATGGATATCGGTGTGGATATGAAGCTGTTCAATCAGGTGGACGTCACATTCGATTATTTCTGCGATAAGCGCGACCGTATTTTGATGCGGCGTGCGTCATGGCCTGCTCTGCTGGGTTATGTCTCAGCTACTCCGTGGAGTAATATCGGTAAGGTAGAGAATAAGGGTATCGAGCTGGGGGTCAATTGGAAGAAAGAAGTATTCAAAGGTTTCCATGTCGACTTCCGCGGCAATTTCACTTATACGGAAAATAAATATATTGACAAGGATGAACCGGCCTATCCGTATGTATGGCAGACGGAGACAGGAAAACCGCTGAGCAGGACAACCGGCTACATTGCCGAAGGACTGTTCAGAAGTCAGGAAGAGATTGACGACAGTCCTGCACAGGATGGCATCGGCAGCGCGAAACTGATGCCGGGTGATATCAAATACCGGGATGTAAACGGCGACGGTAAGATTACGGAAGATGACCAGGTAATGATCTCTCCTTATGGGACAATGCCCCGTATCCAGTATGGTCTGGGACTGAACCTCTCTTACAAAGGCTTCGATTTTGGTATATTCTTTAACGGATCTGCCAAACGTACTCTGATGCTGAATGGGGTAGATCCTTTCGGTTCGGACGAAGGACATGGCGACCGTAACCTGATGAATTTTATTGCAGACAACTATTGGAGTGAAAACGACCAGAACTGGGATGCCGAGTATCCGCGTTTAGGATTGACCAAAGTTCAGATAGCTAATAATATGGTTTCTAGTACATACTGGAAGCGTAATGGCAACTTCATTCGTTTTAAAACATTGGAAATCGGTTATTCATTTCCGCATTGCCGTGTTTTCGTCAGTGGTGACAACTTAGCGGTGTGGAGCCCGTTCAAGTTCTGGGACCCGGAACTCTCTTATAATTCTTACCCGTTGCAGCGTACCGTTAATATCGGCGCTAAATTTAGTTTTTAACCTTTAAAGAATTCAACTATTATGAAACGAATATCGAAAATAGCTCGCTATGCAAAGACGATACTGCCTCTTTGCTGTCTGGCATCTTGCAGTTACCTCGACGTAGTGCCGCCCGAAACAGAAGACATCAAAGATATGATGAAGAACGAAGACGCTACCTTGTCTTTTGTATATTCTTGCTATAACTCCCTGCAATGGGGATATACCGACCCGATAGATTATCGTACTTACGAGTCTTCTACGGATGAATTTGTGGTTCCTGCCCTTTGGAATCGTGCCGGTCAGATTGCTTCATGGAATCAGTTATCGTCGCAATATAAACCTAACTGGGATACAAAATACGCCTGGCAGATACTTTATGACGCGATAGGTCATTGCAATCTGTTTCTGGACTTGCTGGTGAAACTCAATCCTGACATCGCACCGGAAAAGAAACTGCGGTTTGCCGCTGAAGTGAAGTGTGTAAAAGCGTACTATTATTCACGCCTGCTGGAACGTTTCGGTCCTGTACCTATTATAGATACTTATCCGGATATGAATATGCCGGCATCTGGTTTCCCGGGACGCTCGCATTATGACTATTGCGTAGATTATATAGTCCGCCTGCTGGAAGAAGCCGAGACAGACCTGCCGGCTGTTGTGGCGGACGATGATTTGGGACGTGCCACTTCCACCATTTGCAAGGCATTGAAAGCACGTGTGCTTCTTACTGCCGCTTCTCCTCTGTGGAATGGTTCTTTCCCCTACAAGAACTGGAAAAATACGAATTATGAAACTCCGGAGTATGGAAAAGAACTGGTAAGCAACCAATATAGTGTGCAGAAGTGGGAGAGAGCATTGACAGCTTGTGAAGAAGCTCTGACTTTTGCTTTGGGTGATGGTAAGCGTGAATTGCTGGACATTGCACAGTCGGAGAATATTCGTATGGGTGAAAGTGTGCCTTTGCCTGTTATTCCGGGTCTGGATACAAATACGCCTGAAGGGCAGGAGTTTCAAAAACGTGTGGTACTGATGCGTTATGCACTGACTGCTATTGAAACAGTAGGAAATAAGGAACGTGTCTGGGGAGCCGGATTTGCACAGGAAAACCTGGATGCCTCTATGCCTCACAACCTCGTGTATGCCAATGGCAACTGGACCAGTATGTATGGTGGTATTGCACCGACGCTCAATACTATGGAGAGCTTCTATACCGCCAACGGAGTATTGCCGGATAACGACAAGAATTTCCCAGCCAAAGACGACCGGCTGAACTCAGCCGGACTGTCTTCTAACAGCAATATCATTAAGTTGAACGTCAATCGTGAACCGCGTTATTATGCCTGGCTGTCTTTTGACGGTGATGAATACAGTTCTTTGATCACCGACGGCAATCCGATGTTTCTCGATATGCGTAGCAGCGATAAGCAGGGATATAATCCGGATAAGTTTAACCGTGACAATAGTACGACAGGCTTTTTGTCGAAGAAGTTTATATTTCCTTCTGTCCGCTTTCGTTCCAACGATGGCTGGTATGATAAGAAGCAATTCCCGTTCCCTATCATCCGTTTGTCCGAACTTTATCTGAACTTGGCGGAATGTTACGCTTACCTGGCAGAGAAAGAGGGACATGCTGACTATGTGGAAAAAGCATTGAGCAAGTTGAACGACATTCGCCGCAGAGCCGGAATACGTGAACTGGTGAAGGCTGATATCTCAGGCAATATGACTTTACAGAAATGGGTGGAAAGCGAACGTTTCATTGAACTATGGGGAGAAGGGCACCGCTATCGCGATGCACGCCGATGGATGACCGCCCCTGATTACTTTAAGGCCGGTGTACGTGAAGGGCTGAATGCTATCCAGAAGAAGGACCCCAGTTTCAAAGAGTTCAACCAGCGTGTGAAGATTGACCAGCCTTTTCAATGGGCGAACCGTATGTATCTTATGCCTATCCCTGCGAGTGAAGTGTATGCTAATCCGCAGTTGGAGCAGTCCCCCGAGTATTAATCTGATTAAAAACAAGCATATATGAAACAATTTATATATAAATCGCTGATACTGGGAAGTGTGCTGACAGCTGCTTCCTGTAGTAACTCAGAGTATGAATTTGATAAATTATTTCCGCAGGAGTACCATAAGATTCTTTACGTGAAACACAATGGCAAGCAGGAAATGAATATGAATACGGTGGAAACGACCCCTGTATATAGTATCAATGTGATCAAAGCCGGAAGTGACCCTTCTCTGACGGCCCATGTGAAACTGTCAGTGATGAGCCAGCAGGAAGTAGATGACTCATACGGGCTGCTCGACAATATTGACTACCGGGTGATTCCTTCCAATATGTATTCGATGGCTGCGGCGGAACTCGAGTTTCAATCGCAGGAGGTGACGAAAAAGCTGGATATCGTTTTTCATTCCGACCTGATTTATGAGCTGATGCAAAAGAACAAAGACGTGAAGTACGTGCTTCCCGTCCGGTTTTGGAGTGAGCAGGATTCTGTCAATAGTTCGAAGAATGATGTAATGCTTTTGCTCGATGTGAAGAAGCCGGTGATTACATTCAAAACGGGCGAAGTGAATACTGCTATGGTATACAAGCAGCTGGAAGTAAACGTTGGCGCCAATTTGCAAAACATTCAGTTCAGTAAGTGGAACTTTACCTGTGATGTGACGGATGCGCGGAAAGACGCTTTGGTCGAAGCTTATAATACCGAACATGGAACGAGCTATCTCCCGATGCCTTCTGCGGCATATCAACTTGAAAAGATGACGTTTGAAGAAGGAGCGAGCACCGGAAATCTGAAGATGAATATTTCCAGAACTCCGTTGGCGAGTGACAAGTCTTATCTGTTGCCGCTGAAAATGTCCGAAACCTCACAGGAAGGTTTTGACCTGGACGAGAATGTCTGTTTCCTGAAGGTGGAGAATCCTAAATACGGGACGCTGGATTGCGACCGCAGCAAATGGGAAGTCGTTTTCTGTAATAGTGATGAGAAGAATGCCGTGTCGGAGCCTAACGGAGACAAGGGCGGTGTGGGCTGTCTTTTTGATGATGACATTAACTCGTACTGGCATGCCAATTGGAGTGGGGGAACGAATAATGATGATCAGTTTCCCCAGCTTTTCCAGGGTGGGAGAGAGATGCCCATCACGATTGTAGTGGATATGAAGGAATCGCTCATTGTTCATAGTATTGGTTGGACCCAGCGTCAGAATTCAGACTATCAGGATACGAAGAAGGTGGAATATTATGTGTCCGATGACGAACAGTTCAAACTGGGCGGTAAGGAAGACTATTCACCTGTGGCACTGAATAACTGGACGTTTGTAATGGAACGCTCGTATCAGAAAGGCTACAATGCCACTCAATGGCAGACACAGTCTGAGGAAGTGTTGCAGAAGAAGGTGAAAGGGCATCTGCTGAAAGTGAAAATAGTAGAAGGCTATCGGGATAGGCTGGCCAGCGGAGCCGAATTGTACGTAAAGCAACTGCTGGCGATTGACGGCGAACCCATAAAATAATTTCAGGTAGCGAACAGATATTGAAAGAGGTAAAAAAGAGAATGTTCAAAGGATGAAATGACTGGCAACTGGAACTTCTGCCAGTAGTCCGACGCTCCTGGACTACTGATTGGAAGTTCCAGTCTGCTTCTAATAAGAAGAAAATCAGTTTATTCAAAATATGAATGATATAATTATGAGAAAATTTATTTGTTTGTTTATGGTCTGTTTTCTGTCAATAGCGACAACACTACGGGCGTGGGAGGGTAATGTTTTGATTTCTACTCCGAATACTTCCATTATTTTAAGTGCCACAGAGGGGCAGCAACTTCGTTTTTCTTACTTTGGAGAGCGGATTGAAGAAAATCAGATTCACCAGGTGTTTGATTCCTGGGCAGGCTTTCATCGTCCGGCCTATCCGGTGTTCGGTACTTCCACTTATGAAATATCAGCACTCCATGCGGTGCATGCTGATGGTAATCAGACACTGGATTTAGTTGTCGACAAGGTCGAACAGAATCCGGTGAAGGATGCCATACTGACTGTGATTACGATGAAAGACCGTGTATATCCTTTCACTGTAAAAATGTACTATAAGGCTTATCAGCAGATAGATATGATAGAAACATGGGTGGAGGTGTCTCACAACGAGAAAAAGGCGGTGGTACTTAAACGCTTTGACTCCGGTCATTTTCTGATTCGTCGCGCGGATGTATGGATATCTTCTTTGCACGGATATTGGGGAGCTGAGACACAGCTTGAAAGTGAGCCGTTGGTTTCCGGAATGAAAGTGATTAAGAATATGGATGGTATCCGCAACGGGTTGGGTGATCATTCGGAAGTGATGTTTTCTCTTGATGGCAAGCCGCAGGAAAATAGTGGCCGTGTAATTGGTGCAGCACTTTGCTGGAGCGGACGTACTAAGATCAGAGTGGATATGGATGATACGTTCGGCAGATCTGTACACAGTATTTTTGCCGGAATGAATGAAGAAGCTTCCGAGTATAAACTGGAACCGGAAGAAGTATTCACTACTCCGGTACTGGCGCTGACTTATTCGCAGGAAGGTATTGGCGGTGCCAGCCGTAATTTCCATCGGTGGGCACGTGCAGGTATGGTTCACGGTTGCGACAAGCCACGGGATATCCTGCTCAATAGTTGGGAAGGTGTATATCTGAATATTAAAGAACCTGAGATGGACCAGATGATGAACGACATTGCTTCTATGGGAGGTGAGCTTTTTGTGATGGACGATGGCTGGTTTGGCAGGAAATATCGCCGGATAAATGACAACTCTTCGTTGGGCGATTGGGTGGTAGATACGGAAAAGCTGCCTAATGGTATTCAAGGGCTGACCGATACGGCTAAGAAATATGGAATCAAATTCGGTATATGGATCGAACCGGAGTTTACGAATACAAAGAGTGAGCTGATTGACAATCATCCCGACTGGGTATTGCGTGCCGGAAGCCGTGAACTGTCATGTGGTCGTGGCGGTACGCAAGTGGCACTCGATTTATGTAATCCGAAAGTACAGGATTTTGTCTTTCATGTAGTCGATACGCTATTGGCAAACTATCCGGATATTGCTTATATCAAGTGGGACGCAAACGGCGAATTGCTGAACTACGGTTCTTCTTATTTGCCGAAGGACAAGCAATCGCATATCTATATAGATTATCACCGTGGTCTGGTCAGAGTGATGGAACGGATTCGTGCTAAATATCCGGATGTAGTGATTCAGGCATGTGGAAGCGGTGGCGGACGTGTCAGCTATGGAGTAATGCCTTATTTTGATGAGTTCTGGGTCAGCGACAATACTGATGCCTTGCAACGTTTGTTTATCCAGTGGGGTACTTCTTATTTCTATCCTTCTATTGCGATGGCACAACATGTCAGTGCTTCTCCGAATCATCAGACGGGACGTGTGGTGCCGCTTAAATTCCGTTTTGATGTAGCGATGACCGGTCGTTTGGGAATGGAGATCCAGCCAAAGAATATGACCGATGAAGAAAAAGACTTCTCAAAGAAGGCGATTGCCACCTATAAGTCTATCCGTCCTGTGATACAGTATGGTGACCTTTATCGTTTGATATCTCCTTACGACCGCAAGGGGGTGACTTCGATGATGTATGCCACGGAGGATAAGAGCCGTGCTGTATTCTTTGTCTATAAGATGGAGCAATTTGTCAACCAGCTTCTGCCGCGTATTCGTATGGCAGGACTCGACCCGAAAAAGAACTATAAGATTCGTGAGCTGAACGTGGCTCCGGGAGCCAATCCCTGCTTCTTGAATGATCGCGTATTCTCGGGGGCATTGCTTATGAATACCGGTATCGAGCTGCAACTGGAACGTGAATATGCAAGTTGGGTACTTGAGCTGACCGAGATTTAGAAACATGGCAAAATAGTACTTTGGGATAATCTTTCAGAGAAACGGTATGAATCCAAACTCAACAGTATGGATTTATACCGTTTTTTGAATGGATATGTCAAAAACAATCCGTATGTTTGCCATGTTTATTAAAAAGTGAAATTATATTTCATTTACTAACTTGGAATCTTTCTATATGGATATGAAAAAAATAAAACGGTTTGTATTGCTGCTGATAATGGCCTTTCTTGCAGTGAATGTACAGGCGCAACTGGAACAGGCTGTGAAGAATATTTTCGCTGGAGATACAATAGCAACCCATCCGGTAACTTTGCACCGGGATTCGGATTCTGTCCGTGTGGCAAATCTGCAGAAATCGTTGGAAGAGGCACGTCTCAATGAAGCAAACATGCGTCTGGAGATGGAAGAAATGAAACTTCAGATGTTTGCCGCCGATTCGGTGAAGGTATCCCAGCAACGGCAACGGATTGATTCTTTGCGTCAATTCACTAAAGGAGTGCCTGTCATTGCCGAAGGAGATACTTTATTCTATCTTTTTACAAAACGTGGAGGATATACCCCTCAACAGCGTGCCCAAATGACTGGTGCCGCCATAGAGGAACTGGGAAAGCGCTTTAATCTCCGTCCCGATTCCGTATCCATAGACCATTCGGATATTGTGTCCGACTTGATGTACGGCAATAAGGTATTGCTCTCCCTTACCGATCAGGACGCTTTGTGGGAAGGAATTTCCCGTGATTCCCTTGCTAAAGGGAGACAACAGAATGTGATCACCAAACTGCATGAAATGAAGGCTGAGCATAGCGTCTGGCGTATGGTGAAACGTATTCTTTATTTTCTGTTGGTGATAGTAGGGCAATATTTTCTGTTCCGTCTGACGAACTGGTTGTTCCGCAAATTGAAGGTACGCATCCTGCGGCTGAAAGATACAAAAATAAAACCTGTATCCATTCAGGGATACGAATTGCTGGATGCGCAGAAACAAGCTAATCTTTTAGTCTTTCTGGCAGGTATCGGGCGCTATATTCTCATGGGATTGCAGTTGCTGTTTTCCGTACCGTTGGTTTTTATCATTTTCCCGCAGACGGAGGGGCTTGCCTATCGTTTACTCGGTTACATCTGGAATCCGATTAAGGGCATCTTTGTTGGTATTATCGATTATATTCCCAACTTATTTACGATTATTGTTATTTGGTATGCGGTAAAATACCTGGTACGCCTTGTTCTCTATCTGGCACGTGAAATAGAGGCGGGACGTCTGAAGATTAACGGCTTTTATTCGGATTGGGCAATGCCGACTTTTCATATTATCCGTTTTTTGCTTTACGCTTTTATGATCGCGATGATTTACCCTTATTTGCCGAAGTCCAACTCAGGCGTATTTCAGGGAATCTCGGTTTTTGTCGGGTTGATTGTTTCACTTGGTTCAAGCACGGTGATTGGTAACATTATTGCAGGACTGGTGATCACCTATATGCGTCCGTTCAAGATGGGCGATCGGATTAAATTGAATGATACCGTCGGGAATATTATAGAAAAGACTCCTTTGGTGACCCGTATCCGTACACCGAAGAATGAAGTGGTGACGGTTCCCAATTCGTTTGTGATGTCATCGCATACGGTGAACTATAGCACTTCAGCGCGTGAATATGGTCTGATCATTCATGCTGAAGTGTCAATCGGGTATGATGTACCTTGGCGAAAGGTTAATCCGTTATTGATTGATGCGGCATTGAACACTCCCGGAGTGGTGGACGATCCGCGTCCGTTTGTGCTGGAGACTTCGCTGGAAGACTGGTATCCGGTTTATCAGATTAATGCTTATATCAGGGATGCTAATCAGATGTCACAGATTTATTCGGATTTATATCAGAATATCCAGGATAGATTTAATGAAGCGGGAATTGAGATCATGTCTCCGCATTATATGGCTGTTCGTGACGGAAATGCTACGACAATGCCTAAGGATGATTTAAGTAAGAGTAACCCTGCGGATACAGCTAATCAGAGTAACAAACCTGAGTAACATAAGCTTGATTGTGTGATTTTCTTTTCATCTGCTGGAATAAAGGGTTACTATAAATAAGCAGAGCGCCCCCTTCCTCACGAAGGAGACGCTCTTTGTTGTGTGTTTTTTCAGTGAGAGTAGAATTTTCTTTATAAGAGAACTTATTTTTTACGGGTAATTGTATAAAGTACATTTCCCTTTTTATCTATCATACGCAGATTAAGCTCTTTCTTGTCGATAGAGCAGACGGAGAAACCCGGTTCGGGGCTACAGAATCTGGTACCTTCGATGGGTTCTACTTGGCGTGCGAGGGAAGCGGCGGAATTGACTACATAATCGATATCGCTTCCCGGCACACGGATATGCTGAAAGTTGTGGATATGTCCACAGATATACATATCTACTTTGTGCTTGCACAGAATACTGTCTACCCGTTTCTGCATATCAAGACGTTCACTTTCCTCTTTCGGAGTGTAGGCATAGATAGGGTGATGTCCGGCTACGATGATCCAGTCCTCCTTGGCATTTGCCAGTACGGATTCCAACCAGGATAGTTGTTGGCTGATATCTTGCTTGCAGGCATCCGGATATTTATCACTTTCTTCGCGGTATTTATCAATCAGCGGGGTGGTATCTATCCAGACAATGCGGATGGTAGCACCTTTTTCTTCGAATACTTTGGTGTAGTAACGATCGGGCATCGACCAGCGGCGGCTGATGTTCGTGTAGTCCAGTACCGCCTGAGTGCTTCCACGATATTCGTGGTTGCCTAAGAGGGGAAACCAGTCGATCATCAGTTCCGGATGAGCGTAAATGAGCTCGTAGTTAGTCATCCACAAAGGGTCGTTTACACTGCGTACTCCGTCGAAGTGGTGAACATCTCCGGTAGCTAATACAAATTCGGGACCGATCTCTTCACCCATCGTGCCCATTAGTTCTGCGATTGGCTTTTGGTCATAGTAGCCGTTGCGGCCTAAATCATTGGCTATGTAAAAGTTAAACTTCTTGTCAAAGATGGAGTAATCCGTTATCTGTGCATGGATGAATGTAAAGGCGGAAAGGAATAGAAGAATGAATAAGCTTTTTATTTTCATATTAGTTTGATTATTAGTGATTTATAACTATGTCTCTTATCGCTGTGAGATTCTCTGTTTTTTGGGTTTAAAAGGAAGGTGCCGTTGGTTTTAAACCAACGCCCCGTTCCTTTTAAACCAACGGGGTGTTCCTTTTAAAGGAACGGATGCTGTCTTCTTTCCAGTCGTTAGAAGTTGACTTTCACACCGGCGTTAATCTTTACACCATAGTGCTCCGACTGCATGGTACGGTCTTTGGTACCTTGATAATAACGGAGCGGTTGGTTCAACAAATTGGTAGCGTCTGCATAGAACGTTGTTTTTATCTTCTTTCCGAATGTGTAGCTGGCATTCAGGTCCATGTAGCTTACTGCGTCATAGTAGCGGTCGAGGGCTGCTACTTCTCCCATTTTGTCGATGAAACTTGAAGCATAGTTGTAGGAGAGGCGTACGTTGAGGCCTTTCTTTTCGAAGTAGAGGGAAGCATTAGCTGTATGTTCGGGTGATCCCGGCAGAGACAGGTCTTTTTCGTTCTCGCGACCTTCGAAGTTGAAGTTGTTCACTCGGGTGTGAGTGTAGGTGTACGTACCGTAGAAACCGATGCATTTCAGTGCGGGAGCGATGAATCCGAAGTCACGCTGATAGGCCAGTTCTACTCCCAGCAGATCGGCGTCGCCGGCGTTTTTGGGTTGGGTGAACTTCTTGTATTCGTTGTTTTGGTAGGTGTAGTCACCGATTACCTGATCAACGATAAAGTCATTGATCTTCTTATAAAATACACCTGCACTCACCAGACCGACACTTTTGAAATAGTAATCAGCACTAAGGTCGAAGTTGTAGGAGATGGTCGGAGTCAGGTCGGAGTTACCCATAACCAGTTCATTGTCACTGCGGTTGATGTTGACACATGGGATCAGCGCGGAGTATTTCGGTCGGCTCAGTGTCTCGGTAAAGGAAGCGCGGAGCTTTAAGTCATCGTTCACATCGTATTTGAATAAGAGGCTGGGAAGCCAGTTGATGTAGCTGTTTTTATGATTTCCGGTAGGTTCGAGGGTTTCTGTCTCCTCTTTGTCGTCGGCTACATTCCAGTTCCAGCCGTTGTATTTGATGTGAGTGGCTTCCATACGCAGGCCTGCCATCATTTTTATCTTCTTTCCTAAGCTTTGGTCGAAGCGGAAGAAAGCGGAAGTTACGTTTTCTCTGGCGTGGTAGTTGCCGGAGGATTCTTCGAGCACTTGTTGCCCTTCCAGACTGCTGAGGTCGAGTGATCCCAGATATTCTTTGGATACGAAGTCGGTTGCTTTATATTGGTCTCCCGGCATGTATCCGTCGCGAATCTGGCTGGTGAGGTTATTCATATAATCTTTGTCGAAAGCATCCTTGTACGCATCTGCGTAATCATAGCAGAGGGTATTCCGGTCTTTGGTCTTGGAAGCGTATTTGGCTCCGAATCTAAGGCTGTTGCCATAAATGCCGTTTGTCAGCGGAAGTTCGAAGTCAACTTTGAATTTCAGGTCTTTTTCATAGATTTCCTGATTGCTTTCGGTCAGTTCTTTCACTTTCCATTTGCCTCTTTCACCGTCTATTTCTCCATTGTGGAGGTTGACATCCGTTGTTACGTAAGGGAAACGGTCACCGGCATCTACGACAGTAAAGCCGAGGAAGTCTTGTTTCAGGCTGAAATATCTTTCGTTCGGGCGGTCTTCGCTGGCACGGGCATAAGAGGCTCCCCAGTTGACGGACAGCTTTCCAAACTGATGTTCACCGCTCAGACTGAGATCCATTGTTTGCTGTAATTCCAGACGTGCGTTTCTGTTGTTGGGTGTTCCTCCTTTCGTCTCGATCTGGGCGGATTGCTGCATATCTCCTTCATCGTCCAGTCCCGTTTTATCCAAGTCTTTATAGGTGACACGATAGCGGTTTTCCCAGTCGTGGCGACGGTTGTAGATACCTTGCAGGGTCAGTCTGTGATTCGGGTTGATGTCGTAGTCGAAAGCCAGGGAGTAGCTTTGGCGCTCACGGGTCACGTAGTACTGGCGTTTCTGCGCTTCCACCATGACTACTTCACCTTTTTTGTTGACGTCATATTCAAACTCCACATCGTCCGATCCTACTGGTGCGTTCTGATAGGAGACAGCGGCCATCATTCCTAATTTATCATTGAAAAATCGGTCACCGTAAGTGAATCCTAGGTTCAGCTGAGCTTTCTGGCTGATCCAGTTGTAGCCGGTTCCCGCTGTAGCACTGAACATCCGTTTGTAAGGCGTGCTTTTCGTCACCAGATTGATGGAGCCGCCGATAGCGTCTCCGTCCATGTCCGAGGTAACGACTTTGTTCACTTCGATTGTCTGCACCATGTCGGCGGGGATGAGGTCGAGCTGGACGTTACGGGTGTCGCCTTCCGCAGAAGGGAGGCGGTTGCCGTTGATGGTCACGGAACTAAGATCGGCGGAGGTACCGCGAACTTGTCCGAAGCGGGCTTCACCCTGGTCGTATTGTACATTAATGCCATTGATACGTTTGAGTGCGTCGCCGATATTGGAATCGGGAAACTTGCCGACCTGATCGGCTGAAACGACATTGGTGATTCCCATGTTGTTCTTTTGTGAGTTGATGGCGCGGCGTTGCCCCTGAAAAGCACCGCCTACCACTACTTCCTGTAGTTCGAGTCCTTCGTTGAGTACTACGTCTTTTTCGAGTGTTCTTCCTGCCGGAATGGTGATTTTCATTTCGACGGGAGAATAACCTACATAGCTGACTTTTACTGTGTATGTGCCCGGCGTAAGGTTGGCGAATGTATAATAACCGTTGACGTCGCTTGTCACTCCGGTATGTAATTTTTCGATGTAAATGGAGGCTCCCGGAAGGATTTGTTTGGAAGTGTCTACTATGCGTCCGCGGATCGTGCCTTGTTTGGCTGCGTTTACTTTTTCCTCTGCAAAAGTGTTTCCGCTTGTACTCATGATTAAAAGGGTCAAAGAGACTAATCTGAGAAATCGTTTCATAAATGTTGGCGTGCGTTAATTATTTGCTGCAAAAGTAGAGGCTTGACGTTTCTTGCTCTTTACAGTTGATTGAAGAACGCGTAACAAATGTGCTACGATTGTATTACGTATGATTATGATAAACGGAAGGGTGCCCGCTTGCGGACACCCTTCGATACCTAACCCGATAAATAGTTATATTGAATGTATCTGAGATACGATCAATTCATTGGAATCTCTATACGTTCGCCTGTAACAGAAACGGCACTTAGTTTGAATCCCTCTTTCCAGCGAACCGGAATCGTGAATGTGTCTACTGACGAAGGAGTGTTTTCACCGCTACAGATGAGGACAAATTTACCCGTTTCATCTTTCACTTCGTAAGCCACTACATTGGTCCAGTTCTTTATGGTGATCGTCTCACCGTTATAAGTGACGGCATTATCGCCGGAACCTACCGTAAATGTTTTGGGAGAATGAGTAGCATTCTCTCCTTTTATAATGGCGGGTTTCGTTTTATACAGTTCGTACGTATTATCCGAAATGTATTCTAAAGCGACATCCGGCTGGGTACCTCCCAGTGCGTTTACTTTCTGTTTGAGGGCGTCTATCATGTCTTGTGTTACGGTGAGTTGCTTTTTCCCGTAATCATCCAGTTCTTTATCAACCGGAGTGAGAAATCCCCATTTGGTAAAGAAATCAAGTAAGTTCATGCCGGAAATCTTAGAGCAGGCATATACAAAGTCCAGTTGAATCTCTCCGTGACTCATTCCGGTGTAGTCTTTATTCCGGGCGTATTCATATACTTCCGGATAAAAACCTCCTTTGTCTGCTTGTTGTAACGGAGTCCTGCCCAGTACTTTTCCAAAATAGAGTTCTAATTGCCAGAAAGGAACGAGTTTGCAGAATACATCGTTGGCATTATTCCCTACATTCTGGAAATCGGCATGCGGGCTCCCGGCAGCGATAATTCCACTCCAGGCTTTGGAGTATCTGTTTCTGTAGACAAGTCCCATGTCTTCGACCTGTATTCTGGATGGCTGGCCGAAAATGGTCGTTTGTATATACTCGGACATGATGTTGTTCGTCACTTCCGTATTACCGCCCCACAACACTCCCGGACGTGTCTGGTTGCAATGTCCTATCTCATGGGCAGGTCCCCAGCAACCGCTTGTCTTTAGCCTTTCCGGATTGCAGATTTCGTTCATTGTTGTCCGGTTGTAACCTGTGTGATAGGCTGTTGCATACATGTAGGAGTGATACATAACATTCAAGTACATCCGGTTCCTGAACATCTTGTCGTATTTCTCCAATCCCAGTAACTGCTGTTCACTGTATACGATCTTATCATAGAGGTCTATCAGTTCATCTCCTTTGGAGCCTGCGTACGTTTTGAGGTCGCTCGTTTCGAAAGTGAGGTGGGCATATTTCCCCAGTACATCGAAATACCGGTTGGTTGCTTTGTTGAGCAATTCCGACCAACGTCCGGTATGTTCCGGATTTTGTGAGTCGAAGTAGCCGTTTACTTTTCCCGAAGCAAAATGAATTTTGACAGGAGTTACCCCCGGATCGTCCAGAGTATTCGTGACGTACATCACGTATGCCAGCCCTTGCTCGCTGATAGTAAGCTTGTTGATTCCCTGATTCAGTAAGTAGGTCACTCCACCAAAACCGTCATTCCCGGGCGCATCCAGATTCTGTACCCGCAGTCCGATGTCATAGCCGTGTGTGTCTCCCACCAGAACAATCAGGCTTTCACCTGCCCTGACTGATATTCCGGTTGGATTGTCCAGCTGGCTATAAGGGTTTGTCTTATGGGTTGCCGACTGGATATCCGGATTAGGATATGCCTTGAACTCGTTAATACGGAATTCTGCGGGATACTTACCTTTAATCATATAATAAGCTATATTCTTAAAGAATGGGTATTCGCACTTCGCAATGTCGTCTTCCGTAATACCGTTTTTTAGCTCACTGCAACTTGCGTCTGTGAATAGAGTCGAATAATCAAAGTTTACGGGATTCTTTGCGTAGAATTCCATTTCGGCGCATGAAGTAAATCCTTGTCCGTCGCCGGCACCGCTTTTCACGATGAAGCGGAAAGACTTCGCCTGTATCGTTTGGTCGAATGTTACTTTGCTTGCTGTAGCTGAACCTTGAAAATCCTTTTCTAAGAGTTTGGTAAATGTATGACCATCTACTGAATATTGTATTTCTGTTTCTTTGAATCTGCCATTGTTTCCGCTGCTGCGTGGATGGTAGATCAAATAATCGATATCTGTGACTGTTTCAAAATTATAGGTTAGTGTGATGGGGAAATAGTTGCCTGCACCATTACTCCAGCTGGAATGATAAAGTGTCGAGTAATCTCCATCAAAAGATTTCTCGATGTCACTGCCGGGTTGAAAAGAAGAAGCCGTTCCGCTTACTACTTTAATCTTGATGTCGCCCTTTACATCTTCTCCGTTGCCTTCGGCAAATTCGTTGAGTCCTTTTTGGGTAACAGATACGAATGCGTTCACAGGCTCTGCCTGTTCGGTATTGGTATCAATGGCCGGTAGTACTTCTGTTATTTCGATGTTGCCGTGACGCTGATTGTCAAGTACGGTCGCTTTCACCACATAAGTGTGTGTAGTGGTAACTGTGGCTGGTGCGCGGCTGGCAGGTCTCTCAGTAATCCATTCAGGCAAAGTGAATTTTACTTCTACATTTGTCGTCACGTCAAACTGGATTTCTCCACCGATCACCCCTACCTCAAAGCTGGGCTGGTCAACGAGAATGGCAGGTTCGTATCCCAACTGGCGTACGGTGATTGTCTTCGTCTGGTCGGCAGCTATGACGGTAACAGTTGCTTTGCGCACATACCGTTCCTCGCTTTCATCTACAGATATTTTTAGTGCCTTCCCGTCTGCTGACGGGTGGCACCAATTTTTATCTGATTTGACTGTCCAGGTATCCACATTGGTAGTGATAACTACACTTTGGCTACCGGACTCACAATTGAAGTCAACTGTCTCTTTTCCAACGGTTAAATTGGGGGTTGAAGAGCCGTCATCGTCAGAGCATGCCGTAGACAGGCATGGCAGAAACGATAGTAGAAAGAAAAGCAGTGTATATTTCTTCATTTGTGTTTTTATTCCGGTACGACCATTGAACATTTGTAGATTTCCAATTCTCCCAGTGCAAAATAGGAGGTGCCTTTAGTAGTCTCTGTCACTTCAAACCAAAGATATCGGGAAGGTTTTGACAAAGGGATTATTTCGGAATTATATACTTCACTTGTTCCGTCGGGAAGTTCCGTCAAAGTGGTTTCCTTATGAGTGCCTGCCTGTGAGATATCAACACTGTCTCCATTTATAAATTTCACACCATCAAACCATTGGGCCGGATTGTAATCATCGCTCGTATATAAATTAATCGTTTTCCACGAGCTGTCTGCCGGACGGTTCGTATTGGTTGAACGGAACTTGATAGCACTGACTTCTTCTCCTAAGTCTATCACGAGGTAATGAGGCATTGCCACTGTCGTTTGCCACTGAGAATGGAAGAAGTTTGTAATATCTCCATCTACCAAAGCCGTTACCGGACGGGTAGGGAAGGGGGCATTGGTCCATATCTTCTTACCATCCAGTGTCAGTTTCACAGGAGTGCCGAAAGTGGGGCTGGCTTTTTCAGCCTGAGCCGTTATTTGGTGGCTGGGCCCTGCCGTATTGCCACGATTGAAGACTTGTACGGTGAAGTCAATTTCACCGTATTTTTGTAACAGGTTATCTATCACCAGTTCGCTGGCATATTGGCTGACTTGTTTTCTGTACGATTTACCGGTTGCTTCGATGCTATATTCTACTTGTACATAATAGAGGTTTTCATCGGCAGGCGTCGTCCAGCTCAAAGTAATCTGTCCGGGACCGGGAGTCGCTTTCAGATTGTCGATGTCGCTGGGTGTCGGATACGATGAACTGTCATCGTTACAGGAGAAAAGCATGGCCAACCCTCCGATAAGGTACATCGCCATAAGTATCTTTTTCATAATCAGATTGTTTTTTTATAGTTGTTATTCATCATTGATTAGTAACCCGGGTTCTGCACCATGTTTGGATTTTTGCTGACTTCACCTGCAGGAATAGGCATCAGATACTGACGGGGAGCATCGAATGTACGTTTGTCCTGTATCTCTACAATCTTGGCAAAGTCTTCCAATCTCTCGGCAAGAATGTTCAGGCCACGTGCTTTGACATTGAAATAGGTTTCTCCCATTTTCCAGCGGCGAATATCCCAGAAGTTATGATTTTCCTGATAAAGCTCGATCATACGTTCCTGTCTGACAATTTTCATCACTCTGCCGTCAGGACCGCATTGACCGTCGTAGCTTGTCAAAGGCTGTTTGGCCTTTGCCCAACTTTCCAATACGGGTTTAAGTCCGGCGCGTTTGCGTACCTTGTCCAGATAGGCCATTCCTTTTTCGGGATAACCTTCTTTACCGTATCCTACACAAGCTTCGGCATAATTCAGGTAAAGTTCGGCAAGACGAATGATAGGCCAGGGGTATTCGATGGTCGGTTCTACTTGGTTGATGTTAGCTTCTGTACCCGGATGCACTCCTTTTTTGTTCAGATATCCTGTTTTAGAGTAGTTCTGACTACGGGCAGCAGTAACGACTTTTCCGTCATTGGCTCTGACGCCGCAGTTTTCTGTTGCCAAGAAGCCGGTTATCCATTTGTCATCTGAAGCTTTGGCCCCCCAGAAACTACTATACGCATATCTTTCTTCAGTAGTACGGCATTCATAATAACCGTTTTCAAAAGCAACCCATGCATAAAAGCGGGGCTCGCGATTCATATGCATATACAGCGTTTGTCTTCCCGGTACAGCATAAGTGGTACCATCCGGGATAGTCACGATGTCCAGTTTGTTGTTAATGTTGAACTCCGGATCTTCATCAATCGGCAATCCATTGGCTGTGTAAAACCGGTCGATCATTGTGATAGTGGGGGCGATACCATTCCATGAACCACGGGGGAAGTAGGGAATCGATTTACGTTGGATACTGTAGGTTCCGGCCTTGCGGGTTTCAGCGAAGATCACTTCACCGTAGTCTTCTTTGTCTATGAAGGTCATACGTAAACTACGTTGTGTCAGATCATTTGGCTCCGGATAAGAGGTGCTGACGGAAGTTGATTCATAAAGTTTATAATGAGCAGCATCTGCCAGTTCGATCGCTTCCCATGCTGCATCTGCGGCACGCTTATATTTCTCTTCCGAATAAGTGGTTGACAGTAATTGCTCACCATCGGGATTCTTGAAATTTGCATAGTCAGGGTTTCCGTTGAATAGCGGTGAGGCGGCATAAAGCAGCATACGCGCTTTCAGGCTTTTTGCAGCAACGCTGGTGGCTCGTCCATAATCAGCAGTGCTACGTGTAGCAGGCAGTCTTTGAGCAGCATCATCAAACAAGTTGGCTACCCAATCGATGCATTCATCGTAAGGACGGCGTCCGAGCATGTTGGCTGCTGGTGTATCGAGTGCCGGGAGTTCTTTTACCAAGACAGTCGGCCCGTAGCATTTAATCAATAACAAGTGGAAGTAAGCAATCAGGAAGTCTGCTTCCGCTGTATAAAGGTCTATTTCGTCCTTACTGATGTTAGGAACAGAACTGATATTAGCTTTCAATAGGTAGCATTGACGGATACCTTGGAACAGGGTATTCCAGTAGCTGATAATCGTATTGCTGGAGTCGTAAGAACCTTCTGCAAATTTTACGTAAGTCTCGGCAAACGGACTGATAGTCTCGTCTCCGGTGAAGTCCATACATCCCTGAACCATATTAGATTGGGGGAGGTAACCGTAGCATGAGTACAAATATTTTAATGCAGCACGTGGGTTTGCAAAAGCATCTGCTTCTGTGGCTGTCTCATCAGGAACGATGTCCAGGTAGTTACAGGAAGTATTCAATCCCATTACTGACAAGAAGAACAGTAAATATAAAATATGCTTTTTCATGTTTCTCAGGTATTATTTGTTGTTAATAGTCATTTGGAATCCAATGTTGAATACGCGCTGGGTAGGATATGAAAGACCGCTACCGCCACCTTGTTCAGGGTCCCATAGCTTGAAGGGGGCAAACGTTAGCAAGTTGGAGCCACTGATGTATATACGCATATTTTTATGAGTATAGCCGATTTCTGCATTTTTTAATTTTAGGAAAGCTCCGTTGCGTTGCCAGTAGGTAGACAACTTTGTATTGTTAGCATTGGTCTTTCTAGATAAACGCGGATAAGTCGCATTGGTATTCTGGTTGTCCGGACTCCAGCGTTCGTCTGCTATCCATGAAAGTACGTTGCGTAATGAGTTATCGCCGAACGGGTGCATATCTTTCACCATGAAAGACGTTTTGGCTACTCCCTGGAAGAAGAAGGAGAAGTCCAGATTCTTCCATTTGATAGATGGACCGAAACCGTATACAATTTCAGGTACACTTGGATATTTTGCCCATACCCAGTCGTCTGTATCAGTTAGATTGTCGTCATATCCGTACCAGTCTCTTGATACATTTACGTATTTGATATCACCCGGAACGATCGTTGAGCCCAGCTGTTGCTGATGGTGTGCAATATCTTCACTGTCAATAAAGAGCCCGTCAGCGATATAGATGGCATTCATATTGGCACTCGCCCCTACTTTTGACTGCCAAGGGTATTTGGGAGACTCATCATATTTGGTGATTTCATTATGTGCATAGGTGAAAGTTCCTTTAAAGCTGACGAACCAGTCTTTGTTGAACTGTTTGTTATAGCTGGCTGCCAGTTCAAATCCTTGGTTGCGCATAGCGGCTAAGTTACCATATACTTTGGTGGATGCCGTACCCATATAAGTTGGTACGGTTTGTTTCTCCTGGAAGATGTCGCGACGATTTTCACGGAAGATGTCGAATGTTAAATCAAGAGAACGGAATAATTGTAGGTCAACTCCGAAATTTATCTTTTCTCCAACTTCCCATGTGATATCCTCGTTGGCATAACGTTGATATACCGGACCGCTGTAGGTTACATTCTGATTGACACCTGTGGTAAATCCTTTTCCGCTTAAATTGATTTGAGACATATAGAGGAAACGTGCATCGCTAATCTGGTCGTTACCCACCAATCCCCATGAAGCACGTAGTTTTAATTTACTGATTGTGTTTTTCAAAGGTTTGAAGAAGTTTTCTTCACTGATGTTGTAACCTACGGCAACAGATGGGAAAAGACCGAAACGATGTCCTTTTGCAAAGTTTTCCGAACCATTATAACCAACGTTCACTTCAGCCATATATTTTCCTGCATAAGCATAAGAAGCACGTGCTGCAATTCCTTGTTTGCGTTTGGGTAATGAACCGATGAAGTTTCCGTTGCCCGGTACATTGTTTACATATTCGTCCTGGCTGTAGATAAACATTGCATTGATATCATGTTCGTCAAAAGTGCGGCTATAATTCAGCATTCCTTCTAAATAGAAACGGCGGTCGCCGGAAGTTGAATTGGTTGCAGTCAAGTCTGTCTGGAATTCGTCTCCGATGCGGCTGGTAGTATAGGTATAGCCGCCATTACCGTCCTCTTCGTATCCTGTCAATGCGAATCTGTTCCATTTACCGGCGCGTGCGTTGGTAGAGCTTGACCAGTTCTTGAATGAAGCTAACGCCTTAAAGCTTAATCCTTCTGTCAGGAAGTCTAGTTTCTGATTGAATTCCAAGGCGGCAATCACTGTGCTCTCAAATGACTTATTGTAACCTGTAGCGGCCTGAGCCACCGGGTTTGTCTGGTAGTCGGCATTCACACGCTCTGTTGCTCCCCATTTGATATAAGGAGTTTCACCGTCATCCGGGAAATAGACCGGAAATTCAACAGGCGATGTATTCATGGCATTGCTGAAGATTGCTCCTACTCCTTGATTGGGAGTAGTTATGTTGCGTAACTGTACGTTCAGACGCAATGATAATTTAGAACTATTACTCAATTTGGCATTGATGTTATTCTGAAAATTGTAGCGCATCACATCAATATTATTATTGTATGAGAAAAAGTCCTTTGAACGATTTTTCAGCATACCCGATTCGTGATTGATCGAGATACTGGAGAAGTAGTCTACCCGTTTTCCACCACCGCGGATGTTGAAGTTGAATTTTTCACTGTAAGAAACGTCTTTGAACAGTTCGTTATACCAGTTTACGTTTGGATAAATGTATGGATCTAGTCCGGCACGCGTTCCTGCAATCCTTTCGTTACTGTAGAGTACATCACCGCTGTTATCATTATTGACGGCTTCGTTGAAAAGTTCCATGTATGTAGCACCATCTACGAATTTCGGTGTGCTGGTTGGTTGGGATATTTGTCCTTCCATGCGGAAGTTTATGATTGGCTTATCCAGATTCATACCCGACTTAGTTGTCACAATCATTACACCATTGGCACCGCGAGTACCATACATAGCTGTTGCTGTGGCATCTTTCAGAATGGAGAAGCTATCGATGATTTCGGGGTCAAGATTGTTCAGGTCACCTGAACTTACTTGTATACCATCCAGAATAATCAGTGGATCAGTAACTCCATTCATCGTAGAGACACCACGAATCCAAAAGTTGGCACCGTCAGCACCTGGCTGACCACTGCGCTGCACTGCGACAACACCCGCCAGACGTCCGGCAAATGCAGTAGACAAGTTGGTGGATGGAACCTTTAATTCTGCCGGTTTGATCGCTTCAACTGAACCGACCATACTGGCTTTCTTTTGTCCGGTACCATAGGCTGTAACAACTACCTCTTCCAGCTGTTTAGCATCCTCAGTCAACTCAATTGACAATACTTTATGTGAACCAATCTTGATTTCTTTTGGGGTATAACCCACATAAGAAATGATAATGACATCCGACGGACTAGCCATAATCGTGAATTTTCCGTCAATGTTAGTAATCACTCCTGTTGCAGCTCCTTTAATTTGTACAGAAGCTCCAATAATTGATTCACCCGTGTTAGCATCGATTACTACACCTACGATTTCTGATTTCTTCGCTCCTGGTTTGGGCTGTTGGGTTTCATCTGACTTTGCACTTTTAAGAATAATCTCATTATTCTTTATGACATAGTCGATACCACTGTTACTAAATACTTTTTTTAATACTTCGTTGATATCTCCTTCGCAATCATAATCTTTCTTTTCGTCATTAGTGATGACACCGGACTTGAAAAAGAACGTGTACTGGCTATTTTCTTCAATCAACTGAATAGCCTGTTGCATGGTGATGGACTGACCTTTGAGAATGATCCTCTTTCCTTGCGCACTGTGGGCATGGAGAGCCATTGGAAGGAAGCAAATCAATAGAACGGCATATCTGAGTATGCTGTCACTAAAATGCATGTTTTTCATGTTTCTAAAAAGGTTAAAGTGAATTATAATAAACTATTAGTTTTTCTGATATGTATTAAAATAATATGATGTTGTTATTTTCCTGTTTTTCATTTAAGTCCAGACTGATACATATCTTTTCTATGATATCAGTAAGCGGCTCATTTTTATGTATCGTTCCGTTGAACTTTAATTTCTTCAGTTTTTCTTCTTTGATGATGATGTTTACATGGTAAGAGCGATTGATGAATTCAATGAATTCTTGTAATGGCTTATCAGTAAAACGATATTTGTTTGAACGCCAGTCATATTCATTGATATCTATATTTGTACATACAATTGATTTGGTATGGGCATTGTATACGATGTGTTCAGCTGGTTTCATCGGTAGTTCTTTTCCTCCTTCTTCAGCCTGAAATATAATAGATCCTGTAAATAAGGTTATTTCAGATTCTATATTTTCAGATTTAATGTTGAATTCGGTGCCGGTTACTTCGATATGCGATTCATGAAAATAGACCCTGAAAGGTGTTCCATGAGCTTTCTTCACTTTAAAGAAAGCTTCTCCTTTTTCTAGAAAGATTTCTCTGTTGTTTAGGAATGACTTGTGATAACGGATTTGAGAAGCTGCGTTGAGCCATACTTCTGAACTATCTGGTAGCGTGATTGCTAGTTTATCATCCACAGGAGCACTGATGTTGATGTAAGATGATGAAACATTAACTATCCAGAAGCCGACAATGAAGAGAGCGACAGTGGCCGCAATGGAATACCCGATGTGATAGTATTTTCTATTTTTTAATATAGGCTGTTTTTCACTCCGGCATTTAACCATAATCTTATTAAGTATGTTTTGAGAAACCACATTATCTTGTATGTGAGCCTTTGGTGCTTTCTTCCATTGTTGAGATTGGAAGTTTATCATAGGCTTCTCATCGAGAAGTTGTTCTCTTTCAGAAGTCGTCAGGTTATCAGCCAACATCTTTTTTATAATATTAATGAGTTCTATTGAATCCATGTCTTTATAGTTTAATAATAATGGTAATCATTGATTCTGGTTACATACTAAATACTTCTCATTTAGCTTTTACCCCTATCTGTTATAAAAAAAATGTGTTTTATTTTTGCTTCTTTTAAATAATGTGTAGATTTGAAGCCACTAATATATACGCAACTATGAACGAAGTAGAAAGAGTGTTAGCGATTAAAGATGGTGATCATCAGGCATTTATAAATTTGTATAACGAATATTGGAGTCAGGTGTATGACTTTAGTCGGTTGTATATTACTACAATTGCTGATGCAGAGGAAATTGTTCAGGATGTGTTTGTGAAGTTATGGGAATCAAGGCATTTATTGAAAGAAGATGAAAATATTAAGGGCTTTCTCTTTATTGTTACCCGAAACATTGTATTTAATAGGCATAAAAAGAAAGTAAATGAGAATCTTCTTAAAACTTCTGTTTTATCAGCTTTTGGACATGAAAGTTATTATAACTCCACTAGTGTGGAGGAAGATTATTGTGCTTCTCAACTAAAGATTTTCATTGATAAGTTAATCAACTCACTTCCTGAACAACAGAGAAAATGTTTTTTGTTAAGTCGTGAAGAGAATCTGAGTTATAGAGAGATAGCCGAGAGACTTGGTATTAGTCAGAAGACTGTAGAAATACATATGAGCAAGGCTTTGAAGTTTCTGAAAGACAAGGTTAAACGGGGATGGGAAATTCTTTTGTCACTTCTTTCATTTTAGTTGTAATAATAAGGATTGTTTATCAGAACTTTATAGCTAAATCATTTGCTTTTAATATGAATTGTTTGACCATTTAATGAGGTTATCCTTTTTGGATAGACCATTCTTTCTTGTCTTTTTTGATACTATATAAAGGGATACTTATCTTCCTTTTTCGATTATTGATAGGGATATGTTCTATACATGATTTCATGAGTCTCTCTTTTAAGACAGGATGCTCGGAGTCACTAAAAAACAATAATATAATAGAAAGTTGTATACTTATAGCGATAATTAGGTTCTAAAATTTATAGCAATAAACTTTGATTCATATAATTAGTCTGATGATAAAAAAGTTGGGAAAAAGTTTTGTATGATTACTGTTTTTGTGCTAAATTTATGACTAATCTCTATTTCAAGTTATGTATTAATGTTTGAATGGAAACTTCGGTCGCTTTTTGATCATACTTATTGTATTTTGTAGGCAATGGTTTGAATGTCATATATAACAGAGAATTACAGAACTGATAGAATAAATAAAACTTCAACTAATTCGGACAAAATGAAAAGAGTACTATTGACTTTGAGTATGAGTATCGCTACATTGGTGGGTACTTTGGCGCAAAATGAACCTTATAAGAATCACCAGTTGTCTCCAAAAGAACGTGCAGATGACTTGTTGGGGCGGTTGACATTAAAAGAGAAAATTGGCTTGATGCAGAATTCTTCTAATGCGGTGGAGCGTCTGGGGATTGCTCCTTACAATTGGTGGAGCGAGGGATTACATGGTGTTGCCCGCAATGGGCTGGCAACAGTATTTCCGATAACGATGGGAATGGCCTCTACTTTTGATGATGAAGCTATCGAAAAGATATATACAGCCGTGAGTGATGAAGGACGTGCTAAATTCCACGACGCACATCGTCGTAACCGCTATGGGTGTGGAAATGAGGGACTTACTTTCTGGAATCCTAATGTGAATATTTTCCGTGATCCGCGCTGGGGCCGGGGGCAGGAGACTTTTGGAGAAGATCCTTATCTGACTACTCGGATGGGAGTATCTGTAGTAAAGGGCATGCAAGGACCGGCAGATGCTGCATATGATAAGACTCATGCATGTGCTAAGCATTATGCTGTACATAGTGGTCCTGAAGCGAAGCGTCACTCTTTCGACGTAGAGCATCTCTCTCCTCGTGATTTGTGGGAGACTTATTTGCCTGCCTTCAAAGCACTTGTGCAAGAAGCAGATGTAAAGGAAGTAATGTGTGCCTATCAGCGTTTTGAGGGAGAACCTTGTTGTGACAGTAACAGGTTGCTGACGCAAATCCTACGGGATGAATGGGGATATAAGCATCTGGTGGTCAGCGACTGTGGCGCTATCAGCGATTTTTTCTATAAAGACCGTCATGGAACGCATAAAGATGCAGCTGATGCTAGTGCTTCTGCTGTGATTAATGGTACGGATTTGGAATGTGGTGTCGAATATGCTCATCTGGAAGAGGCTGTAAAGAGAGGTTTGATTACGGAGGAACGTATAAATACCAGTTTGCGCCGCTTGCTAGAGGCTCGTTTTGCCTTGGGTGAGATGGACCCAGATTCCATTGTTGCTTGGAGTAAAATCGGTATCGACACTGTAGATTGCGATTTGCACAGACAAATGGCTTTGGACATAACACGCAAATCAATGGTATTGCTTCACAATAACGGTATACTTCCTTTGGCAAAAACATCGACGCGTATTGCCGTAATGGGACCCAATGCCGTAGATTCAGTCATGCAATGGGGGAATTATAAAGGAGTACCTTCGCATACATATACCATTCTGGAGGGAATACGCAATAAAGTTGGTAACGTTCCTTACGAAAAAGGATGTGAATTATTGGAGAATCAGGTTTTTGATTCTTACTTCAATGAGATTTCCAACAAGGGATATCATGGCTTAACCGCTACTTATTGGAATAATATGAACATGAGTGGGGATGTGGCTGCTACGGAGCAATACACTTCTCCGGTTAATCTGAGTAACGGTGGCCATACTGTATTTGCTACAGGAGTCGGATTATACAACTTCACAGCAATATATGAAGGTACTTTCTGTCCGAAGAAGGATGGTAATTATACATTAATTATTGAGGGAGATGATGGTTATCGGGTATATGTGAATGGCAGTAAGGTAATTGATTATTGGGGAGAACATGCCAGTGCAAAAAGAGAATATACATTGAAAGCTACAGCAGGGCAGGACTATAAAATAAAAATAGAGTATATGCAGGCAGGTGCAGAGGCTTTGTTGAAGTTTGATTTAGGTATTTATCGGCAGATCCCTGCTGCAACGGTTGTTGATAAAGTAAAGGACGCGGATATTGTCATTTTTGTGGGTGGTATTTCACCGGATTTGGAAGGAGAAGAAAAACATTTTGTAAATTGTCCCGGCTTCTCTGGTGGCGATCGCACCTCGATTGAACTTCCGCAGGTGCAACGGGATATTCTGAAAGCATTAAAGAAAGCAGGTAAGAAAGTGGTTTTTGTCAACTGTTCCGGTTCGGCAGTAGCATTGGTTCCTGAAATGGAGTCATGTGATGCCATCTTGCAGGCGTGGTATCCTGGACAAGCAGGTGGATTGGCTGTGGCAGACGTTCTGTTTGGAGATTTTAATCCGAGTGGGAAACTGCCTGTTACTTTTTATAAAAGTACGGACCAATTGCCGGATTTTGAAGATTACAGCATGAAAAACCGTACATATAGATATATGGTAGAAGCTCCTTTGTTCCCTTTTGGATATGGATTGAGTTATACTACTTTTGATATATCTAAAGGACGTCTAAATAAGAAATCTATATCTGCCGGAAAGGATTTAAATTTTAAAGTCAATGTGAAGAATACAGGGAAGTGCGATGGTGCTGAAGTCATTCAGGTATATGTCCGTAAGGTGGATGATATGGAGGGACCGGTAAAGAGTTTGCGGGCTTTCCGCCGGGTACCGTTAAAGGCGGGAGAGTCTTGTGTAGTATCCATTGATCTTTTACCAGCTACATTTGAATTCTTTGATCCGGTTACAAATACAATGCGTGTTATGCCCGGAAAATACGAAGTTATGTATGGCAATAGCTCGGATATAGCTTCGGAGAACAAACTAAGTGTTATACTTCGGTAATAAGAATGTATGCGCTTATAAAATAAATATAAATAGCCTCGTGAACTGTTGTTTATGAGGCTATTTTATATTCCGGAATATTCAGTAAAATACTTGAAAAAACAGACTATCCGGAACCTTTCATTGTTTCCACAACAATCTGTTGATGTGTATCATGCTGGAGGAAGTCATGTTATAATGCTTCTATTGCATGACTCAGACTTTCTCACAGCGAACCAGTACTTTCTGTTCATCGTTTAAGGTGCTGGCAAATAGATAAGTGTTCCCACCTTCCATAAGTTTGGTGCGTTTACGGAGTTCGGCAACTGTAGCCGGAAAATTGCGTACTGTAATATTTGCTTTCTTTAGGTCTGCAAGTCCCTTTTTTATTTCTTTTTTGTTAAAACTGCACTGGTTGACGATGTGAAAAATTCTGCCGGGAAAATTTCCGATCAAAGTATCGGAAGTATAAAGATGACTATTAGGATGCAACTTTTTAACAGGAAATGCAGAAGTGATGATGCGGAAAGCTCCGGCTTTCAAGAGCGAGGCATTGGGTTCGTAGAGATAATTCTCCAATGTATTAGTGTAACTGCATTTGCTGCGCTGTTCTTCCTCACGGGTGAAGACAAAGCGTTGTTCCTTCTGCATTCCCTTTGTATAGAGGTTGATGCAATGGATGGGTATTTCATCTGCCGGTGTTTGTCCAAGTATCAATAGTAATTCTTTGCATTCATTGTTGGCGGATATGATATGAACTTCTTGCACACTTTGTAACTCTTTTAATGCCAATGTCAGGTCGAGCATGGGAGAAAGTTTGATCATGACTCGCTTGCCTTTTTTCAATAAGAGTTCTTCCAGTTCGGCTACGTTAGGTTCACAATCGGAGATGGCAACTGTCTTTCCTCCGTGCCCGTTACGACGGGCAGGATCGAGGAAGATACAGTCTACCGGAGACATGGCATTCAGATAATCTACTCCATCCTCATTTCTTACATCAATATGTTTTAAATTCAGAATAGGAAAATTATGTATTGCTATTTCACAGAGATCTTTCTGGCGTTCCACATAAGTAACGGACTGGAATTTGGCAGCAAGGAAAGAACAATCAATCCCGAATCCTCCGGTTAAGTCTGTCAGAGAATTGCCTTTTAAAAGAGTTGCTTTGTAGTGGGCGGTGACTTCTGAGGAACATTGTTCCAGTGACAAATGCTTTGGATACCATATATCGTTTATTTCTTTCCATGATGGAATTTTTTCGGCTGCTACTTGCCTTCCTGCTATCTGTGTGATGGCGGTCGGCATATCTACGTTTGGGTATTTTCTGCCTTGCAGGGCCAGAATGCGTATATCGTCCGTTTGATGTTGGCGGATAAAGAGCTGAGTTTCGGGTGAAATTTGCATCATAGGTTGTTTATATTCGGTGTTATATGGTGGATTTGTTATGGTATTACATTGTATTTTTTGCGAGCTTCCTCGCGGCTACAGAAATTGAAATGCCACCATTCGCTGGGCAATGCACGGAATCCGGCTGTTTTCATCACTTTCCTTAGTAATATTCGGTTCTGACGTTCCGCTTCGGTAATTTTGCCGTTTCGTACCAGTTCGCCTTCCTCTGTGATATGTGCTTCTACACCAAGATGATCTACTTTTGTGCCCATGGATAACGGGTGGCCCAAAGAATCCAGAATACTGATGTCTACCGCCAGGCCGTAGTTGTGAAGTCCGCCTCCACGGTTTGGGTTAGAAATGTATCGGTATTTGGAAGTTCCTTTGACTACATCCCACATTTTTCTTTGTACAGACATCGGACGTGCAGCATCATAAATGATGAGACTGTAGGATGGATACAATTCTTTCAGTGTTTTTTGTGCTTTCATAAGAGCATGTGCCGCATCGACATGCAGGTAGGCTTCTGCCAGACTATCATAAAGAATTTCTCCGGTGAAGTTATCCGCTTGGGTGTACATTAGGCTGATGGCAATACTGCTGTCCAGTTCCGCTATATTTACCAGACCAAGGGAATCCATGTAAAGGGCCATCGGGCTTTTCTCATGTCCCGAGGTCGGTTGGTTGCCGACTTTATTTTTCTGCAAGAGGGTGGCATGAATGGAGTCCGCATGAATAAGGACTGTGTACATAGGATCTGTACACGTTGTTTCGGTTGCTGTAGATGTCCTTTTCTCCTTGTGTCCTGATGTGCAGGAATATCCTGCTAACAGAAAACAAAAGACAGGTAAACTATATTTCAGAATCATGACTACTCCTTTGGATTTAGTGTGCCAAAGATACTTCTTTTTGAATTTAGCGCCAATAAAAAGCCCTTTTTACGTTGTTTGTCGGATATATATGTGTGTTGGATACGCAAGATTATACAGAAACCGTATTTTTAACTTTCGATGTTGGCTATTACTTTTTCAGTTTTGTTGTTTTCTTCCATATTTCGAGTAGAGTGTTTAATGCGGCACCTTTGGTAGATTGCATGCCAAGACGATACAGATTGCATGTAGGCTTTTTACCGGTGAAAAGGCGTTTTTTTGTCCACACATTACTAAATAATAGTCATATTTTCCACTCTTTTGGGGAGTTTGTTGAAAGAGCCGAAGTATCTGTAAACGGTGAAAGGAATAAACTTGTTCGGAGACAGATTGGAATATTGATAAGAAATAGTATCAGTCATAAATAAACTGTATTTGATTCTATATTTCCCCAATATAGATATTTATTTTTAAGGAAGAAGGGGAGAGATGTATTCAGATTGATTTTATGAGTTGTTTACTCATGCCTGGATGTTGAATTAAGAGAAGAGAAAATTTGTTTTTATCCCTCTGTTTTATGATTTGGCAGAAAAAACTTGAACTGTTTTGAGCGTTTGGTGTTTCTTGCCGGAATTGATTATTAAAATTGGTTCATATCTTGGTATAGACTTGTATTACTATGGGTATAGACGAAATATAATATTGTAAAACAGTGGTTTATATTATTCTGCTTTGCACTAAAATAACGTTTTTTATATAGCTGCAGATACAATTCTTAATAACTTGAATACAATTCTTTATATATAAATATATTATTATTAATAACTGATTTAGAATCCTTGTTCCTTATCTAATCTTGAAACTGTATTTTTGCTCAGCAATATCATTGAAATGTGGTATTGTGACTAATAAGTGTTATGAAATATTAGATTAAGGTAGCTGTTTGTGAAAATCGCTCCAATATTGTTTGTTTTGTTTGTGTTATCCCATTTTGAATGCCAAGAGTGGTTTCAAAATGGGATTTTGCATGAATATGGAGCAGACGTTATAAAACAGTATCTCTTGTTGGAAAAAAGATTTGGAGATACTTTTGTAGGTAGTGCAACTGTGTAATTCTGTTTTAGAGAAATTATTGTGGCATTCCGAAAGCTGCGAACTCATAAATTCCGTCAGCCCACATTGCGGAATTGTTTGTATGTACGTTGACAACACCATAAACGCGCAGGCGTAGATATCTGTAGGGTGTCGCGTCCTCAATGGGGAGGATTTGAAAGCCTACTTGCCAGTTCGTTCTACCGTCAATGAGCATCTTATAACTTTTACCGTCCTGACTGCCTTCGACTGTGTATTTATAAGCAGCTTCAGATCCATTGACTAATCTTGTAGAAAGATTTATTTCTGAGATCTTGGCATTCTTCTGCATGTCGACAACGAACAGGTGTGGGGCACCAACAGGAGAATTTGAACTCTTTTGAAAAAAGTCGGAAGAATTCAGATCGGCTCCATCGGTGATGCAATCGGCTTTTACCCCTTTTGCACCGCTAACCTGAGAAGTTACGGGCATATTTAATGTGAGATTTTTCCCATTTTGAACGGGAATGATGCCGTATTTCTCGTCAAACTCCAGATATCTGTAGTAATCCATTGAAGCATATCCTTGGTTGAATGAAGCGACAGAGACTCTTGGAAAGTTACCATCCGGGTCTTTGTGATGGTATTGTGCTCCCCAATGATAGCTCCATACCCCGTAAGTTGATTTATCAGTACCGATTCTTCTGATGTTGTTGAACTGGGCACCGAAGGTAGAGTTGTTTCCGATTTCTCTCAATGAGGTCCATGCTCCTCCTAAATCAGTGGTGGATGCGTACATTGTCTGACTCGGATACCATCCGGAAGCTTTTGAACTAAAGAAGTAGTATTCTCCGTCTTTCTTTATGATAGCAGGAGTTTCTCGATGCTCCCCTTTACAAATCGTGTTGACCAATGAGACTGGTTTTGTCCATGATTCATCCAGTTTGTAGATGTTTATATCACTGTTCGTATTAGTAGCGGAAAGCAGATATGCCGTATTGTCATCGTCTACGAAAAGCGATTGGTCTCTTGAATCATGCCCCAATGGTCTTTCCATCGTACCGACTTCAACCGTTCCCTTTGGAGTTATTTGTGCCAGATATATTTTAGCAGCTGTGTATCCCGGACCGTCTTCATAATGTGCTGATAACACTACTTTGTTTGTTTTTTTATTGTAGCGGAAAGCGATACCTTCGAATTTAACATTGGGGTAGAAAGCTAGTTCCCGTGGAGTACTCCAGCTATCCTTAAGCCCTGTCTGAGAGTAACTCTCAAAAATGGCCCATCCCTTTAGTGTTTTCTCATCTATTACCTTGTCGATATTCTCCATTTTGTAGGAGAAATAGAGATTACCTATTTTCATGCCACCGGGCTTGTCTGCAGATCCTTTGGCAATATATTTCCCGTTTATATTATCGTAAACCTCAACTTCACCGGTAGGAGCAAAGGTGGTGGCTGTTTGAGACGCAGTGGTTGCGACTTTATTATTTCCATCTTTGTATGCTTCAATATGATAAGTATATGTTTTCCCCACCGGTAGATCATAATCATCGTAAGTGTCGCCTTTAGCTTCACCTATCAACTTTCCATCTCTGTATATTTTATACAGATTTGCATCTTCCCGCTGCATCCAGTTTATTTTTACGTTCCTGACATCCTTTTCACCTGTAAGTTTAAACTCGGTTGTTGTGATAGCCCAAATGTTGATGCCGGAGTTATCTTCGGCTACAGTTGCAGTATGTGTTATTGCATTTGTGCTTGGGTTATTGTGTTCGGCGGCGATAAGACTGAAAGGGGAAAAACATGGCAAGCTGAAAAACAAAGCGGAGACAAGTAAAAGAGAACTTTTGATTTGCTGATTTTTAAGATTCATCATTGTAATGTAGATTAAGTTTTGAGAATTTTTGTTTTTGGTATTAATTATCGCTCTACAAAAGTCCTTATTTTTAACAAGAAACAGGTCTTCTTTTAGGTCAAAAGAGTCTGTATTTTTTTCGTTTCCGTATTATAGGCACAATAAACATTCAAGAGGGTATACAAATCATTCGTTTATTATAAAATCTCTCAGATGTTTACGGATATCCATAAAATTTTACCGAAAGATGAGAATGAAGGAAACTGAAAGAGACTCTTAATTGATTCAATCAATTAAGAGTCTCTTTCAGTGGGCCATCTTGGGCTTGAACCAAGGACCTCCAGATTATGAGAACGATAAGATGATATTCTGCGATAGTTTGTTTTGTTAATTATTGTTGGTTATCAATTAGTTACATAATTCACTATCTTCTATGAAACTCATTAAATTCCCCTAACTGAAACCGTTTGTTTACGCAGAAACGAGGGAGTGAAGATTGTTCTAAGTCCATCTGGAAATGCCAAATACCTACCCTTGTTTGGTATAAGTCATAGTATTGTCGCAAATAATTTATGTTTTTGCGACAAAATGAGCCGCAGTTCAAAACAGTCCCAACCAGTTCTTTATACCAAACCTATATACTTTGACTCTATTTAAGACCAAGCAGCAGTTCTAATCTTTTTATATGTTCGTTTACTCTGTGTTTTCTCGTCTCGTCCGAAACAAACTTTCTACAATAAACTTTCATATTACCACAAACAGAAAAACAAACAGATGAGATGAAGATGGTTATTGGTTTTACCGACTCTTGATTTTCTTCATAAACAGCTCTTTTTATTGCATGTGACAAATCTCCGCGATAATGATACATTATATCAATAAGAGAATCGAAGTTTAGTTTTTTGTGTTTATCGGTGCATTCCTGCTTAATCTCTAAATACAAATCATAGTTCCGCTCTTTCATCATGCTTATTGTCGATAATACAGCATATTTAAGCATATCAGATTTCTTGAAATTCTTTTTTTGCTCTGCAGAAAATTTCCCCTTTGCAAAGCAATATTCTAAAATCATGTAAAAATGAATATAAGCTGAAATATAATCCAGTTTGTCTAGATACCTATTAGCTTCTCGAAAGAAATTATATGGAACTTTGGCTTCTGGTATAAATGTTCTATCAAACATTAGTTTTGAGAAATTGTCACTAGTAATTAATACCTTTTTCTGTTTGTTTAATGATTTTCTCATAGAAAACAATACCTCATTTTTAACTTTGTCTATCCATGATAAATCTAAGTATTCATTATAATAGACTTTCATTATGCCATGCTGAAATCCACCATAAACTTCTATGTTAAGAAATATATCAAGCATCTTACTGTCAAGGTATTTGTCAACGTTCATGGCAAATGATGCTTTTCCTCCATTTCTAGATAATTCGACTAAATCAGAATGTTCCATGTTTATCTCTTTGGAAACAGATAACATATATATATTTCACCTTCGAGATACAAATCAATTTTATGTAAACAATATAATATCTGTACGGGTTCTTTCAGTACGAAGTTTCCCTCAATAACTGTTTTGGCTGTAAATATAATATTCATATAATCTGTCTGATTCAAATAATCACGCGTAAAGTTAGCAAATTTATTGTCATATAATAACAAAAATGAAAATTAATCATTATTTTTGTAGTCAAAAGGTGTAATAATGGAAGATATAAATCGAATTAAACTCGTTTTGATTGAGAAAAAACGTACTAGTAAATGGCTCTCAGAACAAATGGGAGTTAACCCATCTACTGTGTCAAAATGGTGCACAAATATATCACAGCCAGATATAGCTAGTTTGCTAAAGATAGCAGACTTATTGGAAGTTGACATTAAGGAACTGATAGTTCGTGAGTACAAAGCTTATTTATTATCGCAAATATGACCAAACTGTGCGAACATTGTGTTCGCGAACAACATTTACCTTTGCAAAAAATATTAAGATATGCCGACAAATAAGAATGCTTTAACAAGATACAAGTACCTTGATGAAATGCTGTCTGACAGACATCATTTCTATGACATTCACGACCTCACAGAAAAATGCAATGAGAAACTTATTGATGCAGGATTCCTTGAAGTATCTCAACGTTGCATTGAGAAGGACATAAACTATTTGGAGTACGATCCATTTTATGTTGAAATAGAACGCTATAGGGTTAATGGTCATCGGTATATAAGGTATAAAAATCCTTCTTTTACTATCTTCAGAAAGGAACTGAGTGAGGAAGAAAGCAACCTGATATTGGAGGTGCTTAACACAATAGGACAATTCGATGGCTTGGCTCATTTTGAATGGCTCGACCGTTTCAAAACCGGACTTGGCTTGAAGAAACGTCCTCGAATCATTAGCTTTAGTAATAACCCTTACCTGCAAAATTCCAACTTGTTAGGTGTGTTGTTCGACAATATTTCAAATCAAGTTGTCATTAAATTGAAGTATCACACTTTCACGGATAAAGAAGCTAGAGAAATCATTTTCCACCCTTATTTGCTTAAACAATATAATAATAGGTGGTACTTGATTGGCGCAGCTGATAATGATGGTAAAATCCTCAATTTCGCCCTCGACAGAATTGATGCAGTGATAGCTCTTCCTGAAATAAAATACAAACCATGTAACGAAGATCTGGCAGACCGTTTCGAAGATATTATAGGAGTAACTCTATATGAAGACCGGGATGTTGAACATATCCTTTTTTGGGTGAGCAATCGCTCTAAGGACTATGTTGGAACTAAGCCTATTCACGGGTCACAATGCCAATATAAAGGTGAAAAAGATGAAGAATTTCGTAGGCAATATCCGTCTTTTGATGAGGGCGCATTTTTCTCTATAGATTGTATTCCGAACTATGAGTTAATCCGTGAACTTTGTTCCTTTGGTAAAGAACTTATCGTGTTGTCGCCTTCATCCATTCAAGACGATATTTTTAATAGTATTAAATCAATGTTTGATAGTTATTCTGTAGTGCGAATATAGAGTTCGTAGCATGCATTTACCTTTGCTACAGAAATTAAAAGAACAAGCATTATGAACACTCAGAATCCTAACAACGTTTTTGTTTTTGACATGGACAATACATTAATTAAAACGGATAAAGCTAACAACCTTGCCTATTCTGAAGCAATTCGTTCAGTACTGAGTGTAAACTGCAATATTGAAAATGGCAAAAGATTTACAAGGAACGAACTAAAGGATTTATTCCCCCAATTGACACAAACTCAAATTGATGAAATAATTGATCGTAAAGAAAAGAGCTTTGAATCATATCTCAACGAGACAGAGTTGAACAATAATCTATTTAGTATTCTGAAATGCCTCCATCAAGAAGGACATCATACAATCCTATTAACTAATTGTCATTCAGGCAGGGCAATTAGCCTATGTAACTTCTATGATCTTACGAAGTATTTTGTTCGACGTTTTTTTTACGAAGATTGTCTTGGCAACAAATACACTCTTCTTAAATCTTTGGGATATGACTTACAAAATGTCGTTTTATATGAAAACGAAGAGGTTTCTTCCTCAGAAGCAGTTACTAACGGAATCAATTTAGATAAAATCGTCAAAGTAAAATTTTGAAAAGTATGGAACAGTTTGTTATTCAGTCAAGAACCAGTTCTTGTCGTAAAAGAGAAGGTGGTGTTGAGAAAGCTCTCAAACAAGATATAATCGCTTTTTATCATAGTGATTACCGAGGTGGTGGTAACTGGCGCATATCAGGTTCCATTGAGAATCTTATTTGCACGTTTAAGAACGATATTACGCCATACACAGAACAAACCCTTATCAACGCTGCAAAAAGGCTAGCTCTTATTCTCAAAGAAGATATGCCTGAAGTTTTGCGCATGAGTGGAAAACAAAGCCTTCGTGTTTGTGTCATTCCCAGAGCTAAGCGGGAAGATTCATACCGGAATAATCAATTGTACCTAAGAGCCACCATTCAATATGTGACAAAACATTTGGCTGGTTTCGTGGACGGTACTCACGATATTATTCGGCATACCAACACCTCCACCACGCACCTGGCACGTCATGGTAATGGAGGTCAGGGAGAACTGCCTTATGTTGGCATAACCAAGGATACATGCAGTGTCTCTAGTGATGTTATTGGTAAAGACATCTTACTTATTGACGACCTTTACACCAAAACTGTAAACATTGATGAAGATTGCATTCAAGCCCTTTTGGACAAAGGTGCGAGAAGTGTTATTTTCTACTCTATCGGCAAAACGTTATCAAGATTCTGAAAAAACTCTGTATATGAAGTACTCGGAAAATGCATTAAATATTTTAACTGTTCGTACCTTTCCTAAAAAAGGTCCCGCGTGGATAGATAAAAATTTACGTGGAAACGAAGACTTATCTATTTTATATCACCTTTTAGAGACTCATGAATACGAGTTTATGAAGAAGCGAGAAAGAATAGAATCTGTCATCAATCAACTTGAAAATTGTACAGATGGTCTTGTCGCTATCGGTGATGCTAATTTTCCTTCTGTGCGCGGAAGCGTGAAACCAGCAGACAAACCTTTTGCACTTTTCTATAAAGGCGATATAAGTTTGCTAAGCAAGGATAATTTGAACATTGCTGTTATAGGAGTCCTCAATCCTGATGAAAAGATTGAACTGACTGAAAGAATGGTTACGTCAGAAATCATAAAACACAACGCAACAATAGTGAGTGGCCTCGCTCTTGGTTGTGACTCTATTGCTCACAAAACAGCTTTAGAGAAAGGTGCCAAAACTATCGCCATTCTGCCTAGCACTCTTGACAGTATCTTACCTAAGGAGAATGTAGAACTTGCTGAAAAAATTGTCGAAGCAGGAGGATTGCTTATCAGTGAATACTACGAAGCTCCCAAAAGTCGAAATGACATGGTGAGCAGATTTGTTGTCCGAGACAGGCTGCAAGCTTTATTCTCTGATGCCGTACTCTTATCTGCAAGCTATGCTCCCAATAACTTAGGAAATGACTGTGGTTCGAGACATGCCATGGAAAAGGCAAAGTCCTATGGAATCAAACGTGGCGTTATCTATAACGACAGTAAGCATCATGATATTGCAATGTATGATTTGAATCGTCAAATACTTGAAGAGGACAGCAGTGTGATACGAATTGATTCTGCTAATATGAGTGAGGCGGTTCTTCGGTTGGTTACCAAAACGAACCAACATTTTTTATTTTAAGGTTAAACGGAATTTAATTCAAAGTACGGATTACTATGGGTAGAACAAATACTGTAATCTGGGAGGATATCAAATCTGAACACACAACCTGTTTATGCTATTCTGAATCGAAAGGTTTGTACGCATCCTCTATTTACTTCGCCCCTGAAGAAGAAATTTTATTCCTTCCTCATGGCTATAAAGGTTTTTGGGAGAAAGAAGTGCAAATCCCAAAGGATAATCTTTCAATCAAGATTAAGACAAATTTTGAATACGGCAGTATGACCTATATGAAGGCCATTGTTGAACGGGACGGAAAAAGATTGCTCGATTTTGACAAGTCTAAATTCTTCGTTCTCAACAATAGCAGCGTCATGACGTTGGATGTTGAACATTATGCTTGGAAAAAACTATTCGAGAAAATTATCTCTATATCAAAAGGATCTGATTCCACTCAGTGTTTATCATCTTCCATATCGTACATTGAGGAAATCGACAATATTCTATCTAAAAAGGAGATTTTTATCAAAAGTTCATTCATTAAAGAAAAAAACGTAAAATGGAGCGGAGAGTATATTGTGACTTTGTTTGCAGCTAAAAAAATTAAAGATCTCATAAAAGGATGCCAGCTTGCAAATATAACTGATGGATATTTCATTGACAAAATAAACAAACTCTGCCATAAATGGCTTCAGAAGATACAGAACATCAACATTGACCTATGTGATAATAGAACCTCTCAATTATCAGATTGTCTATTTGCTATTCACGAATTTATGGTTCAAAATGAGAAAGGATTAGAATTCTTAGGGTATTTTATTCCAAAAACTGAAAACAACGAGTAATACGAACATAGGCTTCGTGAATATTTAGTACCTTTGCAATAGAAAACAAGATAAGGCGATCTTTGATAAGTTTGGAAACTGAAACGGAATTTTGAATTTCGTCCGGCGTATTTGCCCGGATGTCTCCTTGTTCTTCGGAATCATGGAGATAAACAATGTTTGTACGTTAACGTATTGCACTATAGTACGTTGTACTTTTACTATATTATTATGATGATATTATATATGTTGTATATTATGTTTTTTATTACATAAAGAAAAGGTGTTTCAGCCCAAACCTCAGAGATCGCCTCTTATTTAAAAGATAAAGCAAATGGATAAAACGGAAATAGTACAAATCGCATCACAGATGTCAACAAGGGAAGACTTGTTGGCACTACTCAATCGCATCAAACAGGATGAGATTCGTGAATTGGGTTTTGATGTAGATAAATTTTATCCATTTACGATGAAGCAACTTTTGTACTATTGTAACCCCAATCATGCATTTCATCGTTTTCGTCAATTCAAAATAAAGAAGAAGTCTGGCGGTTTCCGCCAGATTACGGCACCGCGCAATCGGAGTTTCATGATGCTTCTACAGTCAGTAAATGAGATTCTAAAGGCTATTTACACTCCCTCAGACTATGCCATGGGGTTTACAGAAAAGCGCTCTGTTGTGACTAACGCCTCAGTTCATAGAAGCCAGAACTATGTGTTCAACATTGACTTAAAAGATTTCTTTCCAAGTGTAGAACAAGGACGGGTGATGAAACGCCTGACTTTGGCACCCTTCAACTTTTCGCCCCAAATAGCACTATTGATTTCGGGGCTATGTTCCATGAGGGTTAAACGGGTACAACCCATTGAAACTAAACAACACGATTTGGACAAACAATTTATGTATGTATTGCCACAGGGTGCTCCGACATCACCCATCATTACCAATACGATTTGCGACACGTTAGACCGCAGACTGGCGGGACTAGCTAAACGCTTTGGACTACGTTACACCCGATATGCAGATGACATCACGTTCAGCTCTATGCATTATGTCTATTCAGAAAATGGCGAATTTATAAAGGAACTTGCTCGCATTATAAACACTCAGGGCTTTGTGATAAATAAAGCCAAAACGAGAATACAGAAACTTGGAAGTCGTCAGGAAGTAACTGGTATTATTGTTAGCGACAAACTAAATGTTACTAAGAAGTATGTTCGCGAAATTAGGAGCTTACTTTATATATGGGATAAGTATGGATACTCGGCAGCAATGTCTAGATTCTATCCAAAGTATAAAGCGGAAAAAGGGCATATAAAGAAAGGTAATCCAGATCTGACTAATGTACTCGACGGGAAACTCATGTATTTAAAGATGGTAAAAGGTGACACCGATTTTGTATATGTAAAACTTTATACGAAATTTCAAGAACTTGTCAATAGAGATTCTGGTCCTGATAAAACCAATTCTTATGGCATTTCCTATATTGAGTCTTTTCCTATTTTGGAATTTGAGAAAGATAAAAATACAAATATCACTATCTGCCGCAAAGATGGTAATAAACGATATGCCATGTTCAAACTGGGAGAAACGCATCAGGTTGCATCAATAAACAAGGATGTGACACCTGATGATGAACAACAAAAAGAGAAGCTAGCTATCTCATGTTGTAAGAATTTTAAGGAGGAACAATTCTGGCTCATACATTTACTTGATAAAGTGACAGTGTTCAAACCGAAGCCTGTTGATATCGATGAATTGAATAATGATTTAGACTTACTATTAGGCACTTGATATGGACGATAAGTTAATGTCTACGATAGACAAAATAACAAGATTAACACAGCAAAATGCTGAGTTTGATATGGAATTGCGAAAGCGACTGAATGTAGCTTCCGCAAATTCTGTTTTGTCAGACGATGAACGTATAAACGAAATTTACGAGTACTGCATTGAAAAAATCATAAGGCAGCAAGCCATCGAATTTTATGCAGACTTCCCTTTGCAGTCTATAAAGGATATTTTGATTGGAGATTTTGTCCGGATGGAGTCATTTAGGAGAAAGGATAATTTCGGAGATTTTTGTTTGTCACTTTATCAACAGATAGAGTGTATGACTAACAGACTGTGCGAGAAGAAAGAGTTGTCCGATATTACAGAAAAAATGTGGGGGCACCCTGCATATCTAAAAATAGAAAAAGGTAAAGAGTTATCCATATATAGCAGAAATGATGATGACCGTACAATTGCTAGCCTAGTATTCCCTTATAATAACAAACAAACAGGAAATACCAATGCTTTTGAGAAATCAAGAAAGTCATTGCAAACTCAATATGCAATAGACAAGATACGCATAATTGTATATTTTTTGGGTTATAAGGCAAAGATGAAAAAAAGTGATTATGACTCATTTGTCGAGATTACGTCACTGCTAAATGACATTTATCAATGCCGCAATATGAATCATCGCGGAAACACTCAAAACCAATGGGAAAAGGATACGTATGATAAAATCATCCCTCTAAAATCACTTTATTATTTTAAATTTCTTGGAGTGTTGGCACAATATGTTGAGTATATAAAAGAGGGATGGGGATATATCCCAGAATTAAAAAAATATAGCGATAGCATTGAAAAGCAGAAAATCTCTGCTCCACAACCAAATGTAGTAGGTAAAATAGATTTGAAGGATGAGGGAAGAAAACGTTTCAAATAGTCTTTAGATAGAACTTAATTTGTAGAAAAGGCGTTACAATTCCGATCTTCAAATAGTAGGGATTTACATCATTTTAACAATATCAAAGAATGTCATTGTGGTATTATTTCAAATTATAGCCCCCTACAGAGGTATTAGGTTTGCCCATGCTTGGAGAGAATTTAACTTGCTGGCAACTTGCAAAGGTGGTATTTGATATGTATAATATCTTGAAAATCAAGTAGTACCATTCTGTTTTTAACTTGCTGGTAATTTGCTGGCAAGTTAAAAACGAGACAGAAAATTGTCTATATTGTATGGTATGTGCATAATGCTTCACGCGACACAATATACAACCAGCCCTAATGCCATCGTATAAACGAGCAAAAATATCACTAAGACTTTCATCCAGAAGTCAGAGAACCAAACGCCTTCATTCCTTCTGAGAAGATTGCGCATTTTGGATTCATGTTCCGTAAGGATTTTCATCTGTTCGGAACGGTGATTCTCCAATACGGTTTTCCATGCTTTGACAGCTTGGTTTAAGAGTTCTTGAAGTTGAGCAAGATGTTCCGACTTTATGGTTGTTTTAAACTGCGTGTTCCGTTCTGCTTTTACAATCGCATTGCAAATACCGTTGATGATATTGCTAGAGCTATCAATAGCAGCCTTCAATATCATTGCAGCATCACGCTCTGTTTTAATTGTGTCTTGAAGATCTTGATGGATTTTTACTAATGCTTCCTTTGCTTCACGTATTTCTGTAAGTCGTTTATCTGCATCCTGCTTTTCAGCCTCTAACTCATGATCGATTTCAATCTTTTTCAGCATATCTTCAACGTCTATTGATGGAGTAATTTTTGATTTTCCAATTCCCATGATTCTTGTCTTTTAATTGTTAATTTATCTATGAAGTCCTTTCCTGCGTTTGCACATACTGTTTGCCATTTTTGCACAGCGACGTGCCCATTCAAGGTCGTCCTCATCTTTGTCCCGTCCCAAACCACCTGTGTCAGAGCCGCCACCGCCACTTGACGCCGCTATACTTGTAGCTGCATCCAAATATCCGGCAAAGAGCAAAAGAGCCGTATGTTGTATCTCCCTAATCTTTGCCAACGGATGAGCTTCCTCCAAAGAACAGTTCTGCCGAATGATAGTATCAGCGGCTTCGGATATCTCGACATGGAAATTGTGATATTCGTCTGTCGCTATATTGTAATGCTTCAGGGCAGGCTGTGGAGCAGTCTGAGGTTGTATAACAGGAGCTGTGTCGGCTGTCCGTGTTTGTGTCGGCTCGGATTTCCTTTCCAACGGATGTAGTTTTACCCAAGTAGCTTCAATCTTTGATGGAGTTAGGTTACGTCCGACACCCAACACGGACGACTTATAAATGGAGTTGCCACGTTTGATGGAATAACCGTAAACTCCTCCACCTTTTTTATCTTGCAGGTGAACTTGATAACCCCGTTTCACCAGTTCCGTTTCGTACCTCTGCCAACTGAAGTTGTCCATTGTGCGGAGTATTTCCATGCAGCTGTCTGAAATTTCTGACCTATGCCGGATGCCTATTTCTTCAGACTGCACCCAGCCTCGTCTCTCGTTAATGATGTTCGCAGCCATGACAGCCCTTTCGCCAATCTTATGGCTGTCATTGACTTTACCGCCCATATCTACACGATTGGCGTCAATGTGCAAGTGGAGAATGCCACTTTTAGAATCACGATGTAGGGCGACTATGTATTGCGAGCCTTTGAGATTGGTCTGCTTTGAAGATGCCCGTTTGGTCTTGCCGGAGAGGTCAATGGAATCAAACATGCGGATGAACTCATCTGCCAAATGTACCCAGTCGTCCATCGTCCAGTCACGGCTTTCTTCCTTGGATGGGGAAATCTCAATTCTTATCACATTCCTGCCAAGCGGTTTGCCCTTGTTGATATTCTCGGCAAACTTTCTCTGTACGAGCATCATCCGTCCGTACATCGCTTCCGGCGAGATATCATCGGGCAAGAGGTTAGCTTTGACTATATCCGCTTTCTCCTTGTTGACGGAATATCTTATGGCATTTGCGCCATGCGATATGGTAGAGGCTTTTGCTATCATAACGAATGAGAGAATTTATTCAGTAAGGTAATTTTCTATCTGGCTCCAGCGGTTGATAAGTTGAATTGCAGCCTTCAGCCATTGTTCCACAAATCGGGTATCGCTAAAATACATGCCCCGTTTGTTCGCTTGGATGGATTTTACAGCTGCCGCAATACGGATAAGGCCGCCTCTCGCATCCGTCAGACTACACAAAGCTTCTACTTCACGGTCAGACAATCGTTGCCGTGGATGTTGCCCCAAGGCGGTACGACGCACATAGTCGCTCATGGATAAGCCGCAGGTCTTGGCAAGTTCTGCCGCTTGGGTATATTCCCGCTCCGTCACCCTGGCTTCAAGCCGCAGGGTACGCCTTATGACTTTCTTGTCGTTTCCTTCATCAACTTCCTTGTCGGTATTCTTTTTCTTCTTCATTTTTGTTATGTTATGGGTGAAACATCAATTTAAAAAGGGTTAGCACGGTGGGAGTTTGCGACTGCCGGAATATGCCTATGTGGTACGAATAAGCGAAGCGAATTTGTGCGACATAGGAACTGCTTGCAATACCGCATACCACTACCCCGGACACGCCACCTCTCTTGATACGGCTATATCTGGTTGTCAGCCGGAATATCTCCACCGGAATCTTCCGTTGCCGCAGTCTGTGGAAAAACTGAAACAGAGGGGAAAGAAGAATAAGGAGAAGGCTGTTTGCTTTCATCTGATATAGCAGGCGTATTCTCTCTTTCATCAGGTCGGTCTTTCAGTCGGACATAGAAAGGATTGTCTATGCGGTTACCATCCTGCATCCACGCCGATATATACATTTCAACGTGTGGATGCTTGTCCGATTACTCTGCGCGGATGCGACAATTCCCAACTGGTTCATCTTGTTAAGCACACGGGATATAGTCTTTTTGTCGTAGCCCAACTTGTTAGACAAATCCACTTCTGAAAGAGCAGCTTGACCTACTTACAAAGTCGTAGAGAAACCTTTTATGGCATATTCGGTTTCTTTTAATACGGTCGCTTCTATCAGTTGGTGTAGAATCTTCATGCGATCAATGCCGTATTTGCTTCTTGCCAAATAAATAAGTTGCTCTGCTGAAAGCACTATACAATAATTCAAGTTTGTTTTCATCATCTGTCTGTTTGAAGATATTTTATAAATGGTGCAGTCAAAAGAGAAAGTCAGCGGTGTATTCCGCATCCTCTTTCCGGCATATAATCCTCTTTGTCGTATGCAATATGGTTAAGTACGTCTTGTAATCTGTCAAGCTGGCGACTATCCAATACACGGATGGCAGCAATGGTAATCTTCTGCGAAGCGATACGGCGATGCTCGCAGTTCTGCTCCGACATGCTGCCATTTCCATCTGCATAGATGCTCCGCAGATAGTCGTTCACAGCTTCGGTCTGTGTCTTACTTGGATATGCCGCAGGGTAACAGTTTTGAATATACTCCACCATGTGGCTGACCGCATTTGCCAGTAGCGGTTCATGCTCTTGTAGTTGTTTGATAAGTTCTTCTTTTCTCATACTGTCAATTCATTTTGTCCCATGTCCCAAGCATATCTTATAACTTTCTTTTTGTCGGCTTTTTCTTTTTATTCTTTTTCAGGGAAAGAGGGACAAAGGGACAGATATTCTTCTTTTCCCTTAGTTTGAGATTTAAAATGGCAGCTCCTGTTCAAATGAAGTACAAACTTCTTCGTTTGGTGCGTCCACTCTCACCCACGGATGCTTTGTCCGTCCGGTCTTGTCGCAATAGGCAGGATGCAACCCCTTGACTTTTTCCTGATCGCTTCGTTTCCAGTTAGGAATCATGGACATCGGGCGATTGATATATTGTGATGTGTATTTGGCAGGATTGCGTCTGACCAAGTCATTAGGCATTTCCTCTATAATCTGTCGGGCGCAAACCATGTTGAGTGTGGTCATTGTTGAGTTTGGTTCTGAGTATGCTTCCTTTTGATAAGCCAGTCGGATAGGGATAGTCCAACTTGCATATTGGATCGGGATCTCACGCTCCAAATACATTTCCAAATCTTCCATGATGGGGTCAACAAGGATGTTGGAATGTTGTACTTGTACCTCATTGGCTTGAATTTCCATATTGGGTGTCAAGTAAAGTTTCATTCCTTGCCGATAATAGGCGTATGCTTCTGCCCAAAGCTGAGGGACAATACATTGTAGCGCATCCAGCCATTCTGATACATGACCGTTGCCTTTGACCGGAATTATCCACCAACGGCGGTTGCCGTTGTCTCCTTGCAGGAAGTTTGTCTCATTGGTAGTAGCCGCAAAGACATTGTGCCTCATAAACTCCACAACCTTATGTCCGTATGCTGGGTGCATATAGTCGCTGCAACGGCTCAGAAAGGCCTTGGCGGCCTCTGCGTCATTTGCCCGTTTCAAACCGTTCAATTCGCTGATTTCAATAATCCAACCATTGGTTATGGTTTCTACCTTCTTCTTGTCACCACTGGCAAATGAGAACGAATCGTTGAACCACTTCCCACTGATGGTTTTGAAAAAGGTGCTTTTCCCGATACCTTGCGGACCAGGCAGAGTCAGCACGTTGTCAAACTTGCAATCGGGGGTGAAAACCCGGGCAACAGCCGCCACGAACCATAATTTTGTCTGTTCCCTTACAAGCGGCGTGTCCTCCGCTCCCAAATAATCAATGAGGGTTATAGCTATGTGAGGATGCCCGTCCCATGTCTCTTGGGTGATAAAATCCTGAACAGGGTTAAAACTCCGCTCCGACGAGGTCGTTTTTAGCATTTCAAATACTTTATTCTGTGTCAGATGTAGTCTGTATGTCCTTTCCAAATAATCTTGTATCTTTCCTGCCGATTCTTCATCAATTTTGTTGCCATTGACATTGCGAAACAAAGGGCTGAAACACACATCGTCCTGACAAAAGGTGTCATATCTTATCTGACTAAGATTCTCATCCAATGTGAAAATAAGTCGGAGGTTGCTAATGGAACGGATTGGATTTCCATAGCTGTCTGTTACCAAATCTTTTTTCCAATTATCTTCCATCTTACTGTTCCTTAATATGGATTCCGCCTGACTCTTTTGCCAAAGACAGTGCAAGGTCTGCATCTACCACAATCTTTCGTCCTATCTGCGTGATAGCTTTGTCGATGATGCCGCTCTTCTTAATGCGATTAGCTGTAGGTACGCTATATCCGAACACACGGGCAATGCCCTCTATGCCATAGTAGTTGCCTTTAGGAGCCATTGAGAATGTGGACTTCTCGGTGGATTCTACACTTTTTGTAATGAGAAAGCAAAGTTCCTCGCCTGTCATCATGGCGATAGGCTTTTGAAGTAATTGGTTAAAATTGAATTTTTCTTCCATACCTTTACTTGTTTAGTTATTAGATACTTTAAGCTTCGGCTCAACTCTGTGAAACCGATTTCACAAGCAAAGGTAGTTTATGAAACTCTGCGTATCGGTCGGTTTATTTGTAGCTTAATATAACCAACCGATTTACAACATATGTTTGCAGAAAAAGTTACGGATAGCCGAATTTCCCAATTATCCGTTCTTGATAAAATAGTCCGTCCATCGGTCTATTGTTCGTTTTACTTTGACGTAACTGTTTCCCCTTTGAGGCAAGTCCAAGGCCATATCCTTGATTTCGCCATATCGCTTCTGTGGTATATCGTGTCCGTAATGTCGTTGAGAGAACTGTTCTATGGAACGATGGAATGCCATGTACTTTGTAGATGCTTTTATTCTGCTTGCTTTTATCAATGATTTCAACAGATAGGCAAGGCTTATGTCCTCTGTGTTCTCTTTAAGAAATGAGCGGATGCCCTGTTTGATGCGTTCCTTGTCCCCGACGAGGATATCATCCAATGATTGCATAACCTTTTTGTTTCCACGTCTGCCTTTGACTTTTCGCAAGGCAAACATCACTTCCTTCCATATTTCCGGATTACAGACTTTTGCTGTATCTTCCCATCCGGCTTTGCTTTCAGTTCCCATTTCTATGCTTTTATGAACAAGCAAGGCAACACATGATTTTATTAGAATCATGTCGCCATTGTCAACTTCTCCACTGTTCAGAAGATGGTCAAGTAACTTAGCCATACGTGAAAGACCGTGGTCAAATACCACAAAATAGTACATGCAATAAGCCAAAACCTCCTTCTTCTCCATCACATAATCATACAGGTTGGCCATAAACCCACCAACAAACACGACATGGGACAAGAAAATGATTCGGAAGATGTACGCCAATGACTGGTATGCCATCTTTCTTTCCAGCTTGCTCAATAGATGGCATCCTTTGCTGTTTTTCATAAGTGCATCTAGTTGCCCTGTCAAATAGGATCTCGTTTCCTGCGGCAAACGATTCCAAATTTCAATAAGCGTGCCGGAATGAACCATCAATAATTCCGACTTTGGGGATGTGAGCAACTCTACCGTACCCGTTTTTACGTTGACACCTATCCATAACCGTTTGTTGGTGATACATTGGGCTATAATATCTGTATACTTGCCAGCCCATTGCTGATTGACTATATGCTGTACATCTTTGCCGTTCATGAAATCAGAAATCCAGTTATACAGCGTCAAGGCTTCTGGCGGTGTACACTCCCGCATCATCCGGTATATATCCATTAGAATAGATAAGTTCCCCTTGCCTATAGAATCCATGCGTTTGCGAAAATCGGCATACGATTCTTCGTTGGCTGATTTCCAAGTGCGAATAGCCATATCAGCGCAATCCTTTCTTGTGAAGTAGTCTTTTATTCTCTCTATGAAATTTATCATCTTCAAGGTCGTATTAGGATTGTGTAAACAATTTGGCTAATTCCTCAGTGGGCATACTCGCCAGTTTTGCCAATAATAGGTCTCTTTCAGAGGTCTTTGTCAGATTCAATAGCTTCGAGTTATTCTCCATCTGAATTTCAAGAGGATAATGCTCAATGTATATTTGGGTGATTGCATGATCAGAGGATGCGTGCTCCATGCTTTCAGAAATATAATCCATATCTACTCCTGCGTTATGCAGGTTGGTGGCAAACGAGTGCCGGCACCATGTACCGGACGGACAGATGGATTTATCCCAATTCAGTGCTTCGTGACATATTTTGATGATACGGTCTTTCACATTAGAGTTTTCCTGCATCGTATATTTGCGACGCAGTTCTTCTGTTTCCGCTCCTTTTAATATGTTTGGAAAGACCAAACCGCCACGGGTCGGAGGTGCAGCTACTTCATCTAATACATATTGTAAAGGAGGAATAATGGGAACGATTACTTCAGAACCGTCAGCGCTTCTTCGGGAAGTTTTCTTTCGGTTGAAACGGAAAGCCTTGCCATCTGTCTGATAATAATAACTGTCGTAAGTCAATCGCCCTGCATCTGCTTGAACCCATTACACAAGTACTGGGCAAGAAACAATCCCAATGAGTAGTGAGCACGTTTGGTATATTCTTCCGACCAGTGTTCGGGATATTTCTTTGAGACAAAAAGGTTGTAGAGCTCCGTCATCTGACAGACATTCAGAAAGCTCTGCTTGCGCTTCGCACTCTTGGGGATGCTCACAAGTCCTTTCTCCTTCTTATTAGAAAAAGGATAAGGAACATCTTTGAGATAGCCTTCATGTACACACCTGTTCCATACGGCACGGCAACAACGGAGATAAATCCCTGCGGTAGTGTCACTGATTTTTCTGACTATCGCCCCATTCTCATCTTTTACTCCATTATGCATTCCGTCTTTCCACTTCTGAATTTCTGCAGCACTGCTGCAGAATCCTTTGATCATATCTGTACCGAGTATCTTTCTGAATGACTTAAGCGCACATTCGTAGCTCTCTGCTGTGGTAAAACGTGCGCCGCCATCGTCTGTTCGTAATTCGTGGATAATTTGCTCCCATATACGAATAAAGGATTGTGACTTGGTTGCTTCTTCTTTGGATATCACCGTACCCTTGCCCATGACACATTGGCGTACCATTTCAAATGTCAGGATGCTACCCTTGTTCAGATTCATCAGAATTTCTTTGTATTTGGGAACAAAGGTATCTTTCCACTCTTTTTGAATTTTGTAGTTCTCACTCTTGCATTTAGTTGCATTACAAATGTCTGAGATTTTTTTTTCTGTGAAAGAACTTCCAACGGTAAGATAAAAGCACTTGCGGTCTATCGTGAAACGGAGAGATAATGGAAACTCACACGCATTTCTCCTGCGAGTGCGTGAATCCAACACGACAGAAACAGAACAATTCTGTTCCTTGAAAAGCGACAGAGACTTTGTCAGTTTTTCCATTGCATTCATTGTTTATGTTCAACATAACCTCTGAATACAGACGCTTTGCTATGTGAGGCATACATACACAAAACGCTGCATATAACCACAGAGTCCCTATCCTTCTTAGGCGGATAAAAACATTGTCGTTATATGCAGCGGTGCAATCTCGTTGTCTTCTGTCGTTGACTGGTAACCGGGCTTATGCTAATCGGTCTTAACCCCTGAAGCAACTCTCGCGTTTCGTTTGTCATAGAGTACCCTCCGACTGGCACTTCCTCTACGCATTGATCCATCGGAATGTGCTAACCCTCCCACGATGGTTAGGCAAACTCACTTTTCTTTTTCAAGAAAGAGTACCACCAAGGTCATAGCTTGCCATAAATGCATTACGCAATACAAAAGTACAATATTGTTCTATAAATCAAGAAGTAATAGAATGTATTTGAGTTTATTTAACCACCAAGTATCGTCAGATTAACAGCATATCTTAACGGGTATGTCATAGGATTGCACAGAGTTTCACGAAAATTCTGTGCGTAAACATAGCCAACTCAAACCGTTTGTTTACGTATTGTTTACGCAGAAAAAGAAAAACGAGGTTGTGTCAAAATGCTGGCACAACTTTTTTTTATGCGCAAAGCCCGGACTTTCCCAAGCCCGGGCTTTGTTATTACCTAAATTTTTTGTAACTTTAGGCATTACATTTTCGTTATGGCGAAGTTACATTTTCGTCCTTACATTCCCAACCAAACCGTTCTTTTTCCACAAAGAA
>OLSG01000095.1_pt1 | contig 106359 bp, 81 predicted proteins | sample 1673041 | NCBI WGS metagenome assembly OLSG01 (sample SAMEA3136749, study PRJEB25190) | human gut metagenome | reverse complement strand
CCCGCCAGTTCAAGGACGCCCGCGCCCTGCTGGACGACCTCCCGGGAGCGCCTGCGGCTGGGTAGAATCCCAGGGTGTCGTGCGGCGCGGTTCGCACCCGCGAGGGCCGCCTCCCGCGCTGTGGCCAAAAAAGTATCGCCGACTGCATTTGGAAGGGTCTCTGGACCGCATTTTGGCCAAAAACGGGCCGCTAGCTGTAATGGCATCGCCCAGCTCATTTCACGGCTGCAACCTCCGATCCTCTGAGCTGGGAAAACTCAAAGAAGCTACAAGGAACTCTCCCAACAGACGGTACGATGGCCAAAAAGTAAGTCCAAACTGCCAGTCTGCGGCCTGTTTTTGGCCAGAATCCCCTTCCAGCTGCTCGCAAGCGCGACGCAACGCGCATTTTCGTGCAACGCATCATGTCCCGCTCAGGCGTACGAAGCGAAAACGAGGCGGCCGCCCTCACGACGACCGCCTCGCGCACCCCCGCGGCCGCCTTCCACGAAAAGCCCGTCTAAGACAGCTCGGCTACTACGCGTTCCAGGGCGTGGACGTCGATGGGCTTGGCGACATGGGCGTTCATGCCGCAGGCGAGGGCCTGGCGCTCGTCCTCGGCGAAGGCGTTGGCCGTCATGGCGATGATGGGGATGGTGCCGGCGTCGGGGCGATCCATCGCGCGGATGGCCCGGGCGGCGTCGTGGCCGTTCATGACGGGCATCTGCACGTCCATGAAGATCATGTCGAAGGTGCCCGGGGCGCTCATCCCGAACTTCGCCACGGCCTCCTCGCCGTTGGCGGCCACCTCGCAGGTGGCGTCGTGGATGTTCAGGATGGCGGTGATGACCTCCGCGTTCAGGGCGTTGTCCTCCGCCACGAGGACGTGCTTGTGCGCCAGGGCGTTCCCGTCGGCCCCGCTCGCGTCGCCGGCTCGCTTTCCGCCGTCGCCCTCGGTGCCGTCCGACTCGTCGCCGGCCGGCGGGAAGTCCAGATCGACGATGAAGGTGCTGCCCGTCCCCAGCTCGCTTTCCACGGAGATGGTGCCTCCCGTAAGATCGACGAGGTTCTTCGTGATGGCCATGCCGAGGCCCGTTCCCTGAACCTTGTTGGTGAGGCTCGACTCCTCGCGGGTGAACGAATCGAAGATGGTGGCGAGGTAGTCCTTCGACATGCCGATGCCGTCGTCGCGGACGATGATGCGCAGGTGCTGCAGCTCGCCGTGGCGCTTGGCGGAGCCGTCGACGCGGAAGAGGATGTGGCCGCCCTCGGGCGTGTACTTCATGGCGTTGGAGAGCAGGTTCATGAGGATCTGGCGCAGCCGCCCCTCGTCGCCGACGAGCCGGTCGTGCTCGACCTTGTCCACTTCCACGGTGAACACTTGGTTTTTGGCGTCGGTCTGCTGGCGCATCATGGCCTCGACGGACTCCACGGTGCCGGAGAGGGCGAAGGCGCTTGCTTCCAGGGTGGTCTTGCCGGCCTCGATCTTCGACATGTCCAGCACGTCGTTGATGAGCCCCAAAAGATGCTGGCCGGAGGTGGCGATCTTGCGGTTGTAGTCGCGCACATGGGCGGGGTTGTCGGCCTCGCGGTCGATGAGCGTGGAGAAGCCCAGGATGGCGTTCATGGGCGTGCGGATGTCGTGGCTCATGGAGGAGAGGAACGAGCTTTTGGCGCGGTTGGCGTCCTCGGCGGCGGTGGCGGCGCGCTCGAGGCGGGCGCGGATCTCGTGGTCGGCGGTGACGTCGGTGAGCGAGAAGATGGTCTTCTCGCGCTCGGCGAGCATCACGGGCCGCGCCGTCATGCGCAGCCACTGGGAGCGGCCCAGCGCCGGGTTGTCCGCCTCGAATTCCCAGGTGCGCGCCTTATCGCCGGCGCCGGAGTGCACGATGGCGGCCACGTTGGCGTAGGCCTCGTTGGGCGACAGCTCGTTGGGGACGAAGAAGTCACGGGCCGGAATGCCGAGGATGTCCTGGGTGTTCTCGAAGACGGCCTCGATGAGGCGCTCTTTGCGATCGACGATGAAGATGGCGGTGTCGATGTTGGCGCCGATGGCCGAGTACACGCTCTGGATGTACTGCTCGTAGCGGTGCTCGCGGCGGCGCCGGTACACCATGAGGGCCACCATGGCCGCCGCCGCCACGGCCACGGCCACGGCGAGCACGGCCACCATCTGGTTGGTGATGCCGACGATCTGCGTGCCGTCGGATTCCACCACCGAAAGCGGCAGGATGGTCACGAGCGACCAGCCGCTTTTGGCGCTAATGGGGGTGTAGAAGACGAACTGGTCGGCGCCGTCGAGGGTCATGACGAGGCTGCCGGAGGTATCGGAGGCGATGCCGGCGAGCAACGAGGAGACCTGGGACGAGTCGGCGTTGTCGTTGATGAGGGCCGAAAGGCTGCCCTGGACCGCCTCGTCGGCGCCGCGGTTGGCGTCGAGCACGATGGTGCCGGAGGAGTCGACGACGAAGGTGGCGCCGGCGCTGGAATAGGCGGTGCCGTAGGAGTTCTGCAGCTCGTCGGCGGGGTAGGAGACGTAGACGGCGCCGAGGACGTCGCCGGGATCCGCGGGTGTGGCGGTCGTCCCGGGGCCGGCGGTGACGGGGGCGTCGACGATGGGGGCGTAGAAGAGGATGCGGCGTTCGCCGCCGTGGCCGAGATACATTTCCGAGGAACCGGTCTCGCCGGCCATGGCCGGGCCGAACAGCTCGTCTTCCAAGGCCGGATCGTACAGGTCGGTCTCGCTCGAGGAGCACCAGGTGCTGCCGTCCTTGGAACGAATCCAGGCGGCGGCGGCCTCGTGGGTGGAGATGAAGTCCTTCACCTGGTCGCGGGCCTCTTGCGGGGTGACGTCGGCGATGAAGTGAGCGAGGCTTTTCACGGAGTTCTGATCGGAGGCGAGGCATTCGTCCAGGTAGTGGGCGCGGGCCGTGGCCAGCTCCATGACCGAGGTGGTCGTGGTGTTGCGCACGAGGGACTGGATCTGCCCCAAGTAGAACAGGTTCACCGTGATGGCGACGGCGGCGAAGACGGCAACGATGACCAGGCCTGCGGCCATGATCTTGCGGCTGTCGACTTTGACGGCGTGCACGACCTCCCCTTTCTGCTCTCGATGACATCCCAGTATAAGGCCTTGAAGCCGCAAATGCGATGAGATTCGCTATTAACCCTCGTCAATAGGGGAGGCGCGGCGCGCCTTGCGAACGGCGCCGGGGCGAGCTGTGCGGGCGGGGCCGTGGGTCCAGGGAACCCCGTGCGGGCGGGCCCGGGCGTACGGGCCCCCGAATCTCCTAGGGGGCGATGGCGCGGATGGCCTCGGGAAGGAAGGTGACGAGATCCTCGGCGCTGGCGCAGATGTCGGTGAAGGCTGCCGCGGCGGCCCGCCCCGCCTCGGCGTGCAGGGCGCAACCGAGGGCTGCGGCGTCGCGAGGGTCGAGCCCTTGGGCCAGCAGGGCGCCGATCATTCCGGCGAGCACGTCGCCGGTGCCGGCCTTGGCGAGCGCGGAAGTGCCCCGGTCCATGACCTCGGCGGTGCCGTCGGGAGAGGCGATGAAGGTCACCGGGCCCTTGAGGGCCACAACGGCTCCGTAGGCCTCGGCGAGCGCGCGGGCCAGGGCGGCCGGCGCCGGGGCGGCTTCGGCTAGCGTGGCGCGACTTGCGGGGGAGAGGGCGGCCGCAGCCTCCGCAAGGGGGCTGCGCGTTCCGCGGGTCGCTGCGACCTCGGCCTCTTCCAGGGCCTCCCGGGCCCCTTGAGCCAGCCGCGCCGCCTCGCCGCCGTGGGGCGTGAGTAACGTCGCGCGCCCGGCTGCGGCCCGCTCGCGGGCCAGGCGCAATCCGGTGGCGTTGGCGAGAAGCGCGAGGGCGCCCCCGTCGATGAGCAGAGGCGCCTCCCAGCTCCGCACCGTTTCCATAAGAAGCGAGGTGAGGGACGTCTCCGCCGCGTCGAAGCCGCAGCCGATGACGCAGGCGGTCGGGTGACCCGGCCGGGGCGCGGGCGCCTTGGCCGGCTTCCACGCTCTCCAGTCGCGCACCACAAGCGAGGGGCGCCAGCCGCGCACGGTGATCATCGATTTCCCCGCGCAGAACACCTCGGTGTAGCCGGCCCCGCCACGCTCGCCGGCCGCAGCCGCCAGGCAGGCCGCGCCGGGGTAGGCCGCCGAGCCGACCACGAGGCTCAAGTGCCCGCGGGTGTACTTGTTGGCATCGGCGGCCGGATGCGGCAGCAGACAGGCCAGTTCGGCATTGCTGCGGCCAGGGGCCGCTTTCAGATCCTCCGCGTCTTCCATCTCTTCCTCGCCTTCCAAATAATGAGCGAAACCCTCATGAAACGCAGCGCCAACGCAGCGCAATCCTATCGGAAACGGGACGGCCGCGCGGCGTAATTCTCATGTTCCCGCTTCTAGAATGAATATCGTCACCGTAGCACACTGCGATGGCGGATAGCCAAAGGGTTAAGGAGTTGTGATTATCATGGACATCAAAGTAGGACGCAACTGGGGCCTGTTCGCCGCGGGCATCGCCCTGGTCATCATCGGATTCGTGCTGCTCATGGTGCCGGGGCTCACGCTGGTGAGCATCGCTGTCATTGCCGGCTGCATGTTTCTGGCCGCGGGCATCGTGGATGCCTACGCTTACTTCAAGTACCGCGAGGCCGAGGGGCTGTCCGGCTGGGCGCTCGCCTACGCCGTCTGCGATATTATCTTGGGCGTGCTGTTCATCGTGCATCCCATAGCGTCGGCTGTGGTGATTCCCTGGGTCATGGGCATCTTCGTGGTGGCCTACGGCATCTTCGAGATCGTCGCCGCCGTCCGCTTCCGCGATGCGCTTCCCGGCTGGGGCTGGGTGCTGTTCGCCGGCATCGTGTCGCTGTTCTGCGGCATCGCCTTCTTCCTGTGGCCGGGCACCTTCGCGCTGTTCTTGGGCTTCTTCCTGATGGCCCGCGGCGTGCAGATGGCCGTCTACGGCGTGTCGCTGCCCCAGGCGACCATCGTGGCCCACACCCACTAGGAAGTGCGCACGCTCGGGAGGAGTTGCGCTCTGAGGGGGCAACGCCCGCTAGGCGAGGAATTGGCGGCACTACGGCCGTGCCAGTGATACCATAGGCGCGAAGAGATTCGAGGCCCGGAAACGCTTCCGGGCCTCTTCATGCGGAAAGCGAGGAATCATGGCGGAGCAGGGCAATCTGTTCGAAGGGCAGGATCCGGCGGCGCGGGCCGAGGCGCTCAGGCGCGAGATCGAGCACCACAGCTACCAGTACTACGCCCTGGACGCGCCCACCATTTCGGACGCGGCCTTCGACTCGCTCATGCGGGAGCTGCGCGAGATAGAGGCGGCGCACCCGGAGCTGGTGACGGCCTCCTCGCCCACCCAGCGGGTCGGCGGCTACGTGGGCGAGCAGTTTGCGCCCGTCGCGCACGAACGTCGCATGTACTCGCTCGACAACGCCATGGATTTGGAAGAGCTCGACGAATGGATGGAACGCACTGCCGAGGCCTGCGGAGGGGCGCTTCCGCCTTTGTGCTGCGAGCTGAAGATTGACGGCAGCTCCATCGCGCTTACCTACGAGGACGGCGTGCTCGTGCGGGCGGCCACCCGCGGCGACGGCACCACCGGCGAGGACGTGACCGTGAACATGCGTACCGTGCGCGACGTGCCCTTGCGCCTGCGCGACGAGGCGCGCGGTGCCATCGCGCCGGGGGTGGAGACGCTGGAGCTGCGCGGCGAGGTGTACATGCCGAAGAAGAGCTTCGAGGCCTTGAACGCCGCCGCCGAGGAGGAGGGCCGCGCCCCCTTCGCGAACCCGCGCAACGCCGCCGCTGGCTCGCTGCGCCAGAAGGACCCGGCCGTGACGAAGATGCGCGACCTCTCTACCTTTATGTACGCCATCGCCGATGACGCCGCCTTGGAGGTGGAGGGCCAGTGGGAGCTTCTGCAGTGGCTGCGGAAGGCCGGCTTCCACGTGAACCCGGACGTGCGGCTGTGCACCACGGCCGAGGAGGTGCGCGGGTTCTGCCGCGAGTGCCTGGATCGGCGCGAGTCGCTGCCCTACGAGATCGATGGTGTGGTGGTGAAGGTGAACGACTTCGCCCGCCAGCGCGCCATGGGATTTACCGCCCGCGCGCCGCGCTGGGCCATCGCGTTCAAGTTCCCGCCTGAGGAGAAGACGACGCTTCTGCGCGACATCACCGTGCAGGTGGGGCGCACCGGGGCGCTCACGCCGGTGGCGGAGCTGGTGCCCGTGGTGGTGGCTGGCTCCACGGTGGCCCGGGCGACGCTGCACAACCTGGATGAGGTGCACCGCAAGGACGTGCGCGTGGGCGACACGGTCATCGTGCGGAAGGCGGGCGACGTCATCCCCGAGGTGCTGGGGCCGGTGCTTTCCCTGCGCAGCCCCGAGGCGCGCATCTGGGAGATGCCGAGCGTGTGCCCGAGCTGCGGCAGCCCCGTGGTGCGCGATCCGGGCGAGGTGGCGTTCCGCTGCATCTCCATCGACTGCCCGGCCCAGGCGCTGGAGCGGCTTCTGCATTGGGCGAGCCGCGGGGCGCTCGACATCGACGGCATGGGGGAGGAGATCGTCTCGCGGCTCGTGGAGAGCGGGCGCGTGGCGGACGTGGCCGACTACTACTCGCTTTCGGAAGAGGAGCTGGCGAGCTTGGACATGGGCCGCGTGAAGGCCGACGGGGAGCCGGTGCGCCTCGGGCACACGGTGGCGAAGAAGCTCGTGGCGGCCATCGAGGCATCGAAGGGCCGCTCGTTTGCGCGCGTGCTGTTCGGGCTGGGCATCAGGCATGTGGGCAAGACGACGGCCGAGGCCATTGCGGCGGCCTACCCTTCCATGGACGCTCTCGCGTCGGCCGGGGAGGACGAGCTGGCGGGCATCTACGGCGTGGGGCCGAAGGTGGCCCACGGGATGTGGCTGTTCTTCCGCACGCCGGACAACACCTCGGTCATCGAGCGGTTGCGCGCGGCCGGCGTGACCATGGCCGATGAGGCCGTCGCTGTCGGCGAGGAGGTGCCCCAGGTGCTGGCGGGCCTTACCTTCGTGCTGACGGGGACGCTTGCGCACTCGGGCATGACCCGCGACGAGGCCGGGGCGCGCCTGAAGGCCATGGGGGCCAAGGTGTCGGGATCGGTGTCGAAGAAGACGAGCTTCGTCGTGGCGGGGGAGAATGCGGGATCGAAGTACGACAAGGCGGTGGCGTTGGGCGTGCCCGTGCTGGATGAGGCGCAGCTTTTGAACTTGTTGGAGACGGGGGAAGTGCCGCGCGAGGTGTAGTTGCGGAGTTTCCGGGGGCGGAGCCGCGGGGTACCCTGATTCGCTCAGACAGTCCTCGCTTGGTGGAACAGCCCACTGGGCTGTTCCAGTCGCTGCGGAACTCGCTCGGTCAGGGCACCCCGCGTCTCCGCCGGGCTCGGCCTTGCTTGCGGTTTGCATCGTCGCTTCGCTCGATGCAGTGCGTCCAGCATTCAACTATGAGCTGTGAAATAGCAGGTCAAGACCAAACTGTCACGTGTCAGCCATTTCTAAGTTGCGTACTTTGGGATGGGGAAGGCGTGGAGGGGGCGTGGGGGTTCGGTTTAGTTCTCGCGCACGGGGCGTGAACTGAAGGCGGGCAAGTTGTGGAGGGGGTTGGCGGGCGCGTCTTCCTCCTTTAGGCTTCGGCCCCATGGTTATGTTCAAAGCGCACACCAAGGCCGCGGGGATGATTGTCGCGGCTGCTCTTCTGGCGGCGTTGTGCACCGCCTTCTCCCATCCTGCGGCCTATGCGTCCGAGGTGGAAAGTCCCTTTACGAAGACTCAGGACTTCGCCCGCGAGATAAAAGAGTACGTGGGTGATGTGGCCGACGAGGCGGCCGCCCAAGCTGAGGCTGAGGCTCTCGAGGGCCGGCGGCAGTCGGTCGTCGCCGAGGCTGATGCGCAGCTCGGGGTGCCGTACTCCTACGGCGGCACGACCCCTTCGGGTTTCGATTGCTCCGGGTTCACCCGCTGGGTGTTCTCCCACGCCCTCGGGCGCGAGCTGCCGCGCACGGCTGCCGAGCAGAGCGCGCTGGGCGTCGGGGTCTCGCTGGATGAGCTGGTGCCCGGCGACCTTCTGTTCTGGGGGTCGGGCTCGGGCGTCTACCACGTGGGCATCTACGCCGGCGACGGCGAGTACATCCACGCCTCCACGGGCGGCGGCCGCGTCATGCGCGCCACCTTCGACTACTTCGCCCCCGACTTCGCCAAGCGCGTCATCGAGTAGGCGCCTTTCGCCAACATCATTGATGACCCCGCTCATCAGCGAATATGGCCCTTCGTCCCGCGGTGCCGGGAAGTTGAATATGAGGTCTTTGAGACGCTGTTTTGCGGGTTATGTGACAAAATGCCAGATCAGAGACGCAAATAGGAGTGTATGACCAGGTAATTCGCCGAGACGGTCGCTCAACGTTTGCCAAATGCATCGATTTTATCGGTTGGACGGGTCCTCCCTTCGCGCTATAATGCGGGCTTCAAGGCAAAAACTTGCCCTGGTTTCGCGCACTCAAATGCGCAAACGCGAAACGACAACTACTGAGGAGGCGCGATGACTTCACCGAGGGAGGCAGTATCTATTCTTACTGCTGCGGCTCTAGTCGTTGCCCCTGTGGGCGGCGTGGCCGCAACGTACACCACCGGTTATGCCGACGACGGCGACGACGGACATACGGTTAAGGACGACCGGGATCATGATATTCCGGCCAATTACGAGGAAGCGCTCGCCTGGATCAAAGAAGGCAAGACCCTCTATAAGTCTTGCGTCGACTATATGGCGGGCCATGCCGACAAGTTCGGCGGTCTGACCGAGGAGCAGCGCGCCGAGCTGTGGAACCTTGCGGTCGATGATGGGTCGACTGAGCCGGAGCCCGAGACGCCGGCGGTTTCCGAGCCGGAGCCCGAGTTTGTTCCCGCTCCTGTGAAGACCACGTCGGAATCTGAGGAGCCTGCAAAGACGCCTGCGCAGCCTGAAGTGCCGGATGTGGAAGAGCCCGTCGTTCCCGAGGTACCGGCAGATCCGTCTGGCTCGGCTGATCCAGAGAGTCCGGCTGACCCGGCCGATCCGGAGAGTCCGACTGCTCCTGTCGATCCGGCGGAGCCCGTTGATCCCGCGGAGCCTACCGATCCTGTTGAGCCCGTAGAGCCGACCGAACCTGTTGATCCGGTTGATCCTGTCGATCCGGTCGAACCCACTGATCCGGTCGAACCCACCGACCCGACGGAGCCGACCGATCCGACTGACCCCGTTGACCCCGAGCAGCCCGCGGAGCCGGACGAGCCGATCATCGATACGGATAACCCGGTCGATTCCGGCCAGCAGAGGCCCGGCAACGCCGGCGGCGTGACGGACGAGTCGCACACGGCCGCCGTCATCAAGGGCCAGGCCCAGACGCCGCTCAAGCAGGTGGCCGTCACGGTGCCCTCCATCTCCTTCACGCACATCGACAACTCGGCCTACGTGGCGCGCCACTACAGCGAGGACCTCACCACCGAGAAGTTCATCTCGCTGGTGGGCGAGTCGGCCCGCACCATCGCCGCCGAGAACGACCTGTACGCGTCGGTCATGATCGCCCAGGCCATTCTGGAATCCGCCTCCGGCAACTCCACGCTGGCCCAGGCGCCGAACAACAACCTGTTCGGCATCAAGGGCACCTATCACGGCAACTCCGTGCAGCTGCCCACGCGCGAGGACGACGGCACGGGCGCCACCTACACCATCATGAGCGACTTCCGCCAGTACGAGACGGTGGACGAGTCGCTTTCCGATTACGCCGACCTGCTCAGCCATTCCATGGGCGATTTCTACGCCGGCGCGCGCAAGTCGAACTCCGACAGCTTCGTGGACGCGTGCGACTTCCTCGTGGGCCGCTACGCCACGGACATCTTCTACTCCGAGAAGCTGCAGGACCTCATCGAGACCTACGACCTCACCCGCTTCGACGTGCCGCTCACCTACGAGCTGACCGAAACCTTCGTGCTGCCGGTCAAAGACGAGGTCACCGGGCTTGACAAGTACCTCGATCCGGTTGCCGACAGGGTGGAGTACGAGGCCCTTGTGGCCGAGTACCGCAACTATGTCGCCCGTACCCGCGAGTACCAGCAGGCGCTGGCCGAGTGGAGCGAGCAGATGGCCGCGGCCGAGGAGCTCTACCACGTGCCGGTGTATTTGGAAAAGCCCGCGATGCCCGCGACCGATACGCCGATGCAGCAGCATGCCGACGCCATCGACGCCGAGCGCTTCGAGGGCTTCGACGAGCTTGTCGCCGCAGGCCAGCCGCTGCCGGTGCGCGAGGCCCGCACGCTGAACGACCTCACCGCCTGCGCGAACTCGTTCCTCGGCGTGCCGTACCTGTGGGGCGGCACGACCCCTGCCGGCTTCGACTGCTCGGGTCTGGTGCAGTACTGCTACCGCGAGGTGTTCAACATCGAGCTGCCCCGCACCACCTACTACCAGTGCGAGGTGGGCGTGGAGGTGCCCTTCGAGGAGCTGCTTCCGGGAGACTTGCTGTTCTTCGCCGACGGCGGGGACGTGCACCACGTGGCGATGTATCTGAGCGACGGCTACTATGTTGAGGCGCCGCACACGGGCGATGTGGTGAAGATCACGGCTATGAACGACAAGCTGCCGGATTTCGCCAAGCGCGTCGTGGATGTGCGGGCCATCGATATGAGCGAGTTCACCGACGAGCAGCTGGCGCAGTTCGTCGAGCGCGAGAAGTACCTTCAGGAGCGCGAGCAGCGTCTGGGCGTGACCGACGAGACGCTCGCCGAGCTCACCGAGTGGCTTCGCGGCCTCGAGTTCTAGGCCGTCGAACGCCGCGTGGGAGTAACTCTGCGACATTTCGTGGTGCTGGGCCTTCTTGCCTTTGCGGTGACGTATCTCTGCGTCCCGCTGGCAAGAAGGCTCGCGCTGCGTTTGGATGCCGTCGACTACCCGAGTGCGCGCCGCGTGAACAAGCGCCCCACGCCGCGCATGGGCGGGGTGGCCATGGCGGCGGGCATCGCGGCGGCGCTGATCGTGGAGGTGGCCGGTGAGTACTTCCTCGGTTGGGCCGGGTTCTACATTCACGGGACCGACGGCGACATCAACCACGCCGGCGTCATGTGCGGCCTGCTTATGATCGTGTGCGTGGGCGCTATGGACGACGTGTACTCCCTGAAGCCCAGCATCAAGTTCGCGGGGCAGATTCTGGGGGCGAGCGTCATCGCCGCATCGGGGCTTCTGCTGTCGAGCATCGCCAATCCTCTGGGGGCGGGCTTCATCCAGTTCGGCTGGCTGTCCTACCCGCTGACGGTGCTCTATCTGGTGTGCTTCATGAACGTCATCAACCTGATCGACGGCCTGGACGGCCTGGCGGCGGGCATTGCCGCCATCGCGTCGTTCTTCCTGTTCCTGATCGCCTTCGGGCGCGGGCTGGAGGAGACGGCGATGCTGTCGATCATCCTGCTGGGCGTGACGCTCGCGTTTCTGCGCTACAACTTCGCGCCGGCGAGCATCTTCATGGGGGATTCCGGCTCGCTGCTCTTAGGCGCTATGATCGGCGTCATCTCGCTCATGGGCGTCATGCGCTCACCGACGGTCATCGTACTGGCGGTGCCCCTTGTGATCGCCGCCATCCCCATCGCCGACACGGCGGCGGCTATTATCCGCCGCGTGTACCACCATCAGCCTATCCAGCAGGCCGACCGCAAGCACTTGCACCACATGCTTCTGCGCAAGGGCTATGGCGTGCGCAAGAGCGTGGTCATCGTGTACGCCTGGACGGCGCTTCTGGGCGTGGGCGCCTGGGTTATGAGCAGTACCCACGGTGTTGCGGTGTGGGCTATGATCGCCATCATGCTGCTGGGGTCGTTCTTGATACTGTGGCGCCTCGGCATCTTCGATCAGGTTCTGCGCCACCACTACCACGGCCGCCACACCCGCCAAGAAGACAAGCCCCGCTGGTATGGCAGGCACGGGCGGTAGGGAAGCGCCGCCGCTGTTCTGTGTCCTGCGGTCGATAATCGCGTAGGGGTACTGTGATGGCGGCGAAGCAATGGTAGAATAAAGGCTCGCTGATTATCGGTTGCGAGAAACGAGGATCGTGGGCACGCTCTCAGAGATACTCAAGGAACAGTGGCAATGGCGCAAGCAAATCTTGAGCCTGGGACTGTTCGATCTGAAGAAAACGTCGGCGGGCGCGGTACTTGGCCCCCTGTGGTTCTTCGCGAAGCCGGCGGTGTACATTCTGGTGTTCTGGTTCGCCCTCGAAGTCGGTCTGCGCAGCGCTGATCAAACGGGATCCGATGTTCCTTACATCCTCTGGCTTATGGGCGGTCTTATCCCCTGGTTCTATATTCAAGAGATCCTCGGCACCGGCATCAACATCTTCAAGCGCTACTCGTATTTGGTTACGAAAATAAAGTTCCCGCTTGCGGGTATTCCGACGATCTTCAGCATTTCGACGTTTGTCATCCAGCTTGGATTGGTAGTAGCGCTGCTGGTCGTCTATTTCCTCTGCGGACAACCGCTCGATCTCTATTTGCTTCAGCTGCCTGTGGCTCTCGTGCTGATGTTTGTTTTCTTCAACATGTTCTCGTTGGTGACGAGTTTGCTCTCGGCTATCAGCAAAGACTTCATGAACTTGATGAAGACGCTCTCTACGCCGCTGTTCTGGCTCTCGGGCATCATCTTCAACGTGTTCAAACTTCAAGTGCCTATCGTCCAGCTCATCCTCATGTTCAACCCGATCACCTTCATCGTGACCATGTACCGTTGCGCCGTGTACGACAAGACGTGGATATGGGAGAAGCCCGAGGCCGTCATAGGCTTTGTCGTCGTATTTGCCATCACGCTGGTGGTCACGTTGGTGATTTATCGCCGCACCCACGAGGAGGTGGCCGATGTCCTCTAATACCGAGGCTCCCATCGCCATCAAGTTCGATCACGTCACTAAGACCTACAAGCTGTACGAGAACGACCGGCAGCGCTTCTTCAGCGTGTTCAGCAGCCGCGACAAGCGCAAGCTCATCACCAAGGTGAACGCTAGCAACGATCTCTCCTTCGAGATTAAGAAGGGGGAGGCGGTGGCGTTTCTCGGGCACAACGGTGCGGGGAAGTCGACGGCGCTGAAAATGATTACCGGTGTGACGTTCCCAACTAAGGGCGAGGTGATCGTGAACGGCACGGTGAGCGCTCTTCTGGAACTCACGGCCGGTTTCGACATGGCGCTCACGGGGCGCGAGAACATCCATCTGCGAGGTCATGCTATGGGTCTCGATGCTGAGGGAATCGCGGCTTTAGAGCCCAAGGTGGTGGAGTTCGCCGATCTGGGCGTGTACATCGACCAGCCGGTGCGCACCTACTCGTCGGGCATGAAGTCGCGCTTGGGCTTCGCTTTCGCCGTGTCCAGCGATCCGGAGATCCTCGTGGTGGACGAGGCGCTGTCGGTGGGCGACAAGCAGTTCCAACAGAAGTGCTTCGCCCGTGTACGCGAGATCATGGAGGACGAGAACGTGACGGTGCTCTTCGTCACCCACTCCTCATCAGCCGCGCAGGAGTTCTGCACCCGCGGCATCGTGCTGGATAAGGGTACGAAGAAGTTCGACGGCTCCATCCAGGACGCCATCGCGTTTTATGAGAGTCACGAATAGGGCTCAGCGGCTTAGGAATTCTTCTTGCAGGATGTTGCAACGCGGATGATGGCTTCGCAGATCGTCTTCGTGCACGATGCGTTTTCTGGCAGCGTGACGTTGGCGTTTTCGAAGACGCGGTAGGCTTCTGCGTCGAAATCTTTGTCCCCAATGGCTTTCATGATTGCATTGGGATCGCCTGTGAACAGGGCGGGAACATCGTTTTCGAAATCGATGGTGAGGCCGCGCTTCTCGCGGTAGGTGTTCCAGTCGTAGGCGTATAGGTAGACGGGGATGCCCAGCAGGCCGGCCTCGTAGATGACGGTGGAGTAGTCGCTGATGATGGTATCGGCTACGAACAGGGCATCGAATTGACCGCTAGGGATAGTGACGACGCGCGGGTCGTCGATAACCTGCTTACTCACGGGATGCGGCTTGTAGACGAAGTTGAAATGGTCGAAGTCAACAGCATCGATGAGCGCGGCCGCGGCCTCGGCCTCATTGGTGGCCGGTTGCTTGCGGAAGGTGGGGCAGTAGACGATGGTCTTGCGCCCGCGTAGCTGTGGATAGGCGGCGAGGATGGCCTCGCGCTGGCGAGTGCGGTTTTGATCGTCCAGCAAGAGATCGACCCGAGGAAGGGGCGCCTCGAAAAGTGTGCCCTTGTCGGCGTTGAACGCGGCGGCGAACTCGTCGGCGAAGCTGAGGGACGAGGTAGCGATGGCGTCGTAACCCTCATGCATGTGCATCAGGCGCGCCGTCGCCTCGGAGTGGCCCTCATCGGTGCCGAAGGCGGTGTACCCGAACCGCTTCATGTTACCCAGGGAGTGCCAGATTTGGATGACAGGCACGCGGATGCGGTCATGCAGAAGTCCGACGACGATGCAGTAGGAGTCCAGCACCACGGCGCGGCTCGTCGCGATGTAGTAGACCTGGCGGATCATCTCGGTCAGGTAGGTCGCCGGATTGCGCAGCTGCTTGGCGAGGATCACCACGCCCCATGGCGGATCGCGTCGTTCGCAATACTCCTTGATGAGCCGAAAGTCGACCGGAGCGCTGTCGCTCTGCCGACTTATGCATACGATGCGTTGGCGCTGCGGCAGCAACCGGCAGAGCGCATAGAGCGCCGCCAGAAGGAAGGTTGCTATGCCGATGGCGATCTTGCGCATGGGTGCTCTCTGGGGTAATCGAATGCCGGTCAGTTTCTTGTGCTCGATATTGTAGCGCATGACTCACCGTTATCTTACAAATGCGCTGTTATGCGGTTTCTCACCTTGCGATCTCCCTCGCTAAACTGCATCATTGATGCAGTTTAGCGAGGGAGGGTGATTATGGGTATTCGAATAGATCCAGATGAGTGGCCGCAAGATGGCTCCCGGGATGGCTGAATCCCCGGTCCTTTTGTGGATTAGGGGGCTGTCATGACGGAATATGCTTACTGCCCCCATTGCGACGATGGGGTTGAATTCGACATGTTGGAGCTTGCGGCCCAGACGGGGCTGGACGGTGTGACTTATTCGTACCCTGCAAAACAGGCCGTATGCAAAACATGTGGGAGCTATGCTAGTTGCGCGCCCTATCAGAAAGAAATGGGAGAAGCTTTTAACGACGCGATGCGCACGGCGCAAGACGTGGTGTCGCTTGAAAAAGTGCGCGACATGCCGAAGCGCTATCACATAGGGAAAAGACCTCTTTCGTTGCTTTTGGGTTGGGGCGAAATTACCTATTCGAGATTTGTGGAAGGGGTGGTGCCCACTCCGAAGCATTCTCAAACAATCGGGAGGCTGTACGACAATCCGCTAGAATATCGGAATCTATTAAAAGCAAATCAGCATCGTATTACCGGTACGGCGTACCGCAAATCTTTGAAAGCAGTGAATGCTGTGCTGGAGGAGGATTATCCAGATGCCGTAAGGCTATATGAGTTAGCTGAGCGGTTCTTTGCTTTGGCTGATGATGACTTGACGAACAAGGCGATGCAAAAGCTTGTTTACTATGCTCAGGGATTCAGCGCTGTGTTGCTTGGTCATTCGATAGTGACGCAGGAGCCGAAAGCATGGGCGGCAGGTCCCGTTTACGGGCAACTTTAGCATGAACTGAAGGAAGACCCTAGTTTCTGCTCAAGGTGCTCCGGGGACGACTCCCCGTTTTCGAGAGAAGAGGAGCAACTGATTGAGGCGATGAGTTTTGCGTTTCGCTTGTATAGCGGCACAATGCTTTCCGAAATGACCCATCGCGAGGATCCGTGGCTAAAGGCAAGAGAGCGCGCTGGTGCCGTGGATGGAGAAGCATGCAAAGAGCCCATCCTTATGGAGGACATCGAAGCCTATTTCTCTGGAGTTGTCGAGAAATTGGATATACGTATTCCTGCGGATATAAAGAGATATCCGTCCATGGCAATGAAGAAGTGGGGGTTGACTTCCTGAAATTCTCCGAGCCGCACTTTCTTGGCGCGAGAAACCTCTTGGAGAGTGCATCTGTGCTGGCGAAATAATCGAGCATCGTATCTTTTGGGGTGCCTTTTAGGAATCAGAAGCGAATAGGCGGATATGCTATCGAGCTCTCGTATATTTGCACAAGGTATAATAATTATTATACCTTGTGCAAATATAAGGAAGGGAATGTAGTCTTCTTTCTGCAGATTTCAATTGCCATTAGAAAGAGCTTGAATGACAAAGTATATGCATTTGAAAAAATTGACATGCGTATATTGCGAAAGCTTGCTGCTTGTGATCAGTTCATGTTTTCGAAACTAGTTTCGGCTTGTGATGCGATCTGCTGGTTGAAGCTATACTGCTTTTGAACTGCAACACGTGTCGAGATGTCCGCCGCGCATTTCGTCTTAATGCACTGCGGGCGAGCTTTGTTGTGAGAATACGGATGCGAGGAGGGGCATAATGCTCAAGATACTCTCGGTGGCTTTTGTTGGTCATCCTGTGCTTGGAAATCTGGAACTGGATTTTTGTGACGAGTCGGGGAATCCTGCGGACACGATTCTTATTGCGGGTGAAAACGGGACGGGTAAAAGCTCCATCCTGGAAGCGCTGTACGGGATAGCGTCACGATCACGTCGATTCTTTTCCAATATGGTTGTTGTCTACCAGCTTGATGACGGAAGCACTCTGAAAGTGGACTATGATAATTGCTTCCACGGAAGAATAAGCGATTCGATTGTTGCGCATTTCAATAACGATGTTGAGTATCTATCTAGCGAGGAATACTTTAGGAGAATTCCTGCTTCGGGGATATATTCAGATGTAGACATCAACTTTAACTCGCACGCTATTTCGAATGTATCGAGTCTTTGCCTGGACGCAGAGACGAGCAGTCGTCGATCTACCGGTAGCCTTTCGAGCGATGTGTATCAGCTATTGATTGATGTGCAAGCTCAAGACGACGCAGCTCTTGCTCTTGTGGCTAAACAAAACCCATACGTATCCTTTTCCGAGCTGTCTATCGAAAGGAAAATGGACAGGTTTGTGACAGCATTTTCGTATGTTTTTGATGATCTTGTTTATGATCGCATAGACACATCCGATCACCGTAAACGAGTCGTGTTTCAAAAGCTGGGACAGGATGTGTTTTTGGACGATTTGAGCTCGGGGGAGAAACAGATCGTATTTCGCGGCTGCTTCTTACTAAAAGACGCAAACGCCCTGAAGGGTGCATTTGTGTTTATCGATGAGCCCGAGATAAGCCTGCATCCATCTTGGCAGGAGAAGATACTTCGTTTTTATCAATCGCTTTTCACCGACAGCGAGGGGGTTCAAACATCTCAGCTGTTTGTGGTTACACATTCTCCTTTCATCCTCCATAACGAGGCGAGAAGGAATGATAAGGTTATAGTTCTGAAAAGGGACGGTTTTGGCAGGATTGTGGCATGCGATAAGCCCGAGTACTATGGCTGGAACTCTCCTGTGGCTATACGAGATGCATTCCAGATTAGCGGTTTTAGCGTTCAAGGAAATCCTACGGTATATGTTGAGGGCCGGACAGACGAAAAATACCTAAAGCGAGCGCAGGGGGTATTTGGCGGGAACTACTCATTCTCCATAAAATGGGTTGGGAGGATTGACTCTGCAGGACAGGAGAGGAACACGGGCTCTAGCGCACTCGCAAAAGCATTCGACTTCCTAGTGGCTCAAAATCTCTCATATCCAAACGCCTGTCTTTTCGATTGCGACACCAAGCGCGGACGAGAGCGCGAGGGTAGTGTTTTGTCCACGACTCTTCCCCGGTTCGAGAATAGCAATGGCATCTTTAGGGGGATCGAGAATGCTTTGATTCTAGAAAAGGAGTATCTGGAACCTTTTTATATCGAGAAAGAGGAAATTACCGATTATGGTGGAAAAAATCGTATACAATCTCTGGACAAAATGAGGTTGTGCGAGGATGTTTGCGGAATGGATGAAAACGAACTCAAGTTGGTGTTTTCCAATTTGAGATCAGTTTTGGACGACTTGCAGTCTTTTTTCGATGGATACGATCGCGAAAGCGCAAACACTCTCAAACAATGAGTCATTTCCTATAAGCGCATAGATGACAAACGATTTGAGTCAATGATTGCTGCGCCGGTTTTGCTTTTTCGTTTCGTATGTCGACACCAGATGTTTCAATGGGGACAGGTGCTAGTGACATTGAACTTGTGAGGAGACGGCTAAGGCTGGCTGCCTAAGCCGTCCAGGAAAACGTCTGTGTCTCTCTTAAGGGAGGAGAACGGAGGCGCTTCATGTATTTTGGGAAACACGAAATCAAGGATGTTGAATTCTGGTTTTCTTTCGATGGCGAAATACTGACTCTTTTCCCTGTAGATGAGGAGAACAAAAGAGCCGCGATGGAACTGACTCATCGCAAGATAGGTGAAGGTGCGTTTGCTTTTCCCGGAGATCCTATTGATGTGGACTCTTATCTAGTTTTACTCACGCAAGACGAAAAAAGAACCCTGGTTTTGTATCCCGTGAGCACGTGCTATGAGGTGGAAAACTTTTCTGGAAATACATTACGCCTCCAAATTGGAAGCTGGTTCCTCGCGGATTCTCCTTTTGAGGTTTCGGGCCTTTCGTTAACCTCAACCGTCTTAGATCACGCATATGATATCCAATGGGCTGTCGACTATTCCAATTTGAATTCAGATGGCAAGATTGAGGTTGCATCTACTCGGAAAGAGGGGCTGTCGTTTAGGTTTGGATACTCGGATATTGATATTGAAGGCTATCTGTCTCATAGTAGAGGAGTTTGCCGCAACAGAGGTGAGCTTCCGATCAAGATACGTTCGCAGCTTTCTCTGAGTTTTCCGGAAACGTCCGATGTCGCGTTTTTATACGAGCTCATGCGCATGATGCACGGCTTTCTCTCATTTCTTGCGCAAGGACATAATTGCGAATGCGACGAAATACAATTACTGAGTCGATACGAATACGACGAAAGATTTTATCTTAGCGCATGTGCAGAGTATCATGAGAGTAGGCGAGATTACGATCAGCCAATTCCGAAACGAATTCTTTCGATTGGCGATTCGGCCGATTTGCCCCAGTGCGCTTTTCGGGCACTGGCCAACAAAGCGCTTTCGCTTGAGCACCTTCCATCTGCCAGCGAGAAAAACTCGTATAGTGCCTCTCGATTGATAATGATGTTGGCGGCCCTGGATAACGCCTTAGCAATTGTATACGCGGATGGTATCAAGCACTCAGAAAAAGCGGTTGAATCAAGGCGCATTATTAACGAGGCGCTGGACTCTCTGCTAGTCGATGGCGTTAAGGGACGTGTTAAGAATGACGTTAAGTGGCTAAAAGGAATTCTCAACGATGCCGAAACGCTTCACGCGAGAATGAGTCAATTTGGCAAAGATCATAAGGAACTTTTCGGGCGTTTAAACGGCAGCGTCTTTTCCAATCATCAGAAACGCACCGCTTTTTTCGGGAGGATTACGAAGACGAGAAATAAAATCGCTCATGGCGATTTCGACATATTCGACGATTTCTCTTTTGAGGATATTGAGGGCACCAATCGTCTTCTGCTGTCCGCCCAGCTAGTATCGATAGGCATGAAGAATGATGTCGAGATTGCAGAAATTGTAAACAAGGCTTATTAGGAGCTGCGTGGCGAAGCGACTTCTCTCAATACTGATTAGGTATGCTTAGCTAGCTTAAAGAGTGAAAACTTCTACGATGCGGGATGTTGTGCTATTGTGATGATTGCAAGGCAAAAGTAGGTAGAAAAGTTCGATATCGGAATTTTCCGATAGCGCTCACCGTCAAGGATGAGCTTGGAGCTATAAGTGAAAGACAAGCCCGCGGGGCAATCCGCGCCAATCGCCGGCGCTTCGCTCCGCAGCTTGCGCTCCGGAGCGAAGCGTCGTCAATCGCCGCGGATTGTCCCGTGGGCGCTCCGCAAGCGTCGCTGTGTACCTGCTTTTGCCTTGGCTTTTTCGAAGGGATGCTTGGTGGACAACTTGTTGCTAAAACCGCATGTTATCGACGTTCTTCGTCGGCATTTGCGTAGGAATCGCAGGTATGGAGAGCAGCCTATCTTCATTTTCTCATGTGGCGGCAAAGAGGAGGACCACCCCGCTCGCGGCATACTCAAGCAATATGTTGAGAAGAATCAAGGAATTCTATTCCGCAACGTTTTCCTTCTTCGCGCGGAAGACATTGCCAGCGAGCCCCAAATGGCAGAATTTGACCTGCTTACCCAAGAGGCTATTGTTTCGGATATCGCAGATTGGCTTATTATATTTGCGGAAAGCGTCGGTTCGTTTTGCGAGTTGGGGGCGTTTGCCGCAATGCCTCATTCAGCGGCGATAGCATCGGTCGTTGTTGATAGGAAGTACGAAGGCGGAGACAGCTTTCTGTTGAAGGGTCCTGCGCGCGTGATTGCCGATTGCGGCGCGCCTTTTTCGAAAGTGTATTACTCCGATTTGAATTGTCCGCTGGCAAACGAGCGTTTTACGCGCAAGCTCAACGATGTGCGAACTCAAGTAAAGCTTAGCGAAGAGTTTCCGTCCAACAAAGGTCGCAAGATGATTAATCGGAAACAATCAGAGGTATTGGTAGGCTCTTTCGCTTTAGAAGCGTTGGATCTCATAGATATTCTGGGGCCGCTTGATGAGCAAACGCTAGTGGCTCTGTATTGCAAGATAAAAGGGTTTACGAAGAGAGGCTTCAGGCTTGTTTCGCGCACTATGAGGGATATGAGGCCAGAAGACGAGGCGCGTGTGGAGGTTGGCCAAGTTCTGGCTATGATGCATGCAACGAATTTGATCGGGGCTATACCTGAAAGTGATGAGGGATCAGTTTCCTACTATTCTAAAGTGAATCTGGATGGCTATTTTATGTTTCGCCAGACCGACGGCTCAGACTTCAACGATATGAGAGCTAGGGTGCTACTAAGTAGAAGGGGAAGAGGCCGACGTCATGACGAAAACCTCTATCAGCGCTTTAATTCAGAGTGACCTAGGGCTTGAAACGGGCTACATTGAGTCACTTGCCGAGAGGACATCAGCTTTATATTCGCGGATCAAGCTCAAGGGGCGTCGGATAGACGCGCCTTCACCGGAGCTTAAGCTGGTCCAATGTTGGATTAGCGATTTTTTACATAGCGCTGATGGCGACTTGCCCAGCTTTGTGACGGCATACGAGCCTTCCTGCAGCGTAATTAGGAATGCATCAATGCATGCAGATCATGCACATATCGCGCGATTGGATATTAGCGACTTCTTTCACTCGTGCAAGCATGCTATGGTAGAAACCGTTTTTCGAGGAGTTAGATTCCAGCCACTGCCCGATGGGGAATGGCTGAAGCTAGAGGAAGCGGACGTGACGCTTTTGGCGCGTCTTTCGTGCTATAAGGGCGCGCTTAGTGTTGGGTCGCCTTGCTCGCCGGCACTGGCGAATCGGATTATGCTTCCCTTGGATCGAGACATCGAAGCTAACATCCCCTCTTCTTGTCGATATTCTCGTTATTCTGACGACATGGTGTTTTCTTCTAATTGCTGGATTGATATCGCCGCTCTTGAATCCATGGTCGATGAGATCTTGTCGACCTCTGGCTTTCAGTTGAATAGGCGAAAAACAAAATGTTCTGGCAAAGGAGACCGAAGGCGAGTTACAGGTGTGTTTGTGACTCCGGAAGGCCAACTCTCGATTGGCTCAAAACGCAAGCACGAGATCAAGCATCTTTTGTACGATTACCTGACAAAAGGTCAAGGAGATGCAGATGCGATACTCGGTCTTATCCAGTTCGCCATCCAGGTTGAGCCAAAATGGGCCTCTGCGTTGCTCGCCAAATACGCGAAATATGGTGAGGCTAGGCAGTATGGCGTTATAGGTGCGCTTAGGAATGCGTCTGAGTAACGGGAATATTCTTGGAATGCGTACCATGGCTCTCCCGAACAGGTTCCTGTTTTTCGACTGTGACTTTAGAGTATGTTGAATAATTTGCGCGAAATATATTGCCGCAATCATCCGACCTGGTGTTGCCGGTGTGATGATAGCTCAAGCGTCGATGGAGGAGTGATCTTTTGAAAATTGAGTATAAGAGAGCAGAGTACAATCTGCCCATCGTTTGCTTATTGAAATATTTCTGGTTAAGGCTCTGGTTTTACTGGAGACGGTTGCTACGGTGCTTGAGGCGATGCGCAAGTAATATGATGTACTGGATGCTGCTCCTCGTTCCTTTCGCTTTAGTGAGTTTCGCGGTGCTTGTTCTCCTCTGTCACTCTTCGATTCTATCGGCTAAAGATGCAGTTTCGGTTGCCGTTTCTGCCTTTTTGGGATCCTATCTGCTGCTTGTAATTAAGGATCTCTGGGACACGGAGGCAACTAGGCACAGAATGCTTGTGGAACAATATAATCTGTATTATGGCTCTGTGCATGAGGCTACGACTTTGTTGCGAAAGCTTGTTGTAGCTTGTGGATTGCGGATCGACAACGACTCGTTCGACCCCTATTTGTCCGAGAATCTTCATGAGGAGTATTCGCGGCAAATTGATAGATCAGACATTGCCCCAAGCGTTGCTTCTGAAGTTGAGCTTTGTGGTAGAAAACCGATTGAAACATTTTCGCGATTAGAAGGCTCAATGCGTGGTCGAATGCTTATAGATTCGGATGGAGAAGCGTTGATCGACAATTTCATATCTACCATTGATGATACTCAAGATGTTGTGATGGCTGAGAGGTTGTCGGATTTCTCGAAAATGAGGGAAGCATTGAAGGGGATTGTCCTAAGCTCCTATCATATTTTCGCATGCTTACGACGACCCTGGCGATATCCCATGGACTTAAGGAGAAGTAGGATGCTTGAAAATTGGTTGGTGAGCAAGAATAAAGTCTGCGTCTGACGTGGAGGTGACGGCTTAGGCGGGGCTCAATGGTAGAATTGCAGGTGTAACAAGATTCGTGGCGTCTTGGGCGCTGCGAGCTGACCGAAGGAGCGTACATGCAGTTTGCTGCTATTCTTGCGGGGGGGTCGGGGGTTCGGATGGGGAACCCTAACAAGCCGAAGCAGTTCTTCTATCTGGGCGACAAGCCCATCCTCGTTCACACGCTGGAGAAGTTCTGCGCCGCCGGATGCTTTGACGGGATTCTCGTGCTCACGCCGGCAACCTGGGTTCAGCAGACGAAGGACATCATCGCCAAGCACTGCCCCCAGTACGCCGATGCGGTCAACGTCATCGCCGGCGGCGCCGAGCGCAACGACACCATCATGAACGCCATCCGCTACTTTGAGGACGAGTGCCAGGCGGACGACGCCTCCATCATCGTCACCCACGATGCGGTGCGGCCCTTCGTCTCGTTGCGCATCATCGAGGACAACATCGCCGCCGCCCTCGCTCACGGCGCCTGCGATACCGTCGTGCCCGCCACCGACACCATTGTCGAGAGTCTCGACGGCGAGCTCATCTCCTCTATCCCGAACCGCAGCGTGCTCTACCAAGGCCAGACGCCCCAGAGTTTCAATATGCGTGAATTGCGCGAAACGCTGGAGTCGCTTACTCCCGAGGAGAGCGCCATTCTCACCGATGCCTGCAAGGCCTTCGTTTTGCGTGGCAAGAAGGTGGCCCTGGTGCGCGGCGACGTGTCGAACATCAAGATCACCTATCCGCAGGATCTGCGCGTGGCAGAAGCGATGCTGGAGGCCTAGCCGATGCTGAATACCGTCTATCGTCTTACGGCTCCCCGAACTATCGAGCCGGTTGTCGTATCTCAGGACACCACCGACAAGGTCATCGTTCGGCCGACGCACCTCTCCATCTGCAACGCCGACCAACGTTACTACCAGGGAACGCGTAGCAAGGAGGTGCTGGCCAAGAAACTGCCCATGGCGCTCATCCACGAAGGCATCGGCCGCGTGGTCAGCGACAACACGGGCGCTTTCCGGCCTGGCGACATCGTCGTCATGCTCCCTAATGCCCCCACTGAACAAAATGAGTTTATCGCCGAGAACTACCTTCGATCCAGTCGGTTCTGCGGCAGCGGTTTCGACGGGTTCATGCAAGAGAGCATGATCCTTCCGCCGGAGCGCGTTGTGCTACTTCCGCAGGACGTGAATTGCGAGGTAGCGGCCTTCACGGAGCTTGTGAGTGTGGCCACTCATGCCATTTCCCGCTTCGACAAAATCGCTCATGGCCGACGCGAGCGCATCGGCGTATGGGGCGACGGCAACATGGGCTACATCGTCTCGCTGCTTATGCACATGAGATACCCCGACGCGAAGATCGTCGTATTCGGACGCAACGAATCGAAGCTACACGACTTCACGTTCGCCGACGAAACGCATCTGGTTGATGACGTGAGCGATGTGGAACTCGTCGATCACGCTTTCGAATGCGCGGGCGGTGAAGGTTCTGTCGCTGCCATTGAGCAGATCATCGACCGCATCAATCCTGAGGGCACGGTGTCGTTGCTCGGCGTCTCCGAGAATAACGTGCCCATCAACACGCGCATGGTGCTGGAGAAGGGCCTGCGCCTGTTCGGCAGCAGCCGCAGCGGCCGTGAGGACTTCGAGAAAACTGTCGAGCTGTATCGCGAGCGCCCGGAGGTGCTGGACTACCTAGCCGCCCTCGTCTGCAGCGTGAACGAGGCTCAACAGATCTCCGACATCACTGGCGCATTCGAGGCGGATATCCGCAAGCCCATGGGAAAGACGGTAATCAAGTGGAATATGTAGCGCTAGGTGATTCCTAAGATGCCAGCAAATCATCAGATTGCCGAGAAAGATCTTTCCATCGCGGAGCGGGCAAAACTCGCTGTAATGCGCTGGATTCGCGCCCGCGTGAAGGACGTCTTGTTCTTCATTGTCTTGCCCGCCGTCTATCGCAGAGCGGCGAGACAGCCGATTGTCCCTGGCAAGGTTCTGTTTCTAGAAAACAAGGAGAGCGAGCTTCCTGAAAGCTTTCAGGTAATGTGGTCTCGCCTAAGCGATATGTCTGGCTTGGTGCTTGAGTTTGTGTCGCTAGGGGAGACTCGCGTTCGGGGGTATCAGTATTACCGCAGCTGCATAGCCTTTGCGAAAAACATAGCTACTGCGCAATACGTTTTCTTGAATGATGCATCCAACGTTGTCAGTTGCTTGTCCCTAAGGCCCGAAACGAAAGTCGTGCAGTTGTGGCACGGGTGCGGTGCATTCAAGAAATGGGGGATGAGCACCGCTGATCTCATCTTCGGAGGTTCGCGCGAGGAAATACTCCGGCATCCGTTCTACGAGAATCTTTCGTTGGTCACGGTCAGCAGCCCAGAAGTCGTGTGGGCCTATGAAGAGGCCATGGTGCTACAAAGTGAGCCGGGGCTCGTTCAGCCGACTGGAGTGAGCCGCACAGATGTTTTCTTCGACGATGAGTACTTAAGATCCAGCTGTTCGAAAATCCGACAGCTTGTTCCAACGGCGGCCGGAAAGAAGATCATCGTTTACGCTCCCACGTTTCGGGGCCGCGTGGCTCAGGCGCAAGGGCCGAATGCGTTGGATCTCATAAAAATGAAGGCGTCGCTGGGCGATTCTCATATTCTGCTCATCAAGCACCATCCGTTCGTGAAGAAACGTCCATCCATTCCGGAGGAATGCTCCGGTTTTGCATTCGATGTGTCCGATCGAATCGGAATCAACGAGCTTCTTTGCGGCGCCGACCTCGTCATCTCCGACTACTCCTCGCTCGTGTTCGAGTACTCGCTCTTCGAACGTCCCATGATCTTCTTCGCGTATGATCGCGAAGACTACGCGGATTGGCGCGGCTTCTACTACGATTATGAAGAGCTGGCTCCGGGTCCTATTTGCGAGACCACCGAGGAAGTCATCGAGCAGATCCGTCTTGCCGACAGAGATTTCGACCCCTCGCGTGTAAAGGCGTTCCGCGCCAAGTTTATGTCTTCTTGTGACGGGCGTGCGACTGATAGAATCATCGAAAAGGTTTTCAGCGGCGATGAGGCCGCGTAAAGGTGCAGCTAGGAGGCATCGTGGCCCATGAGAGCGCGCAGGCGCCCGAACTGACGGCGTCTGTCATCATTCCCGTCTACAACAAAGAAGACTATCTGAAAGATTGCTTCGCCTCGCTTCTTGAGCAGACTATCAGCCGTGACGCTCTCGAGGTTATTTTCATTGATGATGGCTCGTCCGATGGCTCGCTAGACATTTTGAAAGGCTTCGTCTCGGAGCATCCTTGGGCGAAGATCATCGCTAAGGAGAACGGTGGTGTCTCTTCGGCTCGCAATGCCGGGATAAAGGCCGCAAGGGGCAAGTATCTCTTCTTCCTCGATCCCGATGACTCCTTCGGGCCCGAGACGCTTGAGAACGTTTCCCGGTTCTTCGACAGCTGCTACGAGGAAGTGGATCTTGTTACCTACCCCATCATTCCGATGAAGAACGATAAGCCGCAGAGCATGCATTTCAGGTATGATATCCTGTGCGATACGGGAGTGTATGATCTCACGAGCGGCCAGAACGTTCTCGTGTGCCAGACAACGATGAATGTGTGCGTAAAGAACCGCTTCGCCGACAACATCTTGTTTGATTTCAAGCCCGAAAATGGCGTTGAAATCCATGAGGACGAGAAGTACAGCACTGACATCTTGCTAGAGAAGATGAAGATCGGTTTCTGTCGAGAAGCGCAATACTACTGGGTCAAGAACAGCGACAGTGTCACGAACAATTACATGAAACCGTACTATCTCTACGAGAATACGCTCGGCTTATTCGAGAGCTATTTCAACCGTTACGACGATGCAGTGCCGCGCTATTTACAGGCGCTGCTGCTCAACGATATCGGTTGGAAGATGAATTCTCGTATATTTCTTCCAATTCACTTGAAAGGTGCCGAATACGAAGCGGCCATAGAGCGCCTCGCATGTCTGCTTGACAAAGTCGATGACGACCTGATTTTGTCCCATCCCAATGTCCGCACCCATCACAGATATTTTCTTCTGCGCACAAAGCGCCGGGGGCTTTTGGATGCGCATATCGGCACGAAAGTGCTGGCTTTGTCCGACAGAGGGGAGATTGTGTATGCCAACGACAGTGCGGAGATGGTGCTTCTTCGCATTGTCGTGCGCGATGGGCGGTTATTGCTGGTGGGGTGTTTGAAATCGCCGGCGTTCTTCGACTTCTGCGGCACGATGGAGCTGCGCGCAAAGCGTCGCCCGAAAGACCCGACGAAAGCGGTGCGCTATGAGACGATTGCTTTGGAGGAGTCATCGCGAAGCTACGATAGCGATATGGTCAAAACGAACAAATTTCCCGGATTCAGGTATGAATGCGATCTGGGGCTCGACGAGACGATTTCCTTTGAACTCTTTCTTGACGGCAAGAAAATCGCACTGGACATGTTGTGCTGGGGACGTTCAGAAAGCATATACGCTCTGCACAACACGCGCGTCGTCGATAATTGGGAGGTGCTCATCGACGAGGAGAGCGACCACATATCGGTGCGTTATCTAGCGGATAAGAGAGAGATAAGGGAGGCGGAACGGGGTCTCGATGCCCAAATCCCTCGATTGAAGACCCGGATCGATCGATTCCTGGTTCGCCGACTTCTCCATGGGAAGAAGCGCAAAAAACAGAGGATATGGATCTACGTCGATTCGGTGGGCAAGACCGACAATGCGTGGCTGCAGTTCCTTCACGATTCCCAAATCACAGACGGGATTCGGCGTTACTATGCTCGCCACGACGTAAAGCCATCGGGCAAGGTCGGGCCATCGGGCAAGGTGATCACCTTCGGATCTCGAAGACACAAGATGCTCTTCTGCAATGCCGATAAGCTCATCTGCTCCGATACAGCGTTCAAGAGCTTTAGTCCCATGCCGTCTAAGGGCTTTAAAAGTTTCACGGATTTCTTCAATGCCGAGCTGGTCTATACGCAGCACGGGGTACTGTGGGCCCATATGCCATGGTTTTATTCATACGATCAGATTCTTTTCGACAAAGAAGTGATCTCGACAGAATTTGAACGCGAGAATCTCACCACCAACTATGGGTTCAAGAGCGCTGACCTAATCCCCAGCGGAATGCCGCGCTATGACTTCATGGATACTCACCAAAAGGCGAAGAATCGTATCCTTCTTTGTCCTTCCTGGCGATCGTACCTTATCGGCCATCTTACCCTGGAAGGGCGCGAGCCTTTGGAAGGGAAGTTCTTGGCATCGGACTACTACCGAGAGATAAATGCCTTCTTGAGCAATGCTCGATTGAGGGATCTGCTCGAACGAAACGACTTCTACCTCGACCTTAAGCTGCATCCGATTTTCGAAGTGTACAAGCATCTCTTCAATGTGGACGGAGAGAGGATCTGCCTTACGACGAGTCATGTGGCGGAGACCGACTACGCCATGGCGATTACTGATTACTCCTCGTACTCCTTCGATTTCGTCTACCTTAAGCGAGCCCTTGCGTACTTCATTCCCGATGCTGATTTGTTTTTCGGCGGCATCAATCACTACAGCGAACTTGATATGGATTTGAATGAGGCTTTTGGGCCGTTCGTCACAAGCGCGGACGAGATGATTGATGTGCTTGAAGACTTCTTCGCCAATGACGCGAAGCCCTCTGCTTTGTATCGTGAGCGCATGGACGGCTTCTTCTATCATTACGACAAGAGCAACCGGGAGCGCTTGTACGAATACTTGGCTCGGCGCGAAGTTAAGGATGCGGCGCGTGGTTGACGTGTTTCGCAGAGATCAGCTGTGCCAGAACCGGCCTTGGGGCTGCGAGAAGTTTAAGCGATACATCTATATCGCCTGCTTCTCGTTGTTCTTCGTCGCCATGGCGCCCGCTGACATTCTCTATGTTTTACTGGAGGACAACGCCCCCGGTGCTCTTTGGAACTTAAGATACATTATGATGGCAGCTGTGATTGTCGCCTACGCCGTAAAAGGCGAACGATCGGTGTTCTATGCGCTGGTGTGCGCATACGGGGCTCTCTCACTGCTCACGATGGTCTTCGGCGATGCGCCTCTAATATGGGGGGTGAGAGTTGCGTTTCCGTATATGACGACCATGCTGTTGGTTGGCGTTTTCTGGCGCGAGAGAGGCGAAGAGCTTCTCTGGGCAATGCTTGTCGTCATGTCCATTTTCTCGCTCTCGAATACGGTTGAGCTGATCGTTGAAACCATATCTCATCCCGAAGTGCTCGGACGGATTTCGTATACGCAGATAGCTTATCGAAACTCATTCAGCAGGATCTACATCCCAGCCATTGTTGCATCGGTGCTTCTAGACGCGTGCAAGGGCCGGAGGTTTTCGCTGCGAAGCCTGATACTCACGGTTGCAGCAATCATTCAGAGCTGCCTGGCTTTTTCAGCGACGTCTACCGTGGAGTTAGTTTTTGTTGTGATAGGGCTGCTGCTCATTCAGAGCGTCGCCATTCGTCGTGCAATGAATGGAGCGGTTTTTGGAATTGGCTACCTCGTTTTCTTCCTGCTGTTCGTGGTGCTTCGCGTTCAATCGGTCTTCAGCGCTTTTATCGAAGGGCTTCTTCGCAAGAGCCTTGATTTCACTGGACGGACCGAGCTTTGGGATCAGGCTATCGATGCCGTCTTCCCGAATCATGTTCTCTTCGGTTGTCCCAAGGGCGGTCCTCCTTTGCTGAACCTTGGTGACGAGGTGTTTTGGACCGCCCACAACGGCGCTTTGGACATAATGCTGTGGGGCGGAGTGCTGTCGCTTTTGGTCTTCGTGGCTCTTGTAGCAACCGTCTGCATGGGACTCTACAGATGCCGGGCAGATTATCCTGCAAGCCTCTATTCGCTGGTTTTGGGCGCCTTTTTAATTGGGGCCCTTATGGAGTCGTTTGTGTTCATCCAGTCTGTTTTCTTCCTGGCGATGGCGTATTCTTATACGCGCGATTGCAAAGAGGCGTCAAAGTGGGGTCGCGCGCGGCATGCAAGGACGACGAATGCCCTTGGCGAGCACGACATCCGCAAGAGTGCAGGAGGGGTACATTGATAGAGCTTCGTTCGGAAGGCGAAATTGCCGATTACCTGGACTCGTCTTCGAATATCCTTATCGGATCAGTCCCGAAGATGAAAAATTCGGTTCTGCTGTTCGACGAGAACTCAGAGGGCAATGTCCTGTATTGCCAAGAGGACGTAGAGCTGGCCGACTCTAGAATTGTGTTCACAGGCTCCGATTCCCTTCTGTTCCTGCGCGGGCCGAATTGCAATTTGCGATTATCGCTCGATCTCCACGGGGGAACATGCTTCGCATTCGGTGCCTCGGGATACACGAACGGAGCTTTGCATGTCATTGTCTCGGAGCGCACCTCTGTCATCATTGGCGATTCGGCCCTGATTTCCTTTGGCGTGTGGATTCGTACTGCTGATCCCCATTTGCTCTATTCTGCGGAAACGTTGCAGCGCGTCAATCCAAGCAAGGATGTTTTGATAGGCGATCACGTATGGCTCGGTCAAGATTGTATGCTCTTGAAAGGGACGAGGATTGGCTCGGGCTCTGTCGTTGGGGCGAAGGCGCTCGTTTCCGGTAAAGCGATTTCCTCGAATACAGTATGGGGAGGAAATCCGGCCCGTCAGATAACCGCGGGTGTTTTCTTCGACGGGGGATGCGTGCACAATTATGATTCCGAGAAAACAAAGGCATCTAAGAGCTATGCTGACAAACGCTGGGTATACTCGTCTTCCTGCGAGGTAAACGATTCGGGCCTTTCTCGGCTGTCAAATGAGTTGCGCTCCGCCAGAAATGCTCGGGAGAAAGCAGAGATGCTGGATCGTGCTTACGACGACGAGGGGAGGAATCGATTTGCCTTTGGCGCCGGCCTCAGCTCCCCTGAAAGGCGTTCAACACCGATGAATCTCAGCTCTTTGAGTCGGTGGGTTGCGAGGAAAGCGCGAGCATTGGGTGGAGGCAGATAGCGCCGTTGTGGATTTGAGAGTTGCGAAACGTCGAGGTCGAGAATAATGAGAAACAAGTTGTCGGTTCGTACTGTTCTTTTTCCTGTTGCGATGTGCTTGCTTTTGTGCGGCCCGGGCCTCCTGCTTGTGGCTGAGCGCATGGATGCCGGCCTGCCGTCATGGCTCACTGCGGAAGATGCCACCTATCTTTCGGGCGGTATAAAGTACCCCGATGTCGTTGGCGAGTTATCGCTAGAAGGATTTGCCTCTGGCGATTTGCAACAGGCGATCGAAGACGAAGTTGGCAATTACATTCCCGCAAAGGGTGCTGCTCTGCTGCTCAATGCGGGGTTGCAGCATGAGGCGATATGCGCCTCAAACGTCCTCTTTGGTTGGGATTGCCTTCCTGCTTTCTATGGTTCCTCCCTTGTAGTTACGTCAACAGGGGGAGGACGGTTGCTCGAGACGGCGGAAAAGGCAACGCCGCAGATACTTGAGAACTGCTCTTCAATGGCCGATCTCTACGACCAGTTCGCCGAGAGGCATCCTGAATTGCGCACGTTCCTGTATTTCGCTCCCGATTCCCTGAACGTTACCGGCACGCCAACAGCTCGCCTTGTCTCGAATCCGTTGACTTACGATAAGGTGCGCGAGATTTTCGACGGCAGATCGTCCTCCTATGTGTGGGTCGATGGCGATATGCCCTACGAGGAGTTTGCGGGCCGATGGTACAAGACCGACCATCATTGGACCGTCGACGGTGCCTATGACGCATATAGACGTATTGCCGAAGCTATGGAAGTGGGGGAGCTGATCGAAGAAGGCGAGGCCATCGTCTACGATCAGCCGTCGTTCTACGGCTCTTTGGCGAGACGCTCGCTCAACGAGCCTTTCGAAGATCTTATCAAGGACTACGCGTTCCCGTATCCGGACTTTAAGGTGGCCATTGACGGGGAAGAGAGCTCTTTTGGGTCGTTGCTCCACAAGGGCCGCTACGAGGAAGGTTCTTGGAATCCGAATAAGTTCGCCAACCGATATGCCGAGTACTTCCACAATGATTTCGGTTTAATACAGATCGACAACCCTGAACCCACGGTAAATGAGTCGCTGCTCATAGTGGGAGATTCGTACACGAACTGCATGGAACGCTTCCTCGCGGCGAACTTCGCTACTACGTACGTGCTCGACCCGCGCAACGATGAGCGGACCATCGACGAGTTCCTGGCTGATCATCCCGACGTTAACAACGTGCTGTTTCTCATGCGGAGCACGAACTTCTTCAGTGAGACAACACGAAAGGCCATAAGCTAGAATTGGAAGTAAATGAATGGGTTGTAGGAGCTGGAGGCCACGGAAATGACTGAAAGTATAAAGACCACCAGCAGCCCGATATCCACTGCTGTGTTCACTAGTGATATAACGCGCTGACGAGATGAACTAACCGCGACGGCCTCCAGTTGCACCGAGCAAGGCGGGACGGCGGTATTGCCCTTCTCGGGAGCCGCCAAGAAAGTTTGTTGCGATCTACCTTCGGCCCAAAACTGAATTTTCTTGCGAAGATAGGGTGCCCAGGGCAACGACCCAACAATGAAGATGGGCACGAGGGAGAGATAGCTCCATGATTGCAGCTCCCATAGCGTCGAAGTTCCGAGCCAGCCATAGGTCCCGAACATGGCGGCGGTCCATTCTGCGACATTATCTAATCCCGTTACGGCGAACAGCAGCCATCCGAAGAAGAACAGCACAACGCACCAGAGGTGGCTTACGAATCGGGGGAGTCTTGCGAGCGCCTTCGCGATGAAGAACTTCTCGAGCAGTATGAGTACACCCCAGTACAGGCCCCATAGCAAGAAGTTCCATGCGGCGCCGTGCCAAATGCCAGTGAGGCCCCAAACGATCATGGTGTTCAAAATGAATCGCGGCGTACTGACGCGATTTCCTCCTAGGGGAATGTAAACATAATCTCTGAAAAAGCCTCCGAGGGACATATGCCAGCGCCGCCAAAATTCTGTTGCGGACTTCGAGGTGTAGGGGTAGTTGAAGTTGCGCGGGTACTCGAAGCCCATCATCTTGCCCAAGCCGATGGCCATATCCGAGTAGCCAGAGAAATCGAAATAGATCTGGAAAGTATACGCCGCCACTCCCGAGAAGCATCCAACGAAACCGATATCGGAAGCTTTTTGCACAAGCAGGGAATCGGCCAGAACGCCGGCGGTGTTGGCCAGAAGTACCTTTTTGCCTAAGCCGATGCAAAAAAGGCGGAGGCCCTGCGCGAAGCCCGCCAAAGTGGTCTTCCGGTGATCGATCTCGTACTCGATATCCGAATAGCGAACGATCGGGCCGGCGACAAGCTGGGGGAACATTGCGATGTACATGCCAAGGTAAAGAGGGTTCCTCTGGGCTTTCACTTGGTTTCGATACACATCTACAACATAAGTGATAGCTTGCAGCGTGAAAAATGAGATGCCTATAGGGAGGGCCAATTGCAGGTCTTCGAGGAATTCCTCGCCAAGGGCCATGTTGATGTTCTGGGCCAAGAATCCCTGATACTTGTAGAACCCGAGAATGAGCAGATTCGCCGCGAGGGCAAATATGAGAAATGCTTTACGAGGTCCGGAGCTGCTGACTTTCGAGATGCCCAGAGCGAACACCCAGTTCAGCACTATGGAGGCGATCATGAGCCAGACATAAACCGGCTCTCCCCACGCATAGAACAGAAGCGAGAAGCAAAGCAATACAACATTACGGACGGGGCGCCAAGGTGTGACGAAATAGATCGCGAGGAAGGCGGGGAGGAAGGCAAAAAGGAATATAGTGCTAGAGAATACCATTATGTCAACCGGTTCTTTCCTATTTCTCGCATCAGAATACGCCGATTTAGATTATCTCGCATTTCCTGTGACGGGTGAAAGGAGATCGCCTCTATTTCTTGAATATCCTTTGAACGGTCTTGAAGGCCTTGTCTTGATCGTAATAGGCCATAAGCCCCGATACCGCCTTGCTTCTGCATTCGGATTCGCGATCGTGGTACTGCACGACAGCGAGTTCCTCGACGATGCAGTTTAGGAGCGCTTTTGCCTTGTCCCTAGGGTTCTTGTAGGTATTGGAGCTGATTTCTTTGTATTTGCGAGAGTCAAGAACATCTCTGATATTAACGGAGAAAGTTGCGGTAGTGTATCTTTCGAAATCGTGGAGATTGCTTTCGAGGAGATCCATGAGAAGCACCTCGGGAGTGAACCCCAAGTCGATGATGCTTCCTCTGTTGCGGTCTGCGAGATCCAGGAATACATCGTTCGAGCTTTCGAACGCATCATGATCCACAACGGCTCGTACAGAAGTGTGTGGTGGCACTTGCTTTTGGAGCTCGACGGCGAGCTTTGCGATGCCCAGGTATGTTCCTGCGGGTACTATGGGGTTGAACGCTTCGCGACCGAATCCCCTCTTCTCTACCGCCTGCTCGCACATGAGCCGCAAGCATTCTTTCGCCATCTCGTCTTCGACGAGAACTAAATAGTCTCCAAGTACGCTGCCGTACAAGTCGATGCCCTGTATGGCCATTGCCGGATAGCAGGGCGTCGTTACCTGTACTATGCCCCGATCATTGTCGAGCGGAATGATGCGCCGGGCATTTGCATGCGAGATGAGGGTTGTCGAGTGCGTTGCAATGATGACGATGAGTTGTTTGGACTTGGCCTCTCTTTCGAGGAGGTCGACGAGGTTTCGTTGTACCCGCGGATGAAGAGCAAGCTCCGCTTCATCAAGGAGGATGAGGCCATTCGAGTTGATTCCGTCGAGCTTTTCAACCAGGCGTATGAGGGCGATTTCCCCTGCGCTGAACCTTCGCTCCGAATAATAGCCGTCTTTCTCCTTGATGAGATACGGGACGTCTTGCGGGGGACGTCCGCGATTGGCCGTTTGAAGGCGAACGAGGTTTTTGAATTTGTCGTTGCTGAATATCTCACAGAGAGTATTTTTGACAAAGGTGGGAGCAGTAACGAATTTCCAGTTATCAATGTCACGTGGTGACGTGCTCAATCTGCTGGCATCGGCCCTCACGTATACCGACGACGAAAACCCGAACGTGTTCAGGATGTGGCATTTCGTTCTCGGCTGGGGATTCCATCGGTCGGGGCCTTTGGTGTATGAGACGGAGCCGGCGTTTGTCTCATAAGTGATTTTCGCATTTGCATAGGGATTGATCCTCACATCCTCCCTCGTTGCGGGAAAATCGAGACGGAAGGCGTTTCCGTTTTTGATGCGATCCAGGCAAGTGAGGAGTGTGGATTTCCTGCACCCGTTTGGACCCACAAGAAAATAGACACCAGGCTTGGAGGGGATGTCAAAATCAAGTTGCTTGATTCCCATGAGATTCCTGATTAGCACTTTGCGTGTTGCCATCGATCAAAACCTCCTCGACTCAATCTTTCCGTGTAGACCATAATCGTTCATAGACTACAGCATAGCAGCAATTCGCTTTGCGAGAAGTTTTTGCTAATTTAGAAAACTGGCGTACTGTATGGTATAAACAACGTTCGATCCTCAAAAGCATTACGGTGAAAGCGCGATAAGCGAACAAGCGATTGCTGACATCGTACTTCAGGCCTATTTTGGAGGAGTCGAGCTAGAGACTTAGTGGTGAGGGTCGTTGATAGCGCGGCAATTCAAGTTGTCCTGAACCCCGCTTCTTTTGGCGCCGATAGTCTATCCTGCTGATTCGCTTAACGTGCAACAAAAAAGACTCGCCATTGCAAGATGGAAGAATGGCAGGATGTCGGAGTTTGCAGAGTAGAGGACTCTTCGATAATTAAATCGAAGAGTCCTCTTGCCTTGTCTCTTGAATTGTGGGGATTGGTATCGGCTTCTCTGCTTGTGAGAGTCAAAAACATCGATTGGCGTCCGACATTGGCAAATGGTGCTCTTCCAATTTCTGTTTTGACGGTTGAATTGCGAAGCCAGCCGAACGCCCTGCGGCGAGTAAGCGTTTTCCCGGATAGCCGGACGGCCCAGCGAGGAGCCGCCCGGCTTTTTGCGAGGAAGCGCGGGGAGAGCCGGTCGCGCCGCACCCGTTCGGCTGGGTTTGGGCGCACGGCTCCGCGGGCCCGCGCCGGGGCACTTCCGGATTCGGCGGGACGGGCCTGCCGATCGGCCTATTCGGTTGTCCTCCGGGCTAGACCAGCGGGTCGGCGCCCCCTCTCCCGACGGGCGCGGTTCACGGCCCCTGCGGCGAGCAGCAGCTTGCCGTGGGGGACCTCCTCCATGCCGAGCGCACCCGCGAGCGCTGCGCCGTCGCCCCCGTAGGCCGCCAGGAGCGCCCGCAGCGGGAGCATGGGCGCCATCGAGGGCCCCGGCTCGGAGTTGAGCTGGGACATGACGGCCGCCATGTCTGCGGCCTCCGGGTCGTCGAAGGATATGCCGCGCCGCTTAGGCAAAAGCTTCCTGAGCTCGACATGGTTGCGCTCGCAGTCGCCCTTCTGCTGGGGCTGGCGCACGTCGCAGTAGTACACTCTGCGCCGGGCCGCCTTGCCCGGCAGGCACGACCTCTCCGGCGACTTCCAGTTGTGTATGGCAAAGTAATTCTCGACAGTTGGGGATGCTGACGTTTTTCCGTCCCAAAACCTATGCTGCAAGCCCCAAAGTTCTCCTATATTGCATGGGACTCATCCCTCCCAATGATAGCTTGATTCTCTTCTCGTTGTACCAGCGGATGTATTCATCTAGCGCATCCATGAATTCATCGATTGACCATCCAGACCAGTCCCGCCCATAGAAGAACTCCACCTTGAGTCGTCCGAAGAAGCCTTCCATCGCTGAATTGTCCGGAGAGCAGCCCTTCTTCGACATGGAGCGCGTGATTCCGTATCGCTCGCACCTCTCGATCCAGCCAGGCCAGCGGTAATGGCAGCCCCTATCGCTATGACCGATAGGATGCTCGCCTTCATGCAATCTGGATGCTGCGGCGTCCAGTGCGGAGTTCACGAGTTCGGCGTTGGGCGAGGTCGACTGCGACCAGGCGACGCACATCCCATCGAAGCAATCGATGATGGGACTCAGATAGATCTTGCCGGCGGGGATGGCGAATTCGGTGATATCGGTGAGCCAGAGCCGATTCGGATCATCAGCGTGGAAATCGCGCTTCACAAGGTTCTCGGGCGCCTCGCTGATCTCGCCTTTGTAGGAACTGTACTTGCGCTTACAGGATCGCTTGGCGATGAGCCCCTCCTCCTTCATGATTCGGGAGATGACCTTCTCCGATACGACGATCTCGTCTGCTCTGAGGGCTGCATGCACCCTGCGGTACCCGTATCGCCCGTCGCTGCCGTGGAAAATCTCCGTTATGCGGATGCGCAGATCGGCATGCTTGTCCGGTCTTAAGAGCGCCTTTTTCTGATAGAGGTAGCTGCTCTTTGCCATTTCCACCGCACCGAGCAGCGCGCTGAGCCTATGCGTCGGCCTCAGGCTCTCCACAAGGATCGTCTTCTCCCTGTTCGTGAGCATTCCGGGGTCGACGCTTCGGTCTTTTCCCAGAAGCTCCACCGTCCCTTCCAGGATGGCCCGCTGAAGCTTCAGCCTGTCTATATCGCGCCTTAAGGATTCCGCGTATTCCTCAAGCTCCTCGATGCTTCTGTCGTCTCTTTTCGTTGGCAACTTGCAGGGCACCTCCTCGTCCAGAAGCCTTCGCTTCCAATTGTAGAGCGTTGCCCTTTCGACACCGAGTTCATCGGCGATATCCTTGGCCGGTCCCTTCCTTGCGATGAGGTCGATGACGGCGCGCTCCTTCGTCTCTTCGGGAATGTGCGCCGTATCGGTGCGCTTGGGTCTGCGCCCCGGCTCCAGCTCGTCTATCCACGATGCGAGAAGCTCTTGGGAAGGATATCCAAGGGCCCTCATCGTGCGTGCGAGGCATCGACCGTGCTCGAAGAAATGATCGACCGCGGCCCTCCTTTGCTCTTCGGTGTATCTGCGATGGTTGTTGACCGATGGTATGTCGCATCCGTTCGCGAGGTATTCCTCGTGCCATGCGTAAAGGGTTGCACGGCACGGATACCCGAGTTCGCGGATGACCGATGCAGGGCTGAGATCGTATCTGACGAATAGCTCGACTGCCCGAATCTTCTCTTCCCTTGAATACATTCCTACCTCCAAACCAATTCGATTTGGAACAGGTTTTCGTCAGCATCCCCTTTGTTTAATTTCAAGCTAGCAAAAACAGTCCGGAAGCGCTCCGACGCGGGCCCGTGGAGCCGCGCGCCCGAACCCAGCCGGACGACTGGACCGGCGCCCCTCGCCCCCTCTCCTTCCTGGGGAAAGGGAGGACGACCCCTCGCGGGACCGTCCGGCTAGCTGCGAAAACGTCTGCTCACCGAAGGGCGTCCGGTTGACTTCGCAATTTAACCTGATTTTCTTGGTTGATTTGCGAGCTGATCCGCACACCCTCCTTTTTTCCTCAAGACTCAGCTGGACGCGCGTGGTCGGGCTTCGAGAACCTATCCGCGCCGGTGGGGTCGAAGGCGCGCCCGGCAAGATGCCTCTCATTGCCGTCTGAAGTGGAATTTTGGGCCAAATTGATGAGTTTGGGATGAGCGAGGCCATGGCGCATATAGAATAATATGGATTGTTTCTACCCGAATTGATTGATAGGAGAGCCTTTGACGGCGATGGAGCTTCTTGCGGCTGCCAAGCATTATTGGAAAATGTCCGTGGCTATTGTGGCCGCTTGCACATTGGCTGCGACATGTCTGTTCGGTTTTGTGCTGAAGTCTCAATATGAGGCTACGTCCTCGATTATCGTCATGGATCCTTCGGGTTCCGTATCGACAACGACTCTCACCACGGTGGTTAATGACTGTGTAGCGCAGTACGGTTCCGCGGAAGGCGATTCCTCCATTGCCTCAAGTGTGGGAACGGGAGCGAAGTCTCAAACCGTGTTCATTACGGCGGAAGAATCGTCGCCAGAGGGAGCAGTGCGTGTTGCCAACCAAGCTGCCCAGTATGCCGCCGAGGGAGCGCGGGATTACTTCGCTTCACTCGAAGAAAGACGGCAGAATGTTCCCGCTGGGGACGATAACGTTGTTGACGGCTCAGACGAACCCCTGCTTATTCAGCAGCAGAGCGAGCGATCCTATGTTTTTTGCGACTTTATCGTGAAAGACGCTACTGGGGCATCGGCTGCCGGGGTGGGTGTTGCCAAGGGAACCGCAATAGGGTTTCTCCTCGGCTTCTGCGTTGCGCTTTGTGCTCTCGTTGCTCGGCTCATTAGGCGTACTCCTGTTGCCTCGAAATCCTCGTTGGAAGGTATGGCGGTCTGCGCTCCTGTTCTGCAAGTTGCAGAGAACGGGGGCGGAAGTGATCGGCTGTGGGCGATGCTAGAGTTTGGTGTCGATGCGTCTATTTCCAGCGTAGCGCTTTTGCCTGTCGACAAGGCAAATACGGAGCTGCTAAGTAATGTTCTGGCGGCGACTGCTCGAATCGACAGACAGGTTCCGACGCCTACGTTCGTAGTGTGTCCGGCCTGGTGTCAAAGCTCTGCCGGTGCTGTTTCTCTTCATGATGCCGATACGACGGTGGTATGTGTGAAGCGCTGGGGGGACAGCGTGCGTGATGTGGCGGCCACACTGAATGAGCTTAGCTATATGAAAGTATCCATAGGCGCCATCGCGCTCATCGACTAGCTCGATTGTCGTCGTCAATTGGTAGTCCAGGTAGAAGTTCGGAACGAAGGATCATGGCGCAACAGAAGGGTTCGGCTGTCGGGTTTGTTGTCCTGACGTGGAATTCAGCCGAATATGCGGAGAAATGTATACGCTCTATTCTGCGCATCGAGTCTAGGCCCGTTGCTCTATTCGTGGTTGATAACGGCTCCGTTGACGGTACAGTCGAAATTATTGAGGCGCTCGCTGCCCAAGATGAGCGAATGAGGCTTTTCAAGGAGTCGGAGAATCGGGGAACTACCGTATCGCGCAATATCGCGCTCAGAAATCTTGGCGAGGAAATTGGCTATGTCTGCATCCTCGATTCGGACACGATTGTGAATGAAGATGCCGTAGAAGCTCTCATTGCTTTGCTGGAATCTGATCCGACCATTGGCCTTGCGGGTCCTACGATGAGGACTTCAGCGGGGGTCAAGCAGCTTTCGGGGCGTAATCTGCCGAGCTTGGGCATTAAGCTGAGAAAGGCCTGTCCCGTCTCCGTCATCACTGAAAAGGGAGCGCGTATGGAGCGGCCATCGGCGGAAATCGTGAACGGCGTGCAGGATGTGGGCTACCTGCTTTCTGCCTGCTGGATGATGAGGCGCAGCGTGCTTGATGAGGTAGGACTCCTCGATGAACGCATTTTCTACGCTCCCGAGGATGTAGACTATTGTGTACGCGTCCACCGAGCTGGCTTCAGGGTCGTGTGGTGCCACAACGCCGAAATCATCCACGAATATCAACGGCTCTCGAAGAGGAAGCTTGTAAGCAAGATGAACTGGGAGCATGCGAAAGGCTTGGTTTACTACTTCAGGAAATACGGATACCTGTTCAACACAGATAGGGTTTTCGACGAATAAAAAGGATATTTGATATGAAAGTTTATTTTGTCAATCCTCCCTTTAAGGCGGAGCATGGAAAATTCGCACGGGAGAACCGGAGCGCAGCTATCACGCGGAGCGGAACTCTGTACTATCCTCTCTGGCTTATTTATGCAGCAGCTGTTTGCGAAAAGGATGGTTTTGATGTTAGATTCCTGGACGCGCCTGCGACACCTTTGAATTACGATCAGTCGATGGAGGTCATCGAGCGGGAAGGCGTCGACACGCGCTTGTTTGTCGTGGACACCTCAACGCCTTCTATTTACTCCGATATTGCTTTCGCTGACGCCCTCAAAGAGAAGAATCCTGAGGCGTACGTGATGCTCGTCGGCACCCATCCCTCGGCTCTCCCCGAAGAGACGCTCGGCAATGCTCAGCGAGTTGATGCCGTAGCTCTCAAAGAATTCGACTATATTGTTCGCGATGTGGCTCGGGCGCTGCGAGATGGCGGCGACCCGTCGGATGTGCTTGGACTTGCCTGGTGCGACGAATCTCGCGGGGTGACGATCAACGAGCCTTATCCTTTCATCTCGGATTTGGACGAGGTCCCCTTTGCGGCTGAGTTCATCAAGAAGCACCTCGATGAGCGGGACTATTTTTTCGCGGCTTCGGCCTATCCAGAAATTCAGATTTTCACCGGCCGCGGTTGTCCCGCCCATTGCACGTTCTGCGTTTATCCTCAGACGATGCACGGTCATCGATATCGTTTGCGTTCTGCCGAAAATGTTGTGGACGAGTTCCAGTACATTGCTGACAATTTTCCCGACGTGAAGGAAGTTGTTATAGAGGACGATACTTTCACCATCGACAAGCGTCGAGTGGCAACTATCTGTGAAATGCTCATCGAGCGCGGTCTGAACAAGAAGCTGCGCTGGTTATGCAATGCTCGAGTTAATCTCGATTATGGCACCATGGTGCTCATGCGAAAAGCTGGTTGCCATCTCATTATTCCGGGTATTGAAAGCGGCTCGCAGGAAATTCTCGACAATATACGTAAGGGTACGACGCTCGAGCAGGTAGAGCGATATATGGCTGATGCGAAACGGGCTAAAATCAAGGTTCATGCTTGCTATATGGTGGGCAATAGGGGCGAGACGCAGGAGACGATGAGACAGACCCTCGATCTCGCTATGCGTTTGAAGGCCGATACCGCTCAGTTCTATCCGCTGCTACCCTTTCCGGGAACCGAGGCCTATCGTTGGGCCAAGGAAAACGATTTCATTCACGGCGATTACTCTGATTACGTGAAGGAAGACGGTACCATCAACGCTCTCCTTGAACTTCCTGGGCTCACTGCCGAGGAGATGGTCTCGTTCTGCGATGATGCGAGAAAACGTTATTATTGGCGTCCTGGGTATATTCTGCATCGCCTCCGTGTAGGTTTGACCGATCCCGAGGACCTCAGGCGCTCGATCAAGGCATTTAGTCGCATCAAGGATTTCCTCATCAAGTAGAAGCGAGTGAACCGGTGGCTCAGGACAGTGCATACCCTCTCATCAGCGTGATCTTCCCCGTTTATAATGTCGAGAAATGGGTTGAAGAGTCGCTGGCAAGTGTCTGCTCGCAAACCTATGAGAATCTGGAGATCATCGTCGTCAACGACGGATCGACCGATGGTAGCGCGGCCATTTGTTCTCGGATGGCTGAAACTGATCATAGGGTTCGGCTGTTCGATCAAGATAATATGGGTTTGTCGGGGGCTCGGAACCGCGGAATGAATGAGGCGAACGGAGAGTATCTTCTTTTTGTTGACTCCGATGACGTGCTTTGCAGCGAGCATGTGATGCTTCTCTACAGTTGTCTCGTTCGGCACAACGTCGATATTGCTCTAACGACTATGACAGACTTCGCTGAGCATTTCGATAGAGAGATGCTCCAGGTAGGGGAGGAGGAGGTGCTTTCTTCGACCGAGGCGATAGAGATCATGTTTTATCAGGGTCGTTTTGACAGTTGCGCACAATCGAAGCTATTCAAAAAGGGACTTTGGGAGGGTATTGAGTTCCCTCTCTCTTATCTGCATGAAGACCTGCCGACTACCTATCGGGTTTTCCAAAAAACCTCATCTGTCGCTTTTTTTCCGAGCACGTCTTATGGCTATCGTCGTAACCTGAATGGGATAAACCATTCGGTTACGAAGGAAGAGAAGGTCAAAACTCTCTTGCTGCTCGATAAGATGGTCGACTCTTTTTCGGCTGCTCAGTCGGACTTAACTGATGCTGCTGTTTGCTTGCGGCAATCGTTCGCATTTCATTTACTGCTCAATGCGACAGAAGATTCCATTGGGGATGATTCCCGAAGGAGGATTCAAAAAACCATTGTGGAGAACCGAGTACGCGTTATTCGCGATAATCGGGCGAGGACAAAAACAAGGATCGCATCGGCGGCAACTTTTCTTGGGTGGTCTGCGACTGCGATGCTATTTCGTCTAGCGAAACGAGGATGACGCTCGTGTCACATGCAAGGGTTATGGGGGAAAAAGCAGAGCGGTCAAGCTTGTTTGTCGAAACGGCGATTACTGGTATCGTGCTCGTTGCGTCTGTCGTGATGGCTGAGTACCTTTTTGCATCCTATATGGCCCTTGTCGCAGTCATCGCCTTTTTTGTTGTACTTGTCCTCAAACGTGGAGAGTTTTTTATCAAGTACTTCGCCTTTGTGTTTGCTATTGGAGCGAACATACTTGGTTGCGCTATTATCGAGACGCAGGAAATCAGCTTGCCTGAGCTGGATACTTTCAGTGCTTTCGCTGGTTCTCTACCGCTTCTCATTCTTTCTCGATGGGTATTCGCTGTCGTTCTCCTTGTCTGCGATTATCGGTGGGGAAAGTTTGTCTCGCCGAAAGAGGATCCCGCATGTGCGGGGGTTAGGCGAAAAGGGGTGACGCTGGCGTCTCAGGTTATTCTTGCTTGCGCGATCCTCCTCTTTCTGCAAGTTGCCTTAAAGCCTTCTTTTTTGCTGGGGCTTAACAGTTTCGACTATGCTCGAAGCTATGGGGTCGCGGGACTGTGGCAGACTGTAGCAAACGTTCTGTCCTACGTGATCGTCATACCCGCTATGGCAATTCGTCAAGGGGATAAAAAATTGGGTACGGCTGCCGTGGGCGTCTATGTCCTCTATCTATTGTGGACGGGGAACAAATTCGGCAACTTTCTCAATGTGACCTGTATCTTGCTCCTCGTATTCTATGACCGCATTGTGGCCCGCGGGACCCAGTTTCTCCGTAAGGCGGCCGTGCTTTGCCTCGCGTGCATCCTTGCTCTTGTTGGTTTTTCTCTTGTGGCGTTCTCGTTTACTTCCGCCAAGGATCCTATCGACTATCTGTTTTCGAGAACGGCCCAGCAGGGTCAACTTTGGTGGAAAACTTACGATTGGTATGGTGACAGCAGCCATCTTGAAGATCTGGAATACGAATGGAATGCCCTCGTTGAACGGCGTGAGGGCGCCATTAACAATGTTGGACAACGTAATGGAGTTTATGGCGTTATGTATACCACAGCGCCAGGAAATCTTATCGACGAAAAACTGAGAAGCGGATCTCAGTATACCGAAGGAGGGTATGCAGCAGCATTATATTATTTCGGTATGGCTGGCCCTCTTGTCTTCTCATGTATCATGGGTGTAATTGTGTCGCTGTTGACCAATGGACTGCTTTGCTCAATTGCATCGGATCGTCTCGTTGTCGTTGCTGTGTGCATGAGGCTGCTTGTTATCTCCCTCACGGCCCTCTCCATGTTTCTCTTTATTGGGTATTTTGATGAGCTCTCGCTCTTGTCCTATCTTTTTCTTTTTGTCTCGGGGTTGTGTTGCGCAGGAAACCGAGTATACGCTCGGGCTCGATCGGCACAGTTGAAGGCGGCGTCTAATGTCAACCGATGAAACGACAGCTAAGGCCGCCAAGGCTTCATTGTGGTTTGCCGTATGCAGCATTGTCCAGAAATGCATCGGGCTTATTGTCATCCCGATCTATACGCGTCTGTTGAGTGAGCCAGAGTATGGTGACTATGTCGTATTTCAATCATGGACAGAAATCGCGGCTATTTTGATTACCTTGAACCTGGGTTCTTATGTCTTTTTCAACGGCATGATGAAGTACGAAGATGACCGAGATGGGTTCGCCGCGTCGATGCTCGGCCTAACTGGTGTGACGGGGCTTCTGTGGCTTGGTGCCTTCCTCGTGGCTCCGTCGTTTTGGAGCAAGCTTTTGGGTTTGGCGGCACCCTATGTTTTCCTACTCGTACTGCGGTGCATTATTTCTCCCTGCTATTCCTATTGGTCCGCGAAGCTTCGCTATGAATTTCAATTCAAACCCGTAGTGGCCCTGACTCTAGTGTTGACCATCGCAACGCCTGCCATTTCTATTCCGGCTATCTGGTTCTCCGCGGATAAGTTGGCCGCCGCCCTTATAGCCCAAGTAGCGGTTATGGCGGTGGTGTATCTCGTTCCCTTGGTATCTATCGTCTCGAAGAGCCGGAAGTTTTTCTGCCTAGCCTACTGGAGATATGCCCTGCGGTTTAACCTGCCTTTAATTCCCCACCTGCTTTCGACGGTAGTTCTTCAGCAGTGCGATCGCATCATGATTGCGGATCTGTGCGGGGCGGCCTATGCCGCCATCTATAACGTGGCCTATAGCGCTGGCTTGGCGATGAGCTTTATCCACAGTGCTATCGTGCAAGCGTTGACTCCTTGGATGTACCAACTTATCAAGGAAAAGCAATACGGCAAGGTGCAGCCGGTCGCAGCCTCTTTGCTTGTTCTCATCGGCGGTGCTAGTTTTCTACTCACGCTGTTCGCTCCCGAGGTCATGGCAGTGCTGGCTCCTTCTTCTTATCAAGAAGGCATTTACGCCATTCCGCCTGTAGCAGCCTGTGTTATGCTCATGACGGCCTTCAATCTATTTGTCACGGTGGAATACTTCTACGAAGAGACGCTTTGGGTCATGTTCGCCTCTATAGTCGCCGCTGTGTTGAATGTATTGCTCAATCTGTGGCTCCTTCCCATGTTCGGATTTATCGCTGCAGGTTATACGACTATGTTCTGTTACTTTGCACTTGTGTTTGGGCATTTTCTTCTTATGCGCCGAGCGATTCGCCGCCATAATCCAGGCATGGTTCTGTTCAATGCGCTGCGCATTTTCTGCATTGTTGTGGCCTTTATGGCTGCTACGGTGGCGTGCTCTGCCATTTATCCTTATCCGTGGGTTCGCTATGCCCTGGTAGTTATGCTCGCTGCTGTTGTTTGCTTTAAGCGTGCGTGGATTGCTGACACGATTAAATCCATACTGCAGATTAAGGGGAGGTAGCTTTATGGATAGGCTGTATATCTGCCACACGCCCTATCATGTGCTAGTGGCTTGCGAGTATGTCCTCGCGGATGCAAAGGGAGGAGGGTCTGCCAATTCTCGGCGCCAGGCCATTCTCTTGATGGACTCCATCGACAATTTCGAGGTCTATGCTAAGCGTCTGCAGAATTCCGGATTGTTCGAGCGTGTATTCACGGTGCGCCATAGCGAGGCTTTTGCCCCGTGGACGAATACGTCGTTTTATAAGACGCTCTTCCTACTATATCTGAGCAAGGGCCCACGAACTCGACTCAGTTTTGTGTTTGGCTTCGATGAGTACCTTATCTTTAACGATCATCGCGATATGGGAGCGGTGCTCCACCGTTATCGTATCCCATACCATCTTCTGGAAGACGGAAGAGATTGTTTCAAGCGCTTCGATCAAAATGATCTTCCGACGGCAAACAAGCCTTTTCTGCGAAAGATGCTCAAGAAGGTGTTCAACGTTCCTATTGGTATGGGCGATTCCCCATATTGCCTAGACATTCAGGTCAACTCCTGCGAGTCATTAAAAACCGCAATCTCGAAACCGGTTATTGAGCGATCTAAGGACGTGCTCGAAGCGGTTATGGACGAGAAGGATCGCGAGGTGCTTGGCCAGGTATTTCCCGTTCCAACTATCGACTCGCGTCGTGATTGCGCCGTGCTGGTGCTCACGTCGCCCATGGAGGCCCACGGAGGGGGATGGGATGAGGAAAAGCAGCTGGCGTATTATCGAGAAGTTGTTAAGAAGTACTCGAAAGGGGATGTGTTCCTTAAGCCTCATCCGCGCGATGGGGTCGATTATCAATCTTTAGTTGACTCTTGTCGTATTATCGATAAGAGTATTCCGATTGAGGTCTTGAACTTGAACCCCGATATATCATTTGACTATGCAGTGGCCTACCTCTCTACAGCACTTCCTGCTTTGAGAGGCTGCAAGCACAAGATTACACTTTGCGCCGTTTCGGATAACGACGCAACGACTCAAGGAGATTGATGATGTCTTTCACGATCTGTTACAAGCGCGCTGGCGATGCATGGCGCTTAAGCTTCTCAGGGGCTCATCGGGACGCGCCCTCGCCGATCGAGTATGACGAGAGCCGAGGCATGATGCTGCTCGGTGAGCGCTTCGGCGTGCCGCTCGCAACTGTTTTTGATGCCCCCTGGCAAAACAATCCCGTCGTTGTCAACGAATTGGGGATTGCGGCCAACCTCATCGCCTTCGACAGCGCTGGTTGTGTTTTCGCGACGGACACTACGGGGCGAGAGCTGCTCTTCTACTATACGAGCGATGAATTCTTCGTGTTGTCAGACAGTTTCTGGGACATTCTCAAGATCGTTCAGCCTTCTTTTGACGATCTTGATGGGGAGGTTGTCGAGGAGATGATCTCCACGGGCTGTGGCGTGCCGTGTGATTTCACGACGCCGATTAAAGGGCTGCGGTGGGCCTATCCGAATATGCTCGGAAGGTTTGATGCCGCCACGGGCTCGTTCAGAACGCGGCAGTTTTCCGAGGTGCGACGGACGGCGGAGGTGCGTGATATCGATGAGGCGGTGGATGGCCTGCATCGATCGATGAGGGATATGGCGGAAACGCTGACGGAGCAGTTCTCCGGCCAAAAACTGGGGCTTGGCCTCTCTGGTGGTCTCGACTCTCGGGTAGCTCTTCACTATTTGCAGGAAGCCGGTGCTGATCTAACTTGTTTCAACACGTGTACAACACGACCCCATAAAGTACTCATTGCTCACAGTGTCGCCAAATCGCGTGCTTTGGCGAAGGCTGCCAATATTGAATACCGCGAAGTCGAATGGCGTCCGGACTCGGTGCGTGAGAAAATGGATCAGATGCTCGAAATGCAGCCATTGGGCACCACGGGTCACTATACCAATGTTTATAAATACGAGCCGGCGGGGTTGCCGGATTTCGATGTGCTCGTAACAGCAGGTCAGGGTATCGGCCCCTATCTTGTAGGAGTGTCTGCTGCGTCGGGCTCAGATGCGTGGACACGGGACGATGTGCTTGGCTATCTGCTGGGGCTTTCCCATGCTAGTGCGCAACCTTATTCATTTACGATCCATTCCATAAGAAAACAGCTTTCCAAAATGGGGCTGAAGAGGCTTGACACCGCGAAAGGACCCGAATATCTCCAATGGAAGAAGATAGCTACTGACGACGCACATGGGCGCGTCGCCCGTAAGGTGGCGGCATTTGTTGATGACCGACTTGCCAAGGGCTATAGGCCGGCGGACATCACTCTCGATTTTCGTACGAGTACATTGGGGGCTATCGGTAGGAACGGTGCCTACGAAAGCAGCCTCGGTCGTTTCCGTAACTTTACTATTTATACGCCCTTTCTTGTGCGGGAGGGATTGAAGTGGGATATACCTCTTATCGAGGATCGCCGCGTACTCAAGGAGCTCGTGAAGCGAGAGATCCCCGAATTCGCCAATGTGGGGGAGGAAGAGGTGGGCTCTATCGGCTCGACTGGCTCTCTGGCTCTGTTCGCCAACAAGTTCGAATTTGTTGCTCGCGGGAGCGGCATTATGGCGGAAGAATGGTATCGGGGCCATCCCGCTATTCGGAAAGCATTCGATGAAGACATGGGCAACGACTGTGCCTGGTTTTACGAGCTCGTGCCTGGGGCGCGTGCAGTTGACTCAGTGTGGAGAATGAGTCCCGCTCGCAAGAATTCCATCTGGGAAATGAAGCGTCTTGTGGATTGCATAGAGACTCAGCGTTATCTTGAATTTAAGCACTGAGAAAGAGAATGTGAGTTGATCGTGGATCGCAAAAGGCAAAACATTATTGCGGTTATACCCGCCCGTGGAGGATCGAAGGGTATTCCTCGGAAAAACATGCGTTTGATGGGCGGCAAGCCTCTTATCGCATACGCTATCGAAAACGCGTTATCCAGTGAATTGGTGGATGATGTGGTGGTGTCTTCTGACTCTGAAGAGATATTGGCTTATGCAGCGCAATTTGAGGGCGTGATTGGGTTGCCGCGAGATACAGAGCTGGCCCTTGATGCCGTCACGCTCGACCCCGTTATCTACGATGCCGTTATGCGACGCGAGGAAGAGGCGGGAGTGTCCTTTGATGTTGTGGTAACGCTTCAGCCGACTTCGCCGCTGTTAACTAGAGAAACACTCGACCGGGCGCTCGCCATGTTCGTTGATTCCAATTTGGATTCGTGCATTAGCGTGGTGAATGCACCCCATCTGAGCTGGAAGGAAGACGGCAAAGGGGGTGTGGTGCCCGCTTACGAGCAGCGTCTCAATCGTCAGCAGCTTCCGCCAAATTATCTGGAAACAGGTGCGTTCCTTATTGCCAATCGAGCGTCGGTTACACCTACGACGCGTTTGGGGAAGACTGTTGGAGTGTTTGAGGTTCCCGAAAGGGAGTCAACCGACATCGATTCCATTAGTGATTGGATCGTATGCGAGTCTGAATTGTCGCGGAAGAAAATCGCTTTTCGCGTGGACGGTCATCGGGAGTTGGGCCTGGGCCATATTTATCGTGCTCTCACCTTGGGCTATGAGCTGATAGGGCATGATATCGTTTATCTGTGCGACAAGCGGCACCGTGAGGGCGTTGAAAGGCTCAAGGACTCTTTCGTGAATGTGGTTGAGCTCGACGGGGAGGACGCTCTTTTCGCATGGCTGGAGCAGAATACTCCCGATGTGTTCGTCAACGATTTGCTGGACACTGAAGTAGATTACGTTCGCAGGGTGAAGCACTACACGAAACGCTTCGTCTCTTTCGAGGATCTCGGCCCTGGTGCCCGTGCGGCCGATGCCGTCGTAAATGCTTTGTATGAAAATGGCGTGCCCTACTCCAACACCTATGCTGGGATGGAGTACGTGTGTCTTCGAGATGAGTTTCTGGGGACGCGTTACGCCCCTTTCAGGGCCGATGTGCAAAATGTACTGGTAACTTTTGGTGGAACTGATCCGCTCGATTTGACGGCAAGAATCTATGCGCTTGCACAGAGGGTCAATGCTGATGGGCTAGCGTATTCGTTTGATTTCATCATCGGTCCTGGTTACGGCGGCGCAACGCTCACCTCAATGCCGGAAAAGGGCATCACGGTGAGCACCGATGTCTCGCGGGTGAGCGATCATATGAGGAATGCCGATATTGCCTTTTGTTCGCAAGGGCGTACGACTTACGAATTGGCCTCTATGGGAGTTCCGGCTATTGTAATTGCTCAGAACGAAAGGGAGTTGCTGCATTCTTTCGCCCAAATGGACAACGGCTTCATTAATCTTGGATTGGGGAGCCGGGTAAGTGACGAGGATATTCTCTCTACGTTCGAATGGCTTGTGAAGGCTCGTACGGTGCGGAAAGAAATGCGCGATTTGATGCTACGAAACGATTTGGCCTCTGGCGCACATCGGGTGCGACAGATTATCTTGGGGGATGCGTTATGAGTACATTGACTGAACGGATGGTTCGCGGTGACTTTACACTGATCGCCGAGGTCGGTGTAAATTATTATGACATTGCGCAACAGCGGGGGATAACTCCCATGGAAGCGGCAAAGCTCATGTGCCGCGAGGCTCGTGATGCTGGCGTTCACGCTGTTAAATTCCAGACCTATAAAGCGGAGACGCTGGCTGCAGCTGACTCTCCGTCTTATTGGGACACAAGTGAGGAGCCAACGACGAGTCAACGCGAATTGTTCAAGAAATTTGACTCCTTCGGTGAGGCTGAATACCGTGAGTTAGCCTCCTTCTGCGATGAAATCGGAATCGAATTCTGCTCAACGGCCTTTGATTTTGAGTCGGCTGATTATCTTGAAGAGTTGATGTCTGTGTACAAGATATCGTCGTCGGATCTCACGAACCTCCCGTTCATAGAGTACCAGGCAGCAAAGGGAAAACCCATAATTATGTCGGTAGGTGCGGGAGATGTAGACGAGATGAGAGCGGCGGTGGCGACGGTCGAGCGCGTCAACAATCGGCCACTCGTGCTGTGCCATTGTGTTCTCGAGTATCCGACGCCTTACGCGCACGCAAACCTGCGACGGATTGCCTCGCTGAAAGAAGCCTTCCCCAATGTGATCGTCGGATACTCTGACCACTGCAAGCCTGACGAGTGCTTTGACGTCATTAAGACTGCCTATACGCTGGGCGCTACGGTAGTGGAGAAGCATTTTACCCTGGATAAGACGTTGCCGGGGAACGACCATTATCATGCGATGGATCCCGACGATGCGCGACGCATTTTGGAAGGCATCGAATTTGTTGAGTTGATTTCGGGTAACCCTGACCTGGTTTTTAGCGAGACAGAAGAAGCAGCACGGCTCAATGCTCGGCGCTCTATCGTTGCAAAGGGTGCCATTCCTGCTGGAACAGTCATGCGGGATGACATGATTACTTTCAAGCGACCGGGAACGGGTATTGCTCCATCAGAGCTTGAGAAGGTTGTTGGGCGTGTGGCGCTTGTGGATATTGACGACGATACTATTTTGCGGTGGCACATGCTCAGCGAGGGCGACAGTGCGGTGGATGCATCAAAATGAAGATAAAGGATGAATGCTGAATGATTTGCGAAAACAATGAGCAATAGGAGCGAAGTGTTGAAGCGAGGGTGGGACTTTGCGAGAAACGTCCTCTTTTGCGGAGCCCTCTGCCTGGTTTTGGCGGGTCCTCTCATGCTGTGGGCCGTGCAGCGTTCGGGAGTTTCTGTCCCGCCATGGGCCTCTTCGCAGTTAGCTGCCTATCTGGCTGGAGGCATGCAGAATGCCAAGGTGAGCGACAGCTTTACATGGGACAAGTTTCTGGATGGCACGTTTCAAGATGCTTTGGAAACTGAAGTTGGAAACCATATCCCGATGAAGGGGTATGCGCTGTTGGCGAACGCTGAACTTCAGCGGAACTTCATAGCGACTTCTAACTGGTTTTTTGACTGGGAGTGTTATCCGGCATTTTACGGTAGTGCGCGAGTGCTGATCCCCTCGTGGCAAGCGATAACAGGCATGCCGTGCGTAGACGGTGAGTCCTATCAGGAGGGGATTCGTGACTTTCTCCATCAACTCGACGCTTATAGCAAAAAACACACTGATGAAGAGTATCTCGTTTACGTTGTGGCTGATAATGCTCAATTTCCCAGTACGAATCCCTCTTATAGCCTCGTGGCTGATTCTGTGTCTTTCGAAGATGCAGTGGACTGGTTCACCGAAGCACTTCCCGAAGACAGCGCCGTGAAGCTGCTGCATACTCCCTACGAGAGTCCGGCAGAATATTACAATGATTTCTTTACTTCGGACTTGCACTGGAATTGCAAGGGAGCCTTCACGGCTTCGGAGGAGGTGGTAGAAAGTCTCGGATTGGAAAATGTACGTTCTAACGGATGGGGTCCGGTTGGGGACATTCCATTCTCCGGAACAGAGTCCAGAAACTCATTGGCAATTGTTTGTGATGTGGCCCAGGATTGCCTTATTGACTATTCTAATCTTTATATTGAGGGAGATGGTGAAGAGCGGCTTTCTGTGAACCAGCATCAAGCGTATTGGGATAAGAACCGATATGACAAATTTTTCGACTTCTATGGATTGTATTATTGCGATATCGAGAACACAACTATTAAGGGAGGATCTGGAGACGCCAACTTGCTTCTCGTTTCCGACTCGCTCGGGTGCGCTATGCAACGCATCCTCGCCTGTTCATGTGCCTCTCTGACCCATTGCAATGCATTGCGGGGAGGCGAAGAAACAGCTTTATCGCTGTCCGATCAGGTAGAAGAATGCTCCGCTGACGCTGTCGTCTTCGTTGCACGCGTATCTGATTTTGCCACGTTCACCCAGAGAAATCCTACGTATTTCTTCTGATTGGTCGTTCGTCTGAAGAGGTTAGGGGATGACCTTCTTGTGTCATAATGTCTAACGTGCGTTATTTGATCTGGATGGAATTGCGAGGTAGGCATTGGGATCCCGTACGAAGCAGATTAACTACACCATGAAGCTTTTTTCTGCCTGTGCCATTGTGCTGGTCGTGGTTGGTCATATTCCCTCGACTGGTTTTAACGGGCCCTTTGATATGTTTAAGCCTTATTCGTTTCAGGTGGCATCCTTCGTGTTCGTCTCTGGATATTTTTATAAGGAAGCAAATGAATCTCATCCAGTGGCGTATCTGGGGTCAAGAATCAAGAGGCTTCTTATCCCGCTTATTGCCATCAATGCGACGTATGGGTGCATTGTGGCGCTTTTGAAACGATTTATTGGAATCGAATGGGGGGGGGGTGCTATCTGTTCAGTCGCTTCTCGTGATGCCCTTTACTGACGGGCATCAATTTCTCATTAATATGCCGATGTGGTTCATCGCGCCTCTATTTTTTGCGGAAATAGGCAATGTTGCTGTCAGGCTGTGTGTGAAAAGGATCCCCTCGTCGAGTTTCAAGGAGGTGCTTCTGACATCTGTTTATCTTGCTCTTGGAGCAGTCGCTATACATTGCGGGGGTGGCGAGGGGTTGCCAAGTGGCTCGCTGCTTCTAATGTGCAGAAGTTTGTTCTTTCTGGCATGCCTCGGAATGGGGCGCTGTTATGCTGTCATTCTTGAGAAACACGACACGCTGCCAAATATACCCTTTTTTGCTATCCTATTTACTTTGCAGCTGGCGGGAATAGTGGCGCTCCATGGTCGGTATACCTATATTCCGTCATGGTGTCAGTTTCCGGCGGGCATTTTGGGCACTTATTTTGTCACAATTACAGGCATCGCGTTTCTTCTGCGGTGCTGCAAGCTATTGGCTCCGGCTTTCGGCCGGTCTCGTTTCGTAGCTGCATTGGCGGACAACACATTCAGCATCATGTGTCACCATATATTTGGTTTTTTCCTCGTCTGCTCTCTCTTTGGCTTGCTGTCTAGGGTGACACCCTATTTCACATCCTTTGATTGCTCGATGTACCTTTCCGATTGGACTTATCGATGGATGCCGGAAGCTGTTCCACAGACTTCGCTTGTGTATGTGTCTGGAGGTATTTTCGTGTCGCTTGTTATCCATTGGGGCTGGGTACGAATCAGGGGGCGATGGCAAAAAATCTGGAGTAACTTAATTAACAAGAGGCGCCGGGCTCAGAAAAGCATTGGGCAGTGAGTAGGGGAAGCAAGATTCTGCCGTTGGGAGATGCGATATGGCGAGAACCATGCCGAGCCGAAGAAGATCATTGCGCTCCGGCTCTTTTGAAGACCGCCAGTACGGTTCTCAGCGCGCAAAGGGCGTCCAGGTACAGCGAGCAGTGCGTGACGTAGTAGTACTCCAGGTCCAGCCGCTCGTCGTACTCGATGTCCGAGCGTCCGTTGCAGGCCCACCAGCCCGTGAGGCCGGGCTTCACCTTGTTGTACAGCGGGCGGCCACCGTGCTCCTCCAGCTCTCCCGGGATGAGGGGGCGCGGGCCGATGATGGACATGTCGCCGGCCACGACGTTAAAGAACTGGGGCAGCTCGTCGAGCGACGTCTGGCGCAGGATGCGGCCCACGGGGGCGATGCGGGGATCGTCGTCCAACTTCTGGCTCCGGTGCCACTCCTCGCACCGCTTCGGATCCTGCAGCAGCTCCGCCAGCACCTCGTCGGCGTTCCACACCATGGAGCGCAGCTTCCAAAGCTGGAAGGGCTTGCCCCGCAGGCCAATGCGCGTTTGCTTGTAGAAGATGGGATGGTTGTCGCCGGTGGCGAGGTAGGAGATCTTCACGATGGCGGCGACAGGCAGGGTGACCGCGCAGCCAGCGATGCCCAGCAGGAGGTCGAATGCGCGCTTAGTGGGGAGGTAGATGGTCTGCGCGGCGCCGAAGGAATGGCGCTGCAGATCGAGCGTCTTCACGATGCCGATCTGTCCGACCTCCTGCATTTCCGCGGTAACGCCGAGGGATTCCGCGAGGCCGATGCGCACCTTAAGGCCCTCGGCCATAAGTTCCTCGATGACCGCGTCGTCCATTTTCGAGGGCGCAGTCAGGATGACGACCTCGTCCGCGTTGGTGAGCGAGCAGAGGGGCAGCAGGTCGGCGCTGGGGGCGGCGGGTCTTTGGAGGAACACGTCGACGGCGGGTGAGTCGGTGAAGCAGAAACCGACGACGCGGGAGGCCTTCATATCGTCGGCGTAAAGGCGCTGCTCGGACTCTTCGGCGTCCTGCAACGAGCAGACGAGCACGATGCGCTTGATGCTGTCCTGCGGGCGATTGCTCCAGCGCGAGAGGAGCCGCCGCTTGTGCAGGTACTTCAGAACGAGGGCGAGACCCGCATAGCCCGAGTACATGACGACGACCATTTCGCGTGAGAAGTCCTCGCCCATTTTAAGGAGATAGAAAAACGCGCACGCCGCCAGAAAGCTTTCAAGAACGAGTATCAACTGGATGCGTATATCCTCCCAGTAGCGCCGCCGGAAGATGCCGCTGTAAGGATTGGTGAGCAGTGTAAATAGCAGATCGCTGAGGGCAAGGAATGCGAGCAATCCCCGCCAGGAAGGAGAGTTGACGAACTCAAAACTGCCGAACTTGAAGAAGTACGCCGCGAAAAATGCTATGACGAGCGCAAGCTCGTCGAGAAAGAAGAAATCTGCGTGTTTTGCTAAGCCTGTAGAGTTGTTCGATTTCATGGAGAGCATTATACAAAACAAATGCGCTGATAGGGAAGGATTTTGCTTGATACTGTCGGGGGCTGTTGTTGGCCGATTAGCGGTTGGCGAACAAGGGGTGGAGATCTGATGGTACTATCTTGTTAGGCTCGGAATTGCGAGGGGCGTGACCATGGCGAAAACTTATCTTATTACTGGCGGGGCGGGCTTTATCGGGTCGCATTATGTTCTGCATTTGCTCGAGAAGTACGATGATGTTCGCGTGGTCAATGTCGATAAGCTGACTTATGCGGGCAGTCGGGAAAGACTGCAGTGCGTAGAATCTGATCCGCGATATCGGTTTGTGCAAGGTGATATTTGCGAAGAGGAAACGCTCGTGCGCATTTTTCAGGAGTACGATCCTGATTACGTGGTGAATTTTGCTGCGGAATCGCACGTTGATCGTTCTATCGAGCTGCCATTGGTATTTGCGCAAGCAAATGTCTTGGGAACAGTGAATCTCTTGGAAAGAGCCCGGCAAAGGTGGACGCAGGACAATGATGAGATTCTTCCAGGTAAGAGGTTCGTGCAAATATCCACTGACGAAGTGTATGGGTCATTGTCTCTCGGCGAGCTCGACATGTTCTTTCGAGAGGATATGAAACTCGATCCGCATTCGCCATATTCGGCCTCGAAAGCAGCGGCTGATATGTTTGTCATGGCATACGGCCGCACCTTCGGACTCCCCGTCAACATGGTTCGCAGCTCGAACGTCTACGGGCCATTTCAGTTTCCAGAAAAGATGATCCCCGTCATGATACGCAATGCATTGATGCATGATGTGCTTCCTATCTATGGAGACGGGTTGAACGTGCGGGACTGGTTATATGTGGATGATCTGTGTCGTGCGATCGACATGGTAGTTGAAATGGGCGCGTGTGGTGAAGTGTACAATGTTGGCGGGCATAACGAGCATTCAAACATCTCGGTTGCTAGGATGATCGTATCGAAGTGCGCGGCAATGACCGAGGATCCAGCCATTTCCTATGAGTTGATTTCATTTGTGGAGGACCGCAAGGGTCACGACCGCCGCTATGGCATCGATCCAAGCAAGGTTCAAACCAGCTTAGGGTGGTCCGCGCAGATTTCGTTTGAAGAGGGCTTGTCAAAGACGATCGAGTGGTACTTGTCCCATCGGGAATGGCTATATGGGGCCTACGGGCGCGGTAGGGATGGGCGTCCTGCCCTGCGGGTCAATAGCTTGGCTTAAGGTGGAGCGAATGATGGGCGCTGCTTATGTGCTCTCGTTGGTGCTGGCTGAAAAAACTGCTTAAGGCGTATAATGGGGCAAGTAAAAGAGATTGAACGGCTCATATTGTCGCCGCTATTCCTTGAGAAGCGGTAAATGCGGGCCTTGAGCGGGAATGAGTTGAGATGTTTTGCGAAATTGACAGCTTGGAGAGCATCGAATGCGCTCGATAGCAATAGTTCCCGCATACAATGAAGAGAAGAACATCGGCAAGGTGATTGATTCGCTGCGCAATGCAGGTTGGGATTTCGTGGTGATTAACGACGGATCCAAAGACGGAACCTCGTCGGTTCTCAGGTCTATGGGCGCCCCTCATATTGATCTTGTGCAAAATCTAGGCATTGGAGGGGCGGTGCAGGCGGGGTACCTGTATGCACTGAGGGCTGGCTACGATATCGCGGTGCAGTTTGACGGCGATGGCCAGCATGACGCTTCCTATCTGGATCAGCTCATCGAGCCTCTGGTTTGCGGCGATGCCGATATCGCCATAGGATCGCGCTTCGTCGGCAACGAGAGCGAATTCAAATCCAGTTTCGCGCGGCGCGTGGGAATCGTGGTGCTCTCCACGTTGCTGAGGCTCGTTTCCAAGGTGAAGATATATGACGTGACGTCGGGCTTCAGAGCTGCGAATAAGAGGGCGATGAAGCTGTTCGCTCGCTACTACCCCGTCGACTACCCGGAGCCCGAGTCCATAGCTTATGCGTGCGCGAGGGGGATGCGTGTGGTCGAAGTGCCCGTGGCGATGCACGAGCGCACGGGGGGCGCGTCCTCGATTTTCGGATTCAAATCTGCGTACTATATGGTGAAAGTCGGTGCTTCCATTCTTATTTCTGGAGGGAATTACCGTTCTAGAAGGAAGAAATAGATAATCATGATATTTGGTCTCAGGGCCTTCGTCGCCCTTGTGAGTTTGGCGTTCCTGTTCTTTGTCGCGCTGATGGTTCGCAGGCAGAGATTTCTGTTGAAGTACTCGTTCTTCTGGCTGCTTCTTGGGGTTGTTGGCTTGATAGTGGCGCTATGGCCCGATGGCATGATGGCTTTGTCGGGCGCCCTCGGCTTCGAGATGCCGGTAAACTTCCTTTTCTTCTGCTGCATTATCATCCTTATGGGAGTGTGCCTTACCCTGTGCGGGGTCGTTTCTACGCAGGCTCGCAGAATTGTCTCGCTTGTGCAGGAAGTGTCGATCCTCAAGGCGTATATGGATGATACTGTTCCGACGGACGATATTCCAAGATTGTGATTTCGGGGTGTTAGAGTAGATGATGGCCCTCATCCAGGCGACGCTGATATGCGTCTTGGTGCTGTACGTTCCCGGCTATTTACTGGTTCGGACATGCGGGTTGGCGCGGTTCGCCTCTTTTGCGCTTGCGCCGATCGCAACATGCTTCTTCTTTGTTGTTCTTGGCGTTGCCCTGCAGCTAATGGGTATTCCGTGCCCTGCTTTTGTTCTGCCCCTTGCCGTATTCGCGATAGGCGGCATCGCCTTTACTGTTCGCGTTCTGCTGGTGCGCAAGCGAGGTCTGCGCGCTTTGGACGGCGGGGTGGCCGGTGGTTGGCGGCAATGGGGGATCGCTGCCCTGTACGTGGCGGTTGCGTCCGCAATAGTTGCCGTTGTCTTTATCCCCGCGATAGGCGGGGATCCCGGCGCTTTCGCCCGGAATGACGACACGACAACTCATCTTTCCGTCGCCCGGGCGTTTCTTGATACCGGCTACTACTCTACCCTCAAGGTCACTTCATACGCCAACTTGGGGCTGGGCGGGTCGTACTATCCCGCTGAATGGCACGTTGTGGTCGCCGTTGTCGCGTCGTTTCTGAATGACTCTGTGGCGCTTGCAAGCAGTGGCGCCACGATTGCCTTTGTGGCAGCGGTATTCCCCGTCAGCGTGCTTTTCTTCCTGCAGCGATTCTTCCCCGGCCGCATTGGCGTTTGGATGAGTGGGGCCCTTTTCTCTGCGGCGTTCTGTGGGTTTCCTTGGGGATTTCTCGTTTGGGGGCAACTGCTCTCCAATATGGTGTCCTTCGTCTTTGTTCTCCCGGCGCTCGCGCTGCTCGCTGGAATGCTGGAGAGAACGTCGGTCGCCGAGCGTGTTGCGAACGCACTTGCCCTGCTGATGGCTTTGGGAGCCATTGCTTTCGCGCAGCCAAATGGCGTATTTGTGTTCTATATCGGAGCATCCGCCTACCTCATTGAATACGTGTTTCAAGTCAAGAGGGGAGGGCGGAAGGTTGCCCTCGCGAAAAGGGTTCTGTGCGCCGCGCTGATGCTTGCCGGTGTCGTTGCCATCTGGCTGCTGCTTTTAAAGGTGCCGTTTCTGCAGGAAGTAGTCAGCGCTACTTGGCCGGCTATTTACCCTGCGGATAAAGCGATGGTCTATGGGCTCTTCCTCAAGTTCTCCGATCTCGAGGGCGTTCAGTGGTTTGTGGCCCTCATGGTGTTCTGCGGTGCCGTGCGAGCCTTGGGTAACAGGAAGAATGTATGGCTGGTGGCGGCGTGGGCTTTTGCGGTTGTTGCTTTCATCGTCGACGCGTCAAGTGATGGGCCGCTCAAGCATATCCTTTCCGGCTTCTGGTACACCGACTACGTGCGCGTGGGTGCGATGGTCGTGCTGTTTGCTATACCGCTCGCCTCGAATGGCTTCGACTGGTTATTGCGGGCTCTGGCTCGTGCCGTGGCTATTGTGTCGCGTGGGAGGCTCGAGGGGCCAGTGAGCCGGAACCTGATAGCGGTTTGCATGACTGCGCTGCTATTCTGGTCTTTGTTTTTCCCGCTTGTCCTTCCCGTCGGCGGCGGCCACAAGTATAAGCCCGGTCTCATTGTGATTCGCGATACTTTGGAGCGGAATTACTCTTGGTCCTTCGTGCAGACGGGGGAGGAGGCTGATTTTCTCGACCGCGTCAAAGAGATCGTCCTCCCGGGTGCCGTCATCGCAAACGTTCCTAATGACGGCAGTGCATGGTCTTATGGTACGGAAGGCTTGAATATCCTATTCCGCCGCGCAAAAGGCTGGGGAGGAACGGACACGGCGGAGGAAAGTGAGATTATCCGAGCGAAGTTGTGCGACATCGATAACGATGAAGAGGTTCGGAAGGTGGCTGATGATCTGGGGGTAAGATACGTCTTGCTTCTCGATGATCGCAGTGGTGAGGATCGCACTTTAAGCTATCTCCGCTATTCTCCTGACGATTGGACGGGAATAGAGTCTATAACCCCTGAAACACCTGGCTTCAAGTTGCTGCTCAGCGAAGGCGATATGCGGCTCTACGAAATAACCCAATAGGGATGTGGCTGGGGGCTTGCGTCTCTGTTGCTGCTTTGGTCTTGGTCGGTCTAGATGCCGGATGTTAGATGCGGTACGCCTGATCAAGTTCTTGCAATTCTTGAAAGGTGTCGATTTCGACAATGTCGCTCGGGTCGCACTGGCGTACTCGAATGGAGTAGCGCTCGGGGCATCGATCGAGCGCTACATCGTCCCAGAAAATTTGCTTTGCCTCTTCGGAGGAGTTGAGCACGTCGGGAATGTCCTTGGCCAAGCGTCTTCCGTCGGCGGCATTCCAGTAGGATGCCCCAACCATCTGCCAGCAGCGCCGGCTGCTTCCTTTCGTGATGCCCTTGATGATATCGTCTTCGTCTACCGCGAAGCACCAATCGTCAGTTTGCTCTACGGGAAATGCCAGGTAGTTAGAACGATATTGGTATTTCTGGATGAGAGATGGGTTCGCGAGCAATAGGTCGCTTTCGAAGACGTAGGCGTCTTCGAATAGATCCTTTGCTAGCAATGCCGAGGAAATGTTATTCGTTGTGTCGTATTGGGGGTTGTCGATGAAGGTGATCGTCGGGTACTTCTCCAGAAGCTGGTTGAACTCATCCTTTAAATATCCCCGGATGATGTAGATCTCCTCTATGCCAGCCGTAATGACGGCATCGAGGAGACGGTCGATGATGCGAACCCCCCACACTCGCACAAGCGGCTTCGGCGTGTTGACGGTGATGGGCAGCATGCGGCTTCCGAACCCGGCGGCGAAGAATATCGCACGTTTCGCGCGATAGGGCTCAAGCGCCTTGAGTCCGGCGTTCGTAATGCCGGAAGGCGATATAAGCGCCGCGTTCTCCAGCTCCGAGAAAAGAGTCGGATCGATAGGGGCGTGTGGGTCGTCCGCGATTGACGCAAGGGCGTAAAACTGCATCTCGCTTAAATCGCCCGAGGCGCAATTCTTGTTAGGTGCATTAAGCAAGGCGGCCTCCCCGAATTGTTTTGCGGCGTTATACCATATTCTTAGCCAATGACCCGTTGGCGAACCAGCGTATTCTTTGTAGAGTCCCCAAACGTACCAGTACCAGCCAACGATGGCTGTGCAACTGATGAGGTGATCCTTCTCGTTTTGATCGGCGGGCCTTCCGAAGTAGAAGGGGAGGATGGTCAGCGCTTCTTGAGGGGAATAACCGGATCCTTGGGCAATGAAATTGCCCAAATCGTAACCGTAGTCCCCCATGGCGGCATATTCCCAATCGATTACGCAGGCATCTCCATCGTGAATGAGGATATTGGGGCCGTAAAAGTCGTTGTGACAGAGAACTGGTTCCGTTGAAGCGCTATCTAGGGCATCGGCAATGCTATCGATGGTCGCTTCCATGGTTTCGAAGTCGTAGGGGAGGGGCACGCGCTCGGTTCTTAGCAAGCTGGTAAGTCTTACGGCCTCGGCATGAAAGTCGAATTTCCAGGGTGAAGACTTGCCGCTTGTGTGCAGCTGTCTCAGTTTCCCCAAAGCCATTTCCACATGGTGCTCGTTTGCATAGTCGAACGATTCGCAGTCGGGAATGAATCGCGAGAGCTTCCATCCCTCGCGGGGATCCTCGTAGATGAACGTGGTATCGAGCCCAAGCTCCGCTGCAGTTTCTAGCGCGAACGTTTCAGCTTCTCGGTTGACAAGTTCATCGGTGCCGGCACCTGGATGTCGATAAACGTATTCCGCTCCTCTGCATGAAAACACGACCGAGAGATTTGTGAGTCCCGCTGTAAGAGGTCTGACTGCTCCTATGTCTGCTCTGCTGCAATGCAGTGTCTTACATATGTTGTCGAGAATAGACGAATCGACGTTTTCAAGGAATGCGGCATCGAGACGGCAGAGATCATCGAGACGGTTGAATTCGTAGACTTGCGATGCCCGCAGAACGCGTGGTCTGATTTGGAACTCACCGATATGATCCAGCAGCAGTTCCTCCCACAGCTTGTCCTTCGTGCCAGGACGGTCGTATTCCTCTTCGATAATATGCAGAAGTCGTCGTCCGTCTTCTGCGGAAAGAAAAGCGGGGCCTCTTAAAAGCCAGGAAGAAGAGAGGCCTGTGGCATCGCGTCCGGTAATCAGGTTTTGCGAGTCGATGATCACCCGTTCTCCGGGCGCCGATCCCTCCTCGTCGGTGACAGAAAAAGTCGAGGAGAGCTCCCGTCGGTGAAACGGGTTGTCGGAGAAATACTGATCAGAAGAGCAGATGTAGGCATTAAGGATTCGATCTCCTGCGGCGAGAACTGAATCGTGATTGTTTCGCGTGAGGTATTCGGTGGCTTCGATGAGCTCGACGTCGAATTTGTCCTCGAGATAGAAAAGCTGCTCCTTCATGTGTCCGACAACGATGTAAGCGTTGGGGATTCCGGCTTGCCTGGCCTGCTTGATGAGGCGCTCGATGAGCACTTCTCCTAGAACGCGAAAAAGGGGCTTTGGACGTTCGTAGGAGAGGGGTGCGAGACGCGTGGAAAGCCCTGCGGCAAGTATCACGACGCCATCGACCTCGTGGCCCTCCAGCTTGGAGCGCCCGTTCTGCGTGAGTCGTTCGAGAGGGGACGTGGATCCCTGGTGCTCGGGGTTTTCGGTACCTGCAGGGACGCTGCTTGGGTTTGCGGCCCCTCGTCCAGAGAAGTCGGAACCTCCGCCTAGCTCTGCTTCGGCTAGGTTGCGAAGTGTGATGAACTCTGATTCCCTAGTCAAAGCGTCCTCCTTGGCAGACTCTGCTGGATACATTGGTTTTTAAAACTGCTCGTAGACAAACTCTGGGGCAGCGCCGAAACCGCTGAACATGGTAAACCAGACTAAAATGGCGATGAGCGTGCAGGCCGCTATGAACCAGAGAAATGCTTCAAGATGCGGATGAGCCGAAAGCCACGCTGTAGCTTTTTCCTTTAGGCTTTCGAGTGGGGAAGCGTTCTTTGCCATTAGTCTTCACCGTACATTTCGCAAAGCTTCTGGTCGACGATCACCCAGCTCTTCCATTCGGGATGCATGACGTCGCGTAGGTAGTATTTGTCGTATTCGTAAACCGACAAGTCGAGCAGCTCGGCGCCGGCTTCGTCGACCATGGCTCTCACTTGATCATAGAAAAGTTGGCGGCTTTCCTGGCTGCACGCGGTGTTGTCGTAATAGGCCCCCATGGCCGGCTGGATGACGATGAGGGGTCTGATTCCGAGGTCTCGACAGACGTCGAGGAAGATTTTGAAATCGCCGAATTCTTTCTTGCTCCACTCGTTGCATTGGGGAGCGTTCTCTTCTCGATTTTTCTCGTCTTGCTCCAAGAAGACGTTCGTGTAGTAGTCGTCGTAAATACCGAGATCGTTATTGGTGCACGAGGCAATGCCCTCGGATTCCGTAATGGCATTCAGGTCGTCCCAGCTGGGGAGAGCGGCTCGCTCCGAGGGGAGCTTATCGATAGGAGCGGCTGCCTCGTTGAGAAAGCTGAGAATATCGTCGCTCCGGTCGTGATTGCCGGGAATGTCTGAAAGGGCACGGTTGATGCGGGAGGGGAGGGAGGCATCGGCGAGGGCGTCGAGATGCTTGGGATCCGACCCCATGGCAACGCAGCGGTCGTAGATCTCCTGTTTTGTTTCAGCACTGAGCTTGGGGTTTGCCATTACCAAGGAGAATGTTTCGTCTGAAAATCGTTTAGCGAAAGCGCTTTCGGTGAGGCCGTCGTCCATGAACCACTGTGTACCCAGCATTAGAGCGATGCGATCGCCTTTTACCGCCCCTTCGTTCTCCAGCGCGGCTAATTCCATAGCCTGCCAGAGAGATTGACACCCGGCGTTACCGATGCAGACGAGACTGAACCCAGTGTCGTACTTATCGAAGAATGTCGTGGGATGAGCAGTGTCATCGCATTCTCGCTCGAGCTCCGATGTGCCGAACAGGAAGCGCACATCATCGCCAGCTTCGTTGCGGGTTTCGACCATTTTCGCGATGAGAGAGGGGCTGCTGGCGAGGGCGCTTTGGACGCGCGTCACAACTGGCGTCTCTGTCGCCCTGCTTTCCAAATCGCTTTCGGAGGGCGACTGCGCCTCCCAGATTGCGCCCGTGCCCGCAGCGAGTACCAAGGCGAGCGCGACGGCGAAAAGCTTCTCCATGGTAGGGCTAATTCCCCTCATAACGAATTTGTACCTGATAGATAATCTTATTGACTGAGTTCATCTCTTCCCGCTCCACGGCCGTGGGGGCTATAGTTACACCGAACTCCGTTTCAATGGCAACGAGCAGCTCTATGGCAGCCATGGAGTCGAGAAGGCCCTCCTCGAACAAGTCGACATCGCGCTCCTCGCGAATTATGTCGTCGTCGCAGATTTCTTCGATCAGATCGAGCATGCGCTCTTCGACTGAATCGTTAGCCATGAATGAGACCTCCTATTACCGTATGCATCTGCCCCGAGAAAATGGACATGCCTAACATAACCAAGTTTATTGTGACGAACCATTGTAGCGCCTTGTACCAGTGCTTCTTCTTGTGCTTCTTATGAAACGATGATTTCTTTTGATAGACGTCGGTGGCGCCCATGAGCACGCCATAGTAGGCGCCATAAACGAGGTGGTCCACGGTTAGGCCGTGCCATGCACCCATAAGCATGAAATTCGCCATATATCCTGCACAAGCTGTTTGCAGGCGATCTTTGAATATCTTGCGGCGCGTCGCGGACTTGACTGCGCGCATGAAGACGAAATCGCGCAGCCATGTAGATAAGGTGATATGCCAGCGATCCCAAAAATCGCGTACATCCAATGCGAGAAGGGGGCTCGGAAATTTCGCGGGGTTTTGATGCCGAAGCAGTAGCTTGCCCCCATGGCCATGAGCGAATAGCCAGCGAAATCGAAAAAGAGGTAAAAGCCGTACATATAAGCGTCTTTTACTTGGGCCATGAACTCGGCCCACCAGGGACCGTCTCCCAAGGGGGCCGGCGTGAAATAGTGGTTGAAGACGGTTCCGAGGACTTTCTGATAGACGGCACCTACGAGCAACAGCATGATTCCTCTGGCGAGCAGGTCGGCATATTCCGATTTGGTGTAGATGCGGTTCGCATCTTCGGTGAATCGGCGGCTGCGATCGATGGGTCCGGACGTGAAGGGGGTGAAGAACACGAGGAAGTAGAGGTAATCAGCAAAACTCATATCGGTGATGAGATCATCTCGGATTTCGATGATCACCTGGATCGCCTTGAAGGTGATGTAGGAGATACCCAAAAAGCCCATGAGGTTTTGATCGAACACGGCGCCAATTTTGTAGATCACCAGAGGGGCAATCGCCGCAATAAGAGCGCAGCGGAACTTCCAGAGTGCCTTTTGCCCCGTCTTCCAGCTTCGCAATTCCCAGAACGTCGCCATGCTGGCAATGGCGAGAAAACCCAGAAAGGCCAGCATGCCCTGTATGTTTTCGCCGAAAAGGAGCAGAAGAAACACCAGAGAGGCCGCAAGCCCGTAGTATTTAATGCGGTGACGGGTAAAGCCGAGGATTGCGGCTGGCACAATGGCTATAGCCAGGAAGACATAGAACGCTGGATCGATGTAGAAATTCATAGTCGATGTCGCTCCTAGGCGAGCGCCTTGCGATCGATTTTGCCGTTAACGTTCAACGCGAACTCGTCATGGAAAACAATTTTCTTGGGAACCATGTAGTCGGGAACAAGCTCTCGCAGGGCCGCCTTTATTCGGCGCGAGGTGGCGAAATCGCCCGCTGCTTCGGGATCGGTCAAACGCACATGGGCGACCAGATGGGTAACCTTCCCATCGCGTTCTGCGGGAAGGACTACGGCCTCGCTAACTTCGGGAACACGCACGAGCGCTTGCTCCACATCCGCCAGTTCCACTCTGAAGCCATTGAGCTTCACTTGGAAATCGAGCCGTCCGAGGCAGAAGAGGCGCCCTTCTTCGTCGATGTAGCCTTTATCGCCTGTTTTGTAGCAACGCTCTGTTCTGCCCTCCGCGTCGAGGACTTCGGAAAATACCGCTTGGGTAAGGTCGGGGCGGCCGAAATAGCCTGCGGATACCGTATTGCCGGCCAGATAGATCTCGCCGATTTCTCCCTGAGGCAATTCGTCGCCCGATTCGGGGTCACGCACGATTGCGCGCACGCCGCCGTTCAGATATCCCACTGGCAGCGGATTCACGGTGGTGGCCAATTGAGCATCGACGACGATGTCGGTTACTGCCTGTGTTTCTGTCGGTCCGTATGTGTTTAGCACTCGTGCGTCGGGGAAGCGTTCGAGCAGCTTTAAAGCCGTGGCATTGCGAAATACCTCGCCACATAAGATGATGTTGTCGAGCTTGGGCAGGAGGCTCGCATTGAAAGATGCGTCCGCCAGGCACATCTCGATAAAGGACGGGGTGGAGACCCAGGTAGTCAGCCCGATTTTTGACAGAGCGTCAAAGGTCGCGCGCATCGATTGCTCGTCCTCGGTTTCCAAAGCGAATAGGGTGTAGCCCGATGCCAGGCCTGCGATTATGTCGAAGAGACTCACATCGAAGGTGTAGGGCACGCGATTGAAGCTCACGCCGTCATCGCATTGGGGGAAGAGCGTGATGAAATAATCCATGAAGGCGTCAACACATTGGGAAGGCATTTGAACACCTTTGGGGCGGCCTGTTGATCCTGAAGTGAAAAGAAGGTAAAACGGTGTGGCCCCGGAGATCCAGTGAGCAGGATCCCAGGTGGCGTTGGAGCGACATGCGCTTTGGATCGTGTCGAGATTCACGAGGGGAGCGGCTAGAGACGGATCGCCTGAAAACCCATCGTCGGCGAGGGATATAACGAGTGGATGGTCGATTTGCGATAGGATGTCATTCACACGGTCGGCGGGATATGCTATATCCACTGGCGCGTAGGTGAGCCCAGCTTTCGCTGCCGCGATAAAGCATACGAGCATGAGCGGGGATTTGTGCCCATAGACAACCACTGGCTTTCCTGCAGGAGCGTTCGCTGATAGGAAGGCCGCCACGGAGTCGGACCAGCTGTCCAGCTCCCCATAATTGATCGACTCTCCCTCGCGCGAAGTGAAATAGGCGATATGTTCGGGGCGTTTGCGTGCGTTGTCGTGAATCTTTTCGATGAATCTGCTGGTCATGGCCTATCTCGTCTTCTCTGGTAATGGACTTTTCGTTTGATACAGGCTGAGCAATTGCCCAAAATCCCTAACGGGAAGGGTGAACGCTGCTGGATTTCCGGAAACCCTATGATACCAATCGAGGATGCTATGCATTTTGGGCGAATCAACGTGCGCCAGCTCGGCAATCTGGCAAATTGCTTCAAGGCCGAAAGCGAAGTCGGCGCTGAAATAGCGAGATTGGAAATCGGGCTCCCACTGTCCGTTCTGCAATTGCCGCATTGGCGATAAAAGGCCCTTGAAGGCCGGGATATGCGATATCTTCTGCGTCATGGCTTCTGCGGTAGCGCTCTCGTAGTGGGTTCGCAGCGATGTGACATCGGAGAGATCGAGCGGGACTGAATCGCATAGAGTCTGCAGCTCATCGTCGCATTGGAGCATGAGGCGAGATGCCTCGTCTGTCCAGTCTTCGTAGAACAGCATGTTGCGGGGATAGGTTGTTCCGGGCTCCCAATCGCCGAACATCGTTGCAATGCGTGCAGTGTGCAGGATGGGATTGCTCGGGACAAGGGTGAGTGCCAAGTAGTTCGGCAGCGGCGATGTGGGCATTTTGAAGAACTGCTCAACATCTTTGGCTATGGCCTCACTTTGGTCTGCTGGGATTGAGGCAATTTGAAGAGATGCCTTTCTACCCAACATGGCGACGACGCGACCGCGTTCGACTGTGCGCGCAACGCTGTGCACCCTCTGAAACCCAAAAAGAGTGCAGCCTTTTTCGATGAGGGGCTGGAAGAAGAACTCGGCACAGGCACCTGGGACAATGCCTATACGCTGGCCGCTGCAAACCAACGGAAGAAGCTTTTCCGCTATTTCGCCAAAAAGTGAAGTGGGATACGTGATCCAAATATAGGCGGACCCTTCAACCGCATGTGCCAGGCTGCTCGTTGCCTCGACGGCGCACGATTCTTCGACGATATTGCCGTCACCATCGACGATCCGTATGGATTCGGACCATTTCTCGGGATCCGAGGTATAGATAACGACCTCATGACCTTGCGCGGCGAGTTCGGCGGCCATAAGCGCGCCAATGTTTCCGCCGCCAATTAATCCATGCTTCATAAATACACACCTCCGAAAACCATGGCAAAAGCTAGCTGCTCGGTCTCTCGTTGGCAAAGCGCGCAAGAGCTTCTATGAGCCTCGAGTCGTCCGTCTCGTTGCGAACAGCGACGCGGATGTAGTGGCCCGCCCCGAAAGGCTCTTTGGTACTCAAGTCTTTTATGAGTATGTCGTCGCGATGCAGCAGGTTCTGCGCCAAGGTCGTAGACGTTATGCCATCACCGAGTTCCACGAGAAGGTAATTCGCTTGCGAAGGGATGGCCCGGAAACCTGGCAAGCGATTGATTTCCTCGAAAAGGCGACTACGCTCGGCTCGTAGCTCCGCTAAGGCGATGGTGTAATCGCCTTTGTACTTCTCTGCAATCTGGAGATAGAATTCACCAAAGGAGTTGATGTTCCAGATGGAGAGTGATTCCTTCATCGTTTCGACGAGGTCGCAGTTTCCGGTGGCCAGAATACCGAGTCGCACACCGGGCACCCCATGGGACTTCGAGATGCTTTTCACGACGATAAGATTCGGGTACTTGGTGAGGATATCGTCTTTCAGGAAAGTCGCATTTTGCTCATCGGCAAAGTCGACAAAACTCTCATCGAGAACGAGGGTGATTTCTCTTTTAGAGCACCATGCAACCAAGTCACGGCAATCCTCGGCAGGTATGTAATTTCCGGAAGGGTTGTCGGGATTGATCAACACGAGAGTGCTAATGCCCTTGTCTTCGAAGAACTGCTTCAGGTCTGCAGCCGTGTAGGAGAAATCGGGGTTGGAGGGCGTGAAGCAGACGCGACGGTCGTCGGCAACTCTGTTGGGATACTCCTCGAAAGTAGGGCGAACAAAGCCGATCTTTCCCGGTCGGGTTTCCATGAGATCTTTAATCAGCTCTGCGGCTCCGTTGCCGACAATGATGTGGCTTTGATTGATGCCGAAGGTTTTTGCGGCGAGAAGCGAGTTGACGCGCAGGCCTGATGGATACTGTCGCAGCAGAGTTTCGAAATTCGCCTTCATTTCGTCCATGAGCCTTTGGGGAGGATAGTAGGGATTCACCAGATAGCAAAAGTCGAGGAGCTTTGGGTAGCGCCAATAGCCGCCATATCGGGAACTCATCGAGCGGAGCTGGTCTTCGGTTGATGGAGCGAAGATGGATTCGGCGATGTCGAGGTCCTGAAGGTCGTCGATCTCGTACCACAGCTGCCCCGAGAGTCGCTTGGCTTTCACAGTAGAATCGTCGAGCAATGTGATGACCCGGAGAACTTGCTCGTAGTACTCGTTGTTTCCCAGGGCCGTCGAATAGGCGTCAAGGAAGGGCACGTAGTGCGTTTGCGAGAAATCCTTCGAGAACTTGTAGATATTCACGGTCTTGTAATACCGTGGGATGTCGGCGAATTCGAATCGCTTTCCAGGAATGAAGGCCGTGATGTTGTCCTCGTCGTCCAGTTTCACGACGGTTCCGTCCATCCAGCTTTCATATTTGTCGACCAAAGCCAATGTGGGACGAGGGTCGTCGACAAGAGATTGCAGGATGCCGCTTTCGAAAATAATGTCAGATTCGAGGAGTAGCGTATCGTCGGTGGTTAGGTAGTCCTTGGCCAGAAACAGGGAATAGATATTGTTGGTTTTGTCGTAATCGGGGTTCTCTACGAATTCGATGGGCACTGCGATATCCAAAGATGCGATGTGTTGCTTCAGCTTTTCTCCTTGGTACCCAACGACAATGACGATCCGATTCAAATCGAGAGTGTCGAGTTCAGCCAACGTTCGGTCGATAAGTCTGATGCCATTGACTTTAATCATGCACTTCGTGTTGTCGGCAGTTAGGTCTTTGAGTCGCTTTCCCATGCCTGCCGCAAGAATGATTGCCTGCATTAATTCTTGTCCTTTCGACGCTTTCGGTGCCTTCGTGTTGTTTTAGGGCTACGTGCATTTGTCGTTGCTGCTAGTGCCGCTCGCAGCAAAAAGATAGCGCGGCGATGAAGCGATTTTACTCGATTACTCTGGAGGGAATTCGAGGACTACTGGCGCGTGGTTGGTGCGCAGCTCAGGTGGAGGTAGCTCGTGCCAGTTAGAGCCGTAGGTTCGGTTCAGGTAGGTCTCGGCATTGCCCGGCACGGGAAACGACCGTCCTTCGAATACTGACGGCCTCGTCGGCAGCAGGTCTGCGGTCTTATACCCATTCGAGTTGGCCCAGGCGAGCGTAGCGCAATGCGTGGATCCCTCGATGTTGCGGTCGATGCTTTCATTGAAATGCGCCGTGATGCTTTCCTCGCTGAAGAATGGCTGCATCAGATAATGCGCAGCTCGGCATGCTGCTCTTTCAACGAAACCGATTGCGCCTCGGTGGGGCACAACGATGGTTTTCGAGTGATAGAGATAGGATGCTGACTGCCACAGGCGTCCGTTCTTGAGCTGCCGCTTTGCTATCTCGGGGTCTGGGTCGAGATCGTCATAAGGGAAGATATCGACGAAAATCCCTTGGTCAAAGCCGGCTTCAATGGTTTCCTTGGTGTAAAACTTACTATCTTTTCGCATGACTTTCGCAAACATCATCGAGTAACCGTGCGTTTCGCCGGGAAGGGCGAGCGCCATAGTATCAGGTAGCGAATTGCGTGCGGCATCGATGAAACGATCGTAGTCAGAGCGGCTCATTCCGATGTCTATGTCGTCGTCCCACGGAATAAATCCTTCGTGCCTGAGAGCGCCGAGGGCAGAGCCTCCGTCGAGGAAGTACTCGATATGCTCCTCCCTGCATAATGTGTCGATTGCGTCAAGAATTTCAAGTTCAGCCAGTTGAAGCTTGCGTAGGGTGTCGGATTCGTACTGCGTGATGCTACCTTTCAAGAGTCTTCGGATTTGTATATATTACAATAAGTGATCGTAGGTGATTGCTGGATTTAGCGAGGTTGCTTCATGAAGGTTTTATTGGTTGCTGCTTACTATTACCCGCACATGGGGGGAGTTGAAAACTATACGGCGCATTTGGCCGAGTCGTTAGTTGCCGAGGGCCATGATGTAACGGTGTTGACAAGCAAGCTGTCGAAGGAAGATCCTTATGAAGAGCGCGACGAGGTCGGATATCGCATTGTCCGCCTTCCCTCGCGGCACTTTGTGAATCAGAGGTATCCCCTTTTGCAAAAGGGGTCGGAGACTCGCAGGTTCGAAGAAGAGTTCGCGGCTGGTAGCTTTGATGGAGTCGTTATCAATACGAGATATTACCCGATCTCCCTTTTTGCTGCAGCACAGGCTCGCGCGTATGGCGTACCGTGCTTGGTTGTCGATCACAGTTCTTCGTACTTGACGATGGGGCAGCCGGCAGTTGATGTCGTCATAAAAGCCTATGAGCAACTTGTAACAGCGTTTCTGAAGCGCAAGGTTTCGAATTACTACGCCGTCTCGCAAGATGGTGTAACTTGGTTGAAAACCTTCGGGATTCAAGCGCGGGGCGTGCTCAACAACGCTGTGGACGCCGATGCGTTTCTGGCGTGCGCGTCCAGCAGGGATTTTCGCTCCGAATTGGGCTTGGGGGGCGACTGCGTCGTGACGTTTACGGGGCGCCTTATTTCGGAGAAAGGCGTTTGGACGTGCCTCCAGGTAGCAAAGTGCCTCGATGGTGAAGGATTTTCTTTCGTCATGGCAGGAGAAGGGCCCGAGTTTGACAAACTGCAATCCGAAGCTCCGTCGAACTTCCATCTTGTCGGCAGGCTCGACGCCCCGGATGTGGCCGCACTTCTCGTCCAGAGCGACGTGTTTCTCTTTCCGTCGATGTACCCGGAAGGGTTTCCGAGCTCTTTGCTGGAGGCCGCCGCCGTTGGTTGCTGTCTCATAACCACCCCAATTGGCGGCTCCCGGGATTTAATCCCGGACGAGCGCTATGGGATAGTCTTGAAGCGGTCGTCTTCTAGCGAGGAGATATGCGAGGTATTGCGGGATGTCAAGCGAGGCTTGTTCGCCTCTTGCGGCGATTGTGCGAGCGCGAGAGTGAGGGAGCAGTTCACGTGGCGCTCCACGGCAGATGCTGTGATAGCGGCTTTGACGTCTGTCTCGCAAGAGGGGGTGCAGGACTACTGAGATGGCGCTTATTTCTGAAACTCCGTCTTTGCCAGGAGTAGGGAAAAGGGAGCTGCCATAATGGCAAGTCCTCGATGCGGGGCGTTGGAGATTCCGGCGCGAAGTCCTTGACCAGAGAGAATGTATCCAACAAGATAGAGGATAGTGCATTTTAGTTTAAGCGGAAAGCTGTCGGCGTACTCAATCTGCATTCGCTTGAGCTTGATGTAGCCATAGGGATTCTCCCGAGTAATTCTTCGAGCATTGTATGAGTACCCATCTTGTCGATACTCGCAAATTATGAGTATATCGTTCAGTACGTTGAGTCGATAAGATTGATCTATCTGGTTGTAAACGAATGTTTCGGCTATGAATTTCTCATTTGGATGCACTTCGAAGGGGTATTCTCGGAGGATCTCGGTGCGATATATGAGTGAAACATCCCCGATGTGGCCTTGCTTATAGTAGAGATCCCACAGAGTCGTCTCGTAGTTGTCTGCGGGCATCATGTTGCCTATGGGCTTATCGTGGGTCTCCCCATCGAGCCCGACAATGCCAGCAATTCGATCGTCTGAGCAAATGGTTTCCCAGCGGGTCAGTATGCGCTCTATCGCCTTTTCCTCCAATGTGTCATCAGAGTCTACGCAGAAGAACAAAGGAGCAGTGCAAGCCTTTACTCCCGTATTGTGGGCGCGTGGTTTGCCGCCATTTTGCTGATACACGTATTCAATGTGGATCAGACTCTCATCTTTCAGCCTATTGATGACCTCTTCCGTATTGTCGGTTGATCCGTCATCTACAACGAGCCAATAAAAGTCTTGGCAGGATTGTGCGACCAGGCTGTTGTAGAGACCCTCGATGCAATAGGCTCGGTTGTAAGTTGGCGTAAACACGCAAATGCGTTCCATGAAACTCCTTATTGCGGCAAGTCGGCCGAATCGATTCGATAGGTCTCGGTTGTGTGCGTGCGTCTCTCGCCTTCAGGTGGGAAGCTGCGCCAGTTTCCGTAGATGAAAGTCAAATACTCCTCCCAGTGTTTCGGTGCAAAAAACTTGCGGTTTTCGAATTCGACTTCGATGGGCTCGAACCAGCCGGCAGGTAGCACCTTTGTGGGATCGGCGGCTGATGAGGCGATCACCATGTACGCATCATCAGCAGTTTTTTCGCAGTTGGTTGCGTTCTCGTCCATCTGACACGCGATTTTTGCTGGATCGAGGTTTTTAGCTAAGGGAACAAGGAGCCTTTTCGCAGCTTTAGCCAAAAGTGTGGCGCCGTCATGAGGGTCGGACATGCTGATGGCGCGCATGAAGCTGAGGCGGTCTCTTTTGCGGAAAACCCTATCAATATCTCTTGGGATGTGGTCGAGTGGAAAGATGTCGACCCAGACGCCGGTTTTGTGCTCGGGCTTCAGATACCGCTCGCTTACCAGTGTGGTGGAATCAACGATCTTGGCAAAAGGGTGCACGGAATTTCCCTTGCGGCAAGAGGAAACGACGTACTTGTCGTTGTGTCGCCATAGATCGAAATTGCCCAGTAGCTTTTCGTAGTCTTTCCGCGGCATGACGATATCCATGTCGTCATCCCAAGGGATGAATCCGCCGTGACGCATGGCTCCCAAAAGGCTTCCATAGGCAAGGTAATAGCGAAGATCATGCTCTCTGCAGATCGCGTCAATCTCGTCCATGATTCCGAGCTCAATCTGCTTCATATCATCAGTGCTTAGTGGTTGCATTTACTGTTCACCTTTGCCGTTAGATTGTGTTGTCGGAGGAACTCGGTGCCTGGTTCGTTAAACTTTATTATATTGTGTGGATGCATGCAAACTGGTAGTCGCTGTCTGGATTGTTATTCTTGCTTGCGAGTGAGGGAAAGGATAGAGCGAGTGGCTGATGGCACGAAACCTTTATCCATGAAAAAAAACATGGCCTGGAATACAGTTGGATCATTCACGAATCTGGTAGCCCAATGGCTCATTACCGTAATTGTTGTTCGTATTTCCAGCGGATTTGATGCAGCTGGTCTTTATTCTCTGGCGGTCTCCGTATATGGTATTTTTGCTCCAATTGCGCAATATCGTATGTACACTTATCAGATATCTGACACGCAGCACGAAAACTCGGTGGGCGAATACTTTACTTTGCGCATCATTACAAACGCGATGGCCCTTGTGGGATGTTTTGGCTATGCCGTGTTTACCTGCCCTCTGAGCGCGCTGCCTGCAATTCTTCTTTTCGGATTGTACAAATCGCTGATTCTCTTGCTTGATGTGTTTCATGCCTGCGAGCAGAGACATTGTCGACTGGACTATGTTGGCATCTCGCTTATATTGCAAGGGATTATTTCTCTCGCCCTCTTCACTATCGCGTTCCTTCTTTCTGATAGCCTGGAATTGACCTTGGCGATTATGTGCTTAGGTATCATGGGGGTGGGGGTATTCTATGACTTTTCTCGTGCCGAGCAGTTCGAAAAACTGAGAATTGGAATAACCTTCGCCAAGACCAAACGCCTGCTGCTGCGTTGTCTTCCTTTTGTGGCTGGCGCTCTGGCTTGTGCGGCAGCCTCTTCCGTTCCGCGCCAGTTTCTATTTTCTGAAGTTGGGGAGGCTGCACTTGGTATCTATTCGTCTGTTGCGGCTCCTGTGGCAGTCATTCAAAACGGGGCGTCTTATATGTACTATCCCTTAATCGGCTATTTTGCTGACTATTATGCTGCAGGCGAAAAAAAGAAACTCCTGAAGCTATTTGCTCGCGTTACTGTTGGCATTGCTGGTGTTGGCGTAGTGTCGGCTATTCTTTTGGAGCTTTTCGGTGGTCCAATTCTTGAGCTATTCTTTGGCAATGGAATTTCAGAATACACTTATCTTCTGACTCCGATGATAATATCCGCGCTGGTCTCAGCGTACATGTGGTTTTTGAACGATCTGCTAATTGCAGTGCGTGATTTCAGCGGCAATTTTTTTGGCAACATTGCCTCGCTTGCTGCGGCTTTGCTTGTGATGACGCCATTCATCCGATGGTGGGGGATGAACGGCGTTAGCTTCACTGCAATAGCTGCGAGTTTTGCAGGGGTGCTTGTTATGGCCGTGTCCTTTTTGGTAAAACTGCGTAAGCATCTGAGGCACCCTGATACATCGGGTGCGTAGTCAATGGGCGGGTGCGAGCAAAGCGAGTGGAGGAGCTCTAGTGGCTCCTTCCGTGGTCGGAGGCCTTGCGATGTATAGATCAAGAGCGCCCTTGGGCTCGAAGAGCTGCGCTTTTTTGTGCTGCATTTTTTGTGACAGCTGTTGTGCTAATGTTTGCGTTGACGGTTTGCCCGTGCGCGTATGCGACCGAACCGAATAGCTCCCATGACCGTGAGGTGCGAATTCATATCATGCCTTACTACAACATGGATGCCATTCTCGTGGAATGTGATGGACATTTTGGAATGATAGACTCCGGCGAAGACTCGTTGTATCCGAACGGGAGGGACGGTTACATTCTGCGAGAAGGTGTTACGACGAGCGCTGGGATAGAGCGTGAGCTAATCGCATACATGAAGTCAGTAGGAGTGCGACGAGGAAACTTGGACTTTTATATTGGCACTCATGCGCACAGTGACCATATTGGGACTGCTCCCTTTGTTTTGGCGGAGTTTCAGCCGCCTGCTGTTTACACGCCCTACTATGCTGATGAACTTATCAGCAACAAGGAAAAATTGTGGGACAATCTTTATGTGTACGATAAATTATGTGCCGCGGTTGAAGCGTACGGAGGAAAGCTAGTCCATTATTTGGATCCTGCATGGAATGGCGAGGGCGCCTCAGGAGATGGTGCCGACGATGATCGCTCGAGTCAGACGGCTCGGCCTTCCTTCGTGCTTGGGGACGCTGTTGTCGAAATCATGAATTACGAATCGGCGGATCTAGATTATGGCACCTTTGCCGTCCCCGATGCGAACAATTATTCCTATGGGGTAAAGATTATTGCGCCAAATGGACGTACTGCCTTTCTATCTGGGGACATAAACGATAAGCGAGACGTCGATGAGCAAATTGGAGGGGGCGATGAAACGAGGTTGGCCAAAGTGCTGCAGAATGTGGACTTCCTGAAATTGGGCCATCACGGACTGTCTGGCTCAAATACTCCCGATTATTTGAAGGCGATTTTGCGACCCTACTCGGGCGACGAGAGAGCGGTAGTCGTTCAGACAGGCGCTTATTACCGCCTTCCCGCCAATACTTTAAATACATTGCACAGCCTAGGTGTGCGATACTTCTGCGCGCCGCATGCTGCGGGCTTGGGTCTCGAGGCATTCGTCGCCACTCTTGGCGATAGCGGTGTTTCGACCAATATGGATAATGCCTTTACTGTTCAAACTAGAAAAAGCGCCCCGTGGGCTTATGCCTACGAGAATGGGGTGCCTGTACTCGGAGAGCGTGGGTTTAAGAGCTATTCGCAATCGACATATTATTTTGGGGACGATGGATCAGTTGCCCTTGGTTGGCGCAAGGTGGGAGATACGTGGTACTACTTTGATAAAAGCAACGGTCGACGTAAGACAGGTTGGCTCAAGGATGGATCAACGTGGTACTTTCTCGATGCCTCGGGAGCAATGCAAACAGGCTGGCGAAAGGTCAATGGCTCGTGGTACTACCTTGAGGGGAGCGGCGCCATGCAAACAGGCTGGTTGCAGTTGGGATCGAGGTGGTACTATCTGGGGAAATCTGGAGCCATGGCGCAAGGCTGGCAAAGAGTTGGCGGCAGGTGGTACTACCTGCGGCCTGGAAGCGGCGTCATGGCGACAGGATGGATCCGCATTGGCGGTCAGTGGTACTACTTGAAAGGGTCGGGAGCAATGGCGCAAGGCCGGCAAAGAGTTGGCGGCAGGTGGTACTACCTCAACGGATCCGGGGCGATGGCCGAGGGATGGAAAAAGCTTTCCGGCACGTGGTACTACCTGAACCCCGGAAGTGGCGCCATGGCGACGGGGTGGCTTCGTTACGGAGGAAGTTGGTATTATCTCAATAGTTCGGGGGCAATGTCTACCGGGCCTCGCGTGATAGGTGGTCAAGTCTATAGGTTTTCCCTTTCGGGCGCTATGATGTAAACTAACGCCCCGGTTTTTCGTGACTCGGCAGAAAACCGGGGCGTTTATACGAGGTCATTAGAGAAGCTACCAGATATATACTTTTGTTCCCCTTGGAATATTGTTGTAAATCCATTTTGCGTTTTCGAGCTTAAGCCTTACGCAGCCATGAGAGAGACCCATTCCGACGCGACCATCCATTATCGAGGTCGGTTTGGGGTTTTGGTAGTAAAGAACCGAGTGAAAAAGGTAGTTACCGCTAAATTGCGTGAAATAGAAGCACCGAGCGGCTCCCGAATCGAAGTAATAGCCTTTGCTTCCGACCGTGAATCGACCTTTCTTGGTAGGTGTTGAGGCTTTGCCTGGAGCGCAATCCATCATTCTTTGGAGCTGCCAGTTGCCTTTGGAGCCCCAGAATATACCAACTTTGCATCGCTTGGTGTCAACGAGGATTAGCCAGTTGGTTGAGCTGCTCTCGGGTTGAGCCCATTCGGTGAAAAGGCTTTCGATTTGTTCGTAGCCCCTCCAGGCGCCATTTCCTCCAAAAATGCTCGTGCGACCATTTATCGTTCGTCGCCCTGTGACCATGGCTCCGCTGCTGTCGAGGAAATACCATGTCTTGCCAAGTTGAAGCCACCCTGTCGCCATGGTGCCGCTTCCGGGGTTCAGGTAGTACCACGTGCCGGAAAGCTTCTTCCAGCCCTCGGCCATCGCCCCGGATCCGTTGAGGTAGTACCATCGGCCGCCTTTCCAGAGCCAGCCCGTCTGCATTGCCCCGGATCCGGCCATGTGGTACCAGCTACCGTCGACGTAGATCCACCCCGTTGCCATGCGACCCCCAAGTGCGGGGTTTAGCCAATACCAAGTGCCTTGTTGATAGAGCCAGCCCGTGGCAGCGCTACCGTCAGCGCTTCCGTAATACCAGGCGTCATCAACCCAATTCCATCCCACTTTCAGCTTGTTGGGAGATTCGGGCTCTGTGGGTTGTGCCGGCTCGCTCGCTGGATCGGAGTTGGTGGCGTTTGGGACATCGTCGATTGAGGCGGGAAATGGACTGTCGACGTCCGAGTTGGTAAAGGCTGGGTCAGCGATTGAGACAGCGGAGCCTTCTGCCCCGTCGGAGGAGCCGATTGGTGGGGTTTCTGCTGCCCATGATTGCTGACAATCGAAAAGCGTGCTCGTGGCTACGCCGATAGCAAGTAAAGCGGTCACTCCCAAGACATAAACTGCCTTCTTTGTCATTGCGGTGCCTCCTCTGTTGTCGCGTTATGACGCGGTTCGCTACGGATTCGGACTGCGCCAAGCATGCTCGATCGGCTACTTCGCGATGATAACACAGCTATCTTTCTCTTTTTGGACAGATGAATGCCGATTCGCTCTACCGCTTGGGTTTGATTCGCAGTTGGTCAGCAGTGGGCCTTGTTTTTCTGCTGCTTGGAATGTTACGATTCGGTAACTCTTGGAATTGGCAAAAAGCAAACGTGTGTAGCGGCGGCAATTTATTAAATTACTTATGGGCGCTGCGCGTGTCGAGGCTTGGAGGTGCATATTGATGGTGAGGCCCATGTCAAGCAAAAATGTGGTAGCGCTTCTTTTGTCGGGGATACTTGTTGCGTCTATGGTGCCCGTCTCGGCGTTTGGCCTAGACGAAGTGCCCCCCTCTGTTGGCGACGATGCTCCTTCGGAGATCGTAGAAGCTGCCTGCCCCGAGCCAGAATTCGACGAGTTCTCGGGGGGGCAGGCGCAGAGCTGGCGTTTCATTGACGGATTTTCGGACACTACGCTCATGGAGCTGTCGGAGCTGTCTGGCGTGAGTGCGTACAGTGCGTTTGGAGACGTGAAAGAAGACTATCGAGCGACCTGGTCCAAGGTGAACGGGCGCAAAACATATACTTACCGCGTTAATCCTACGGACAAGGATCGGCTTGTTTCCGTAAATGGTGTGCTTGAGGTAGGTATCGATGTATCAGAGCACAACAATGCGCCAGGGGGAGGCGCCGCTCGCGCTATAAACTGGCAGAAGGTTAAAGCGGATGGCATAACTTTTGCCATTATCCGATGCGGGTATGGAAGCGATCTGGCAAGCCAAGATGACGATTGGTTTGCGAGCAACTACAAGGGTGCCAAGGCGGCTGGCCTCAAAGTGGGAGTTTACCTGTATTCGTATGCGAAGAAAGCGACAGGAGCGAACCCCTCTGCGGCCAGTGAGGCCGACCATGTGCTTCGCGTGTTTCGCGAGAACGGTATCGAGCCAAGTGATCTCGACTTGCCTGTGTATTACGACTTGGAAGACAAAGGGCAACTTGGGTTAGAGAAAAGAGTCCTCGGCCAAATGGCCACAGTGTTTTGCGATAAATTGCAGGCCCGGGGATACAAGGTCGGCATTTATGCGAACTTAGATTGGTTCAATACCATGCTGACAGATTCTGTGTTCAAGCTGGAGAACATGAAAGCCAAGGGTTGGTCTCGATGGGTTGCCAGGTATCCATACGGGCAAGCGACGAGTGGAGTTGAAGGTACTGATGTTTGGCAGTTCACCTCAATTGGTTTGGTAAGCGGCACTCCCAAGAAGTACTGCGATGTCAATTTCATGTTTAGCAGCAACTTCCCAAATGGCGGCAGTGGGTCTGCTTCGGGCGGAAACAGTGTGCCCCAATGGGTGAAAAGTGGCTCAACGTGGTATTTGCGCTGCAATGGGAAAAACCTGACTGGTTGGCAGAAAGTTGGGTCTTACTGGTATTGGATGGACTCCTCCGGCGCCATGAGGACGGGCTGGCTCCTGCTCGGCGGCACGTGGTACTACCTGGATGGGTCTGGGGCCATGGCCACCGGATGGAAGAGGGTTGGGGGAACCTGGTACTACCTCAATCCAGGCTCGGGGGCCATGGCCACCGGCTGGAAGTACGTTGACGGGGCTTGGTATTGGATGGACTCCTCCGGTGCCATGAGGACGGGCTGGCTCCTGATTGATGGCGCATGGTACTATTTCAGTCCTTCGGGCTCCATGCAGGCCAATCGATGGGTCGGTAACTACTATCTGACTGCCTCTGGGGAGATGGCTACCAACATGTGGATAGGACAATATCATGTAAATGCTTCTGGGTGGTGGGACGAAACGCGATAGGCTGCTGGGCTTGATGATCAGCGCGATGTGATTCCGCAAGAAGCGAACGTTCGACTAGTGCTCGCTCTTACGCTGCCGACTTGATACAATGCCAATCGAAGAGGAGCACTTCTCCGATTGAGGATTGAAGCGCAGGTTACGTCAAGGATTGGTGTCAATGGGCGAGCGAGGGTTCTGCACCTGGCGGAAATGGTTGTGCGGTGTGCTGTCTGTGCTTCTGGCGGTCACGCTGTCGTGGGCTTCTCCGTGCGGGAGCGGTTTCGAACTGGTTTTTGGCCGCGCCGCTATCGAGGATGCATCGACGCCCCTCGGTGTGGGGGTGCAACCGGAAGGCGAGGGTTCTTCGGCGGTTGCGGCTGTTCTTGACGCCATTGACGATGAAGAGGCTGAGCTGGCGGCAGAGGAGCGAGCCGCCGATGCCGATACGCTTGGCTATGTTCCCGGTGAAATTGTGGTTGTCTACGAGGATGGCACCTCGCCGGCCGAACAAGACGATGTGGCTGAGGCAATAGGATCCGAGCAGGTTCTCGATCCGACGTCTTTCGAGACGGGCGATGTGGCTGTTGTCGACATCTCCGACGACGTCACCGTCGGTACGGCCATCGAGGCGGTCGAGGCCGACGAGGTTGTAAAGTGCGCCTTCCCGAATTATGTCGTCCAAAGCTTCGACGACCCCGTGGCGCAGGAGAGCTCAACTACTACCTCTTGGCTCGAAGGAGACGAGATGGCGAGCCGACAATGGCACCTTGTCGCTGTTAAGGCCCCTTCATCGTGGGAGTTGTTGGCGGGCTTGGGACGCGACATTGCCCCAGTGGCCGTGGCGGTGCTCGATACGGGTTCCTCTGTTTCTCATCCCGATCTGAGAGGCGTACTCGACATGAGTCGGAGCGGCGAGGTCGTCTGGGTCGACCGTCAGACGGGGAGGGTGGCGTTGCGACCTTTACGTGGCGACGGCTATCTAAATGGCACTGACGAAATGCCCTTTTTTAGCACTCACGGCACTCATGTTGCCGGTATTGTTGGCGCCGAGGCCGGCAATGGAGGTGTTCTCGGTGTCGCCAGCGGCGGCGGTACGAAGTTGGCGAACAGGTTGGTCTCTCTCTCCTCCATCGACATCTTCTCATGCATCGGGAAGGACGAGAAGACTGGTGCGGAATTTTCCTCCGCTACGGTAAACGATATTCTCTACGGACTGGCTAAAGCCCGCGATTTAGGGTGTCGTGTCGTAAACATGAGCCTGGGATTCTATACCAATGATGAGAAATGCATTGCTGCACTTAACGAGAAGACGGCAGAACTCGATGAAGGCGGGCTCGTCCAGGTTTGTGCTGCGGGCAACGATCACACCACGCAGAAGACCTATCCGGCCGCGTGTGATGCGACATTGTCCGTCATCAGCCTTTCGAAGCGTGGCGTAATCTCTAGCAACTCCCCCACATACAGCTCGAAGACATGGGAGTCCGCGGATGGCTTCATGCGGTCGTGGTTTTCGAACTACGGCAATTGGTGCGACATCGCAGCGCCGGGAGAGAATATCTACAGCACGGTCGTGCTCGAAGGGGCCATGCAGGACGATTATGGCTACATGAGCGGAACATCGATGGCTTCTCCCGTGGTTGCGGCAGTGGCTGCCTTGGTCTGTGCGGCGAACCCCGATCTGTCTGCGGCAGAGGTGAGGAGCACTCTCTGCGAGACGGCGGCGGACATGCACCTGTCGGGAAAGGACGCGGAAACGGGTTGGGGTCTCGTGAACGCCGAGGAAGCGGTGAGGGCAGCCCTGCCCTCGAGCACGTTAGCGCCTGCGGAGCCCGAAAAACCTGCGGAGCCGCATCCCGATACTCCCGAGAGCAAGACGCCTGCGAGCGGGCAAGTGCCGGAGCGCGGCTGGAAATCACTGGGAGGAAGTAAGTACTACTATGGGGCCGACGGAAAGCCGATGGTGGGTTTCGGCAAGATCGACGGCGCATGGTACTACTTCGACAGTGCAGGCGCCATGCGGACCGGATGGGTTCAGGACAAGGGGATCTGGTACTATCTCGATCTATCTTCCGGCCGAATGCTTACCGGCTGGCAGAGGGTGGGGGGCGCGTGGTACTACCTCGGGGGCTCGGGCGCCATGGCCACGGGATGGGCCAAGGTCGGGGGCTCCTGGTACTACCTGAAGTCCTCGGGCGCCATGGCCACGGGCTGGCAGAGGGTGGGGGGCGCCTGGTACTACCTCAAGCCTTCCGGGGCGATGGCTGTGGGTTGGCATAAGCTCGGGGGCGCGTGGTACTACCTCGGGGGCTCGGGCGCCATGGCCACCGGCTGGTACAGGGTCGGAAGTTCGTGGTACTACTCCAACGGCTCGGGGGCCATGCAGGCGAACCGTTGGATTGGCAACTACTACGTGACGGGTTCTGGCGCCATGGCCGTCAACACTTGGATCGGCCGCTACCACGTGAACGCCTCGGGCCTGTGGGACAAGACGCGGTGATCACGCTGGAAAGTTTCAGTTTAATTCGGTACACTGCAACGTGACTTATCGACATGGTGACGACTGGGCTGTTGGGATGGTTGGAGGTTCTGCCGTGCGTGCCGAAGCTATGAACATTATGCATCGTTTGGCGAAGATCGTGCTATCGCTCGTGCTGACAATGGGGTTGGTGCCCCTTGTGCCGGATCGCGCCTTAGCTGATGGTGGGCTGGATGATGAAGCGCTCACGGCTCTGGAAGGGGAGGGGGAGATCGTTGCCTACGATGCGAACGAGGAGCCGACGACTCCCGAACTTTATGACACCGTTGTTGCTGACGCCAACTGTCATCAACTCGTTCTCATTGTTCGTTTTGCGGGAGACAAGACCGGCGATGGGGCCACGGGGCTGAACGCTGTATCCGAGGGCAGCTCGTCCACCCTCTGGCGGGGCGTACATAGCGCTCTGAACGGCAGGCCATTGTCGACTTACGCTGCTCCGTCACTCTACAGCTATCTTAAAGAAGTGTCTAAGGGTCGATGCCGTCTCCAAAGCGTTATACCGCAAATGAGCGCCGATGGCGAAACAGTAGCTTATCTTACTCTGCCGGCATCTCGCGATGTTTATGTGGCGCACAGCTCAGTGGTCGAAGCTGCTGTGGATGCCTTTAATTCCACCTATCCAGATGCTGATTTTCGCAGTCTTGTCGACGACGCTGCGGGCTTCATCAGCAATGTGCTCGTTATTCCCGAGACTGGTGATGAGGCTCCTGCAGTAGGGTCGACGCTGTGGCCGCGTCATGATGACTATCCGGGAGACTTACGGGTTGGAGCCGCAGGCAAGTCCGCCCGGGTAGGTTCCTACACCATTGTTGACACTACCCACATCAAGTATACGGGCACGATCATTCATGAAGCTATTCACGCATTTGGTGGTCGGGACCTTTATCGATTCAACAGTCTGCAGCTGTCGAATCATGCGGTGGGTATGTGGGACATTATGGCCATGAATGGGGCGTCGCGCCTAATGCGCCCCCTTGCTGTTACGCTTCAAGATTGCGGATGGACCTCCATCGAGGAAGTAGGGACCGGAACCCATACTTTGGTTGCCCCTTCGCTTTCAGGTCGGTCGGCTGTCAAGTTTAAATCGCCCTATTCGGATTCAGAGTATTTCGTTGCAGAGTTTCGCGTTGCCAATACCGATATAGGAAATCTGTCCGCCCTCGATACCGCCTACGATGGCTTCAGCTATACGATAGGCGGGACTGGTTTGGTGGTTTATCGGGTGAACCCTTCGTTTAGGAGCACGGGTAACAAAGGCAGCAAGGACTATGTTTACATCTTTCGACCTGGCGAGACGGTGAGCGGAGGCGTTCGGGGCGATGGAGAAGGCGATCTAAAGCATGCTCAGCTGTCTGCGACAGGCGCGTGCGCACTCGGTTCATCGGATATGATGGATGGCCTTGCTGATGGAGCTATAACTCTGTCGGATGGTTCTAACTCTGGTCTCGTGGTGCGCGTAGTGAGCAACGACGACTCGGCTCTGACGTTCGAGCTCTCTGTTGCGATTGATGCAGGAGGCTGGTCGGCCGTCGAGGCAACGGGCGACACGCTGCCCCTATCAGGCTTCTTCGAAACCAAGCTCGTGGCCGATGGAGGCAAGGTGTATCAACTTTGCTCAGCGTTTCGGAGCGCTCCGAAACTTTATTGCCTCGAGGAGTCTTCCCGCACGGATTTGGGTTCTCCCGATCAAAGTTTTGGAAGCTTCTATGCGGTCGATATGGTCGTGAAAGATGGTGTGGTGTATCTTTGCGGTTCCGACGGTGCTCGCACAATGGTCTGGAAGCGCGTGGGTACGAAGTGGCTGCTGGTGGGCGATGTACCTATGGCCGCGACAGCTCCTGTGATGGGCGTAGTTGCTGGATGCGTGTATCTCTATGTCGACAATATGGGCAGCAACGGAGCGCTCTATCGCGTCGATTCTGGTGGAGTGACGATGGCTGGATCTGTGCTCGGTATCAGTCGGGTCTACAACCCCCGCGTTATCGAGAAAGATGGCGCTCCCGCCGTGGTGTTCAGCGGCGACGCGGACACGAAAGTGGCGTGGCAGGCAGGTGGTGTGTGGATGCAGGGTACGCTTCACGGCGGAACATCCTCGTCTATCTCGACGACGGAATGCGGCGGCGTGACCTACGTGGCAAGCTCCGATGGGCAACGAACATATATCTCATCGTTCGCAGCTGACGGATTTTTCGTTACCGAGGAGATATCTGGCTGCCTTCCGAAGCCCTACAGCGTTGCCGTAGCCGCACGAGACAATATGCTGTACCTCTGTGTTGCGGAATGGGGTACGCAGCTGACTCGCGTTTACAAAGCATCGGCGGCGAACCTTTCGAATTGGGAGCTTCTTGGGGGTATTGTTGTCACTTCGGCTACCTCGGCTAGTATAGCGGTGTGTGGAACCGATCTGTTTTGTGCTACGGTGGCTACTACCGAGGCTCCCGTAGGGTTGAGGAGCTTTACCTTGAAGTCTGAAGTGGGTGGTGCTCCTATCATTCCGCCTGGTAGTGGTGGAAACGGTACGGTGGTGCCCGGAAGCGGAGATTCTAGCAGCTCGAGCCCTTCGGGCAAGCCCGGCACCGGCTCGTCGTCTAGTGGCTCAAGCGAAGGGAGTGGGGGTTCTGCCGATTCTTCTGGAAGCGGCTCAGGTTCTGGCTCGGGAGCTGGGTCGTCCACGTTGAGGCCTTCTGGCGTTTGGAAGAAGTCGGGCAGCCGATGGTGGTATCGGCACCGCGATGGCTCCTATACGCGTAACGGTTGGGAACTCATCGACGGCTTCTGGTACCACTTCGACTCTGCCGGATGGATGCAAACGGGCTGGCAGAGGGTGGGGGGCGCGTGGTACTACCTCGGGGGCTCGGGCGCCATGGCCACGGGATGGGCCAAGGTCGGGGGCTCCTGGTACTACCTGAAGTCCTCGGGCGCCATGGCCACGGGCTGGCAGAGGGTGGGGGGCGCCTGGTACTACCTCAAGCCTTCCGGGGCGATGGCTGTGGGTTGGCATAAGCTCGGGGGCGCGTGGTACTACCTCGGGGGCTCGGGCGCCATGGCCACCGGCTGGTACAGGGTCGGAAGTTCGTGGTACTACTCCAACGGCTCGGGGGCCATGCAGGCGAACCGTTGGATTGGCAACTACTACGTGACGGGTTCTGGCGCCATGGCCGTCAACACTTGGATCGGCCGCTACCACGTGAACGCCTCGGGCCTGTGGGACAAGACGCGGTGATCGCGTTTAACGGCCAGATTGCTTAACGAAGAAGCGCCCCTCGGATTGAACCGAGGGGCGCTTGCATTGCAGGGAGGAGTGCTCGAATGGACGGTCGTGACCTCTGCTTTCTACGCCTCCGCCTTCTTAGTGCCGAACAGCTCGCCCCAGTCGCAGGCGGCCAGAATCGTGCCGCAGAGGATGGCGATGCAGCAGACGATCTCCACCGGGCCGGGTATGGTGCCCAGAAGGATGAGCCCGAACAGCACCGCCCAGGCGGAGTACGAGATGTTCAGCGCCATGCCGCGGGCGGCGCCGATGACCGAGATGCCCTTGTAGTAGAACAGGTACGAGCACGTGCCGGCGAGCGCCGCCAGGGCCACTACCGCTGTGCCCGGATTCGGGATGGCGTTCCACGTGAAGGCCCAGGCGCCGAAGATGGGCAGCACCACGATGAGGTACACGAGGGCGGACGTAGTCTCGCGGATCTGCAGGGCGGTCTCGTTGTCCACGGCGTCGTCGCGCATGCCCCAGGCGCACAGCACCGCCTCGCTACCCCAGCCGAACACAGCGGCGAGAGCGCCCAGAAGTCCGATGATCGGGTCGCCCGTCACCGTGGTGTCGGCCGACAGGTAGCCCATGGCGATGATGCCCGCCAGCGCCACGATGAGGGCCACTACGCGGCCCGGGGTGATCTTCTCCTTCAAAAGAAGCACGGCCATAAGGGTGCCGAAGGCCGGATAGAACGACGAGATGATGGCCGTGTAGCCGGCGCCGATGTTGTTGATGGCGATGACGTAGCCGGTCATGCCGATGGGGCCGCCCAAAAGCGCGCCCAGGATGACCACCTTGCCGCTGCGCGTCTTCAGCGCCGCCAGCGTGTCCTTCAGGCGGCCGCGCACGCCCATGTACAAAAGCAGCCACAGCGCGCAGCACACGTCGTGCAGCGCCGAGCTGACGATGGCGCCGAGCGCCAAGGCCTCGGCCGTGCCGATGAACGGCACCATGGTGAGGGCGATGCCCAGAATCACCGTGTCCAGGCCCCAGAGGCACCCGCTGAAAAGTCCGTACTTCATAATGAGCTATCCTTCCGTGTAGAAACTCTCGTCATACCAACGCAGTACTTTGGCCAGGTATTTCTTCGCGTAGTTGTAGTAGATGTAGAGCCACTCGCCCACGAAGTCGCCCTCCGCCTCTTTCACGAGGCTCCAGACGTACCAGCACCAGCCGGCCAGGGCCACATAGGCGAAGTTATGGCGCACCTCCTCGAAGGTGGGCTTGCGGTCGAAGTAGTGCTCCAGCGCGCGCAGCGCCTCCTCGTCGGAGCATTCGCAGCACACGACATAGGTGCCGAAGTCGTTGGCGTAGTCGCCCATGCCGGCGTACTCCCAGTCGATGAGATAGAGGTGGTCGTTGCCATCGATGAGGAAGTTCAAGTAGAAGAAGTCGTTGTGGGTCAGGCACACGGGCGCCCCATCGGCTTCGGCGTACTCCTTCACGCGGCGGGCCATGGCGGCCATCTCGTGGTAGCCGGGCACATCGATGGGCCCTTTCTCGCGCAGCAGCGCCTCGTAGTGACAGCCTTCCTCATAGAAATCGAAGCGGTTGTCGACGCTGGCGCCGGACTCATGGATGAGGCGCGCCATCTTCATTGCCCGGGCCACTTCAGCGTCGTTGCGCGGATCGAGGTTGCGGGCGTTGGAAACGAACCGCGAGATTTTCCAACCGCGGGGATCCTCGTGAATGAAGGTGTCGTCGAGTCCCAGCTCGTGGGCGATTTTCTGCGCCGCGCTCTCGCTTGTGCGGTCGATCATGGCCTCGGTGCCGATGCCGGGATGGCGGTAAACGTACTCGCCGTCGGTGGTGGCGAAGTGGCAGGAGAGGTTCGTGAGCCCCTGCTTCAGTGGGTACACATCGTGGATGGCGCTTTTCTCGCAGCCGAGCACGGCCACGATGTTGTCGAAGACCTCGGAGTCGAGGTTTTCCAGGAACAGGGGATCGAACTGGCGAACCTCGTCCAGGCTGTCGAACTCGAAGATGGTGCCGGCGGGGTAGCGGCGGGCGACCATGTCGAGCTTCTTGATGTTGTCCAAGTAGATGTGCTCCCACAGTTTGTCCGCCGTGGCCGGGTTGTCGTAGACGGCGTCCAGCAGGGGGACGTAAGATTCGGAGAAAGGACGATCGAAATAGACCTGGCCGATCATGTACCAGGCGTCCTCGCCGCCGATGGTCACGCTGGTGATCCGGTCGTGAGCGCCGGTCTGGACGCACCACTCAGGTGTGGGGCCATCGGCGTATTCCACGGCGTAGTAAGCCTTCCACACGTAGGGCTCGAAGGGGTTCTCCGTGAAGTAGTCGTCCGACGAGCAGATGTAGGTGTTGCCGAGGCGATCTTCCACGCGCTTGATGGAAGAGCTGTTGTTGCGCGAGGCGTAGTCGGGGTTGACGACGATGGAGACGCCGAACTTGTCCTCGAGATAGAAGAAGTACTCCTTCTTGTAGCCGACAACCACGGTGATGTCGGTGATGCCGGCGGCGAGCAGCTGCTCGATCTGGCGCTCGATAAGCACTTCGCCGCGCACCTTCAGCAGGCCTTTGGGCTTCTCGTAAGAGATGGGAGCAAACCGGGACGAGAGGCCCGCGGCTAGGATGATGGCGTTTTCCACGCGATAGGGTTCGAGCGCTGCCGCGCCTGCTTCTGTGGGCTCCCCGTCCGCAATGAGACCAGCCGCGGAGAGCGATTTCGCTGCGCTGTTCACGCTGCCGAGAGAGAGCCCCGTGGCCTCGACGATTTTACGTTGGGCGCAGCCCGGGTGCAGGACGATTTCCCGCAATACCAGAAATTCGTTCTTGCTGAGCGACAAGATATGACCTCGATTCTTCGAATACGATGCTGGGCACATCATAGAGCAACTTTGAATCAGAGTGTTCAATATTTCTCAAAGAATTTGAAAAGTGAACATTTTCGGGAACGAATGGACAACAATGGTTGTCTTTTGAAGAAGAGGAAGCTTCGACGACTGCAAAATACAAGACCATGTCGTATCGGACAAGCGCTTGCGCCGGCTTTCGATTGGGGCGCTCCCAAAGAACTGTATCGCCAAGGCGCGACTTCTCTTTCGTACCTGGGCTCGCACAAGAGCGCGCTGCTACCGCTGATCGCCCAAGCGAAGGCAGCCTGTGAGAACTGAGCCCCGTAAGCCGGGGGCAGCCTAACGTTGTCGTTGGAGGCGCGAGGACTCTGGACAGAGCTCTCCTTTTGGGTGTGCTCTATCGTGAGCTTTTCAGGTCTGCTAACCAGCGATTCCCCTTCTCCAGCGGTTGAGCTAGCTTTTTCGAGACCCACCCCATCGCGGGTCGTTCCAAAAGCCGAATTCTTGCGAGATCAATGGCCGCGCCCACGACGTATACCACGATACCCGACAGCACACCCATCGCGAGGATCGCTGCCGGCCCCAGGGCGTACACCCATGCCAGATGCGGCCACAGCCAGGCGCGCATGATGGGGTTGTCGTGGATGAGGTAGACGCCGAGTGCTCCTTTCGCAGCGGCGTTCACCCAGCGGATGGGCGGCATTTTCCACTCGGCAAACAGGCCGAAGAGACCCAGCGACGCGGCGAAGGTCGGCGCCATGTACTGCCAGATGAAGTAGTCAGGCAGCACGTAGTCGAACCCAAAAGCGCGCTGCGCCCAGCCGATCGTGGCCATCGAAGCCCATACGAACAGCACGCCGGCCGCGAGGGCGCAGGCATTGCCGCGACGCGTCCACAGCGGGCGGTCGCGCAGCCAGCCGCCCAGAAGGTACAGGTAGAAGAACCACACGAGGTCGCTGCCGATGGGATTGTAGGTGGTGATCGTCGGGATGGCGGATAGCACTACGAAGCCGATGACCATGAGACTTCTGCGTCCGCTGTCGCCCAGATTCCGGTACAGAACGTTGAGGAACGGGCTCGCCGCCATGAGCGCCAGATAGCACGTGATGAACCAGTATTCTCCCGAGGTGATGGGCGTCACGGCCTTGCGCAGGCGTTCGGGCGTGACGAGGTCGGGCTGGGCGATGGCGAATATCGCGAGAATCGCGAACGAGTAGAACCAGGTTTGCAGGGCGATGCGCAGCAGCGACTGCACCTTCAGGCGCCCGTGCACCATGAAATATCCCGTGATGAGCACGAAGCAGTTCACGCCGATCTTCCCTCCGAAGCTCAGCATTTCCACGGCTGTATCGGAGGCGAGCGGGCCGCCTTCCGGCCACGCGCCGTGCACGCTGAAATGGAACATGGCGATGAGCACCATGCTCACGATGCGCAGAAGTTCGATGTTTGAGTTACGCATGGGTCTCCTTGGGCGGTTCGGTTGCGCGGTTACAGTATAGGGCACGAGCAGCCCGTCAGAAAGGCGCTGATAGGGCCATTGTTCATAACCTAACGAATATGGTAATATTTCAATCGCATTATCAAAAAGTACAGAAGGGCGGTTGAGCTTATGAAGAGCGTTTCGATGCGGCTGAAGGTTCTCTCCTGCGTTTTGGCGGGAGTGCTGTGCTTCGGGGGATTGATCGGCTGCTCCGGGTCGTCGGGCGAAACGTCGTTGGCCGACACAGGTTCTGCCGAGCAGTCCGATGAGGCGGCGAAGGCGGCCGAGGAGGCCAAGCGAGCCGAAGAGGAAGCGCTGGCGAAGGCCGAGGCGGATCGCAAGGCAGCTGAGGAAACCGCCGCCAAGGCCGAGGCCGATCGCAAAGCCGCCGAGGAGGCAGCTGCCCAAGCGGAGGCGGAAAAGAAGGCGGCTGAGGAAGAGGCAGCCCGCGTCGAGGCCGAGCGCAAGGCCGCAGAGGAAGCCGCCAAGGCCGAGGCTGAGGAGAAGGCCCGCCAAGAAGCCGCCGCCGCAGAAGCTGCCGCTGAGGCCCAGGCGCAAGCCGAAGCCCAGGCCGAGGACACCAACGGCTACACGGTCTACATCACTGAGACTGGCAAGAAGTACCACAGCGGCGGTTGCCGCCACGTTAAGAAGAGCAAGATCGCCATTGACATCAACGACGCCCGCGCCCAAGGCTACGAGCCCTGCTCGGTGTGCAACCCGTAAGCGAAGTGCGGTAACGCGCTGGTTGAATTTGGCGTGCGGGGATTGTAGTGGCCAGCCAGCACCATGCTCACGATGCGCAGAAGTTCGATGTTTGAGTTACGCATAGGCCTCCTCGGGCGGTTTTGCCGGCGAGACGAAGTATAATCGATCGAGTCATTGTACCCAATGCCCTCGGGATGGCCTTCAGGTTCAGTCCTCGGGCTTGCAGAAAGGACGTTTCATGATTGATCGCAAGGCATTCCGCTCCCTGTCTTCGGGGCTCTACCTCATCACGGCCAAGGCGGGCGATGCGCGCTGCGGCTGCGTGGTGAACACGCTCGTGCAGGTGGCGAGCGAGCCGGCCACGTTGTCGGTGTCGCTGAACAAAGAGAACGCCACCACCGTCGCCATCCTGGAGTCGGGCCGCTTCGCTGCCACGGTGCTCGCCGAGGACGCCCCCATGGAGCTCATCGGCACCTTCGGCTTCCACACCTCTGCCGACACTGACAAGTTCGCCGCCTGCGCCATTGCCACCGATAGCGCGGAGGTGCCCTACGTGACCGAGCACGGCCTGGCGCGCTTCTCCGTCTCCGTCACCGAGACCATCGACGTGGGCAGCCACTACCTGTTCGTGGGCGTTGTGGAAGAGGCCGAGGTGCTTTCCGCCGGCGACCCGCTCACCTACGCTTACTACCACGCCGTGAAGGGCGGCAAGACCCCGCCCAAGGCCGCCACCTACAACAACGGCGACGAGGCCGCGGTTCCCGGAGTCACCGAGACGGCTGCCGGCGCGCCCGAGGCCGGCAAGAAGATCGCCTGGCGCTGCACCATCTGCGGCTACATCGAGGAGGGCTACCCGGACGGCCTGCCCGAGGGCTACATGTGCCCCATCTGCGGCGCCCCCCGCGAGATGTTCGAGCGCGTGGAACTGTAGTTCCGGGCCCCGAGACGAAAAAGCCCCCGGCGACTTCAATCGCCGGGGGCTTTCGTCTGCAGAGATATTGCGCCGCGCCTACAGCGTGCCGTCGCGCCAGTCTTCCAAACCTTCGATGACGAGCGCGTGGGCGCGTTCCACTTCGGGGAGGTGCTTGGCGGCGGCCTCGTACTCGCCGGCGTACAGCGCGTCGGAGACGAGCGCCGCGCACTCGTAGAGATCCTTGAACGACAGATTGCCCGCCACGCCCTTCAGCGCATGGGCCTGGCTGTAGCCCTCCGAGTAGTCCTTGGCCTCCATGGCGGCCTGAAGCGCCACCAAATGGCCGTCGTCCAGATACTTCAGGGCCAGGCGCTCGTACAGCTCGGCGTTGTCGCCGAAGCGGTCCATGGCGTCCACGTAGTCGATGCCGAAGGGGCGAAGCTTGTCTGCGAGCTGAGCGGTCATGATCGGTCCTTTCCCGTGCTATTCCAGCGCCCGCGGCCCTCTCTCCTCTTCTTTGGACGGCAGTCGCGTTAAGTAAAACTGCTGCTCAGTGTAGTCGCACGTCACGAAGCTGTCAGCGAAGCGGGCCACTCGTTTACGTTTCGTAGCCAGTTGTAAGCAAGCTGTAATATGAATTTTGACAAACCGTCACCAAAGTGCGGACGATATGTGGTATTGACGCTCGTCAACAATGTTTTCCGACGTCAGGCTGCCGAAACGGAAGCTGGCTCCAAGGGAAGCGCGGCGTCAGCCCAGCGGTTGTCGCGCGGTGTGGCGTCGGCGGCTCCGACGGCGGTTGACGGTGGTGGCGGAGCCGCCGGGCTTAACGGGCGCCTAGTAGTCCGCCGCCGCGTCGCTTTCCATCCACTGCTCGAAGAACTCCTCGTAGGCGTCGGCGAGCACGGCCGCACGGGCGCGTCGCATGAGATCCAGCAGGAAGTGCAGGTTGTGCACCGACAGCAGAATGGCGCCGAGCATCTCGTTCTGCTTCACGAGGTGCCGGATGTAGGCGCGCGTGTGGTTTTTGCAGGTGGGGCAGTCGCAGGTCGAGTCGAGCGGCGTGAAGTCGCGGGCGTACTTTGCGTTGCGCATGTTCATGCGGCCGGCGCTGGAGAACGCCGTGCCCATGCGGGCCGTGCGGGTGGGCAGCACGCAGTCGAACATGTCGACGCCCTCGCGCACCGCGCGCACGAGCGTGGTGGGGTTGCCGACGCCCATGAGGTAGCGCGGCCGGTCGTCCGGGCAGGCGCGGGCCACCTCGCCCAGAGTCTCGAACATTACCTCGTGGTCCTCGCCCACGGAGTAGCCGCCGATGCCGTAGCCGCCGAAGCGCCGGCCGCCCGCGGCCAGCGACTCCTCTTCGATCTCGCGCAGCCGTCGCACGCTTTCCAAACGCAAATCCAGGTGCATGCCGCCCTGCACGATGCCGAAGAGCGTCTGATCGGGGCGCGTATGGGCCGCCAGGCAGCGGCGCGCCCAAGCGCTGGAGTAGTCCACGGCCCGCGCCACGAACTCGCGGGTGGCGGGGTAGGGAGCGCACTGGTCCAGCTGCATGGCGATGTCGGCGCCGATGAGCTCCTGGATGCGCATGTTCTCCTCGGGCGTCCAGTGAATCTTGCTGCCGTCGTAGATGGACTGGAACGTGACCCCGTCGTCGGAGAGCTTCACGGTGTCCGCGAGGCTGAATACCTGAAAGCCGCCGGAGTCGGTGAGCATGGGGCCGTCGTAGTTCATGAAGCGGTGGATGCCGCCGGCCTCGGCCACCAGGTCGGCGCCGGGCCGCATGGCCAGGTGGTACGTGTTCGCGAGCACTACTTGGCTGCCCAGCTCGCGCAGCTGGCTCGTCGTGATGCCCTTCACCGTGGCGGAGGTGCCCACGGGCATGAACATCGGGGTGTGGAAATCGCCGTGGGCGGTGGTGTAGGTGAGCGCGCGGGCGTGCCCGCTGGTAGCGTCGCACGTGCAATCGAAGAGTGCCAAAGGAGGATCCTAACATCGGGGGCGTCCGAGCTCGGAGGGGGTGCTCGCAGCCCGCTGAACGCTTTTCCCCGCTGCGAACGCGATAACAGAAATAGCGAAGATGACGCACATCAGCGGGTACCATCCCGGCACCGCTGCTGCTGAAGTGGAAGCTATTTCCTTACGATCGCGTTCTCCGCGGGGCGTTCAGAGGTCTGCGAGCACCCCCTCCGAGCCCGGACGACGCATGGTCATCGAAGATCATGGTAGTATAGCGCCTGCATGCATTCTAAGGAGCGCTTTTCATGAGAACCGATGATTTCGACTACAACTTGCCCGAAGAGCTGATTGCTCAGGAGCCGGCGGTCGTGCGCGACGAGTGCCGGCTGCTCGTGATGGATCGCGCTAGCGGGGAAGTGGAAGATCGCATCTTCAAGGACATCATCGACTACTTGCAGCCGGGGGATTTGCTCGTGGCCAACGAGACGCGGGTCATGCCGGCGCGCCTGCTCGGTGCCAAGCGGGGCACGGGCGGGGCGGCCGAGGTGTTTCTGCTGCGCGAGTGCGGAGGCCCGGAGCCGCGCACGAACCGCGTGGCCTTCTGGGAGGTGCTCGTGCGGCCGGGCAAGCGCCTGAAGCCGGGCTCCGGGGCCGTGGTGGATTTCACCAACGCCGCCGGGGACGTGGTGCTTTCCGCCGAGATCATCGATTGGGCCCGCGACGGCCAGCGCGGCGAGCGCGTGGCGCGGCTTTCCACGCCGCTGGCTTCGCTGGACGAGGCCCTGCACGCCGTGGGGCACACGCCGCTGCCTCCCTACATCCGCGACTACGCCGGCGACGAGGAGCTGTACCAGACGGTGTACTCGCGCCGGGAAAGCTCGGCGGCCGCGCCCACGGCCGGGTTGCACTTCACGCCCGAGCTCATCGAGCGCTTGCGCGAGCGCGGCATCGGCTGGGTCACGGTAGAGCTGGAAGTGGGCCTGGACACCTTCCGCGTAGTGGACGAGGACGATCCGGAGAAGCACCACATCCACACGGAGTTCTACACGGTGCCCCAGGCCACGGTGGACGCCGTGAACGCGACCCATGGAGCGGGCGGCCGCGTTGTCGCCGTGGGTACCACGAGCGTCCGCAGCCTGGAAAGCGCCTGGGATCCCGAGGCCGACGGCGGCCGGGGCGCCCTTATCGCCCGCGATCGCGAGGCCACGAGCCTCTATATCTTGCCGGGCTATGAGTTCCACGTGGTCGATGCCCTCATCACCAACTTCCATGTGCCGCGCTCCACGCTCATGATGCTCGTCTCCGCCTTCAGCACCCGCGAGAACATCCTGGCCGCCTACCAGCACGCCATCGACGAGCGCTACCGCCTCCTCTCCTTCGGCGACGCCATGTTCTTGCGCTAGAGGGACGGCCTGCAGTAGAGGGCCGGCCCCTCATCGGCGGATGCCCAGAAGCGTCTGGCGCTGGAGGCGGACGGCTACAAGGTCATCACGGTGACGGCGGGGCAGATCGGCAATTCGGGCGAGATGCGGCGCATCGCCGAGCAGTGCTATCGACGGCGGCGCAAGAGATTCCGCCCTCAAAGCAAGGAATTCGCGAATCAGCAAGCTCTCCTGTTCCGCATGGGCTGGTCGCTGGAGGATTACTGCCTCAAAGAGCAGCCTCGCTAGGTGCTTTTCAAGAAAATAGTTTTCCCAGCTCACAGTAAAGGATTAGGAAAAAGATTACGAGAATAATCTTTTTCTCGCTCGCTTTCCGATGCGCGATGGCGCGGCAGCGGCCATAGTGGGGGCCGTCGCGGGGCGCAAGAGAGCGTCCGCCGACAGCGAGGCATCGGGACGCGCAGAGGCGCCCGGCGCAAGGAGAGGCGCGAGGGCGCACGAAAGGCGTCCCGCGCAACGGAAAGAGAGGGAGTTCACCATGACCACCACTGTTACTCGTCGCGACCTGTTCAAGTTCGGCGGCCTGGCCGCGCTCGGCGTGGCCGGCGCCAGCACGCTCGCCGGCTGCGGGCAGCCCAAGACCGTCGCCGAGGCCGCTGCTGAGAAGGGCCTGGCCGACACGGGTGCCGCTACCGGCCCCGCGTTCCTCGCGCCGCAGGAGCCCATCACCGAATTCGCCGAGACCCACGAGTACGACGTCATCGTGGTCGGCGCCGGCGAGTCGGGCCTGTCCGCCGTGCACACCGCGCTCGAGGCCGGGGCGCGCGTGGCCTGCGTGCAGAACATCAACGCCGCCCAGACCACCGGCAACATGGCCGCCTCCATCGACCTCACCCAGACCGACGAGGCCGCCGTCCAGGCCTGCGTGAGCTTCATCAATTGGAAGAGCGACTACCGCTCCAACCGCGACCTCGTGAACATCTGGGCCCACAACTCCCAGGAGGCCCTGGCCTGGTGGGCCGAGGAGGCGGCGAAGGGCGGCGTGGAAAGCAAGCCCCATGACGCCGTGCTCTCCTACAACGGCTACGACATCCACCTGCACGCCAACACCTACTTCCACGTGGAGGGCAACCACAACGCCGCTGCTACGGTGATCGCCGAGAACCTGGCCGCCGCCGGCGCCGAGTTCTTCTACAACATGCCCTGCAAGCAGCTGGCCACTGACGAGTCCGGCGCGGTCACGGGCGCCATCTGCGAGGACGCCGACGGGGCGCACCACCTGTTCACGGCGACCAAGGGCGTTATTCTGGCCTGCGGCGACTACTCCTCCAACCAGGAGATGCTCGACTACTACGCACCGGACACCAAGGGCTTCTCGCTGTTCACCGACTTCCGCGACGGCAGCGCGCTTGTGGCCGGCATGAACGCCGGGGCCATCATGACGCCGCACACTCACACCAAGATGATCCACGGCGAGCCGGCGGCCGTGCGCCTGGAAATGCCCTTCCTCTTCGTCGACCAGGAGGGCAACCGCTTCATGGACGAGACCTGCTGCCGCATGGGCTACATGAACAACTTCGCCCGCCCGTACCTGGCGAAGGCCGGCTTCGCGGACTCCACGGCGGCGAAGTTCTTCAGCCTGGTGCCCGCGAACTGGGAGAGCTACTACGAGGAGTGGAAGGCCGCCAGCCCCTACGACATCTCCCAGTACAACGGCGACAACAAGGTGAACCCCGAGAAGTGGATCACCGCCGACACCATTGAGGGCCTGGCCGAGGCCATGAATGCCTACGCCGCGGAGAACGATTGGAAGCTCACGAACATCGATGCCGCCGTCCTGGCCGACACCGTGGCCCGCTACAACGAGCTGTGCGCCGCCGGCCGCGACGAGGACTTCGGCAAGGCCGCCAAGTACCTTGTGCCCATCGAGGGCGGCCCCTACTACGCCATCCCCCGCGGCTCCAACAAGCTGCCGGCCATTCTGGGAGGCCTCGTGGTCGATGGCAACCACCAGTGCCTGAACGGGGAGTTCGAGCCCATCGGCGGCCTGTACGCCGTGGGCAATGCCTCGGGCCAGTTCTTCGGTGGCGTGGATTACCCCATGGACATCGAGGGACTCTCCATCGGCCGCGCCATCACCTCGGGCTACTACACCGGCCGCTTGGTGGCGAGCCTGTAGGCCGCCTACCGTCTCACCCTCCCGTGCCCGGCCGACGCTCCCTCCCCGTCGGCCGGGCTTTTGTTCGCGGGCGTTTGCGTCCCCTTGCGGTCCTCGGGTTCCTTTGCGGCCCCTGGCCCTCGATGCCGCAAGGCCCGGAACGCACTGGCCTTCCCGCCGGCCGGCCCCGTCACCTGCTATAATGGCCGTCATGGGGAACCTGTTGAAGGACATACGGAAGGGGAGGGAGGACCGCTCCCTGTACCTGCGGGGCATCTTGCCCTACCTGTTCGCGCTCGGTTGCGCCCGCGCTTGGGTGACGCTGGCCGTGGCGGCGCCGGCCCTCGCGCTGCCGGCCGCCTTCGATCTGCACGACGTCTTCGATTACGCGTTCTGTCTGATCTCCATCGCGGTGGCGCTCGCCGCGCGCCGTCTTCTGCCCTTGAACGCCACGGGGCGGATGCGCGCGGCGTCGGCGGCGCTGATGGTCGCGGCGTCGCTGTGCCTCATTGCGGTCGGCATCGGCCTGGTTGCAGGACCGGCGGCCATTGCCCTTGTGGCCGCGGGCGCGGCGGCGGGAGGCGCGGGCTTCGGCCTCTTCCTGCTTCTGTGGGCCGAGATCCTAAGCTGCATCTCGCTCATCCGCATTTTCCTGTACACGACGGCCTCCCAGCTGGTGGCCGTCGTCTGCGTGTTCTTCTGCGACGGCCTGGACGATTTGCGCGTGGCCTGCGCTTTGGTGATCCTGCCGCCGGTGGCGCTGCTCTGCCTGCGCCGGGCCTTCTCGGCGCTGCCCGTCGCCGATCGCCCCTCGCCGGTCATTCCGAAGTTCACCTACCCGTGGAAGATCTTCGTTCTTCTGGCCCTGTACTCCTTCGCCTACGGGCTGCGCCAGCACCAGCTGGCCGCCGGCGCCGGCATGCACTCGTCGGTCTCGACGGCCATCGTCATGGCGGTGCTGTTCGCGAGCGCCTACTTCTTCTCGAACCGCTTCAATATCGGGACGCTGTACCGCTCGCCGCTCGTGCTCATCGTGTGCGGCTTTCTGCTCGTGCCCGTCGAGGGCGTCTTCGGCACGGCGGCGTCCAGCTATCTCATCTCCATGAGCTACTCGCTCGTGGGCATCATCGTGGCGCTGCTTCTGTACGACATCTCGAAGCGTCTCGGGGTCACGGTCGTCATCTTCGCCGCCATCAAAGGCGCCGAGCAGGTGTTCGTCATCTGGGGTAAGGGGGTCGCCGAGGCCATGGCCGCGGCCGGCATGAACGCCGGCGCCCAGGACGCGGTCATCGCGGTTGCGGTGGTGGCCATGATGCTGGCGGCCACGCTCATCCTGCTGTCCGAGAAGGAGCTGGCGAGCCGCTGGGGCGTGCGCATCCTGGACGCGGGCGGCCTCGTGGAGAAGACCCCGGAAGAGCTGCGGCGCGACGAGCGGGCGGCCGAGCTGGCCGAGCACGCCCGCCTCACCCCGCGGGAAACCGAGATTCTGGCGCTGGTGGCCCAGGGCAAGAACGGCCCGGCCATCATGCAGGAGCTGTTCATCGCCGAGGGCACCTTCAAGGCCCATATGAGCCACATCTACGAGAAGTGCGGCGTCGCGAATCGCCGCGAGCTCGTGGCGCTTTTGGGCGCGAGATAGGGCGTCATCGCCGCAACCTGCCGGCCCTCGGATGGCTTGGAAATCACGAAACATCGGGTTTAGGGGCAAAAGCGCATGTGCTCAGCCTTCAAATGGCTTGGAAATCACGAAACATCGGCGCTAAAAGCGAAAAAGGCGTTTCGTTGTAATACATCACCTGGGGAAACTTCAGAAAAATGAAGGAAATAGCCTGCCGAGAGGCGCCAATCGCCGATGTTTCGTGATTTCCAAGCCATTTTGGACGATCGTAGGGTTCGTTTCCCTCTGTATTCCGATGTTTCGTGATTTCCAAGCCAATTTCCAAGCCAGATTGATAGCTTGCGGCCTTGAGGCGAAGGCGGGTGTATTCGTTTGGCGCGCTCGTCGCCGGGTGGAGGGGTCTTCTGGCGTTGGAGCACGCTCGTTTCACGGGTTCGCCGCCGAGCGGAGGAGCGTTGTCACGTTGGGGCGCGCCCCTGAGGCTCCCGAGGCGCTCCCGATTATGTCGCATTAGTTGTCGTGATGTCAGAATCAGGCGTTGACCTTCGGTTCATTTATGGCACAATAGGCAAGTTAACGCAAAAGCGCCGCTTCGGGGGAGGCTGGGGCGCTCTTCGCGCAAGAGATTTTAGGAACGCGAAAGAAGAAGGTCGCATCCCATGGCATTGGAACGCAACGTCAAGAAGAAGCCGGCCCGTACGGCGGATCGCCGCAACGTGTGGCTTCTCATCCTCACCACCCTGCTCATCGTCGTGTCGGTGGTGCTGTTCACCCCGCCCAACGAGAAGATCAACCAGGGCCTCGACATTCAAGGCGGCCTGTCGGTGGTGCTCACGGCGAAGTCCACGGACGGCCAGCCGGTCACCCCCGAGGACATGGAGAAGTCCCGCGCCATCATCGAGAGCCGCGTGAACGCGCTGGGCGCCTCGGAGGCCACGGTGCAGGAGCAGGGAAGCGACCAGATCCTCGTGCAGATCCCCGGCCTGGCCGATACGGAAGAGGCGCTCGCCACCATCGGGCGCACCGGCTCGCTGGAGTTCGCCCGCCTGGATTCGTTCACCGACGAAGAGGTGCGCAACGCCATCGACTCCGGCCAGACTTCCGGTGAGGGCACGGTGACCGACGAGTTCGGCAACGCCTTCCCCTCGGGCCAGGTTGAGCACATGGCCGTGGAGGCCGGCACCTACACGCCCATCGTCACCGGCGCCGACATCACCAACGTCACCATCGGCCGCGAGAGCGAGGGCAGCACCTACTACAGCGTGAACATCACGTTGAACTCCCAGGGCGCCAAGGCCTTCGCCGACGCCTCGCGCGATCTGGTGGCCGACCACGGCAAGATCGTCATCATCTTGGACGGCGAGGTGCAGTCCGCCCCGGCCGTGCAGTCCGAAATCCCCAACGGCGAGGTGTCCATCACCGGCCAGTACTCTTTGGAAGACGCCAAGGCGCTGCAGACCATCCTAGAGTCCGGCTCGCTGCCGGTGTCCTTCGAGTACGCCCAGTCCCAGGTCGTCGGCCCCACCCTTGGCCAGGACGCGCTCGTCTCCGGCGTCGTGGTGGCGCTGATCGGCCTTGCGGTCGTCATGCTGTACCTGCTGTTCTTCTACAAGGGCCTCGGTATCATCACCGCCGCGGCCATGGCCGTGTTCGCCGTGCTCTACCTCGGCATCCTGGCGGCCCTTTCCGCCTTCCACCTGTTCAGTCTGTCGCTGGCGGGCATCGCCGGCATCGTGCTGACCATCGGTATGGCTGCCGACTCCTCCATCCTTACCGTGGAGCGCTTCCGCGAGGAGATCCGCATGGGCCGATCCGTGAAGGCGGCCTCCATCACCGGCGTGAAGCACGCCATCTTCACCTCCATCGACGCCGACCTCGTGACCATGGTCTCGGCGCTGTGCCTGTTCTTCCTCGCCGCCGCCTCCGTCAAGGGCTTCGGTATGACGCTGGCCTTGGGCATCATCTGCGACATCGCCATGATGCTCATCTTCAAGGCACCGCTCATCCGTCTGCTGGCGCCGAAGGTCATCGCGAAGCACCCCGGGTTCTGGGGCATCAAGGACTCCATCGACGCGTCGAAGGGTTACGCCGAGCTGGCCGCCGCCGAGGGCGTGCCCGAGGCCGAGGCCGAGACGGCGGCCCAGATGAACGCCGCCGAGACCCGCGCCGTCGCCGAGGGCGAGGGCGAGCCGGGCTCGGTCGCCGTCACCGCCGTGCGCAAGATCAAGGGCCGCTTCATCAAGCACGACATCAACTTCCTCGGCTACCGCAAGGTGTTCCTCACCGTGGCCGCCGTGGCCATGGTGGCCTGCCTTGCCATCGTGGGCTTCCGCGGCCTGAACTTCGGCATCGAGTTCGTCGGCGGCACGTCGGTGGCCTTCCACGGCACCGGCGATATCACCACCGAGCAGATGCGCGAGGCCATGAACGACGCCGGCGAGCCCGACGCCGTCATCCAGACCACCGAGGCCAACGGCGAGCCCGGCTTCCTCGTGCGCACCACCACCACCTCGGCCGAGGACGCCACGGCCCACGCCAACCAGGTGGCCGAGGCGCTCGGCATGACCTCGAGCGACTTCGAAGTGACCACCATCGGCCCGGACTGGGGCGCAAGCGTCATCCAGAGCTCGCTCGTCGCTTTCCTCGTGTCCATCCTGCTCATCATCGTCTACATCGCCATCCGCTTCGAGTACAAGATGGGCGTCATGGCCATCGTCGCGCTGTTCCACGACCTCATCCTGGTGGTGGGCATCTACGCGCTCGTGGGCCGGGAAGTGAACCCGAACACCATCGCCGCGCTGCTCACGATCCTCGGCTACTCGCTCTACGACACCGTGGTCGTGTTCCACCGCATCAACGACAACATGAAGGGCGAGGACATCCGCTGCACCTTCATGACCATGGCCAACCACTCCATGAACCAGGTGTTCATCCGCACCATCAACACGACGCTCACCTCGTTCATCCCGGTGTTCGCGATGCTGCTGTTCGGCGGCGAGACGCTGAAGGATTTCGCGTTCGCCATGGCCATCGGCCTCATCGCTGGCTCCTACTCGTCCATCGCCATCGCGTGCCCGCTCTACTGCCTGTGGAAGACGCGCGAGCCGAAGTTCGCGAAGCTGCAGAAGAAGTACGGCACGGAAGTGGGCCTGTTCGAGTTCGACCACTCGGCTTCCACGGGCATCGCCCAGGTGCCGCTGGCGCGCCTTGAGGCCAACGCCCGCGCCGAGGCCTACGTGGCCGAGCAGAAGGAAGCGACCGGCGAGGCGCCCGACGCCGCGGCGGTGGCGGCGGCCGTCAAGCCCAAACCGGTGAACAACAAGAAAAAGAAGCACCGCCACGGAAGGGCGCAGTAATTATGGTTCGTGAAGGTTCGGCCCCCAACTTTTGTCCGCCTACCGAGGAGGGCATCACCATTACGCTCGTCGACGAGAAGGGCGAGCAGGTGGAACTGGAGTTCCTCGGGCTCGTGCTGAAGGGGGAGAGCTCGTTCGGGTTCTTCTTCCCGGTGGACGATGAGCATCCGGCCACGTCTTCCGGCGAGGTGGTGGTGCTGGAAGTGACCGAGGTCGACGAGGACGGTCAGCCCTGCTCCTTCGAGTTGGTGGACGACGAGGTCATCGCAGCCGAGGCCTACGCGGACTTCCAGGAAGCCGCCAAGGATCTGTACGACTTCGCCTAAGGGCGCGGTTCGAAGGACGCTCGATGATCTTCGTCGCCGACCCTGCCTCCGCGTTCACCTTGCGCGAGCAGCAGATCCTCTACTACATTGCCGGCGGTCTCTCGAACAAGGAGATCGCCGGGCGGCTCTCTCTCTCCGAGCAGACGGTGAAGGCGCACCTGTCCCATATGACCACGAAGTGCGGCCGTGCGAACCGCGCGGCGCTCGTCGCCTACGGCTTCGAGACTGGCCTGCTTCGTCGCCGCTGATTAGCCCGAACGGGGGATGGCGGGGGAGGTGGCCTCGGGTAAACTGGGACTCTCTCGCGGGGAGGAAAGCGCGCTTGTGACCTTGTTCGTCTTCGAAATACTCTGCATCCTGCTGTACGGCGCGGCGAGCGCCTTGGGAGCGTTCGGCCTCAGGCGCGATCACCGTCGGGCCGCGCGGGCGGCCAAGGGCGTCTACCTGGTTGCCGTGGCGGCGCATTCCGCGGTCATCGGCATGGAATCGGTGAGCACGGAAGGCACGCTTCTATCCGGCCCCAATATCGTCATGCTGGCCTCGTGGGTGCTTGCCGTGGTGACGGCGGCGGGACTGCTCGTCACCCGTCGCGGGCTCGCCTTCTCCACTGTCGCCGCGCCGGTGGTGGCGCTGCTCATCCTTGTCTCCCAGTGGCTGCGCATCCTCGATCCCGCGGGCGCAGACAACATGGCCTTCTACCACTGGCCCCTCCTCGTGCCCCATATTGTGCTTGTGTTCGTCGCCCTGGCCTGTTTCGCCACTTCGGCCATATCGGCGGCGCTCGATTGGTACCAGCGCCGTCTCATGGCGGCCCGCAGCGCCAAGGTGCTCGAGCTGAACACGCCGGCGCTGGACACGCTCGCCCTCATCTCGCGCTTGGCGGGGTTGGTGGGCCTCGCGGTGCTCATCGCCGCCATGCTCATCGGGTTCACGCACCTGGTGGCGCTCTATGCCGCCATGGCCCAAATCGGCACCGAGGGCAATCTGGGCTATCTGGTGCCGCGTGTGGCGCTTTCCCTGGCGACGACGGCCGTGTGGTCGGTGTTCTGCGCCCTGTCGTTTCTGGCGCCCTGGGCCGCGTCGGCGAGAACCCGCGACGCTTTGGCCATTGCCGGCCTTGCGGCGGCGGTGCTGCTCGTCGCGGTGTCGGCGGGGTAGGGCCATGGGCCTGTTCGTTGCGGGCGTGAACCCGCGTCGCGCCGTCTTCTCGCCGATAAGCCAGCGTCTCGCCGACGGAGCTTCGCGGCGGTCGCTTTTGGACGAGGTGTCGTCCCATCGGAGTCTCTCCGAGGGGCTCATCGTGGCGAGTGGCGCGTGCGTGGAGCTGTACGCGGTGGCGGAGGAGGGCTGCGACGCCTACGATATCGCCGCCGGGCTCCTCGGTGCCGTGGCCGATGGGGAAGTGGCCGGCGCGCTCTATTTCGCCGAGGGGATCGACGCCGCCTCCCACCTGTTCGCCGCCTTGTGCGGCTTGGACGAATTCGCCCGGGAGCCCCAGGCGGGGGCGTCGCTTCTTCGGGAAGGCGACTCGCTTGCTGCCGGGGATCTGGCGCAGCCGGGAGGGCGCGGGGTCCTCGGGGCGCCGGGTTCGCCGGACGCGCTGTCTGCATGCTGGGCGCGTGCCCTGTCGGAGGCACGGCGGGCGGGCACGCTGGGCGACGACCTGACCCGGCTCGCGGCGGCGGTCTCCCGTCTGTCGAGCGCTCTGTCGGCGGCCGACACCTCCGCTTCGACGGCGGCGCTGGCCGAGACGGCCGTGGAGCTGGCCCGGCGCGTGTTCGGTCACCTTGAGCGCCGATGCGTGCTCGTTGCCGGCCCGGACGATTTATCGCTGGCCTTCGCCGGTGCGTTCCTCAGTGCTGGTGTAGAACGCTTCCAGCTGCTCGGCGACGAGGAGCATGGCGTCGCCGCCTGCGCGTTCGACGCGGCCATGGCCGACCCTCAGCTGCTTTCGGCACTGCTCGTCGATGCCGACATCGTCTTGGCGGAAAGCGCCGTGGAAGGCGCCGCGCTCGATCGTCGGCTCATGAAGGGCGTCGTCCGCCTGCGTCGGGGCCGTCCGATGCTGCTCGTCGATGCCAGTGCGGACGGCTCGCTCGTCGATCGCCGCATCGCCTCCCTCGACGGCGTCTTCCTCTATACCGCCGCCGACCTGGCCGCTATCACGCGAGACGCCCCCTGGGCGCGTCTCGGTGCCGACGACGCCCGCGAGCGCCTTTTCACCGATGCAGTTCGCGCTTTTGCCCTGGAGTTGGGCGAATAGGTTGCACGGCATTTTCCCGCTTTTGGCTGCGATGGCCCTCTCATTCCCAACCTAACCCGTTCGGGCGATTCCCGCGAAAAGCGCTCTGGGTATCCTTGGAGCCACGTTGCGGCCGAGTCTGCGGCAAGCCCGCCCTCGGCCCTGCGGCAAGGCTGCTGCCAAACCTGCGGCCGCGTCCATGCGTGGGAGAGGAGACCCCGACATGATCGTATCGTGGATGACCACGAACCAATGCAATTTGAAGTGCGTCCACTGCTACCAGGACGCCGAGGAGGCCACCGAGCGCGAGCTTACCACCGACGAGGCGAAGAAGATGATCGACGAAATTGCCCGGGCGGGCTTCAAGATCATGATCTTCTCCGGCGGCGAGCCGCTTTTGCGTCCCGACATCTACGAGCTGGTGGCCCATGCGGCCTCCCGCGGCCTGCGCCCGGTGTTCGGCAGCAACGGCACGCTCATCACCGACGAGGTGGCCTGCCGCCTGAAAGAGGCCGGCGCGGCCGCCATGGGCATCTCGGTGGACAGCCTGGACGCCGCCAAGCACGACAAGTTTCGCGGCCTTCCGAACGCCCATGCGCTCACCCTGACCGGCATCGAGGCCTGCAAGCGCGCCGGCCTGCCCTTCCAGCTGCACACCACCGTGGTCGATTGGAACCGCGATGAGGTGTGCGCCATCACCGACTTCGCCGAAGAGATCGGCGCGCAGGCCCACTACATCTTCTTCCTGATTCCCGTCGGCCGCGGCGAGTACATCCAGGAGACGAGCTTGGAAGTGCTGGAAAACGAGGCGCTCCTTCGCGAGATCATGAAGAAGTCGGCGGAAGTATCCATCGATGTGAAGCCCACCTGCGCGCCGCAGTTCACCCGCGTGGCGAAGCAGCTGGGCATCGACACCCGATTCACCCGCGGCTGCCTGGCCGGTCTCACCTACTGCGTCGTGGGCAGCGAGGGGATCGTTCGCCCTTGCGCCTACATGACCGAGGAAGCCGGCGACGTGCGCGTGCAGCCCTTCGACGAGATTTGGAAGACGAGCCCGGTGTTCGAGCGCCTGCGCACCCAGGCCTACTCCGGCGCCTGCGGAAGCTGCGACTACAAGGACGGCTGCGGCGGCTGCCGGGCCCGTGCCGCCTACTACCACGACGGCGACATCCTCGCCCAAGACGACTACTGCGCCCATGGCCAACAACTTGACGTTCATTCGGCCATTGCCGAATGAACGTCCTG
>OLSG01000086.1_pt1 | contig 109469 bp, 97 predicted proteins | sample 1673041 | NCBI WGS metagenome assembly OLSG01 (sample SAMEA3136749, study PRJEB25190) | human gut metagenome | reverse complement strand
AACTGGTCAAGCAAGAAAGAGCACAAGGAGAATGCCTTGGCACTAGGAGCCGATGAAAGACGTGGTAAGCTGCGAAAAGCTTCGGGGAGGCGCAAACAGCCATCGATCCGGAGATATCTGAATGGGGAAACCTACTTGAGCAAACCTCAAGTATCCATACGTGAATCCATAGCGTATGGAAGGGAACGCTGTGAACTGAAACATCTAAGTAGCAGTAGGAGGAGAAAGAAAACTCGATTTCCTAAGTAGCGGCGAGCGAACGGGAAAGAGGCCAAACCGAAGGACCTGGTTCTTCGGGGTTGCGGACTGCAATTAGCATTGCTGAGAGATAGACGAATGGTTTTGGGAAAGCCAGCCGTAGACGGTGAAAGCCCGGTAGACGAAATCTTGAAGCAGCGAGCAGGATCCAGAGTACCACGAGACACGAGAAACCTTGTGGGAAGCCGGGGGGACCACCCCCCAAGCCTAAATACTCCCTAGTGACCGATAGTGAAGCAGTACTGTGAAGGAAAGGTGAAAAGGACCCCGGGAGGGGAGTGAAAGAGAACCTGAAACCTTGTGCTTACAAACAGTCAAAGGCCTACGGGCTGATGGCGTACTTTTTGTAGAACGGTCCGGCGAGTTACTAATGCCAGCGAGGTTAAGATGTCAGAAGCATCGGAGCCGAAGGGAAACCAAGTCTGAATAGGGCGTAGAGTTGGTATTAGTAGACCCGAAACCGGGTGACCTATCCATGTCCAGGTTGAAGGAACCGTAAAAGGTTTTGGAGGACCGAACACACATGTGTTGAAAAACGTGGTGATGAGGTGTGGATAGCGGAGAAATTCCAATCGAACTCGGAGATAGCTGGTTCTCCTCGAAATAGCTTTAGGGCTAGCCTCGAGCTGGAGTCTAACGGAGGTAAAGCACTGAACTGACGCGGGGCCCAAAAAGGTTACCAACTCATATCAAACTAAGAATGCCGTCAAGATACCCTCGGGAGTCAGTCTGCGTGAGATAAGTCGCGTGGACAAAAGGGAAAGAGCCCAGACCGACAGCTAAGGTCCCAAAGTACGTGTTAAGTGGAAAAGGATGTGGGATTTCATAGACAACTAGGATGTTGGCTTAGAAGCAGCCATACATTTAAAGAGTGCGTAATAGCTCACTAGTCGAGAAAACCTGCGCCGAAAATGTAACGGGGCTAAAACACGACACCGAAGCTACGGATTCCTTACAAAGTAAGGAGTGGTAGAGGAGCATCCTGCAAGGACGAAGCCAAAGTGAGAGCGATGGTGGACGAAACAGGAGAGAGAATGCCGGAATGAGTAGCGAGATACATGTGAGAAACATGTAGGCCGAATATCTAAGGATTCCTGGGTAAAGCTAATCTTCCCAGGGTTAGTCGGGGCCTAAGGCGAGGACGAAAGTCGTAGTCGATGGATAACAGGTTGATATTCCTGTACTACACATAATCAGAACTGTGGGGACGCAGAAGGATAGGGAAACCGGGGAATGGAAAGACCCGGTCAAGCGTAAAGCTGTGGGAGATAGGCAAATCCGTCTCTTGTAAGTGAAACGTGATGAGGACTGAAAAAAAGTAAGGAAGTTTCCGAATCCACACTGCCGAGAAAAGCCGCTATTGCGTTATGTGTACCCGTACCGTAAACCGACACAGGTAGATGAGGAGAAAATCCACAGGCCGACGGGAGAAGTGTTGTTAAGGAACTCGGCAAAATGACCCCGTAACTTCGGGATAAGGGGAGCCTCGCAAGAGGCCGCAGAAAAGAGGCACAAGCAACTGTTTAGCAAAAACATAGGTCTATGCGAAACCGTAAGGTGAAGTATATGGGCTGACGCCTGCCCGGTGCTGGAAGGTTAAGAGGAGAGGTTAGCGCAAGCGAAGCTTTGAATCCAAGCCCCAGTAAACGGCGGCCGTAACTATAACGGTCCTAAGGTAGCGAAATTCCTTGTCAGGTAAGTTCTGACCCGCACGAAAGGCGTAATGATTTGTGCACTGTCTCGACAACACGCCCGGTGAAATTGAAGAACCAGTGAAGATACTGGTTACCCGCAACAGGACGGAAAGACCCCATGGAGCTTTACTGCAGCCTGATACTGGGATTCGATGATATATGTACAGGATAGGTGGGAGGCTAAGAAGCGAGAACGCTAGTTTTCGTGGAGCCGCCGGTGGGATACCACTCTTATGTCATTGAATTTCTAACCTGCATCCGTAATCCGGGTGAGGGACAATGTCAGGCGGGCAGTTTGACTGGGGCGGTCGCCTCCTAAAAGGTAACGGAGGCGCTCGAAGGTCACCTCAGAATGATTGGAAACCATTCAAAGAGTGTAAAGGCAAAAGGTGGCTTGACTGCGAGAGCGACGGCTCGAGCAGGTACGAAAGTAGGACTTAGTGATCCGGTGGTAATAAGTGGGAATGCCATCGCTCAACGGATAAAAGCTACCCTGGGGATAACAGGCTTATCTCCCCCAAGAGTTCACATCGACGGGGAGGTTTGGCACCTCGATGTCGGCTCATCGCATCCTGGGGCTGAAGTAGGTCCCAAGGGTTGGGCTGTTCGCCCATTAAAGCGGTACGCGAGCTGGGTTCAGAACGTCGTGAGACAGTTCGGTCCCTATCCGTTGTGGGCGCAGGAAATTTGAGAGGAGCTGTCCTTAGTACGAGAGGACCGGGATGGACGTACCTCTGGTGTACCGGTTGCAGACCAACTGCACAGCCGGGTAGCTATGTATGGAACGGATAAACGCTGAAGGCATCTAAGCGTGAAGCCGCCCTCAAGATAAGATTTCCCATTCTTCGGAAGTAAGATCCCTTAAAGATAATGAGGTTGATAGGTTGGAGGTGTAAGCATGGTAACATGTTCAGCTGACCAATACTAATAGATCGAGGGCTTGACCAAAAAAAGATTACTCAAGGATTGCTAAGTTTGTATTCAGTTTTGAAGGTGTAACACCTTAATAAAAGAAAGATTTCCGGTGATGATGCGCCTAGGGGACACACCCGTTCCCATTCCGAACACGACGGTTAAGACCTAGGCGGTCGATGGTACTTGGTGGGCAGCTGCCTGGGAGAGTAGATGGTCGCCGGAATCCAATTAGAAAAGTAGAATCGCAAAAGCGCAAAAGCGCAAAAGCGGTTCTATTTTTTTGTCTGAAAAAATATAAAAAACATAAAAAAGAAATCCCTTTTCAACACAAAGGATTTCTTTTTTATGGGTATTTTTTATTTTGCAGTAATATTTCTTGCTACATGGACACCGCTTGCGGAGGCATGAGAAAGAGAATGGGTGATGCCGCTGCCATCGCCGATGATATACAGCCCATCATAGCGGCTCATCAGCTGTTCATTGACGGCAACCTCCATATTATAGAACTTTACCTCTACACCATAAAGGAGGGTATCATCATTTGCTGTGCCGGGCGCAACCTTATCGAGTGCATAAATCATTTCGATAATGCCATCCAGCAGGCGTTTTGGCAGAACAAGACTCAAATCACCGGGGGTTGCATTCAATGTAGGTGTAACGAAGGATTCCTCTATACGCTTTGGTGTGGAACGTCGTCCACGAATCAAATCGCCGAAGCGCTGCACAATTACACCACCGCCCAGCATATTGCTCAGGCGGGCAATGGATTCGCCATAGCCGTTGGAATCCTTGAATGGTTCAGAAAAATGCTTGGCAACCAACAAAGCGAAGTTTGTATTGCCTGTTTGCAGGGCAGGGTCTTCATAGCTATGCCCGTTTACAGTGATAATGCCGTTTGTGTTTTCATTTACAACAGCACCCTTGGGGTTCATGCAGAAGGTACGCACCTTATCCCCGTATTTCTGGGTGCGGTATACGATTTTACTTTCGTAAAGCTCATCGGTAAGATGAGAAAAAACCTCCGCTGGTAATTCTACGCGCACACCAAGGTCAACGCGGTTGGATTTTGTGGGGATTTCCAGTTCATTACAAATGCGTTCCATCCACTTACTGCCGCTACGTCCAACAGAAATGATACATTTTTCGCAGGAAAAGCTTTCCTCTGCACAATTTACCGCATAGCCATTTTCCAGAACGGTAACGGAATTGACGGGTGTATCGAAGAAGAAATCTACCTTATCCTTCAGATGTGCATAAAGATTTTCCAGAACAATATAATTTATATCCGTACCCAAATGACGCACAGATGCGTCCAGAAGGTGCAGGTCATTCTGGATACAAAGCTTTTTGAACTTTGTGCCGGCGGTGGAATACAGCTTTGTGCCTGCACCGCCATAACGCATATTGATGGTGTCAACATACTGCATTAAATCCAGAGCGCGTTTTTTGCCGATATATTCATATAAAGTACCGCCGAAATCGTTGGTGATGTTATATTTCCCATCGGAAAAAGCACCTGCACCGCCAAAGCCGCTCATGATGCTGCAGCTTTTACAGCTGACACAGCTTTTGATTTTATCCCCATCAATGGGACAGTGGCGTTTATCGAGCGCATGACCTGCCTCGAAAACAGCAACCCTTATCGTAGGCTTTTGCTGCATCAGTTCATAAGCAGCAAAGATACCACCGGGACCTGCGCCGATAATAATGACATCATAATTCATTCCTTTTCCTCCATTATCTCTCATTATCTTTTATTCTCTCTTATTTATAGCCGGATTGTCGTCCAATCCTCGCAGTTCCATACCTCAGTCACAACATCCTGATAAAATTCAGGTTCGTGACAAATCAAAAGAATACTGCCCTTATATGCCTGCAAAGCACGCTTTAATTCTTCCTTTGCATCCACATCCAAATGGTTGGTTGGCTCATCCAGCAGAAGAACATTGGTTTCGTTGTTGATGAGCTTGCAAAGGCGAACCTTTGCCTGCTCGCCGCCGCTGAGTACCTTCACCATGCTTTCGATATGCTTTGTGGTCAGGCCACATTTTGCCAGAGCGGAACGCACCTCATATTGCGTAAACGAAGGAAATTCCTTCCAGATTTCATCAATACAGGTGACATTTTCGGTGTATTTCTTTTCCTGCTCAAAATAGCCGGTATAAAGATAATCCCCCAGTTCCGTTTTGCCGCTGAGAGGTGGGATTTCGCCGAGGATGCTTTTCAGCAGAGTGGTTTTCCCAATCCCGTTTGCACCGACAAGCGCAATTTTCTGTCCGCGTTCCATGGAAAGGGTGAGAGGTCTGGAAAGGGGTTTATCATATCCAATCACCAAATCCTCTGTCTGGAAAATGTATCTGCCTGCGGCACGCGCCTCTTTGAAGCTGAATTCCGGCTTGGGCTTTTCCTTCGCCAATTCGATAACATCCATTTTATCCAGCTTTTTCTGACGGGACATTGCCATATTTCTTGTGGAAACACGCGCTTTATTGCGGGCAACGAAGTCCTTTAGGTCATCGATTTCCTGCTGCTGCTTACGGTATGCCGCCTCAAGCTGCGCCTTTTTCATGGCATAGACCTCCTGGAATTTATCATAATCCCCGACATAGCGTGTCAGCTCTGCATTTTCTACATGGTAAATCAGATTGACCACGCTGTTAAGGAAGGGAATATCATGCGAAATAAGGATGAAGGCGTTTTCGTATTCAATCAGATAGCGTTTCAGCCATTCGATATGATTTTCGTCCAGATAGTTGGTCGGCTCATCCAGAAGAAGAATATCCGGTTTTTCCAGAAGCAGCTTACCCATTAAAACCTTGGTTCTCTGTCCGCCCGAAAGCTCTGTGACATCTCTGTCCATGCCGATATCCGCAAGACCGAGGGCACGTCCGATTTCGTCCACCTTGGAATCAATGATATAAAAATCATGATGCTCCAGAGTTTCCTGTATACTACCCGTTTCCTCCATCAGAAATTCCATGCGCGCCGCGTCAGCCTCCGCCATTTCGGCATAGTAGGCGTTCATCTGCGCCTCAAGGTCAAAAAGATAGCCGAAGGCAGATTGCAGAACGTCTCGGATGGTCTGTCCCTGTTCCAGAACGGTATGCTGATCTAAATAGCCCACACGGACATTTTTGCTCCATTCGATTTTGCCCTCATCAGGCATCAGCTTTCCTGTGATAATATTCATAAATGTGGATTTCCCTTCGCCATTTGCCCCAACAAAGCCGACGTGCTCCCCCTTCAGAAGGCGGAAGGATACGTCTGTGAAGATGGCTCTGTCACCAAAGCCGTGGCTGAGCTTTACTACATTTAAAATACTCATGTATCGTTCTCCTTATGCTCTTTCCTTTAGTAATTGTTCCAGAATTTTTGCCGCGCCAAAGTGATTGCAGTCCTCCGCAATCATATCCGCCGCAGCCTTGATGTGTGCCTCGCCGTTTGCCATGGCAACGCCAATGCCCGCAAATTCCAGCATGGGCAAATCGTTATCGCTGTCTCCCATGGCAAGCACATGCTCCGCTTCGATGCCAAGCAGGGCACAAAGCGTTTCCAATGCCTTCGCCTTGGTGGCAAGGGGAGAGGTGATTTCAATATTTTCCGGTGTAGATGCGGTAACGGAGCAAAGACCGAGTGCCCGCAGCTCCGCCCAGACCTGCTTTCGCAAGTCCATATCCCGAAAAATCAGATTGATATTTTCCAGAATGGCATGGCTTTTCTGCATTTTCTCCCAGAAATTTTCTACAGGGGTGCGGCTGTTCAGAATATAGCGCACATGGCTTTCCGTCAGCCCGTAGGGGGAAAGATTTTCATAGACGCTTTTCGCAATATACGCCTTGCCATGGATAAAATATTCCGTGATGACAGGCAGACGCTTGGCAATGGGAATCACTGCATCGACTGCATTGGGCGAAAGATTATTTTCAATGATGGCTTTTTTTTCCACTGCGTCATAAATCGCCGCGCCGTTGCTGGTGATAACATAGCGCAGAAAGGGCAGTGCCTTGATTGCCTGTGGCACTGTGCTGAAGGGTCTGCCTGTGGCAGGCACAAAATAAATGCCCTGTTCGTTCATCTGTTCCAACGCATGATATAAGCGAGGGGTAATTTCCTTATTTTTATCGAGAAGGGTGCCATCCAGATCGGAGGCAACCAGCTTTATGTATTTCATAGTATCACCTGCCCATTCTATCTATTCTATCAGATAAAGGAACACGCTACAATAAAAAGGAAGTGACTTTTTGAAAGAAAATTTCGTTTGAGGGTTCTGTCTGTATTTCTCTGGAAAAAGGCAGGCAGATATGATATGCTAACAGCAGAAGCGGAGGAGAAACGGAGGGATTTACATGGTTTTTACGCCATTTAGGCTGAGAGAGTTGGAATTGAAAAATCGTTGGATTATGCTTGCCATGCACACAGGCTTTGCGACAGGCAATGCGCTGACAGAGCGCGACTATGCCTTCTATGAGGAGCGGGCAAAGGGCGGCGCGGCGGCAGTGACGGTGCTGCTTGCTGTGAATGAAGCAGGGGCACTTAAGGGAATGTATGACGCGGAAACGGTAGAGAAGGAAAGCCTGCGGACACTTGCGGAACGCGTCCACGCGCACGATTGCAGGCTGATTGTGCAGCTGTTCCACTGCGGACGAAACGAAAGCGCGAAGAACCACGGCGAAAAGCCCTTGCTTGCGCCTTCTGCGGTGGCTTCGTCTATTTTCAGGGCAGAGCCGCAGGAAATGACGGCAGAGGAATTAGCCAAAACAAAGGCGGCGTTTGCCAATGCGGCGGCATTGTGCAAGGAAATCGGCGCGGATATCGTAGAGGTGAGCGCATCGGCAGGGTATCTGCTTTCGGAATTTTTCTCTCCGTTGACAAATCAGAGAACGGATGTATATGGCTATCAGACAGAAAACGGCATGACCTATCCATTGGAGGTTCTGGCGGCAGTGCGTGCGGCAGTAGGGGATTTCCCAATACTGGTAAAGGTTTCTGCGGCGCAGATGGTAGAGGGCGGCTATGAGCTGACAGATACGCTGCGTTTCTGCAAAAAGGCAGAGGATGCAGGGACGATTGATGGTGTGACGGTAACGGGCGGCTGGCATGAATCTCCGGTGGAGCAGATTTCCTATCATGTTTCCAAGGGGGGATATGCGCCGTTTGCAGGCGCTTTGAAGAAATATCTTTCTGTGCCTGTGATTGCTTGCAATCGGATTCATGATGCGGAAACGGCGGAACGGATTCTGTCGCAGGGTCTCTGTGATTTCTGCGGTACGGCAAGGGCATTTCTGGCAGATGCGGCATTTGCCAATCGCTTGCAGGCAGGCAAGCCCTATCTGCCCTGCCAGAGCTGCAATAAGTGTATTGCGGCAGTGCTGAAGGGGAAGGAGCTTTTCTGCGCCTTCAACCCTGAAGCAGGGAATGAAGCCTTTGAGCATCAGAGAAGAAAGATTGCAACCAGAAAGGAATGTATCGTCATCGGCGGCGGTCCTGCCGGCATGGAAGCGGCGAAAAAATCTGCAGAGCGCGGCTTTGTCACAACACTGCTGTGCAGGGAAAAGGAGCTTGGCGGTCAGCTGCGGCTGGCAGCATTACCTCCGAAAAAGGAGGGTCTGCTGGATTATATTGCCTACATGAAAGCAACCCTTGCGGAGCTAGGCGTTACCGTTTTGACAGAAACAGAAGCAACGCTTGATTTTATTAAAGAAAGAAAACCGTATTTTACAGTTGTGGCAACAGGCAGTCAACCCGAAAAGCAGCCAATTGAAGGCTTGTCTGATGAAAAATATTTTACGGCGCAGGAAATCTTGCAGATGCCGGAAGAAAAAATTGCGGAAATGCTTCAAGGAACTGTGGCAATTCTGGGCGGCGGCGCAGTTGGTTTGGAAACGGCAGCATTTCTGGCGCAGCGTCTGCCGGAGGGTGCAGCGGAATTCGGGATTAAGATTATCGAGCAGAAGGAAAAAATGGGCATGGACATGGGCGCAATGGCGCGTCCGCTGTTAAATGAATTGAAGAAAAAGAATGTCAGCTTTTTGACAACTACCACCGCAACGCTGATGGACGGCAGCAAGCTGTATGTCAAAATCGGCGAAATGACGCTGTTTGTTTCTGCGGATACAGTTATTTGGGCAGGCGGCGGCGAGCCTGTTGTGGATACGGAGCTGACCATGTGGCTGATGGATGAGCGGATGAGCTATGCCGTTGTGGGGGATGCAAATGAAATCGGCGATGGTGGCACAGCAATCAAAGATGCGTATGAATTGTACACACATTTGTACCTTGCATGACAAGATTTGTGTATATTGTATTTTTTTAAGATATTGATGAAATATTTTTCGGCAGATATTGCCAAGAGAAAAACATTGTGCTATATTTAGTACAAGTGTTAAATAATTGCCAAGAAATCAGGGAAAATCGCAGTACATTCTCGTTGGCAATGAAAAAAATACTGAGAAATATCACCATTTTTCTTGGAAAGGAAGCGGAAAGTTATGGATTTTATCAAAAGAACATGGGCAGAAATTGACTTGGATGCACTGGATTACAACATCAAGAGCATCAAATCCAAAATGGAACCCGAGCATAAGGTTATGGGTATTGTAAAGGCGGATGCGTATGGTCATGGTGACGGCTTTGTAGCACGCAAGCTGCAGGCTGGCGGCTTCGACTGGTTCGGCGTTTCCAACATCGAAGAAGGTATGAGCCTGAGAAACGAAGGCATCACAAAACCCATTCTGGTTCTGGGCTACACACCCGCAAGCTGCGTAGAAATTCTTTGCCAGCAGAGCATCACAAACGCAATCGTCGGGATTGAACATGCAAGAAGCCTGCAGGAAGCGGCAGCAGCAGCAAATGTTGTTGTAGAAGGTCATATTAAACTGGATACAGGTATGACTCGTGTTGGTTTCCAGACAGATGATGCAGACTTCGATCAGTCCCTGAAGGATATCATTGAAGTAAGCAAAATGCCCAACGTAAAGATTACAGGTATCTTTACACACCATGCAGTTGCTGACTCCTACACAGGTGATAACCCCGATTTCACAAGAATGCAGTTTGCTCGCTTCGATAAAATGGTAACAGCTTTGCAGGATGCAGGCGTACATGTTGGTCTCCGCCACTGTGCAAACAGCGCAACCACAATCGCTTACCCCGAAAGACATATTGATATGTGCCGTTCCGGTATCATTACATACGGTATGTTGCCCTCCGGCGAATGCGAAGGCATGATTGATTTGAAGCCTTTGATGACAGTAAAATCCACAATCGGTCTGGTAAAGCATGTTCCCGCAGGCTCTCAGCTTTCCTACGGCAGAACCTATACAGCGGAAACAGACAGAAGAATTGCTACCATCCCTATTGGCTATGCAGATGGTTACAACAGAGCATTGTCCAACAAGGCGAAAATGATTGTTCATGGTAAATATGCACCCGTTGTTGGTCGTGTCTGCATGGATCAGCTGATGATTGACGTTACAGATATTCCCGAAGCAAAAATGGGGGATGAAGTTATCGTTGTTGGTACAGACGGTGATAAGCACTTCACATTCGATGATATGGCTGCAATCCTTGGCACAATCAACTATGAACTGCCCTGCGTATTGACAAAGCGTGTTCCCCGTGTTTATAAAGAAAACGGCGAAATCGTTGGTATCGTAGACCATGTTCTGCATCAGTACAGATAAGAAAAATTGAAATAAAAGAGGAGCGGTTTTTGCCGCTCCTTTTTTGAGTTGAAGGATTTTTCGGTTGAAAAAAGACATCCCATCGTAAAGACGGGATGTCAATTTTTTTGTCTGATAAAGCTGTAGGCTTACAGCTTTGCAATGACCGCGTCCGCAAATTCCTCTGTGCTTGCGGTGCCGCCCATATCCTGCGTCAGTGTTTTCCCTTCGGAAATGACATCGGTTACGGCTTTTTCGATTGCCGCTGCCGCCTTTGCCTCGCCCAGATGTGCCAGCATCAGGGAAGCGGAAAGGATGCAGGCAGTCGGGTTGATTTTGTGCTGTCCTGCAATATCGGGAGCAGAGCCATGGATAGGCTCGAAAATTGCACCGTCCTTGCCGATATTTGCGCTGGGGGTCAGACCAAGACCGCCAACCAGACCTGCACACAAGTCGGAAACGATATCGCCGTAAAGGTTGGGGCAGACCAGAACATCATATTCCTCAGGGTGCATCACCAGACGCATACACATGGCATCGACAATGCTGTCTGTAAATTCGATTTGCGGATATTCCTTTGCAATCTCTCTTGCAACATCCAGAAACAGACCGTCTGTGCATTTCATGATGTTTGCCTTATGTACGGCTGTTACTTTTTTTCTTCCTTCTCTTACGGCATATTCAAAGGCGTAACGGCAGATGCGCTCGCAGCCCTTTCTGGTAATCAGCTTGATGCTTTCCGCCGCATCCTCGCCAACCATGTGTTCAATCCCTGCATACAGGTCTTCTGTATTTTCGCGCACGATAACAAGGTCGATATTATCATATCTTGTGATTACGCCGGGATAGGTTTTGGCAGGGCGCACGTTTGCATAAAGGTCAAAGGTTTTGCGCAGTGCCACGTTTACGCTGCGGAAGCCCTTGCCGACAGGGGTTGTGATAGGCCCTTTCAGCGCAACACCGTTCTTGCGGATGGAATCAATGACATGGTCGGGCAGGGGCGTGCCGTATTTTTCAATCATGGCTGCGCCTGCTTCCATTTCATCCCATTCAATGGCAACGCCGGTTGCCTCTACAACGCGCTTCGCTGCTGCAACAACCTCAGGGCCGCTGCCGTCCCCGGGGATAAGAGTTACTTTATGTGCCATATTATTTTGCCTCCTTTGTATAGTTCAGCAGACCGCCTGCGAGCAGAATGTCGCACTGTCTTGCGGAAATATTCAGTCTTGTGGGGATTTCTTCGCCGGTACGCACCAGTGTTACCATTACGTTCTGTCCCTCTACTGCGCCTTTGATCTGGTCTGCGGCATATTTGATGACAAATTCGTCCCCAAGGCGGATGTTGTCATAGTCCCATTCGTTTACGAATACCAGAGGCAGAATACCGTTGTTAATCAGGTTTGCCATGTGGATACGCGCGAAGGATTTTGCGATAACACCCTTTACGCCAAGCTGCAGGGGAGCCAGTGCCGCATGCTCGCGGCTGGAGCCCTGCCCGTAGTTCTGCCCTGCAATGATAAAGCCGCCGCCTGCCGCCTTTGCTCTTGCGGGGAATTCAGGGTCGCAGGGGGTCAGGCAGTAATCTGCCAGATAAGGCACATTGGAACGGAAGGGAAGAAGCTTCGCGTTGGAGGGCATGATGTGGTCTGTTGTGATATTGTCCTCTACCTTAATCAGCGCGCCGCCCTTGATTTCCTTGGGTACCTTTGTATTCTTGGGGAAGGGCTGAATATTCGGGCCTCTGACAACCTTCACACATTCGCCTTCGGGTGCAGGAGGAATGATGAGGTTATCGTTTACCATGAAATGCTCAGGCATGGAAACCAGAGGGGCTTCTCCCAGTGTATGGGGATCTGTCACAACGCCTGCCAGTGCGGATGCAACGGCTGTTTCGGGGCTGACGATATAAACCTGTGCGGATTTTGTCCCGCTTCTGCCTTCAAAGTTTCTGTTGATGGTACGCAGGGAAACCGCATTCGTTGCAGGAGCCTGTCCCATGCCGATGCAGGGGCCGCAGCCACATTCCAGAATACGCGCGCCTGCGGAAATAATATCTGCCAGTGCGCCGTTTGCCGCCAGCATATTCATCACCTGCTTGGAGCCGGGTGCGATAACCAGACTGACATCGGGATGAACGGATTTGCCCTTTAAGAGTGCCGCAACCGTCATCATATCGGTATAAGAGGAATTGGTGCAGGAGCCAATCGCAACCTGATCCACCTTCAGACCTGCAACATCCTTTACCTGCTTGATATTATCGGGGGAATGAGGGCAGGCAACCAGAGGTGCGATTTCATCCAGAGCAATCGTTACTTCCTCATCATAGGTCGCATCTGTGTCAGCGGAAAGTTCTATCCAATCCTCACCGCGTCCCTGCGCGTCAAGGAATCTTTTTGTCACCTCGTCAGAAGGGAATACGGATGTGGTTGCGCCCAGCTCTGCGCCCATGTTTGTGATGGTTGCTCTCTGGGGAACGGAAAGTGTTTTTACGCCTTCGCCTGCATATTCCATCACCTTGCCGACACCGCCTTTAACGGACAGGCGGCGCAACACCTCAAGAATAACGTCCTTCGCGGTTACCCAGGGGGAAAGCTTGCCTGTCAGGTTCACACGGCAAACCTTGGGCATAGCCAGATAATACGCACCGCCACCCATGGCAACGGCTACATCCAGACCGCCTGCGCCAATCGCAAGCATCCCGATGCCGCCGCCCGTAGGGGTGTGGCTGTCAGAGCCAAGCAGGGTTTTGCCGGGCTTGCCGAAGCGCTCCAGATGCACCTGATGACAGATGCCGTTGCCGGGCTTGGAAAAATAAATCCCATGCTTGCTTGTCACTGTCTGGATATATTTATGGTCATCTGCGTTTTCAAAGCCTGTCTGCAGGGTGTTGTGGTCGATGTAAGCAACAGATTTCTCTGTTTTGACACGGGGAATCCCAATGGCTTCAAACTGCAGATACGCCATGGTGCCTGTGGAGTCCTGTGTCAGTGTCTGGTCGATTTTGATGGCGATTTCCTTCCCTGCCACCATTTCACCGGATACCAGATGGTTTTTAATCAGTTTTTCGGTAATATTCATACCCATATTCTCTTCCTCCTAAGAAAACTGTTTGATGAAATTTTATTTTTTTAACAAATCCTTATTACAGAAGCCCTGCCTGCTTTGCCAGCTCCGGCAGAAGCGCGCATGTGGCTGCCTCCATCTCTTCCTCACTGATGAAGGTCATACGCCCATCGCTGTACTGCTTATCTACCCATTCCTTGAGGATAGCGGTGCGAGGGTCATTCTTGCTGATTTTGCTTTCGCCCTCCAGATGCAATGTCTGGTTCAGCCAGTATGCAACGCCGGCAAGACCGGAGTTTTTGTTGACCTCTACGCTGAGGGGGCGGTTCAGCAGCTTTGCTGTATTGAAGATGTTATAAATTTCCTCATCCTTCGCAACGCCGTCTGCGTGAATACCGGCTCTGGTTACATTAAAGTCACGCCCGACGAAGGGGGTGCGAGGGGGGATTTTATAGCCAAGCTCTTTTTCATAAAATTCTGCGATTTCCGTAATCACGGTAGGGTCCATGCCATCTAATGTTCCTCTCAAGGAAGCATATTCCATTACCATTGCTTCGAGAGGGGTGTTGCCTGTGCGTTCCCCGATGCCCAAGAGAGAGCAGTTTACGGAGGAACAGCCATACAGCCATGCCGTTGTGGAATTGACAACCGCCTTATAGAAATCGTTATGCCCATGCCATTCCAGTAATTCGGAAGGAATCTGTGCAAAGTGGTTTACACCATAAATGATACCGCCGACAGAACGGGGCAGGGTAGCACCGGGGTAAGGCACGCCGTAGCCCATCGTATCACAGAAGCGGATTTTTACGGGCAGCTGATATTTATCCATCAGCTTTTTCAGCTCTGTTGCAAAGGGAACCACGCAGCCATAGAAATCGGCTCTTGTGACATCCTCAAAATGACAGCGAGGGGTAATGCCCATATCCAGAGCAGCCTCTACAATTTCCAGATAGCCGTCGATTGCCTGCTTTCTGGTTTTGTGCAGCTTATTGAAAATGTGATAGTCGGAGCAGGAAACCAGAATCCCACATTCGGGCATTCCCATTTCCTTGACCAGCTTGAAGTCCTCCTTTGTGGCACGAATCCATCCTGTGATTTCGGGGAATTCATAGCCTAGCTCGCGGCATGCTTCGATCGCCCTGCGGTCATTTTCGCTGTAAAGGAAAAATTCGCACTGTCTGATTTTGCCCTTGGGGCCGCCTAAGCGGTGCAGCATATCATACAGCGTTGCGATCTGCTTTGCCGTATAGGGAGCGCGAGACTGCTGTCCGTCACGGAAGGTGGTATCTGTCAGCCAGATTTCCTCAGGCACATTCATGGGTACCTGACGGTAGTTGAACGTAACCTTCGGCACTTCGTCATAGCTGTAGTTATCACGATACAGGTTGGGCTCAGGAATATCCTGAAGGCTGTATTTATAGCGTCTGAGTTCCAAAAGATTGGTTTTGTCGTTATAAGTGATCAAAGTTCTCACTCCTTCTATCTGGATTTGTTTATCATACAAAAACAAGTGCTTTGCATAATATTTTATATTTATAGAATATATCAATCATAGTGCCGTCTGTCAAGAGAAAACGATAAAAAAATTGAATATATGACAAAATGATGAAAAATCATGTTTTATTTGAATCTACAAGGTTTTTTAAAAAATACAATAAAAATTTTTCTATAGAAAACAATAAATTATTTCGATATATTAGTTTTTGTCTTAGAAAATAATTCGGAAATTCTATAGATAAATTATAATAGATTTTCTGTTTTTGAAAGAAAGCCGTTGATTTTGCGTGAAAAATAGGGAGACCTGTGCTATACTCAGAAAAGATAGGAGTGAGGTGTATGATTGAGCGATTTCCCGTTTGGGCACCCGGGGAGCATGGCATGGAGCGGCGGAGGGTTTATATCTACCTGCCCGATGAATATTACGAGAAGCCTAAGCGACAGTATCCTGTTTTATACATGTTTGATGGGCATAATGTTTTTTATGATGAAGATGCCACCTACGGCAAAAGCTGGGGGATGGAGCAGTATTTGCAGAAAAGCGGCAGAAAGCTGATGGTGGTTGCGCTGGAATCGAGCCGCGCGCCCGATTATGGCAGACTAAAGGAATATGCCCCTTTTTCGTTTACCACAGAGGAAACGGGCGGAATTATCGGCAACGGGGATATCACTATGGATTGGATTGTCCATGTTCTCAAGCGGACAGTAGATACCCAGTACCGCACCAAGGCAGACCGCAGGCATACCTTTCTGGCAGGCTCCTCTATGGGAGGACTTATGACACTTTATGGGCTTTTGGTGTATCCGGAGGTCTTTTCGCGCGGTGCGGCACTCTCGCCTTCACTCTGGATTGATGCAGAAAAGGTCAAGGCGATGATTCGGCATGCCAGAGTGAAACGAAATACTGTGCTTTATATGGATTACGGCGCACTGGAATTTGCCGATCATCCGCATAGCCGCAGTCTCTTTGCGGAAGTCAGTGCATTGCTGATAGAAAAGCGTGTTTTGCTCAATAGTCGCATTGTCCCGCGGGGAACCCACTGTGAAGCAAGCTGGGAAAAGCAGATTCCGTTTTTTATGAAAACGCTGTTTGAATAAGGCGCAATCCGAACAAAAGATAACAGGAGGGATGTTCTATGAAAAATTTTGTATTTCTTTCCCCGAATTTCCCAACAAATTATTGGAAATTCTGTAAAGAGCTGAAGGAAAACGGCATGCGCGTACTGGGCATTGGCGATGAACCGTATGAGCAGCTGGATGAGAATGTGAAAAACAGCCTACACGAATATTACAAGGTTGGCAGTCTGGAAAATTATGATGAGGTCTATCGTGCGGTTGCCTTTTTTGCCTTTAAATACGGGCGGATTGACTGGCTGGAAAGCAATAACGAATACTGGCTGGAGCAGGATGCTAAGCTGCGGACGGATTTCAATATCACCACAGGCTTTCAGGTGCAGGATATGCCGCGGATGAAATATAAATCCAAAATGAAGGAAGCATACAGAGAGGCAGGGCTTGCAGTCGCGCGCTATACCCTTGTGGAAAGCCTGGAGGGCTGCCGCCGCTTTGTTGCCGAGGCCGGCTATCCCGTTGTGGCAAAGCCGGATAACGGCGTGGGTGCCTCCCATAATTTCAAGATTACGAATGACGAGGAGCTTGCGGCGTTCTATAAGCAGCGTCACGAAGGGGTTGTCTATATCATGGAGGAGTTTGTCAATGGTGAGGTCTGCTCCTATGATGCCATTATTGATTCCAAGGGGAATATTCTTTTTGAAACGGGCAACGTAACCCCCGGCTCCATCATGGATATGGTCAACCAAAGCGATGACTGCAAATTCTATATCGTGAAGGATTTGCCTGAGGACACCAAACGGGCAGGGCGCGCCACGGTGAAAGCCTTTGGCGTGAAAAGCCGCTTTGTGCATTTTGAGTTTTTCCGCCTGCGTCAGGATCAGAAGGGATTAGGCAGGAGGGGCGAAATTATGGCACTTGAGGTCAATATGCGTCCCTGCGGCGGCTTTGGCCCCGATATGATGGACTATGCAAACAGTACGGATGTCTATAAAATCTGGGCGGATATGATTGCCTTCGACCGCTCTACAAAGCCGGAGGGCGCGCATGCGTTCTGCGCCTATGTCGGCAGAAGGGATGGCAAGCAGTATCAGCTCAGCCACGAAGAAATCCTCTCGCGCTATGGGGATGCTGTCCGTATGTCCGGTCGCCTGCCGGATGCGCTGAGTGTTGCCATGGGCAATCAGTTCTATATGGCAACCTTCCCCGAAATGGCGGAGGTAGAAGCATTTTTTGCCGCAGTCTCGGCATTGGTGTAAAATTTTTTGATACGCATAAATAAAAAACGCCGTGAGAGAAGATTGTTCTCTGATACGGCGTTTTTGTTGTTTATTCGGAAATTCATCTGACAGGAATGGAAATCTCCATCAGAAATTTATCATAGAATCTCCATGAACCTCATGCGCTCTCTGCTGCCGGATTTTTCCCTCGGCAAAATTTCAGATAGAAAAGGATGCAGAGCATTACGGAAAGCAACGAACCGCCTGCCGAAGCCAACCCCATCGGGAACAGCGTATCGGGGAAGAGCATGGAAGCAAGATAGGACCCCGGTACACGCACAAGCAAAACCGAACTGATGTTGTGCAGGAAGGAAAGAACCGACTTGCCGCAGGCGCAGAAATAGCCGCTGAAGCTAAAATGAATCCCTGCAAAAACGCAGTCGAGGATATAGCTGCGCAGGTATTGTCCGCCGAAGCGAATGACCTCTGCGCCGCCTGCCGCCTGTCGGTCGGTAAAGAGTGCGACAAGCTGTTCCGCGCAGAGCTGTACCCCGATGCAGACGCAAAGCCCGAAGCCAACGGTAATGCAGATGGCATAGCGTAGGGTCTGTACAGCGCGTTCCGGCTTGCCTGCCCCGATGTTCTGCGCCCCCAGTGCCGAAACGGTGGAAAGCATGGAAGAGGGGACAAGGAACACAAACCCGATGATTTTTTCTACAATCCCGACTGCCGCAGCATCGTTCAGCCCTCTGCGGTTTGCAATAATCGTAATCACGATAAACGCAATCTGAATTAGCCCGTCCTGCAGGGCAACAGGTACACCAATCTGCAAAATCTGCCCCACAACAGGGCGGCGCGGATGGAAGTCCCCCTTGGAAAGAGAAATGCTTTTCCGCCTCAGAATCATAAACAGAGAAACCGCTACACTGATGGTCTGCGCAAGGGTTGTGCCGAGTGCCGCACCCGCAGGACCGAAGTCAAGCGCGCCAATGAAAAGATAATCCAGCATGATATTTGCCGCACATGCAATCGCAATGAAATACATCGGGCTTTTGCTGTCACCCATGCCACGGAAAATGGAGCTGATGATGTTATATGCCGTAATAAAGGGAATCCCCAGAAAGCAAATGGTCAGATATGCAACTGTGCCGTCTACCGCCTCCGCAGGGGTGGACATTACACCGACAATCGGGCGCACCAGAAGCAGCAGCACGACCGTCAGCACAATGGAAAGCCCAAAAAAGAGCGTCACAGTGTTGCCGACGTTTTCTGAAACCTGCTTATGGTTTCTGCCGCCCACTGCGCGCGCAATGCTGACGGTTGTCCCCATCGCAAGCCCTACGAGCATAACGGTCAGCATGTGCATCACCTGCGAGCCGATGGAAACGGCGGTTGTGCTAGCAACCCCGTCAAATTGCCCGATGATGAATAAATCCGCCATGCCGTAAAGCGTCTGTAAGAAATAAGAAAGCAGATAGGGCAGGGAGAATATGAGTATATTTTTACCGACACTGCCGGTGGTAAGGTTTCTTTCCATAGGGAACTCCTTTCGTTGCTTTAAAAAATCTTTTGTATATGGTATATGCTTTTGTAAAAATACATAAAATTTATATGTTTACATTAAACGCTACAACTATTGCAGAGTCAAGAGTTTTTGCCAAAAACAGGGTTCAAAAGAAAAAGAGCCTTCCGATTTTGTATTTAATCAGAAGGTTCTTAATTTTCTGTTTTTATTCCTGCTTTTGCTCCTGTGGTAAAAGTTTTTTCGTCAGATATTGTTCTCCCATCAAATCATCATACGTCAGCAGCTCATGCAGCTTGATATATTTGTTTCTCGTTTCCTCATCGCAGCCCTCGGAATAAAGATTGTAATACGGGCTGATGACAGGGCAATGCGCATATAAATCCAGAAGGAAGTTGCTCCGCAGTGTTTCCGGTGCGCCGATGTAATCATACATCAGTGCTGTCAGCAGATACGGCGAAACGGGTGTGCCGTCTGCGCGGTATTCGTGCCCTGTATCGTAATTGCTGAATACAACATAGGGCGTGGAGAACATCTGATATTTCTCTTCCTCTGTCCAGTTTGCGGCAGTGGTGGAGGTGATTGTGCCGGTGGAGGCATAAACACCGAAATCGTTCCCCAGCGTCGGCAGATGGTCGCCATACCAAAGCACAACGGTCGGCTTTTCTCTGTTCATCACGTACTCATACAATCTGCCAAGCTGTGCATCCGAATCGGAAACGCCCTTGCAGTAATTGTGCAGCAGGTTGCTTTCCTCCTCCGAAAGCGTATCGGAGGTAAAATCAATATTCCATTCGGAGGGGTCAAATTTATTCAGATACAGCCCATGGTTTTCCATGGTAATGCCCTGAATGAAAACGCCTTTTTCATGCGGCTGCTCCAGCTGATACATGATTTCCTCCACAAGGCTTTCATCTGTTAGGAAGGGGCCGCTGTTGAAATGCTGCTCTGCGTGTAAATCATATTCCCCCAGCATTTCATCAAAGCCAAGCAGGGGATAGGCGCGGTCACGTTCATAAAATTCCTTCTGATAGGTATGAATCCCAATGGTATCATAGCCCTGATTCTTAAATTCGCGTGCATAGGAATAAATATTGTTGAATACATACTGCTGATACGGCACATTGCCGGAGGGCAGCATACTTGTAGTCATGCCGGTCAGAATCTCAAATTCGGGACGCACCGTGCCGCCGCCGAAGGTGCAGGAAACCATGCTGCCGCCGTGGTTTTCCGCAAGAATCCTGCGGTAATTGGGAATCGGGTCCTCTGTAAAGCTCACGTTTTTCAGCGTGGTAGGGTCCCAGAAGGATTCCGAAAGAATCACAATGACATCGGGATTCTGGAAATCTGCGCCGCTAGCTTCGTCCGGTTGATATTGCGCAAATGCCTTTTCCAAATATCTCTCACTGTAATTATCCGGGTCACCCATGTTTAAGGAAGAAAGGTTTAGCACAAAAGCGGTCAGAAAGCCGTTTTCGGTGTAGTTTTTTGTCTGATCGGTCGGTGCCTCGGAGGAAAGCCCCAGCAGGCTGTAATCGGCTCGTACGGTGCCGTTCATGGTGCAAAGATACAGACACCCCAATAGAATCGGCGCACCAAGCACGCGTTTTTTCCATGCGATTGGAAGTGTCGGACGCAGAATCGCAAGCACCGCAAGATATGCCACCGTGCCGCCCCAGAGCCACCATAACGGTGTGGGGATTTTCAGCGCAGAAAGAAATGTGGTGAAGCTGTCTGCATTTTTTGCCAGCAGCATATCCCAAGGAAGAAAATGCTCCTTGAGGATTTCTGTTTTCAGAAAATCAACCGTCGGCATAATCGTAAATATTAAGCCTGTCAAAAGCGCTGCCAGGGGAACGTGCTTCCAGAGGCAGACCATCGCCCCGAAGAAAAGATAAATCAGAAGCATCCCTAACAGGAACGCCCCGTAATTTTCCGTTAAAAGCGTGCGCAGCAGCACCGCCGCGCCGTCCTCCCCGGAAAGAAAGGAAATGGCGTTGCCGCTCAGGCTCAGCCAGAGGGGAAACAGCAGCACCAGCAGCCACATGATGAAGGCGGCAGGCTTATGCGTTTGTATATACGCATCTATTTTTGTACGAATTTCTCGTAATTTTTTCATGTTTGCAAAACCTCTTTTGTGTAGATTGATTGAATTTCTAAATGGATATTTTAACACGATTTTCACGCGTTTTCAAGAAATTGAAGAATTAAAATTGTGAAATAAGCCAAACGCCTGATTTCGTCTTAGGAAGGCACACGATAAAGAAAATTCTGCCTGTTCGCTTGACAGGGGATGTTTCGTCCTGTAAAGTAAAAAATAGTGCCGTAACTGTGCATTTATTTGCATGCAGATTTCGGCAGAGAACGAGAGGTGGCACCATGAAAAAGCAAGATTCCAATTATAATAATGAAAGCATCACTTCCCTGAAGGGGGCGGAACGCGTCCGCCTGCGCCCGGGGGTTATCTTCGGCTCGGACGGTCTGGATGGGTGCGAGCATGCCTTTTTTGAAATCCTTTCTAACTCCATTGATGAGGCGAGAGAGGGCTACGGCAAAAAGATTGAGATTACCCGTTTCAAGGATGATTCCATTCTCGTGCGCGATCATGGCAGGGGGATTCCTGTGGATTATAACCCAAAGGAGGATTGCTTCAACTGGGAGCTGGTGTTCTGTGAGCTGTACGCAGGCGGCAAATATCAGAATAATACAGGAGAAAACTATGAATTCAGCTTGGGTCTGAACGGTCTGGGCACCTGTGCAACGCAGTATGCCTCCGAATTTATGGATGCGGTGATTTACCGCGACGGCATGTGTTATCAGCTGCATTTTGAAAAGGGTGAAAATATCGGCGGTCTGATGAAGGAGGCGGCGGAAAAGCACCCCACCGGCACGCAGATTACATGGCGGCCCGATAGAGATGTTTTTACCGAAATTCATATTCCCCTTTCCTATTTTCAGGATGTGCTGAAAAAGCAGGCGGTTGTGAACGCAGGGCTTTTGTTTGAATTATATGATGAGGAAAGCGGCGAAACCTTCCAATATTGCTATGAAAATGGGATTCGCGATTATCTTGCGGAGCTGAACGGCGAAAATGGACTGACCGCTGTGCATTATCTCCAGACCGAAACCAAGGGACGCGACAGAGAGGATAAGCCCGAATATCGCCTGAAATTTGAAGCGGCATTCTGCTTCAATAATCATGTGAATGTACTGGAATATTACCATAATTCCAGCTTTCTGGAATACGGTGGCTCCCCCGATAAGGCGGTGCGCAATGCTTTTGTCTTTGCGATTGATAAATATCTGAAAAGCAATAGCTTATATAAAAAGGATGAAAAGAAGATCACCTTTGCGGATGTGGAGGACAGCCTGATTCTGGTCATCAATTCCTTCTCCACCGTAACGAGCTACGAAAACCAGACGAAAAAATCCATTACGAATAAATTCATTCAGGAGGCCATGACGGAGTTCTTCCGCCGGCAGCTGGAGATTTATTTCATTGAAAATAAAATGGATGCCGATAAGATTGCGGCACAGGTGCTTGCAAATAAAAGAAGCCGTGAAACGGCGGAAAATACCCGTGTGAATATCCGCAAAAAGCTGACGGGCAGTCTGGATATGAATAACCGTGTGGAAAAATTCGTCAACTGCCGTACAAAGGATGTCTCCCGCAGAGAAATCTATATCGTGGAGGGCGATTCCGCGCTTGGCTCCTGTAAGCAGGGCAGAGATGCGGATTTTCAGGCGATTATGCCAATCCGAGGAAAGATTTTGAACTGCTTGAAGGCAGATTATAATAAGATTTTCAATAGCGACATCATCATTGACCTATTGAAGGTGCTTGGCTGTGGCGTTGAGGTGAAATCCAAGCATGATAAGGGGCTGAATTCCTTTGATCTGGCGCAGCTTCGTTGGAGCAAGGTTATTCTCTGCACCGATGCGGATGTGGACGGCTTCCAGATACGCACCCTCCTTTTGACGATGCTCTACCGCCTTGTACCGACGCTGATTTACGAAAAAAAGGTCTATATTGCGGAATCGCCGTTATATGAAATCCGCCACGGCAAGGATAAATATTTCGCCTATACCGACAGCGAAAAGGCAAAAATCACCGCCAAGCTGAAAGGGAAGGTAAAAATCAAGCGCTCCAAGGGCTTGGGTGAAAATGCCGCAGATATGATGTGGGAAACCACCATGAACCCAGAAACGCGCAGGCTCATTCTGGTTACGCCCGATGAAGCGGAGCGCACACAGGCGATTTTTGAACTCCTGCTTGGGGAAAATCTTTCCGGCAGAAAGGAACACATTGCAGAGGAAGGTCATAAATATCTGGATATGATTGACCTCAGCTAAGAGGTGGATGTATGGCAAAGAAAAAAACAACAACGAAAAAAGAATATCACGATAATTTCATACAGGAGCAGCGCATTACCGATACGCTTGAGCTGAATTATATGCCCTACGCCATGAGTGTCATTGTTTCCCGTGCCATTCCTGAGATTGACGGCTTCAAGCCCTCCCATAGAAAGCTTTTGTATACCATGTATCTGATGGGGCTTCTGAAGGGGGATAGAACCAAATCTGCCAATGTGGTAGGGCAGACCATGAAGTTGAACCCCCATGGGGACAGTGCGATTTATGAAACCATGGTGCGTCTGACAAAGGATAATGAAGCGCTTTTGGTGCCTTTTGTGGATTCTGAGGGGAATTTTGGGAAATACTATTCCAGAGAGATGGCGTATGCCGCCTCCCGTTATACCGAGGTAAAGCTGGAGAGCATCTGTCAGGAAATCTTTGCGGATATTGACAAGGACACGGTTTCGTTTATTGATAACTATGACGGCAGCATGAAGGAGCCGGCGCTTCTGCCGACCACCTTCCCCAATATTCTGGCAAACCCGAACCTTGGCATTGCGGTCGGTATGGCATCCTCCATTTGCAGCTTCAACCTTGCAGAATTGTGCGAAGCAACGGCGCAGTATATCAAGGATGATACGGTTGATTTGTGCGAGGTGCTTTCCGCTCCCGATTTTTCCACCGGCGGCGAATTGATTTACAGCCGGAAGGACTTGGAGCAGATTTATAAAACAGGACGTGGCAGTGTGAAGCTGCGTGCAAAATATCGTTATGATAAAAAGGATAACTGTATCGAGGTCTATGAAATTCCCTATACCACCAATATCGAAGCCATTGTGGATAAAATCATCGCATTGGTTAAGGCAGGGAAAATCAAGGATATCACCGATGTGCGCGATGAATCAGACAGAAACGGTCTGAAAATCACGATTGACCTCAAGCGCGGCACGAATGTAGAACTGCTGATGCACAAGCTGTTCGCCATGACACCCTTGTCGGATAGCTTCAGCTGTAATTTTAATGTGCTGATTCATGGCAAGCCCATGACACTTGGCGTGGGCGAAATTCTGAAGCACTGGACGGACTTCCGCATGGATTCCATCCGCAGACAGCTTGCATTTGATATTCAGAAGAAATCCGAAAAATATCATCTGCTCGAAGGGCTTTCCAAAATCCTGATGGATATTGATAAGGCGATTGCCATTATCCGTGGCACCGAGGAGGAAAAAATGGTTGTGCCGAATTTGATGGCAGGCTTTGAAATTGACGAGGTGCAGGCGGAATATATCGCGGAGATTAAGCTGCGCAACATCAATAAGGAATATATCCTGAAACGCATTGCAGAGCTGGATGCACTGGAAAAGGAAATCAAAGGTCTGCATGAAACACTTCGCTCCGATGCAAAAATCAAAAATATCATCTGTAAGCAGCTGCGCAATGTGGCAAAAAAATACGGCAAGCCCAGAAAAACCGAAATCATCCATGAGGATGATGTGACGGTGCTTTCCAAGGAGGACTTCATCGAGGATTACCCTGTAACCTTCTTCCTGACGAAGGAGAATTATTTCAAGAAAATCAGTCAGGCATCTCTGCGTATGGCAGGGGAGCAGAAGCTGAAGGAGGAGGACGTTCTTCTGATGGAGCAGGAGGGCGCAAACCGTATGGATCTGCTGTTTTTCTCCAATCAGCAGAATGTGTATAAGCTGAAAGCCTCGGATGTGGCGGATGCCAAGGCGAGTGCATTGGGGGATTATCTCCCGAATCTCTTGCAGCTTGACGCAGGGGAAACCATTATTTACATGACTGCAACAGCGGATTACAGCGGTCAGATGGTGTTTTTCTTTGCAAACGGCAAGGCGGCGAAGGTGCCGCTTTCCGCCTATGAAACCAAAACAAATCGCCGCAAGCTGGTCAATGCCTATTCTGCAAGGGCAGAGCTGGTGCGGATGGCGAAAATCGCGGAGGAAGCAGATTTTATGCTGATGCGCAATGCGGATAAGGCAACGCTCTTGAATACAGAGTTGATTCCGTTGAGTGCTACAAAGAACGCCGGTGGCGTGCAGGTCTTTACACTCAAGAAAAACAGTGCAGTTACTGCGGTGTTTGCCAAGGCAGAATTTGAAACAGAGGAATACGAATATTATCGCACGAAAAAAATTCCCACCACGGGACATTTTATACAGGAAAAGGATAAAACCACCAATCATCTGCCCGGGCAGATGGCGTTGGGGGAATAAGAAAGGATGACGAGTATGAAACGGTTTATGGCAATTCTTCTTGCAGGGATGCTGAGCCTTTTCGCCGCAGTGCCTTCCTTTGCCGCCGTTGCGACGAATGCAGGCAAATGGGCAAAGCCTTCCATCGAATTTGCCTATCAGCAGGGACTTCTGACGGAGGCGGATTTGCAGAAGGCAAAATCGCCCATAACGAGAAAGGATTTCTGCAAGATAGTGATGCGTTTTCTGAATGTAATCACCGGAAAGGAATGGAAAGCGGCAGGCAAAACGCCCTTTACAGACTGCGATGATGCAGATGTGACAGCGGCGTATGAGCTGGGTATTATCGGCGGCACAGACCCCGGTATTTTTGAGCCGAACAGCACGCTGACCCGCGAGCAGATGGCGATTATGGTGGCGCGCGTGATGAAAACCTGCGGCGTGGATTTAACGGAGAAGGCAAAGAAAAATCCCTTCAACGATACCGCAGAGCTGTTTGCTTCCTCCAATAAATATATCGACCAGCTGTATGGCATTGGGATTCTTGCGGGCTATCAGGATGGCGGCTATCATCCCTTCCGCGAAATGACGGTGCAGGAGGCTGTGGTTTCCTTTGTGAAGGCATATCGCTATATTGAGGAGCAGACCGGCGGCAAGGTGGAAATTACCGAACCAAAGGTGGACAAGGTGGACAGAGTGGACACCCAAAATGACACAAAAGTGGACACCAAAACGGACACGAAAGCGGACACCAAGACAGAGGAAGTGAAGGTGACGGATGCGGCGGCAACAGAAACGGTTACTGTCGGCGAAAAAAAGGTTTGTCTCGGTTGGACGGCAGCGGAGCTGAAGGCTGTCTGGGGCGAACCCGACCGCATTGACGATTCTGTGTATGGCTTAGAGAGATATGTTTATCTCAACGAGTATCAGAATTATTTCTTTGCAACGATGCAGGAGGGGAAAATTGTCGAAATTTTTGTGCCCGGCACAGGCTTTACCTATAACGGTACAAGCGGCAAGGGCATTGCGGCGAATATTAAGAATCTTTCCCACGTCAGCAGCTTAGAGCACAGCGGTATTGTATACAATGCCAATTCCGAGGTGCATGTTCCTCTGGATTATGAGGGAAAAATCTGTGGTGTGCTTTTGCAGGAAAAGAGCTTCGCCCAGACGAAGGATTACCAGAGCACCTTGCAGTATACCACAAGAGAAGCCATGGAAGCGGAGCTGCTTGATTTGATTCAGGTGTGTCGTCTGGAAAAGGGTCTGTCCCTGCTTACGGCAGACAGTAAGCTGGGGGGCGTAGCAAGAGCACATTCCGAGGATATGACGGCGAAGGGATATTTCGACTATACCGGCTCTGACGGCTCGACACCCTTCAGTCGGATTCTGGCGAAGGGCAAAGCCTTCCGCACGGCATCCGAAACCATTGCTAAACAGCGCGGCGATGTGGTGCAGATTTATCAGGAATGGATGCGTACCGCTGCGAAGGAGAACAGCCTGACAGACGGCACCATGCAGGAGGCAGGCGTGGGGATTTCCGCAAAATCCAAGGAGCTTTATGTAACGGTTGACCTTTGCGGCCAGTAAAAAATGGAATAAAAGAAAAAAGTATACAGAACAGAAAAAAAGCCTTGCACGGGAGAATTTTCCCATGCAGGGCTTTTTTTGATCCGGATTTCAGAAATTTTCTGTCAAAGCCAGAATTTCCTTTTCCAGAAGGGCATAGAACACATCATAGCCTGCGTTGCTCCAATGCACGCCATCGAACTGAAACAGTGCATCATACGCTTCGAAGCCTTGTGCTTCCTTAATGTCCAGAAATGCCTGATATACATCAATGACGGGACAATGATAGCCCTTTGCCAGCTTTTTGACGATTTCCCCATATTTTTCAATGCGGTCGGTTGTGGTGAAGGGGTAGAAATCCGTATCCACCACGGGCGGCGGCGTAACCAGAACGGGCAGACAGACACCGCTATGGAAAGCAGAATCTCCGTGCTTTTCTGCCAGAAGGCGTTCCAGAATGAACATCATATTGTGTTCATATTCCCAAGGTGTACGATATTGCCCTTCGTTGAGGGCACTGTCATTGGAACCCAGCAGAATTACAGTAAGATGCGGCTTTAACCAAAGCACCTGACTTTCCAGCCGTTCTTTCGCTTCTCTGGTGGTTTCTCCGTTGATGCCGCGATTGTATACCTTCCAACGAAGCTGCGGATTTTTCTCCGGCAGCTCCCTTGCCAAGCGGAAGGGATATGCAATATGGGACAAAACACCATAGCCGTATGTTAAGCTGTCGCCAAAGGCAACCAAACGAAATTCTTTCATGGGGCAGACCTCCTTTTTTTCTCTATTCTAAAGAGAAAGCAGGAGAATGTCAATCAAAGCAAGGCTGTCATTTGCCTGTATGAAGATCCAACGTGGGGCGGATAATCTGCATGATGTTATCCTTGAAGGAACGCCCGACGAAGGCAAGCTGCTCCGAACCGAAAAAAGAAATCGTCCAAGGATTTTGAGATTTATCGATGGAGGATGCATTTTTCAGATTGACAATAAAGGAGCGATGTGTCTGCACAAAGGTTTCCTTGGGCAGCACTTCCAGAATACGATATAACGGAACCGAAACACAGATGTTTTTTTTCAACAGATGGATGACAGATTTTTTTTGCTCACTTTCGATAAAAAGAATATCCTGATACGGAATTTTATAGATTGCTTTTTGCGTACTGATGCGGCAATAAAGGGGTTCATCATGTGTGGATTCGCTATTTGTGACACAAACGGAACCCCTGTCAGTACAAAGTTCATTTACAGCAGAAGCGGCTGCTCCTGTCGTATGGATTGAATTTTTGCACATAATTATCTCCTCTTTCGTGGTAAAACTTATGAAATTAGACTTATATTTAAAATTACACCAAGGGAATTTTCTTAAATTTTAACATAAAATGTAATTTCTTGTAAATGTTTTCGTACATAAAAATTATAAAAAGAATACTACAAAATTCGCGTTCTGTGAAATAATGCCATCGCAGGTATTTTTTCACCTTTTCCGCATAGGATGAGAAAAGAAGGGAGGACGAGCCAATGCAGACAGAGGCAGTTTGGCGTGCATTGCCGAGAAAAATACGGGAGGTGCTTGCGGAGAAGGATCTGCACGATTTGCAGGAAATTCGCCTGCGCAGCGGACAGCCCTTGCTTTTAAAAAGAGAGAATCGACTGTTTTCTCTGGGGAAGGAGGGGGTGTTTCTGCCTGCGGCGGATGAAAAGGGGATGCGCATTTCCATGGCGGATCTGCGTGAAACCGTTTCGCTTCTGAGCGGCTATTCTCTCTATGCCTTTGAGGAAGAGCTGCGACAGGGCTATCTTACCATAGAGGGCGGACACAGAGTCGGCTTCTGCGGCAAGGCGGTTCTGGAAAACGGCGAAATCCGCACGCTGCGGCAAATCAATGCCTTAAATATCCGCATTGCGAGAGAAAGGAAGGGGTGGGGAGAGACGCTTCTGCCGCTTCTGTTGGAAAAGAATACGCTTTGCCATACCCTGCTTGTTTCACCGCCGGGATGCGGAAAAACAACGCTTTTGCGCGATCTCATCCGTTGTCTGAGTGAGAGAGGAAAAACGGTCGGCGTGGTGGATGAGCGCGGAGAAATTGCGCCGCTCAGAGACGGCATGCCGCAGATGGATGTTGGCCCCTGTACGGATATTCTGGAGGGCTGCCCGAAGGCGAAGGGGATGACGCTTTTACTGCGAAGCATGTCTCCTGATATCATCGCTGTGGATGAGCTGGGCAGGCGTGAGGATGTTGCCGCGGTGGAGGAGGTTTTAAACGCAGGGGTGAAGCTGATTGCGACGGCACATGGGCGGGACTTTGCCGACATTGAAACAAGACCGCAGCTGCGTGCGCTTGTCCGCAGAAAAATATTTGAACGGTATCTTTTTCTTTCCAACCGAAACGGCACAGGCACCATAGAGGGGCTGTGCGACAGGGAGGGGAAAATGATTGCGGAAGAAGAAATGACGATGAAAAAGGAGGAGGAAGCATGATGCGTTTGCTCGGCAGTGTGCTTGTGCTTGGTGCGACGCTCTGGTTCGGGGCATATTTTGCGGCAAAGGAGAAATATCGTTTGCAGGAGCTGGCAGAGCTGGAACGTGCAATCCTGCTTCTGCAAAGCCAGATTGCCTACCTTTCCGCTCCTCTGACAGAGGTTCTGGAAAGCGTCAGCTGGAAGGCGGAGGGCGTGATTGGCGAGATTTTCGCGCAGGCGGCGGCAGTCATGGCAGAGAGGGAAAGGGCTTCTGCGGAGGAAATCTGGACAGAGGCATGGTCGAAGCGGCGGAATCAGATTTTTCTGACGGCGGAGGATTTGGATATGGTGCTTTCCTTTGGGAAAACCCTCGGCTATCTGGATAAGGCGCAGCAGGAGGGGAGCATTTGTCTGCTGTTGCGGTATCTGGAGGAGGCATTGGCGCAGGGCAGAAAACGATTGGAGAAAAACGGCAGACTTTACTACGGCATCGGCGGACTTTCGGGATTGCTCATTATTGTAACACTGCTGTGAGGGGGGAGAAAATGGAAATCAATATTGTGTTTCGGATTGCGGCGGTCGGGATTCTGGTGGCAGTGCTGCATCAGGTGCTGATGCGCGCAGGCAGAGAGGAGCAGGCGATGCTGACCACGCTGGCAGGGTTGGTTGTGGTGCTGTTTTGGGTGATTCAATACATCAGCCAACTGTTTGATACGGTGCAGACCTTATTTCAGCTTTGAGGAGGCGGTCGGATGGAAATTGGTAAAATCATCGCCATTGGTCTGGTGGGGACGATATTTGCCGTTCTGCTGAAAAAGGAGAATCCGCAGCTTGCGATGCTTCTTGCCGCTGTGACGGGGATTCTGATTTTCGGAATAATCTGTGTGCCGCTGGGGAGGCTCATCGGCCTGCTGCGAGAAACGGCAGAAACGGCGGGGGTCGGGGACGGCTACTTCGCAGTGGTGCTGAAGGTGATCGGCATTGCATATCTGACGCAGTTCGGCGCACAGCTTTGCGCGGATGCGGGAGAGGGAACGGTTGCGGCAAAAATTGAACTGGCAGGAAAGATTCTCATGATGACGGCGGCGGCTCCTGTGCTGATTGGACTGCTGGAGCTGGTCATGGGCTTGGTATAGGAGGGGGCAGGATGAAGAAATGGGGGTTGCTTCTGATTTTGCTGCTTTCCCTTCTGCCAAGGACGACATTCGCAGAGGAAACGGCGGATGCAATCTGCATAGAAGGCGAAACGGAAGGGCTGGATACGGATGCTGTGGATGCGGCGGCGGAGGAAATGGACGCAGAGGTCAGCTTTTCCGATTTGCTTGCGGAAATCCTTTCGGGGGAATTTGATTTTACATTCGCAAATATCAAGGAGAAGGCTCTGGAATTGGCGTTCGGAGAGCTGCGCATGCAGGGCAGACTTCTGGCACAGCTGGTGCTGATTGTCATTCTGAGCGCAATTCTGAAGCAGTGCAGTGATTCCTTCCAAGGGAAAAACGTGGGCGAAATGGGATTTTATGTTTGCTACATGGTGTTGATTGTGGCGATTCTGACCTCGTTTTACAGCATTTCGCAGTCAGTTGTGGAGCGGATGCGAGGACTGTGTGGGGTGTTTGGGGCGATGGTGCCCATTTTTCTGGTACTTTCTGCTTCATCGGGGAATCTGACGCAGGGGGCGCTGATGGGGCCGACGCTGATGGGCGGCGCGACGGCACTTTCCGTTGGCATCAGCTATGTGCTGATTCCTGCGATTCAGCTTTCGATTGCCTTGGAGATGACGGATCATATTTCCGAAAAACCGATTCTGGGGAAATTTGCGGAGCTGCTGCGGCAGTGCATTTCCTGGGGGATGAAGGGGGCGGCAATGCTTTTTATGCTCCTGCTTTCCCTGCAGAAAATCGGCGGCGGTGCGCTGAACGGTCTGGCGGCGAAAACAGCGAAAATCGCAGTCGGGGCGGTGCCGGTGGTCGGGGGTGTGATGGGCGGCGCGGTGGAAACGGCAGCGGCTATGGCAGGAACGCTCAAAAGCGGCACACTGGTTGCGGCAGTAGTGCTTCTGCTCCTGCTTTGTCTGCCATTGCTCATCAAGCTGCTTGTGATCCTGCTTGTGTTTCGGCTGACGGCGGCTGCTGCGGAATTTATCTGCGAGGAACGCTTAGTAGAGTGCATTGCGGCGGCAGGGGAATACATAGGGCTTCTGCTGGGGATTGTTTTTCTGGGCGAAGGGATGTTTTTCTTTTCGGCATTGCTTTTGTTGGGGGGCTTGTAGGCATGATGGCGGCATTTGCGGCATATATTAAAACCATAACTGCGTTGGCTGTTTTCTCTGCTCTGGTGGGACTGCTTCTGCCGGAGGGGAAATATCGCCGTTATACGGAGCTGGTGCTGGGGATTCTGGTGCTGACGGCGGTGCTGCGTCCGCTGCTTGGGCTGTTTCATGCGGCGGAAACGGGAGATTTGCCCTTGACGAGGATAGAGCAGGAATGGTCGGATACATACAACGGATACAGAGAAGAAGGGTGAGAGGATGCAAAAGAATTTGTGGAAGGGGTTATTTCGCCCCGAAAACAAAAAGCTGCGGAGCAATATTTTTCTGGCACTTCTGGCAGGGGTGCTGCTTCTGGCAATGGGGAAGAGCTTTTTCGGCGGAGAAAAGGAAACGCCTGCACAGGCGGAAACGCAGACGGCCTCCGATGTGGCGGAGCGGGAGACAGAAACGCGCATGGCGGAAATTCTTTCCAAGGTGCGGGGGGCAGGTGCAGTGGATGTCATGCTGACCTATTGCAGGACGGAGGAACGCACCATTGCACAGGATGAGGTACGGGAGGAATCGGAGAGGGACGGAAAATTCCGCGTGGAGCAGAAGGCGGTGCTGACCGAGGAAAAGGGCGGCAATACTGCGCCGTTCATCCTTTCGGAAAATGCCCCTGTGATTGAAGGGGTGGTTATTGTTGCGGAGGGCGGCGGAGATGCCACGGTGCAGGCGGCACTGCATCAGGCGGCAGAGGCACTTTGCAATGTGCCTGCGCATAAAATTGCAGTTTTGCAGATGAAATAGAATTTTTGCAGAGGGGGAAAAGGTATGTTTGTCATCAAAAGGAATCAGGTTGTGGTTACGGCACTGGCGGTGATGATTGCGGCGGCAGGCTATCTGAATTTTCAGGAAAGTCGCTCTTCCGAAGGAAAGCAGACGGCATTGCAGCTGACCGAGGAAGGGGATGTGACGGCGTTGGTGGATTATTCCGCTCTGCCGGATGATACGGACGAAACGGAGCTGGATCCGATTACGGCGGAAACCACAGGCGACGGTGCGGCGGTTTATGTTTCGGCGAATGGGAATGGCTCTGCTTATTTTGCGGAGGCAAAGCTGAACCGGGAACAATCTCGCGCGAAGGAAAAGGATATTTTGACGGAAATGCTCAATAACGAAAATATTACCGAGGAGCAGAAGGCAAAATGTACCGAAAGCATGCTGCTATTGCAGGAGCGGATGGAAAAGGAAAGTGCCGCAGAGGCAATGATCCAATCCAAGGGGTTCAAACAGGTGTATGTCCGCATGGATAACGAAACGGTGGATGTGGTGGTGGATGCGGTGAAGCTGACGGATAAGGATGTTGCACAGATTGAGGATATCGTGCAAAGAAAAACAGGGATGCCTGCCGATAAAATCCGTATCAATACATTGCAAAAGTAAGAAATTACAGAAAATCAGATGAAGGCAGTGGGAATAAAATCCGAATACTGCCTTCTTTTTTATGCATAAAATGGTGCATAATTCGTTGCAAAATAGGCGAATATCTGTTATACTCATATCATAATTATGCGTGAATATATTGTTTTGCAAAAACAGGAGATAGAAATAACAGGAGGGATTACACATGTCTGAAAATAAAACAAACGGTCAGATTCAGATTGCGGATGAGGTTGTCGGCGTGATTGCCACAACAGCTGCACTGGAGGTGGAAGGCGTAGTTGCCGGCGGCGGTAAGGGCTTTGTGGAGCTGTTTGGCAAGAAGGGGCATACCAAATGCGCGAAAATCACAAAGGATGCGGATGAAGCCGTTCTGGATATGGATATTATCGTAAATTTCGGCACAAAGGTGCAGAACGCTGCCAAGGAAGTACAGGAAAAGGTGAAAACAACAGTGGAAACCATGACAGGACTTACGGTTGCGGCGGTGAATGTAAGCATCTGCGGCATTGTGAAGGAAACGGAAGCAAAGGCAGAGGAAGAAGAATAATCGTGAAAAACGGTGGGTCTCATGGCTATCTGAGGCCCTTGCTTATTTTTAAGTGTGCCGTTGGTTGGAGAAATAATGGAGGGATACTATGAGCCGTAGAGGTGCGAGAAGAAATGCGTTTTATCTGCTGTTCCAGATGGATTTCAGCGAAGCGGAGGAATTTGAGCAGGTGAAGGAGCTTTTCTTTGCGGAAAAGGAAGAGCCTGTAGAGGAAGAAGATAAGGAATTTATTCTTTCCGAGGTGGAGGGCGTACATGCCCACATGGCGGAAATTGACGAAATGATTACAGCAAGTGCAAACGGATGGGATCCTGCGCGGATGAACAAGGTGGATTTGGCGATTCTGCGTCTGGCAGTGTATGAAATGAAATACGGGGAAACCCCCATCGGCGTTGCCATCAATGAGGCGGTGGAGCTTGCAAAACGCTTCAGCTCTGATGAAGCACCTGCCTTTATCAACGGCGTACTGGGCAAAGTAATCAAATGATAGAGCCGAAGGTGTTCTCGGTTGGGCAGATTAACCGCTATATCAAAAATCTGCTGGAAAATGATTTTATACTGAACAGCCTTCTGGTGCAGGGGGAGATTTCCAATTTCAAGGCACATTCGAGCGGTCATTGGTATTTTACCCTCAAGGACGCACAGGGAGCGATTGCCTGCGTGATGTTTCAGCAGGATGCGGCACAGGTGCCTTTTCTGCCAGAAAACGGGATGCAGGTGATTTTATACGGGCATGTTTCCCTGTACGAAAGGACAGGGCAGTATCAGCTGTACGGCGAATTTCTGGAGCCGGTCGGCATGGGTGCCTTGCAGCTTGCCTTTGAGCAGATGAAGGAAAAGCTTGCAGCAGAGGGGCTCTTTGATGCGGACTATAAGCGGGAGATTCCCGAAAATGTCGGTTGTATTGCGGTAATCACCTCCCCGACGGGGGCGGCGGTGCGCGATATTATCCAGATTGCAAAAAGACGCGACCCGAGAGTGAAGCTTGCCATATTCCCGACACTGGTGCAGGGAGAAGCGGCTGCGGCGGATATTGTGAAAAGCCTGAAGGCGGCGAACAGCTGGGGCAAGGCAGACGTGATTATTCTGGGGCGCGGCGGCGGCTCGATGGAGGATTTATGGGCGTTTAACGAGGAAAGCGTGGCAAGAGCCATTTTTGCTTCGGAGCTGCCTGTGATTTCTGCTGTCGGGCATGAAACGGATTTTACGATTGCCGATTTTGTTTCGGATTTGCGTGCGCCGACCCCATCTGCGGCGGCAGAGCTGGCAACCACAAGACTTGCGGACAAAAAGGAGGATGCAAGGGCACTGGCGGAACGATTGGAACGGAATTTGCAGGCGGTGCTGACGGTATCTAAACGGAGACTGGAATTTCTGAAGGAACGCCCTGTGCTGAAGCGTCCGTTGGAATTGATGCAGAAAAAGGAGCGCATGCTTGCGGAGCAGGAACGGCTTCTGTATAAAGAAACGGCAGGACAGCTGCAACGGCTTAGCCGAGGACTTCTGGCGGCAGAGGGCAGGCTGGCGGCGGTTTCGCCGTTTTCTGTGATGAACCGTGGCTATGCCATGCTGATGGATGAGGGAGGCACGCCGCTTACAACGGCGCAGGCGGCAAAAATCGGGCAGGCGGTACGGATTCGCATGAAGGACGGCATTTTGCAGGCAGAGGTGACAGGAAAGGCGGTATTTGCCGATGGCGAGAAAGAAACAAACCTTTGATGAAGCAATGGAACGCTTAGAGGAAATTGTAGAACAGCTGGAACAGGAGGAGGTCTCCTTGGAGACGGCTGTTTCGTTGTATAAAGAGGGGCTGACTCTTGCGGCATTTTGCAGGGAAAAGCTTTCTGCGGCGGAGGGAGAAATCGTTCTGCTGAGAAAAGAAGCAGGGCTTTGGCAGGAGGAGCCGTTTCAGGCGGAGGTGGAAGAATGATGGATTTGAAGCAGGAAATGAAGGAACGCTGTGCCTATATTGAACAGGCGTTGGAGCAGGCAGTGCCTGAACAGAAGGACTTTCCGCCTGTGATTTTTGAAGCAATGCGCTACAGCCTTCTGGCAGGGGGCAAGCGTCTGCGCCCGATGATGGTTCTGGCGGCATGCGAGGCGGTCGGCGGCAAAAAGGAGGATGCCCTTCCCTTTGCGTGCGCCTTGGAAATGATTCATACCTATTCGCTGATTCATGATGACCTGCCTGCGATGGATAACGATGATTACCGCAGGGGGAGACTGACGAACCATAAGGTTTTTGGCGAGGATATGGCGATTCTGGCAGGGGATGGTCTGTTGCATCATGCCATGGAAACGATGGCGGATGCTTGCGTGAAAAACCCTACACCGCAGACAACAGGTGCCATGAAAGCGATTGCACACGGCGCAGGTGTGGAAGGGATGCTTGTTGGGCAGGTGGTGGATGTTTTCATGGAGGGGAAGCCTCTGGATATCGAAACGCTTGATTTTATCCACCTGCATAAAACGGCGGCAATGATTCGCGGCGCACTGCAGGCAGGGGCAATCTGCGGCGGTGCGGATGAAAAAACAGTTGCGGCATTTGCACTGGCAGGCGAAAAAATCGGCATTGCATTCCAGATTCTGGATGATATTCTGGATGTGACAAGCACACTGGAGGAATTGGGCAAGCCCATCCACAGTGATGAAAAAAATCAGAAAACAACGTATGTGACGCTGTTTGGGATTGAAAAATCAAGAGAGATTGCGGCAAGGCTTTCCGCCGAGGCTGTTTCCATCTGGGAGGAGCAGGGCGAGGGCTGTGCATTTTTATTAGAGTTGACAAAATATCTTACAACCAGAACATTTTAAGAAGATCCTTCCGAGAGATTTTTTGAGGTTGTGAGAATAGAGAGTTGGTGAAACTGTGGACGGTATTTTAAAGCATATCCATTCCACTGAAGATATAAAGAATTTAAACGAAAAAGAGTTAAAGCAGCTTTGCAAAGAGCTGCGGCGGTTCCTTTTGCAGAAGGTATCCAAAACAGGAGGACATCTTGCGTCCAATCTGGGCATTGTGGAGCTGACCGTAGCACTGGAATACTGCTTTCATCTGCCGGAGGATAAAATTGTCTGGGACGTTGGACATCAGGCGTATATTCATAAGATGCTGACGGGCAGAAAAGAGGGCTTCGACCATCTGCGGCAGCTGGATGGACTGAGCGGCTTCCCCAAGCCGACGGAAAGCGACTGCGATGCCTTTGCGGCAGGACACAGCTCCACTTCCATTTCAGCGGCGTTCGGGCTTGCGAAGGCAAGAGACCTGACGGGCGGAAAGGAGCACGTCATTGCGGTTATCGGGGACGGCTCCATGACGGGTGGACTCGCGTATGAGGCACTGAACAATGTCGGCAAGGAGCATACCAGAATGATTGTCATTCTGAATGATAACCAGATGTCTATTGATACGAATGTGGGCGCCATCAGCCGCCATCTGAACAGCCTGCGGACAAGCTATCAATACCGTGGCTGGAAGGAGGCGGTCAAGCAGTTCCGAGATAATGTGCCTGTGATTGGTGAAGGAACCTATCAGGTGCTGAAAAACGTGCGTGACGGGGCGAAAATGCTCTTAACAGGCGGTGCATTGTTTGAACAGCTTGGGCTTAAATATATCGGCCCTGTGGATGGACATGATTTGCCGGATCTGATTGAACTGTTTGAAAATGTGAAGGAAATGAACCGCCCTGTGCTGATTCATGTGAAAACGATTAAAGGCAAGGGCTATCCCTACGCAGAGGAGCGTCCCTGGGCGTATCATGGCGTAGGTGCGTTTGATTTGAAAACAGGACAGCCGCTTTCCAAGGGCGGCAGAAGCTGGTCCTCTGTTTTCGGGGATAAAATGGTGGAAATCGGGAAGAAGAATCCGAAGGTCGCAGGGATTACGGCAGCAATGAGCGGCGGCACAGGCTTTGAGAAATTTCAGAGAGCCTTCCCGAAACGCTTTTTTGATGTTGCCATTGCGGAGCAGCACGGCACAACCTTTGCGGCGGGTCTGGCAAAGGGCGGCGTAACACCTGTGTTTGCGGTGTATTCCTCCTTCCTGCAAAGGGCGTATGACCAGATCGTGCATGATGTGTGTATGCAGAAGCTGCATGTTGTATTTGCGATAGACCGTGCAGGGATTGTCGGGGCAGACGGAGAAACCCATCAGGGCGTTTTCGATATCTCCTTTCTCAGCCACATCCCCAATATGACGGTGCTTTCGCCAAAAAACGCATGGGAATTGGAGGAAATGCTTGATTTTGCGGTGAATGAATGGAACGGCCCGATTGCGGTGCGCTATCCGAGAGGAACGGCGGAAACCGCTTTTGCAGAGCAGAAGGAGCCGATTACATACGGTAAGGCAGAGGTCATTCAGAAGGGCAGGGATATTGCTGTTCTGGCGGAGGGACACATGCTAAAGCCGGCGGCAGAGGCGGCAGAACGATTAGAGGCGGAGGGGTATCACCCCGTGCTTGTGAATATGCGCTTTCTGAACCCTCTGGATACGGAGCTGCTGAAAGAGATTGCTGAAACGTGCGCCCATATTGTGACGGTGGAGGATAATCTGCGTAAGGGCGGCTTCGGCTCAAAGGTACTGGAATACTACGGGGATGCAGGGATACAGACGGATGTGCTGAATCTGGCATTTCCCGATAAATATATCGAACAGGGCACGCAGGCACAGCTTTTTGAGAGATATGGGCTGGATGCGGCGGGCATTTACAAAAGCATCAAGGAAAGATTGGGAGAATGACCATGGCAGAAAAGGTTGAAAAGGAAAGATTAGACGTTTTACTGGTGCAGCAGGGCTTGGCAAACTCCAGGGAGCTGGCGAAGGCGTATATCATGGCAGGGAATGTATACGTTGACGGACAGAAGGAGGACAAGGCCGGCACAAAGGTGGCGGTGACAGCGAAGCTTGAGGTAAAGGGTAACCAGATGAAATATGTCAGCCGCGGCGGCTATAAGCTGGAAAAGGCGATGGATGTATTCGGTATCCGTCTGAATGGGAAAATTTGTCTGGATATTGGTGCATCGACAGGCGGTTTTACGGATTGTATGCTGCAAAACGGTGCAAGCAAGGTTTATGCCATTGATGTTGGCTACGGGCAGTTTGCGTGGAAATTAAGAAATGACGAAAGAGTTGTTTGTCTGGAAAAAACAAATGTAAGATATGTGACGCATGAGCAGGTGCCGGATGAAGGGGATTTTGCATCGATTGATGTTTCCTTTATTTCTCTGACAAAGGTACTGCCTGCGGTGCTTGGCGTGCTGGGCGAAAAGGGGCAGCTGGTCTGTCTGATTAAGCCGCAGTTTGAAGCCGGACGGGAGAAGGTCGGCAAGAAGGGCGTTGTTCGGGACAGCAGCGTGCATCGCGAGGTCATCGAGATGATTGTGGAGTATGTCCGCACACAGAGCCTTGGGATTCTCGGTCTGGATTTCTCCCCGATTAAGGGGCCTGAAGGCAATATCGAGTATCTCATTTATCTGGATAAGAGCCAGAGCGGCATGCACGAGGACGAGGTGCAGGCGAGAGTAGATACCGTTGTTGCACAATCGCATAAAATCCTTTCGGGCGAGAAATGAGGTGCGGAAGATGAAAAAAGTAGCAATTTTACCGAATATACAGAAGGATAAGGGACTGGCGGTGACAAAGCGGCTGGTGCGTTATCTGGAGGAAAAGGGCTGTCAGCCGCGCCTTTCCGAAGCGGTGGCGGAACTGGCGGAGCTGCCGCAGTATGCGCAGACGGAAACGGAGCTGTATCAGAACAGTGATCTGCTGATTTCGCTTGGCGGTGATGGAACACTGCTTGGCATTGGCAGAAAAACGGCGAAATTTGAAAAGCCGATTCTGGGTATCAATCTGGGGACGCTCGGCTTTCTGACGGCAGAGGATAAGAATTATGCCGAAGCGGCGATTGATAAGGTGCTGAAGGGCGATTTTAAACTGGAAAAGCGCATGATGCTGACCTGCGGCATTGCCAAGGGGGATGAACGCACGGAGGGCATTATTGCTTTGAATGATATCTGCATTACGCGCGATTTATATAAAATTCTGGAGTTTCACGTTTTTGTAAATGATGAATTTGTGGATACTCTGCTTGCGGATGGTGTTATCATCTGTACGCCGACAGGCTCAACGGCATATAACCTTTCCGCAGGGGGGCCTGTATTGAAAGCGGATGCACAGATTATTGCAATTACGCCCATTTCACCGCACACGCTGACAAGCAGACCCATTGTGGTTTCTGCGGATGATGTGGTTACGGTTGAGGTGAAGCCAAGCAGAGAGGACACGCCCTTTACGGTCAGTGCGGACGGGCAGAACAACTTTACGTTGACGGGGCAGAATGTTGTGCAAATTCGTCGTGCGGATGTCTGCACCACGATTATTAAGACAAAGCCGCAGAGCTTTTACGATGTACTGCGGCATAAATTGAAATAAGAATGGCTGAACAAGCAGCCTTTGGATATCTTTCTGAAACAGTAAGGAGGGGTAGTGCGATGAAGATCGCCAGACATGCAAAAATTTTGGAATTGATTGAAAATTATGACATTGAAACGCAGGACGAGCTGGCACAGAGACTTTGTGAGGAAGGCTTTGTGGTGACACAGGCAACGGTTTCCCGTGATATTCGTGAAATGAAGCTGACGAAAATCGCAACAGAAAAGGGACGGCAGAAATATGCTGTGATTACGGGCAATGATACGGAAGTGACAGAGAGACTAACGCGCGTATTCAAAGAGGCTGTGCTGAAAATGGACTATGCGCAGAACATGATTGTAGTGAAAACACTGGATGGTATGGGCATGGCGGTTGCCGTTGCGCTTGATAACATGCAGAACAGCGAAATTCTTGGCACGATTGCAGGGGATGATACTGTTTTCTGCGTGGTGCGTACACATAATCAGGCGGCAGTTATCATCGAAAAGCTGTATCGTATCATCCATAGTGCCTAAAGGGGGGACGCTTTATGCTGGAACATCTGCACATCAGAAATGTGGCGCTGATTAAGGAAAGCGAAATCTCCTTTGGAGATGGGCTGAATATTCTGACGGGCGAAACGGGTGCCGGCAAATCCATGATTATTGATTCTTTGCAGTTTGCCCTTGGCGGCAGAGCAGGGAAGGATTTTCTGCGCCACGGCGAAAAGCAGGCGGCGGTTGAGGCGTTGTTTTCCGTACAGTCGCAGGCGCTTACGGAAAAGCTTGCGGAAAACGGCATTGTCCCTGAGGAGGACGGGACGCTTCTGATTACCCGTACGCTCAGCGAAGCAGGAAAATCTGTCTGCCGTATTAACGGCTCTACGGTGACGGTCGGTATGCTGAAGGAGATTGCCGAGGATATGATTGATATTTACGGACAGCATGAGCATCAGTCTCTTTTGAATCCTGTGAAGCACATTCGCCTGTTGGATCGCTTCTGCGGCGCAGGCTTTGGTGAGGCAATGGAGGAATACAAAAACAGCCGGCAAAGGCTAAAGGACTTAGAAAAGCAGCTTGCGATTCTGATTGGAGATGAAAGCCAAAGAGAACAGCGGATGGATATGCTGCTGTTTCAGAAGGAAGAAATCGAAGCGGCAGAGCTGCAGGAGGGCGAGGAGGATGCCCTTCTGGAGCAGAAAAAACGCCTGAGCAGCATGGAAAGGCTGATACGGCTGACGGGCGAAAGCGTAACACTTCTGTATGACGGGGATGACCGCGCGCCCTCTGCCTGCGACCAGCTGGGGGATGCCCTTGCGAAATTACGGGAAGCGGCGGAATATGATGCGGCTCTGTCTCCCTTGGCGGATGCATTGGCGGATGGCTATGCTGCCGTGGAGGACTGCGCGCGGGAATTGAAGCGCGAGGCGGAAGAACAGGAGGCTGACCCAGAGGAGCTGGAACGCATTGAGGAGCGCTTGCAGCTTTTTTATAAATTGAAGCGAAAATATGGCGGCAGCATCGAGGCGGTATTGGAATTTTACGAAAAAGCCGTACAGGAGCTGGAATTTCTCTCCAACAGCAGCGAAAAGGCGGCGGAGCTTTCTGCCAAGAAGGCAGCGGAGGAGAAGCGCCTGTCTGCTCTTGCGGAAACGCTGACAGCAAGAAGAAGGGCGACTGCCGAACAGGTGGAGGAGCAGATTGAAACGGCACTGCATGACATGGAAATGAAGCATGCACGGTTTCATATTCAGATAGAAGAAAAAGCCGATTGGGGCGCAGACGGCAAGGATAAGGTGGAATTTCTGATTTCTGCCAATGCAGGGGAGCCGCTCAAGCCCTTGGCAAAGATTGCATCCGGCGGCGAAATGAGCCGTGTGATGCTTGCACTGAAAACGGTGCTTGTGGATGCGGATGAAATCGGGACATTTATTTTTGATGAAATTGATACAGGGGTCAGCGGCAGAACGGCGAGAAGGGTCGGCGAGAAAATGCGCTTTCTGGGCGGAAAACGACAGCTTCTCTGCATTACGCATCTGCCCCAGATTGCCGCGATGGCGGATAACCACTTTCTGATTGAAAAGGAAAGTGACGCAGGAGAAACTGTGACGCGCGTGACGGCACTGGATGAGGAAGGCGCAGTGCGCGAGGTGGCAAGACTGATGAATGATGTGACGGAAACCACACTGGCGGCGGCAAGAGAACTGCTTGCGGAAAAATAAAACGAAGAACACATGATGGCAGCATTGTGTGTTCTTTTTTTGTCGAGATTTTTCTGCTTTTCACAGGAAAAACGACAGGTTTCGCAGATCCTTTGTTTTATAATCATAGAAGGAGGGAAGGAATGGAACCGAAGATTTACATAGATATCGTTTTTCCGGTGACATGGGGGATGGATGCCTTTCTGCTCTGGATGGCAGGGCGGATTCTGGGCCTGCGAAGGAAGCGGTGGCGATTTGCATTCGGCGGCCTTTTTGCGGCGGTGTGTGATTGCGCGTGGCTTTTCTTTTCGCAAAGAAGCGGCGGTGCGCTATTTTCGCTTTTGCTTCTGGCGGGCGGCGTTTTCATTGCCTATACACCGAAAAGCGGAAAAATATTTTTGCGGCTGATGGGGACAACACTGCTTTCTTCGTTCCTGCTTGGCGGCGGCGCACAGCTTTTGTTTACCTTTACGCAGGCACAGCGATTGTTTGGGCAGGGTCTTATCGTAGAGCAGATTTATCCGTGGTGGCTGCTGCCATGGGCGGTGCTTTTGGCGTATGTATTGCTGAAATTGGGCGCAGGGTGGATGGAGACGCATATTTGCCGCAGACGTGAATTCTGCACGGCTGCTGTGTTTCGGCAGGGCAGATGTGCCGAGGTGCGCGTGCTGATTGATACGGGAAACGGGCTGAAGCAGGCGGATGACAGAGGGGTTGCGATTCTGGAGATGCAGGCGGTTTTGCCGCTGTTTTCGGCAGAGGAGGGCATGCGGCTGCTTTCCGGGAGCAGAGAGGGCTTGGAATGGCTTGCGTTCAGCAGTCTGGGGAACCCGAATGGCAGGCTCTGGGGCATACGGGCAGAGAAGCTGATTTTGTTTTTCGGGGAAAAAAGCATCTGCCATCGGGATATTTTTGTCGGGATTGCCGAGGAAGCGTTTACGGGCAGTTATGAGGGCATTGTGCCACCCTCTTTATGGAAGGAGGATTCGGAATGAAGGAATGGAGATATTTAGTTTTTCTTGTAAAATACCATCTGAACCGTTGGATACGGGAAAAGAAGCAGGGAGGGGTATTCTATATCGGGGGGAGCGATGTATTTCCGCCGCCGCTCAAGCCGGAGGAGGAGCTGGTGCTTCTGGAGCAGCTGGGCGGAGAGGAGGATGTGACGGTAAAATCTGTTCTGATTGAGCGAAATCTGCGTCTGGTGGTCTATATCGCAAGGAAGTTTGAAAATACGGGCATCAATGTGGAGGATTTGATTTCCATTGGCACGATTGGGCTGATTAAGGCAATCAATACGTTTAAGGTGGATAAAAAAATTAAGCTGGCAACCTATGCTTCACGCTGTATCGAAAATGAAATTCTGATGTATCTGAGACGAAACAGCAAGACGAAAACAGAGGTTTCCATTGATGAGCCGCTGAATGTGGACTGGGAAGGAAATGAGCTGCTGCTTTCCGATATTCTGGGGACGGAGAACGATATCATCACGAAGGATATTGAGAATAAGGTTGACCGAGAGCTTTTGCAGGATGCCATGCAGAAGCTGAGCGGACGGGAGCGGCGGATTGTAGAAATGCGCTTTGGTATTCTGCCGGAAACAGAGGAAAAAACGCAGAAGGAGGTGGCGGATATTCTGGGGATTTCGCAGTCCTATATTTCCAGACTGGAAAAAAAGATTATGCGGCGGCTGAAAAAGGAAATAAGCAAAATGATGTAAGAAAAAGGTGCGCCCGATTGGGACGCACCGAAAGCGGATGTCAAAGGATATCCGTTTTTTGCTATACATCCAGATAATGAAGCGGTTCATAATCGACATTTTTTGCCTTGCCAAACCCACGGTCAATATACTGCTGATTGCCATTTTTTCCGCCGTGGCGCTGGATGCGTGTGCTTTCGCGCAGGGCGGCTGCTGTGGGAATGCCGTCATGGATTTCTGTCAGACGCATGAAGAAAACTCCTTTCAATTGCTATAACAGCTTTTTTGCTAGGATACGAAAAAGAATGTGATTTTATACGAGGATTGGCGAGATTTGCTTCGTATATTTTTGTGCGCAAAGGGAGAAGGTATTCATATACCTTTGAACGAATGGAGTGACAGGATTGGCTTATTACGGAAAGGTGGAAATCAGCGGTGTGAATACGGCAAACCTGCCCGTTCTGACAGGAACAGAGGCAAAGGCGCTGTTTATAAAATGCAAGGCAGGGGACGAAGCTGCCCGTCAGCAGCTGATAGAGGGGAATTTGCGGCTGGTGCTTAGTATTATCAAGCGCTTTGAAAACCGCAATGAAAATATGGATGATTTGTTTCAAATTGGTGTGGTGGGGCTGATTAAGGCGATTGATAATTTTAATATTGAGATGGATGTGATGCCTTCAACATATTTCTGCCCCATGATTATTGGGGAGATTCGCAGATATCTCAGGGATAACAACACCATTCGGGTGTCGCGTTCTCTCAGGGATACGGCGTATAAGGCGTTACAGGTGAAGGAACGGCTGATGGCAGAGCAGGAAAAGGAGCCGAGCATAGAGGAAATTGCGAAGGAAATGGGGATGAGCCGAGAAAATATTGTGATGGCAATGGATGCCATTCAGGATCCGGTTTCCCTTTTTGAGCCGATTTATCATGATGGCGGTGACACGCTTTTTGTGATGGATCAGGTGAGTGATGAAAAGAACGGCGACGGGCTCTGGCTGGAAAATCTTTCTCTGAGCGAAGCCATGCAGCACCTCAATGAGCGCGAAAAGAAAATCGTAAATCTGCGCTTTTTTGAAGGCAAAACACAGACAGAGGTCAGCACAGAAATCGGCATTAGTCAGGCGCAGGTTTCCCGTCTGGAAAAATCCGCATTGCAGCACATGCGAAAGTTTATGTAAGGGATTATGGGAAAACGAAAAAAGGTAGTCGAATATTCCTATAAAAGGTGTAGACAATTTTCTTTTGATAGGATAAAATGAAAAGCAAAGGGGAATTTTTAGATACCCGAAGGAAAGAAGGCTTTTTGAATATCAGGAGGAAAAATATGAAAATAAAAGCAGAAGATACCGCGGCATTGATTATCGATTTTCAGGAAAAACTGGTGCCTGCCATTGCAGATCATGATGAAATTGTTGCAAAGGCAGCTATTTTTGCAGCAGGGTTGAAGGAATTTGGCGTTCCTATGGCTGTGACACAGCAGTATACAAAGGGACTGGGCGAAACCGTTCCTGCGATGAAGGAAGCCATTGGCGCATTTGAACCCATGGAAAAAACAGTTTTCTCCGCAATGGGCTGTGATGCCTTTGTGGAATGGGTAAAGGCACAGGGCAAAAAGACAATTTTGGTTTGCGGCGTGGAAGCACATATCTGCGTGCTGCAGAGTATTATAGATTTGATTGGTGAAGGCTATCGTGTATTTATTGTGGCGGACTGCGTTGGCTCCAGAGTGGTATACAATAAGGAGTATGCAATCCAGAGAGCTGTGCAGGAGGGTGCATTTGTAACTACCTGCGAGGGCGCGCTGTATGAAATGACACAGGGGGCAGGCACACCCCATTTCAAAGCAATTTCAAAGCTGACAAAATAATGATTGGAGGCCTCAATTCCTGAGAATTGGGGTTTCTTTTTTGAGTAGGTTTTCAAGAAGGAATGAGAAGAATGCACATAAAAGAACATTTTCAGACAATTACATACCATAGAAGGCTGGTGCGGCAGGGCTGCTTCCGAGTTGGGCTTTACTGGCAGGGGTTGACGCATGATTTGAGCAAATACAGCCTGACAGAATTTCTGGTCGGTGCGAAATATTTTCAGGGCGATTGCAGCCCTAATAATGCAGAGAAGGAAAAGAAGGGATATTCCTCCTCCTGGCTGCATCATAAGGGCAGAAATAAGCACCATTTTGAATATTGGATTGATTATTCCATGCCCGGCAGTGAAGGTCCGCTTCTGATTGGGATGAAAATGCCCCTGCGGTATGTGGTGGAAATGTTCATGGATCGTATTGCAGCGTGCAAGGTTTATCAGAAGGAAGACTATACCGATGCAAGCCCTTGGCTGTATCATCAGAAAAGCAAGCGCGTACAGGCGGTGATGCACCCCGAAAGCCTTGCTTTGCTCAATCACTTACTGCAAATGCTGGCAGATGAGGGGGAGAAAAAGACCTTCGCTTATGCAAAACAGCTGGTACAAAAGGACAGAATCAGCCGATGGAAAAAATGCCTTGGAAAAAAGCAGGGCAAACGAGGTGAATGAGATGAACAAAGGAAAGGTAGTAGTAGGGATGAGCGGCGGCGTGGACAGCACGGTTGCGGCATATCTTTTAAACAAGCAGGGCTATGAGGTGACAGGTGTAACACTGCGGATGTGGGACGGAGAAGGCACAGAGAAGGCGATTGCCGATGCAAAACGGGTGGCAGATTCCATCGGGATTTCCCATGAGATACTGGATTGCAGAGAAGCCTTCCGTACCTGTGTGGTGAATGATTTTATCGGACAGTATCAAAAGGGCGTAACCCCGAACCCCTGTATCGTCTGCAACCGCATGGTAAAGGAAAAATCCCTTCTGGATAAGGCGAAGGAAATCGGTGGGAAGTACATTGCAACGGGGCACTATGCCCGTATCGAAAAGCATCCGAAAACGGGACGTTATGCCATCCGAAATTCTGCAACTGCCGAAAAAGACCAGACGTATGCGCTTTATCGGCTGACACAGGAGCAGCTTGGCGCAATGCTTCTGCCTATTGGGGAATATACCAAGGACGAGGTGCGTAAGATTGCGGAGGCTGTGGACGGCTTTGTGGCAAAAAAAGGTGAAAGTCAGGATATCTGTTTTATTCCCGATGGGGATTATGCCGCTTTCATTGAAAGAGAGGGCAAGCTGACGGGAATGCCCGGTAATTTTGTGGATATGGACGGGACTATTTTAGGTAAGCACAAGGGCTTGATTCATTATACCATCGGGCAGAGAAAGGGGCTTGGCATTGCGCTTGGCAAGCCTGCCTTTGTGTATCGTTTGGATACGGAAAAAAACGAGGTTGTTCTTTCCGATAATGCGGCATTATTCCGGACAACGCTTTGTGCCGACAATCTGGCATACATGGCGTATGATAAATTTGAGGACGGACAGCGTTTTCTGGCGAAAATCCGCTATGCGCATAAGCCTGCATGGTGTACTGTGCGGATGGTCGGGGAGGATAAATTAGAGGTTGTCTTTGATGAACCGCAAAGAGCGATCACGCCCGGGCAGTCACTTGTGCTGTATGATGGGGAATTTGTTGCCGGTGGCGGATTTGTATTGTAATTAAGCCAAAAATGAAAAAGCTTTTTTGAAAATGCAAAAGGGGAGTATCCCGAAGCTTGTGCAGTCTTCAAACTGATGAAAGATAGAATTACTCAGCTTGGAGGTTTGCAAAAGCCTTGGGATACTCCCTTTTTTGCGTAGCTTAGATATTATTTTTTTATTCTTTTTTATTGCTCCGAGGAATTGTTTTCTTTAAAGGTCGGCTCTATTTGATATTTTTGTATCTTACGATAGAGCGTGCGAAGGCTCATATTCAGCTTTTTGGCAATAATTTTTTTCTGTTCGACACCCCAACCATAGTGATTCAGCATTTCCAGAATAATTTTTTGCTCTGCATGCCCATTCAAATGCAGCAGGGCTTCCGGAATAGGCTCCCTTTTGTTCTCAACGAAATCTATCGGCAAGTCCTCAGAAGTGAGAATACTGCGATTTGTTACATTTACGCAATATTCGATGATATTTTGCAGCTGGCGGATATTGCCGGGCCAATCATAAGATTGGAAGAGCTTCATAATTTCATTATCAATTCGTAATACGTTTTTATTCAGAATTTTGTTATAGCGCGCTAAGAAGTATTCACTCAGCAGTTCGATATCCTGTTTTCTTTCACGCAATGCAGGCAGATAGACAGGAAGAACATTCAGTCTGTAGTAGAGATCCTCTCGAAAGGTTTTCTCTTGTATCATTTGCAGTAAGTCCTTATTGGAGGCAGCGATGATACGAATATCAATGGAACGGGGTGTTACGCCGCCAATGCGCTCTACCACCCGGTCTTGAATTACGGTGAGCAGTTTTGCCTGAATATTCAGAGGGATTTCGCTTACCTCATCCAGAAAAATGGTGCCGCCGTCTGCCAATTCAAACTTACCGGGCTTTCCCTGCTTTCTTGCCCCGGTGAAGGCACCTTCTTCATAGCCGAACAGCTCGGATTCAAACAGGGATTCGGGAATACTGGAGCAGTTGACAGAAATAAAGGGCATTTCCTTTCGGTTGCTTTCATAATGCAGTGCTTTTGCAATCAGACCTTTACCGGTACCGGTTTCCCCATGGATAAATACAGTGGAAGGGCTGTTTGCAATCCGAACTACCTGCTTTTTAAGCTGCTTGATTTCCGGACTGGTTCCGATGATATCGTCAATGGAAAAGCCGATATCCTGATTGAGGGTGCTTGTTTCTTCGGAAAAAGTCGATTTGGTTTGTTTGGTATATTCCGGTTTAATAATGGTGGCAATCAGTTGTCCACCTGCATTAAAAATGGGAAAGGTTTCAATTTGAATTTGTGTATCCTCCTGTAAAGAGACAATATAGTTATTCAGCTTTTTTCCGGATAATAAATGATAGAGAGAATCCTTTGGCAAGGTCTCTAAAAAGGCCTGCTCCTGAAAAATATGGGAATCACGGAAAAAGCCGAAGGCGGTATTTTCTGCCAAAACACTCCCATTAGAATTCACAGCCAAAAGGGGATAGGGAGCAATTTCCAATGTGGTTTTCATGATTTCCTGTGCAGCATCGGGATATTCCAAAGAATTTTTCCCTGCGGCAATAGTACCGATGGAGGCAGCACAGTCCTCAATTAAGGTAATCGTTTCCTGTATATTTTTCGGGGTGTTTGCGCGCCTGCTCTTGGAAAAAGAAACAAAGAGCAAAACACCAATCGGAACGCCGTTGCAGCAAACACACTGAGAAATTTCAAAGGTGGCCGGACAATTATGATAGCAGGAGCAGCCGCCGCAAATATCCTTTTCGCCGGGAGAGGTATTGACGACCTGTTTTAAGTGAAAGACTCTTTCGATAGGGGGTTTATAGACCTTTGTTCCCCAAATTTTTTCGTAGGAATCTGTATAGGCAACTAAGTCGATATTTGTGTCATAAATGGCACAGGTTAACCCGTAATGGTGGCTGAGCATGGCAAAAATAGATTGAATCTCTCGTTGACATTTCTTTAAAAGAGTCATTTTATCCCACTTCCCTCACTTTTTGTATCAAAATAAGTACTTTCTGTTAAGTTTTTGCTAAGTTTGGCAAATAAAATTTACGAGTTTGTCAATTTGGCAAATAAACTGACATACTGTTTCGTTATTCTTGCCGTAAAAATCTCAAAAAAGATGCCATTTTTTATTTTTACGTTAAAAAGACAATTAAAATTTAAAAATAATGAAACTTTTTTAACGTATCAGTAAAAGTTGGCACGGAATTTGCTCTATATATAGGCAAATACAACAAATCCAAACAGGAAGGATAAAAATATGAGAAGAAGAACCTTCCTGAAAGGATGTGTTGTACAAAAACCAATACGTTAATTTTAGCAAAAAAGAGTTAAATTTTCAAGGAGGTTATTATGGAAAAGTTGAAGCTGAACATTTCAAGATGCAAAGGTTGTTATTTATGTATGAGTGTATGTCCTACGAAAGCGATTTCCATCTCCGATCATGTAAACAAAAAGGGATATGCGGAAATCCAGGTGGATCAGGAGAAGTGCGTTGGCTGCGGCTCCTGTTACAGAATGTGTCCCGATTATGTATTTGAAGTATTATAAAGAAGGGGGAGTAGACAGATGGCAAAAGTGTTAATGAAAGGCAATGAAGCATTGGCAGAATCCGCTTTGCGTGCAGGCTGTAGATTTTTCAGCGGATACCCGATTACACCGCAGACAGAGATATTGGAATATATGTCTTGGAGAATGAAAGAGGTTGGCGGCGAATTTGTGCAGACCGAATCTGAGGTTGCCGGCATCAATATGCTCTTTGGTGCAGCAGCGGCAGGGGCAAGAGCCTTGACCTCCTCCTCCGGCCCCGGCTTCTCCTTGAAGCAGGAGGGCATTTCCTATCTGTGTGGGACAGAGCTTCCTGCGGTAATTGCAGACGTAATGCGTATCGGTTCTGCGCTGGGAAATGTATTCCAAGGACAAGGCGACTACTGGCAGTTGACCAGAGGCGGCGGTCATGGGGACTATCGTACCATCGTATTGGCACCTAACAGTGTGCAGGAAAATGCAGACATGGCGTACGAAGCCTTTGATTTGGCAGAAAAATATAGACATCCCGTAATTGTAGCATCTGATGCAGCTATCGGTCAGATGGTAGAGGCGGTAGAGCTGAAGGAATTTAAAGAGCATGATATCAATACATACGATTGGGCAGTCAGAGGAAGAAAAGATGACGAGCCGAAGCGTACCGCAGAAAACGTATATTATGCAATGGGTGCAGATAATTATAAGGAATATCTTTTGAAAAAATATCAGGAGATTGAAGAAACAGAACAGCGTTGGGAATCCTTCTGCACAGAAGATGCGGAGATTGTTCTGGTTGCCTATGGCATTAGCTCCAGAGTCAGCAAAGAGGCAGTAAAGATTGCAAGAGCAAAGGGCTTGAAGCTTGGGCTGATTCGTCCTCGTACCCTGTGGCCTTATCCGAGAAAGGCATTCGATGCACTGGGAGATTCCGTTGTTGGGTTCCTGAGTGTGGAAATGAGTATTCTGGGGCAGATGGTAGATGATATTAAGCTGGCAACAGACGGTAAATATCCCGTACACTGCTATAATGAGTTTGCAAATGTGCCGGAACCCGACATTGCAATTCAGATGGCAGAAGATATGTTGAAACAGTATAAGAAATAAGGGAGGGAATCAAACATGAAACTGCAAATTCCGAAAACCATTACATCTGTGGAGAGCGGCTGGTGTCCCGGTTGTGGGCATGGTATCGTAGCAAGAATTTTGACTGAGGTCGCTGAAGAAATGGGTGTTTCCGATAAAGTGATTATGGTTAGAGACGTTGCTTGCGGTGCAATGATTTCCAATGTTGTTACATTTGACAACGTAGGCGGCGCACACGGCAGACCAATCATTACAGCCTGTGGTGTAAAAAGAGTGCGGAAGGATGCACTGGTTATTGCGCATCCTGGTGATGGTTCGGCGTATTCCATCGGTATGGAAAGCACCATCCATGCAGCACTGCGAAATGAAAACATTTTGGCACTGGTTGTAAATAACTGTGTATTCGGCATGACAGGCGGTCAGATGTCTCCGGCAACACTGATAGGGCAGAAAACAACATCCTCTCCCGCCGGCAGAGATTTGGCATATAACGGTGCCCCCTTTGATGTAACAAAGGCATTGAAGGATTTTGACATTGCTTATCTGGCGAGAGGCTCTGTGGATAGCCCCGGCGAGGTAATGAAGGTAAAGCAGTATATCAGAAAGGCACTGGAAAAGCAGCAGAGAGGCGAAGGCTTCTGTCTGGTTGAGGTACTTAGCCCCTGCCCGACAAACTGGGGACTTTCTCCTGTGGATAGCCTGACCTTTATGAGAGAAAAACAGAAAGCGTTCTTTCAGGTTGGCGAATTCGTTGATAAAAATGCGGAAGGAGGTATGTGATTATGAAGGAAATCATTTGTGCGGGCTTTGGTGGACAGGGCGTTCTGGTAGCCGGTATGATTATTATTTATGCAGGCATGGGCGAAGGAAAGCAGGTCACATGGTTCCCCTCCTACGGTGCAGAAATGCGTGGAGGTACAGCAAACTGTACAGTAAAAATCAGCGAAGAGGAAATTGCCAGCCCTTATGTAAAACAGATTGATGTTTTGATGGCAATGAACGAAACATCTATTGATAAATTTGAAAGCAAGCTGCGTCCCAACGGGGTTCTGCTGGTAAACAGCTCCATTGTATCTCCCAACAGAGAATATCGTGACGACATTCGCGTGATTCAGGTTCCTGCAAATGACATTGCAGCACAGACGAATAACCCGAAGGGGCTGAATATCATTATGCTAGGCGCATTGGCAGAGGCAACAGATATTTTTGAGAAGGATTATCTGAAAAAATCAATGAATCAATATTTTGCGGATAAGGGGAAAAAGAACCCCAAAAATGATATTTGTTTTGATGAAGGCGCTTCCTATGTGCATAAATAAGGAGGTATTGTATGGATATTTCAAAGTTATTAAGACCCAGAGCAGTTGCGGTTGTTGGTGCCAGTGAGAAATCCGGCTTTGGCGGTGACACCTGTCGGAATATTTTAGAAAACCAAGCAGATACTTCCCATGTGTATCCGGTTAATCCGAAAAAAGAAACTGTATTTGGAAAAAAATGCTATCCGACATTGGCAGATTTGCCGGAGGAGATTGATTTGGTTATCCTTTGTACCTCTCAGAAAACCATTGTGGATTTCCTGAAGCAGGCAAAGGCGAAGGGTGCAGGTGCAGCGGTTGTTTATGCCAGCGGCTATTCCGAGGTAGGTACAGCTGAAGGGAAGGCTTTTGAAAAGGAATTAGTTGATGCGGCAAAGGCACTGGATATGGTTGTTATGGGTCCCAACTGTGCAGGCTATATCAATTTCGGTGATGATATTTTCAGCTTTGCATTCATTGGGGATTATAAAGGGAAAAAGGGCAACATCGGCTTTGTATCTCAGAGCGGTCAGTTCTGTATTGATATGATGAAGAGTGCGGAAATGAAATATTCCTTTGCAATTTCTGCCGGAAACAGTGCGATGGTGCAGATGGAGGATTACCTGAACTTCCTGATTGATGACAGCAATACAAAAGTAATTGCATTGTATCTGGAAGGGGTAAAGAATCCGCATAAGTTTGAAGCTTGTTTGCAAAAGGCGATGGAAAAGAAGAAGCCTGTAGTTATTTTGAAGGCAGGCAGAAGCCCGAAGGGGCAGGCAACCGCAGCCTCTCATACAGGCAGTATGGCAGGCAGTGATAAGACCTACGATGCAGTGTTTGAAAAATTCGGCGTAATTCGTGCAGATGATATGCAGGATTTGCGCAGCACAGCCTCTCTGCTGGCAACACTGCGGGTATTGCCGAAAAAGCCTGCATTCTCTGCAATGTGCTTATCCGGTGGGGAAACAGCGGTTTCCGCAGATACCGGCTTCCTGCATGGCATTGAATACCCCGATTTTTCTGAGGTAACCTTGAAAAAGCTGAATGATATGCTGCCGGATTTTGCAACACCCAGAAATCCTCTGGATATGACAGCAGCCCTGTGCTATGATGCAGATGCGTTTGCATCGGGGATTACAACCGTTATGTCCGATCCTTCGATTGAAATGGGCTTGGTTGGTTTGACAATTTCCGATAAAGTAACGGTTTCCAATGACATCATGTTTGAAGGGATTCGCAGAGCCTTTGAGCAGATTCCCGATAAGCCTTTGGCTGTGATGAGCTTCATGGAGGCAGCAAGAAATAAGGAATTGGTGGAACGCTTCCAGAATGCAGGTATTCCTGTTTTGCCGACAACAAAATATGGTTTCCGTGCATTACAGCATTTACAGGATTTTATTTCGCATGATACTATAAAGCGTGAGGCACGTCTGGCAATTCCGGAAGCCCATTCTGCAAACACACGGGCGTTGAGTGAATATGAAAGCAAAAAGCTTTTGGCAGATAATGGTGTTCCTGTAGATTTGGGATATATTGCAAAAACAAAGGCAGAGGTAAAAGAATATGCGGAAAAGATTGGCTATCCCTTGGTTATGAAGGTTGAATCCAATGATATCCTGCATAAATCCGACGTTGGCGGTGTTATGCTGAACATCAAATCTCTGGAACAGGCAGAAGAAGCCTATGACAAGATTTTAGCAAATGCTGTACAGCATGCACCGAATGCGAAAATCAACGGTATTCTGATGCAGAAGATGTTAAAAGCCGGTACAGAAATGATTATTGGCTTGAATAGCGATCCTCAGTTTGGACCAATGCTGCTGGTAGGCATGGGTGGTGTCTTTGTAGAAGTATTCAAGGATGCTGCTTTGTATCCGGTACCGCTGAATCATGATGAGGCATTGCACATGCTGCAGTCCTTAAAATCCTTTAAGCTGTTGAACGGCTATCGTGGGAATCCGCCCGCTGATATTGAGGCCTTGACAGATATGATGGTAAAAATCTCTGATTTTGCATATCGCAAGAAGGATACCTTAAAAGAATTGGATATGAACCCGTTGTTTGTTTATCCAAAAGGCGAAGGCGTTGCCATTGCGGATGCCCTTGCTGTAATGTATGAAGAAGAAAAATAAAGAGGTTGGAGGATACGGTTCATAGCGGTGAATCGTATCCCTCCCCTCAAAATAACCGAATGAAAATATGGAGGGATGCACAATGACAGAACAAGGGAAGGTAAAAAGGAAACCAACGTTAGCGGAATCTTTAATGGCTGTTCTGTTCCTAATCATAATTATTGTTGTGGGGAATGTGTTCTTCGGGTTATCAGTAGAGTTGATGTTTGTTGTAGCCATCTTCTTTGTAGGCTATATTGGCAAAAGATGTGGCTTTACTTATAAAGAAATCAAAGACGGGATGATTGGCTGTGTTGCAGAAAATGCAGAAATGATGGTAATTATGCTGGGCATCGGCTTTGTTATTGGCACATGGGTGTTTGCCGGTACGGTTCCTGTTATGATTGGCTGGTTGGCTGAATTGATTAGTGTAAAATATGTTTTGGTTTTATCATTTGTTTTTTGCGGCATTATCGCTATGATTATCGGTACCTCCAGTGCAACGATGGGTACCATCGGTGTTATCATGCTGGGTGTTGCAACCATTCAGGGTATAAACCCCGGTATCGCAGCGGCGGCTGTTATCAGCGGCTCCTTCATCGGGCAGGTTTGTTCTCTGCTGGCAGATATGGTTAACTACAATGCCTCCATCACAGGCAATACACCGTCTTCGGCAATCAAGCTTTGTATGCCGGCAGAAGCGATTGGTGCAATCGTATCTATTGCATTTTTCTTCTTTATCGGGATGCGGATGAATGCAGAGACCACACCCGAATCCTTGGAGGAAATCAATCGTTTGGTGGAAACCGTTTTCACTTGTTTTAAAAATTCTCCGATCGTTTTACTTCCGGCTGTTGTTCTGTTCCTTCTGGTTATTAAGAAGGTTGATGTTATCCCGACGCTCTTTACCTCCGGTATCGTAGCTCTTTTGGTAGGGATTTTCTATCAGGGCTTCTCCATTCAGGCGGCATTTTCTTCTGCCTATTCCGGATTTAACACCTCCATGCTCAATCTTCCGGAGGGCACAGAATTGATGCCTCAGTTTGTCAGTCTGGTGAGCCGTGGCGGCATGTTCTCCATGGCAGATTTCTTGATTTCCATTCCAATCATGATGGCTTATTGCGGTGTGCTGCAAACGATTGGTGTAGCACAGGTGATTTCCGAAACATTGCTGAAGGATATCAAAAAGGCAGGCAATGCAATTGCAGTCAACACTTTTGCATCTATGTTCCTGTGTGCAGCAACCGGTAGTGTTATGGCTCCCGGCGTGCTTGCCTCCAAGATGTTTACAGGCGTTTATGAAAGAAGCGGCATCAGCAGAAGAAATATGGTTACTTCGTTCCAGTTCTCCTGTACAATGGGCGTACTGCTTTTCCCCTGGTGTGCGGTTACGGTATACGCACAGAGTATTGTAGGCGTGAGGGCAATTCAATTTATTCCTTATCTGACATTGGTATATGTGCCGATTATTATGAACATCATCTTTGGCTATTTGGGAATTGGCGTTGTAAAGCTGAAGGATGATAAGCTGACGGAGCCTTTGACGGTTCCTCCCGTGGCAGATACCGTAGGAGAATAATGCAGGAGTATAAAAGCGATAGAAAACAGAATACATAAACAGCGTTTGAGATAAAAAGAAACCGGAACTGAGCGAGTGGAAAGAAGGCGTGTCTATGAAACGGAATGATGTAAAACATACTGCTTTATTCTCGGCATTTGTGCTAATCAGTATTGCTTTGATCTTCATAGCAGGCCTTTCTTTTCATTTTCCTACAGCATCTATCCTCGTTGTTGTTTTGATTTGGCTTTTCGCAGTTGCAGTTTTTTCCGGCATGAGCAGTCAGGAAATTGAAAATGCCTTTGTCAATGGGGCGAAGAAGGGGAGTGCGGCAATTCTGTTGCTGCTCTGTGTTGGCGTAATTGTATCCATGTGGATTCAGAGCGGCATGGTACCGATGATTATTTATTATGGACTGGGTTTGTTTTCTCCCCAAATTTTGCTTCTTTGCACCTTCCTGCTGTGTGTGCTGCTATCTGTTTGTACCGGTTCCTCATGGGGTGCCTGCGGTACAATCGGCATTGCCTGTGTCAGCATTGGGGAAGGCATGGGGATTCCTGCTTATATCACAGCGGGCGCTGCGATTTCCGGAGCAACTGTTGGGGATAAGCTTTCTCCCTTTTCAGATACAACGGTATTTACCTCTTATATCACCCGTGTGAATATTTACGATCACATTCGTTCTATGATGAAAACAACAATCCCAACCGTGATTTTGACAATGATTATTTATATTGTCATCGGGCAGCATTTAGAATCGCGTGTTATACAGGATTCCTTCATACCTGAAATGAGAGCGGCTTTGAAGGCGGGCTACACATTTCACTGGGGACTGTTCCTATTGCCGACAGCCATCATTTTAATGAGCATCAAAAAGGTGCCGGCAACCTTATCCCTTCTCTTAGTCGGGCTTTTGGGTGGGGTTTTGTCAATAGGATTGCAGGGAAACAGCATCACACAGGTAATGGAAGCTGTTTATGGCGGCGTGGACAGCTCTTTGGGAATTGAGCTTTTGGATACAATGCTTTCCAAGGGCGGCTTGATTTCGATGCTGCCAACCGTTTGCATTGTGCTTTTGGCACTGGCGATTGGCGGCTTGATTGGAGAAATGGGGATTTTGGATGTATTGGTTGTCAGCATGAGGGAACGCTTTCAGAGTGAACGGGCGGTTGTCCTGTTTACCATACTTTGCGGCATTGTCATGGTTCTGCTGCTGTCCTCTCTGTATGTATCTGCTGTATTGATTGCAGAGTTGTTTGCGGCATACTACGATGAAAGGGGGATCGACCGCAGTATCCTATCCCGAACGATAGAGGAAACCACAACAATTACAACACCGCTTATTCCATGGCATTCCAGTTATTTATACTACACAAGCCTGTTTCAGTTGAATGGGATGCAGTTCATCCCGTATACAGTTTTCTGTTGGCTGAATTTAATTGTAAGCATAGTATTGACCATATTTGGTGAAAAATATTTTTTGAATAACAAGCATAATGGCAAAAAGGAGGAATTGGTATGTTGAAATTTGCGCAGAGAGTCAATTCTATGAAGGGTTCCGCAGCAAGAGCAATGCTGAATATTACAAGAAAACCCGGTGTCATCTCTTTTGCGGGCGGTTTGCCTGCACCGGAGCTGTTTCCGGTGGAGGAATATGCGAAGGTAGCACAGAGCGTAATTCAGGATAATGGCAGTGATGCCTTGCAGTATGGGCCTACCTTGGGTTATATCCCGCTTCGTACAAAAATTGCAGAACGTATGCAAAAATCAGGGGTTCAGACAAGGATGGAAGAAGTTATGGTAACCAGTGGTTCTCAGCAGGGCTTGGAATTTATGGCAAAGCTGTTTATTGACCCCGGTGATATTATCGTTTGTGAAAGCCCAAGCTACCTTGGTGCAATGACAGCCTTCAGTTCCTATGAACCCAGATATATTGATATCCGTACAGATGATGACGGGATGGATATGGAAGAATTGGAAAAAGCCTTGTCCTCCAATGATAGAATTAAATTTATCTATGTGATTCCCGATTTCCAGAATCCCTCCGGTAAGACATGGTCGGAGGAACGCCGTATTCGTTTAGTAGAGCTGGCGAATCAATATGATGTTGCCATTCTTGAGGATAACCCTTATGGAGAGCTTCGCTTTGAGGGCGAAATGCTGCCGGCAGTAAAGCATTATGATACAGAAGGCAGAGTTGTATTTTTAGGCACCTTCTCTAAGATTTTCTCTCCCGGTCTGCGTTTGGGCTGGATTAACGCATCTGAGGAAATTATTGATAAATTTAATTTGATTAAGCAGGGCGCAGATTTGCAGTCCAGCACCATTTCTCAGATGGAAATTGTGAAATTTATGGAGATGTATGATCTTGAAAAGCATATTGATAAGATTAAAGAGGTTTATAAAAAGAGAAAAGATTTGATGCTGGCAGAGATGGAAAAAGAATTCCCTGCAAGCGTAACCTATACCAATCCTAAGGGTGGCTTGTTTGTTTGGGTAACCCTGCCTGAGGGCATCGATGCCGCAGATATTTCCGAAAAAGCCTTAGATGAAAAGGTTGCATTTATTATTGGTGATGCTTTTTATCCCAATGGCGGCGGCAAAAACCATTTTCGTATGAATTTCTCGAATATGGATGAAGAACGAATCGTAGAGGGGGTTCGCCGTCTGGGTAAGGTTCTTCGCGACACATTGCAGTAAAAAAGGAGTGAGGCAGTTGTTTACTTTTGAACATCTCGTGATTATGGAGCCCTCCAATGTTTCATCTGAAATGATGGAGACGCTTAAAAAAACAGCAAAACAGATTACTGCCTATGATACCGTACCAAAGGATGATACAGAGATTTTGAAGCGTATTCAGGATGCAGATGGGATTTTGATGAGCTACACCAGCAGCATTAGCAGAGAGGTTTTGGAAAATTGTCCGAAGCTGCACTACATCGGAATGTGCTGTAGTCTTTATTCTCCGGAAAGTGCCAATGTGGATATGCAGGCGGCAAAGGAGTTGGGGATTACTGTGACAGGTGTCAGAGAGTATGGGGACAATGGTGTTGTAGAATTTGTACTATATGAAATCATCGGTCTCTTTCATGGATACGGTAAACACATTTTTGAATCCTATGCAAAGGAAATGACAGGAGTCAAAATGGGAATCATCGGTTTGGGGGATACAGGTAGAAAAATTGCGCATGCTTTGCAGGCGCTGGGGGCAGATGTGTGCTATTACAGCAGAACCAGAAAGTCGGAGCAGGAGGCAAGGGGGATTCAATATTTGCCATTGCATGAGCTTTTGACGGAAGCTGAGGTTGTATGCACCTGCTTGAATAAGAATGTTGTTCTCTTGGGGGCGGAGGAATTTGCGGCGCTGGGAGAACATAAGCTTCTCATCAATACCGGGCTGAGTCCTTCCTATGAGATTTCGGCTGTGCGGGAGTGGTTGAAACGCACCGGTACATATCTTTCCTGTGATTCGGATTTGGCTCTGGGGGATTTAACCCTATTGGATTTTGATAATGTATATTTTAAGAATAAAGCCTCCGGTGGGACAACACAGGCGTTAGAGCGATTGCAAGAAAAGGTGTTGGAAAATCTGTTTCATTATTTGGAAGGAAAGGGTGGAGCAGAAGCATAGACGGATATCTAAAAAATGAATGATAGTAAGGGAAATGGGTCGGCAAATGTCGGCCTGTTTCTTTGGGAAAAACCTGCTTTATACTACAAAGGGCAGAAGCCGAAAATTCGGTTCTGCCCGGTGGGGTCGAAATGTATATCGTATTTTTGGATTTATCTGAGTAAAATCAAAGGCTTTCTCTTAAAATTTCAATGATTTCCGCTCGATTGGGAACGTGATAGCCGCCCTTCAGAATCAATGTGACATCTGCGATGCTCTCCAGCATATCCTCGGTTACGCCAAGCTCTGCAAGATGCAGCACTACGCCGATTTCACGCATCCAGTCTTCCATAGCAGAGAGGCCCTCCTGTGCTACCTGCTCTGCGGCTTTGCCCTCTGCATTGATATTCCAGACATTCACAGCAAAACGCTTGAATTTCGGGATGGCATAGGGCAGTATATGGCGATAATACGGCAGGGATACCGCAGAAAGCGTCATGCCGTGGGTCGCATCAGTGTAGCCTCCGACTGCCTGCCCAAGCATGTGCACCATCCAGTCTGTATGCTTTCCTTTGTCAATGAGCGTATTCAGCGCCCATGTGGCTGTCCACATGAGATTGCTGCGCGCTTCATAATCCAGTGGATTTTGTACGGCTATGCGGCTGGAATGAATTACAGAGCGCATTAAGCCCTCGCTGATGTAATCACTGGTGTTGTCATCTTCATCCGAAAAATATTGCTCGCAGATGTGATTGAAAATATCATATATACCGGAAACCATCTGATATTTCGGCAGTGTAAACGTATATTCAGGATTCAATATCGTAAACCGAGGCATGATTTTTTCATCGGCAAAAACATGAGCAATTTTCTGATGTGTTTCCGTGTTGGTAATCACGCTGCCTGCGTTCATTTCGGAGCCGGTGCCGACCATGGTAAGGACGCAGCCGACAGGGACGATTTCGCAGCTCGGTTCTTCAAAGCGAACAAAGTATTTCTCCCAAGGCTCCTCCTCGCAATGAACGGAAACAGAGACAGCCTTGGAATAATCGCAGACAGAGCCGCCGCCTACAGCGAGCAGTAAATCTGCCTTATGCGTACGGGCAATTTGAATTCCCTCATGCAGCTTTGCAACGGTTGGATTGGGCATAACACCGCTAATCTCTGCAACATTTTTGCCATTTTCCTTTAAAAGAGCAGTTACGGCATCATAAATTCCATTTTTCTTAATGGAGCCGCCGCCGTATATCAGCACAACATTTTTGCCGTACTTGGATAGTTCGTCATTGAGGTAGTTCAAGGATTTTTTCCCGAAATACAGCTTGGTTGGATTGCAGTAAGAAAAGTTACCTAACATAATTGCTCACCCATGCCTTTCTTTTTAATTCTTATAAAAATCATGCACCTTTTGATGACTTTTGATGACTGCTCTTATTTTAGTCGTATTTATTCTGTGGGTTGTGCGAGGGGATTTTGGCGGTATCCCTCCAGCAGATTGTCATTTTCCATGATGAACGGCCGTGTTGTATCCTGCTCCCACGCAACATCATATTTTTCCATGAGATAATCACTCAGTTCTGTCCGATTTTTCAATTTTACCAGACGATACGGCTCCTGGAAGGCGACCTTCTCGATAAAATAAAGCTCTCCGTTTTCTGCGGGAAGCAAAATGCCGACATGACCGATAAACAGCGTATTATCCGTATCCGAAAATTTGTCATGCAGAACGACGGAAATCAGGCGTGCCTTGTCGTCTGTAAACGAAATGCCGCGTTCCCTCCAGCCTGCCTGCAGAGCCTTGACCTGCTCGGTTACATCGGTACTGTTTGCAGCATTTACAGGTGCGAACAGAGCACAGAATTTGGCGGTACTGTCTCCGCAGAGAACAGAGGAATCCGCAGAAAGCGTTTCAAGATCCAGAAAAAGCGCATCCTCGCCTTGGGTATTCGGCTGATTAGCTCCCACTGTGACAAAGTCGCCGAATAGACTGAAGGCTGTGATCCTGCAATTATATCCGGGAAAGCTGCCGTTTTTTTTCATCCAAGCATCCTGCATTTCATAGGGATCATATTTGGTTTCAGTTGGTGCCGCGCTTTCAAAGCCATTCGTCAGCCACTCACTTTTTACATCTGCACGAAAGGCATCGACCTTGGCAAAAAGGGTATCAATTCTGTTTTCCTTTACCCCTGCATCCGAGAGACCTTGGCGAAGCAGGCTGCGAGATTCTTCATCCGTCAGATTGGAATATACAGCGGTTTGCAGTGGTAGCTGTTGGTTGTCCGCTTTTGTTGCTGCACAGCCGCAAAAGCCGCTTAGGGTTAGGTTTGCAGTCAGCAACAGGGTGGCATATTTTTTCAAGTTCATGCGCATTTACCTTCCTTATAATGGATTCATAATGGATTCGGGCGGAGCATATTTCTTTCAAGGTGTTAGCCAAGAATGTGCCGGTCGAAATGTTGCAAGACTGACGCAAACAGGATAAATATTGGATTTTTACGGTAGTTCGGATTATTCCCATTCAATCGTGCCGGTAGGCTTGGGTGTCAAATCGAACAGCACGCGATTTATGCCCTTAACCTCATGTGTGATACGGTCGGTGATATGCTGCAGCAGCTCAAAGGGTACATTTTCTACGGTTGCGGTCATAGCATCGATTGTATTTACGGCACGGATGATGGCGCACCATTCATCCACGCGCTTATTATCCTTCACGCCAACGGATTTCAAATCGGGGATAGCGGTGAAATACTGCCAAACCTTGCCCTCCAGACCGTTCTTTGCGAACTCCTCACGCAGGATGGCATCGGATTCGCGCACAGCCTCCAGTCTGTCTCTTGTGATGGCACCCAGACAGCGCACGCCCAGACCGGGACCGGGGAAGGGCTGTCTGTAAACCATGCTGTCGGGCAGACCCAGAGCCTTGCCGCAGGCACGCACCTCGTCCTTAAACAGCATTTTCAGAGGCTCTACCAGTGCAAAATTCAAATCCTCAGGCAGACCGCCGACGTTATGGTGAGATTTGATTACCTTTACGGTTTTTGTGCCGGATTCGATGATATCGGGGTAAATCGTTCCCTGACCGAGGAATTCAATGCCTTCCAGCTTTCTTGCTTCCTCCTCGAATACGCGAATAAATTCCGCGCCGATGATTTTACGCTTCTGTTCGGGGTCGGCAACGCCTGCCAGCTTATCCAGGAAGCGGTCAACCGCATCCACATAAATCAGGTTTGCATCCATTTCATCGCGGAACACCTGAACCACCTGTTCGGGCTCGCCCTTGCGCAGCAGACCGTGGTTTACATGCACGCAGGTCAGCTGCTTGCCGATGGCACGAATCAAAAGCGCCGCAACAACAGAGGAATCCACGCCGCCGGAGAGCGCCAGCAGAACCTTTTTATCGCCAACCTGACGCTTGATGAGTTCAATCTGGTCGGCAATGAAGTTTTCCATGTTCCAGTTGGCTTCTGCCTTGCAGGTATCGAATACGAAATGCTTCAGAACTGTTTCTCTTTCTGCATCATCCGCAGGGAAAGCCGCGCCGCCCTTATGGTCTGCCTTTAAAATAGGAAGGCCTGCGTTGTAAACCGCCTCGGATGCATCAATTTCCACGCCATCCACCACGCGGTTCACGCCGCCGTTTAAGATAATCCCCTTTACGCCGGGCAGCTTTGCCAGCTCCTCTGCGGTAATATCGTGGGGATGAATTTCCGTATAAACTCCTAATGCACGAATCTCGCGGGCAATCTTGGGATTTTCCTCACTGCCCAGATCCAGAATCAAAATCATGTCCTGTTTCATAAGTACCTCCTAATGCTGATAACCATGTAACTGTTCTGTATGATATTTACTATGATATTTTATTGTACCATAGCGAAGGGAATCGGAAAACAGAAAATCGATATTTTCCGAAAAATTATTTTGCTGCCTTCACCGCGCGGATAATTGCCTGCTCCGCTACCTTCGCGGCTAAAATGCCGACAGGGTCAACAGGGTTTTCGGGGAATTCCAGCTCGCCTGTGGAAAGGCAGAAAATCGTATCCCCGTCAAGGGAGGTATGAATCGGGCGGATGCAGCGTGCCAGTCCGTCATGCGCCATGCCTGCCACCTTTGTTGCCTGTGCCTTTGTCAGCTTCACATTGGTTGCGACTACGCCGATGGTGGTGTTTTTGCCGCTGATGGAAAAATTGGATGCCATCTGCAAAAAGCCCTCCTCCGTAGAGGTAAAGCTGCCGTCATCTGCCCTTGTGCCTGCGATGATGCTGCCGTTTTCGTAAACATCCCCGATGGCATTGACCGCAATCAGCGCTGCCACGCGAATCCCGTTTGGCGTTTCCTCGCTCCATGAGCCGATGCCGCTGTTTGTGCAATGCGCCATGCCGCGCAGCTTGCCGACCGTTGCGCCGCAGCCTGCGCCGTAATCACCTTCCAGAAGGACGGAATCGGAGGCGTTTTCGCATGCCTGCATGCCCATTTCCTTATCGGGGCGAACGAAGGCATCCCCATATTCCAAATCAAACAGCACCGCAGAGGGGACGATGGGCACGCTTGTTACGCCGACATCAAAGCCGATGCCCCTTTTTTCAAGCCAGTTCATGACACCGCTTGCCGCCTCCAAGCCGAAGGCAGAGCCGCCCGAAAGCACAACGGCATGCACCTTCTCCACGGTATTGATGGGGTTTAAAAGGTCGGTTTCTCTCGTGCCGGGGCCTGCGCCGCGCACATCCACGCCGCAAATCGCGCCATCCTCCGCAAGCACAACGCTTACACCTGTTTTCGCAGTCGGATTTTCCGCCTGTCCCACCTTTATGCCCTTTATATCAAGGATATTTCTTTTTAATTCCATCTGAAGCACTCCTTTTTGTCCAAAAGTATCGTTTCCTCTTGATTTTAGCTGTTTTTCTCTTTTTTGTAAATATAAAACACGCACCGAATAGGCTCTCTGCCGATAGCATGAGGGTAAAGGAATTTTTGGAGGGAACGCCATGGGGACATATCTGGTGCGGGGCGGGAAGCGGATAGAGGGAGAATTTGCAGTGCGGGGGAGCAAAAATGCCGCTTTGCCCATTCTGGCGGCGTGCGTGCTTGCGGCGGATGAGGTGGTTCTGGAAAACCTGCCGCAGATTCGGGATGTATCGCAGACGCTGGAAATTCTGCGGGAGCTTGGCTGCTCTGTTACGCTGACGGGGCGGACGGCGGTGATAGACAGCCGCGATATGCAAGCAGCCGCGCTTTGCGGCGAAGCCGTGCGAAAAATGCGTTCTTCCATCCTTTTTCTGGGGGCAATGCTCGGCAGAAGCGGTGCGGGCAGGGTTGCGTATCCCGGTGGCTGTGCGATTGGCAAACGCCCGATAGATTTGCACCTTGCCGCCTTTCGCAGGATGGGCGTTTCCATTGCAGAGGAGAACGAGATTCTTGATTGCAGGGCGGAGCGGCTACAGGGGTGTCGGATTGATTTGCCGTTTCCGAGCGTGGGCGCAACGGAAAACATTCTGCTTCTGGCGGTGTGCGCGGAGGGGGCAACGGTGCTGCATAACGCCGCAAGAGAGCCGGAGATTGTAGCTTTGGTGCGGTTTCTGCGTGCCATGGGGGCGGAGATTTACGGCGAGGGAACGGGCAGCCTTTTGATCGAGGGTGTGAAGCGGCTGCATGGGGCGGTTTTCACGATTCCTGCTGACCGTATCGAGGGCGGTACGTTTCTGTGCGCCGCCGCCATGACAGGGGGAGAGCTATGCCTGAAGGGACTGGAACGAGAGCAGCTTGGCGCGGTTTCGGAAGCCCTGCGGATGACGGGCTGTCGGCTTTTCTGGGAGGAGGGAGGTCTCCTGTGGATGCGTCCGCCAAGGCGGCTGCTGTCGGATTTTTCGATTATAACGGGGCCGTTTCCTGCCTTCCCGACGGATATGCAGCCTTTGCTGATGGCTTTATTGACATTGGCGAAAGGACATTGTATGATTAGTGAAACAGTGTTTGAGGCCCGTTTTTCGCAGGCAGAGGGGCTTTGCCGCATGGGAGCCGATATCCGCATCGAGGGGAGAAGGGCTTCGGTTTTCGGCGTGGAGCGGCTCTTTGGTGCGGAGGTTTTTGCCAGGGATTTGCGCTGTGGGGCGGCGCTTTTGTGCGCGGCACTTGCGGCGGAGGGCGAAAGCCTTGTGCATGGCGCGGAATATGTGGAGCGTGGCTATGAAAAAATAGAGACTGCGCTTTCACTTCTTGGCGGCGAGATTCGGCTGACAGAGCAGGGCTGATAGAACAGAAAGGATACGATATGTTTCATCGGAAGAACAAACGACAGAAAAAATCACAGGAAATGCTTGATATTGACCTGATGGAGGAAATCGGCTACTATCAGAAAAAGCCGCAGAAAAAGGGGCTTGACCAGAAAATCGTGATTGCGCTGGTGCTTGTGGTGGTTGTGGCTGCATGCGTGCTGTTTTCGCCGTTGTTTTCGGTGAAAAAAATAGAGGTGGAGGGCGCAAGCCAGTTTACGACATCTGCGCTTTGCGAAAAAATCGGTCTTTCCAAGGGAGATAATCTGCTTCTGTTCAGCAAAGGCAGAGCGGAAAAAACGCTTGAGAAAAGCCCGTATATCGCCTCTGCGAAGCTTTCCGCCAAGCTGCCCCATACCATGAAAATCACGATAAAGGAAAGAAAGGCGAGAGGGTATGTGCCCTATATGGGGTCGTACCTCTACATAGATGAGGAAGGGCGTGTGCTTGAGGTGGCGGGTAGCTGCAGGGATGCACTACCGCTGGTCAAGGGGCTGAAATTTGACAGCTTTACGGAGGGGGAAATCCTTCCCGTGCAGAATACGGATGCGCTTGCGGTGATTCTGGAAATTTCGCAGCTGATGGAAAAATATGAGCTTCTGGATGAGGTGGTGGAAATTGATGTTTCCAAGCCGAAGGATATTTATGCCTATGTGAACCAGGTGCAGATTCATCTGGGGAATATGACGAACGGCGATATGAAAATTCAGTATATGCAGCAGATTGTAAAAACGATTCCCAAGGAGGACAGAGGAATTTTAGACCTCAGCGGATTGGACAACCCCAAGGCGAATGTTACCTTTCAATACCTGACCTGATGGGACGGAGAAAAAAGAAAACGGCACTGAAATATTTTTTGCTGAATTTGTGATTTTCTGCTTGAATAAAAAGAGAAAAGATACTATGATAGAATATAACTGACAAAAATGGAAAAAGGCGTTTAAAAAAAAGCAAAAATTCGCAGGAAAACTTGTTTTTGCTATGGCAATCGGCTTTTCTTTCGTGTATAATATAAGTTGATAAATTTTCAGAACAACCTAGGAGGAGATTATAGCATGCTCGAATTAGATATCCCTATGAGTAATATGGCGCAGATTAAAGTAATCGGTGTTGGCGGCGGCGGCAACAACGCAGTAGATAGAATGATTGAAGACGGCTTGGATGGGGTGGAATTCATTTCCATCAATACAGACGGACAGGCTCTGTCCAAATCCAAATCCGCAACGAAAATCCAGATTGGCGAAAAGCTGACAAAGGGTCTGGGCGCAGGCGGCAACCCTGAAATCGGTCAGCGCTCCGTGGATGAAACACAGGATGATATCGCGCAGGCACTGCGTGGTTCCGATATGGTATTCATTACCGCAGGCATGGGCGGCGGCACAGGCACAGGTGCGGCTCCCCGCATCGCGTCCATTTCCAAGGAGCTGGGCATTCTGACAGTCGGCGTTGTGACAAAGCCCTTCAATTTTGAAGGCAAGAAAAGAATGGGCAATGCGGAAAAGGGCATTGCAGAGCTGAAAAAGAACGTAGATACGCTGGTTATCATCCCCAACCAGAGACTGCTTTCCATTATTGATAAGAAAACAACCCTGACAGAGGCCTTCCGCAAGGCAGATGAAATTCTGCTACAGGGTGTACAGGGCATTGCCGATTTGATTTCCAAGCCCGGCGTTATCAATCTGGACTTTGCCGATGTCAGAACCATCATGGCAAACAGAGGCATTGCACACATGGGCATCGGTCGCGCAAGCGGTGAAAATAAGGCTGAGGTTGCTGCGAAAATGGCAATCCAGAGCCCTCTCCTGGAAACAACCATCGAGGGTGCAAAGCATATCCTGATTAACTTCAGCGGTGACATGAACCTTGGTCTGATGGAAACAGAGGAAGCTGCAGAGCTGATTAGAGAAGCTATTGACCCCGAAGCAGAAATCATCTTCGGTACTACACTGAATGAAGAGCTGAATGATGAGGTTGTGGTTACGGTTATCGCAACAGGTCTGGAGGATGAAGCGCACACAGAAGCACCTGCCAGACGTTCCTTTGCGGAAACCATTGCTGCAAGAGGCGAAAGAGCAGAAAGAGCAGAAAGAGAAGAGGAACATGCTGCGGAAACAGAGGAGACTTCCGAAGAGCCTGCACAGGAGGACGCACGTCCTGCCGCAAGAAGATTCGCAGATTTGGATTATGATTATGAATCCGAAATCAAGATTCCCGATTTTCTGACAAGAAAGAAATTCTGATTTTCTGCAATCAATTCAGACAAAAAATTACATAATTCGATTTTTAAACCTCATATCCGTGGAGTCTGTTCTGCGGTATGAGGTTTTTTTGTGGAAAACAACTAAAATAAAGCACAAAAATAAGAGGAAAAAAATATTGTTTTTTTGTGGAAAAATGCGGATAGCAAATAAAGATAAGATTGTATTTTTGCCAAAACAATTTATTTTGTGCCTTTTTCAGTTTGAAAATTGTGTATTTCGTTCGGAATCTGTAGCAAAATCAGATAAATTATCTTATAATGAAAAACGGAAGAGGGGCATCTTCCTCCTTCTCTTTTGGAGAAGGAGCAGCAAAGTAAGAATTGGGGTGTATTTTATGAAAGAACAAGAAAAAACAAAAGTGGTACTGGCGGATCGAGACGGATTTTATCTGCAACGCTTGAAGCGCTGTCTGGAAAGAAGGGGGGATATGACAGTAGTAGGCATGGCGGATAACGGCGTAGCCCTGCTGGATTTGGTGATACAGAAAAAGCCTGCTGTGCTTCTGACAGACATTCTGCTAGGGGAGCGGGATGGCTTATGGGTTCTGGAAAACATCAAAAAGAGGGGACTTCCGTGTATCTGCATTTTTATTTCCGCGATTGACAGCGATAAGCTGGTGCGGCAGGCAATCAGCCTTGGTGCGGAGTATTATATGGCGAAGCCGATTCAGGGGGAGCTTCTGCTGGAGCGCATCCATCAGATGCTGAAGCAGGAAACGCCAACAAAGGAAGCAGCGAAACCGAAAGCAACGGAGCGGAGGGAAAATCCTTTCGAGGAGCTGGAAAGCGAAATTTCCATTCTGCTCAGTCGCATGGGAATCTCTGCCAGCATAAAGGGGTATCACTTTATTCGCAAAGCGGTGATGATGGCAGTGGAAAATCAGGACGTGCTGGTCGGCATTACGAAGGGGCTGTATCCCGATATTGCCAAGCAGTATAAAACAACCGCAAGCAAGGTGGAGCGTGCCATTCGCCATGCGATTGAAAGCGTCTGGAAAAAGAACGGGCCACAGATTTATTTCGAGATTGCAGGCTATCTGCCGACCGAAAAGCCCACAAATGGGCAGTTCATTGCCGCCCTGTCGGAATATTTTCGCATTAAGGAAAAAGGAAAATCGAAAAAAATCAGCTGAAAATAAATAGGAAGGAAAAAAGAACGAAGCTTGTTGTATGACAATTCGTTCTTTTTTTCGGTCGAAATTCACAAATTTTCATTGTAATTCTTGCCATATCATTATAAAATAAGAAACTAGAAAGAGTATTTTTGAGAAAAACAGAAAAGGGGCGGTTGGGATGGATACGAAAAAAGCAGTGCTGAAAGGCGTTTTGACGATGGTGGTTGTTGCATTGGCAGGCTTTCTGCTGTTCAATGGCATCGGGCGGCATCCCTATCAGCCGGATGAGCTGGAGGGCGTATTCCGCAAGGAGGCAGCCGCGCGCAGTGTCAGCGGCGAGGGTGAGGTAATTTCCGAAACCTATGGCAACAGCATTACCTTTGCCATGCAGACGGCGGACGGCAAGCGGGCATGTGCAACCTATGGACGCAGCATGTTTTTTGATAAATATAAGGAGCTGGAATTTTATACCGGCATGCAGGGAGAGGAGCCTGCGGAAAATATTGTTTATGCGGAGAGGAACGACACCATAACGGGTGACAGCATCACCTATTCCGTAAACGATGGCGCGATTGCCTATCAGGCAACGGTTCGCTTTGGCAATGACATCGGGATTCAGTTCAGCGATGAGGTGAGACCGATGATGTATCTCAAATTCATGGTTGTCTGCCTTGCGGCAATGGGCATCTTCGGGGTGCGTATCTTCCTTGGCAGACGGCAGGCATGAGTACAAAAGAAAATAATGAGGTGAAGAAAATGGAATTATCGAAAAAAGCAATGAGCATCAAACCTTCTACAACAATGGCAATTTCCTCCCGTGCGGCTGAAATGAAGGCAGCGGGGGTGGATGTGGTTTCCTTCGGCGCAGGTGAACCCGATTTTGATACCCCTGCACACATCGCGCAGGCAGGCATTGATGCCATTCAGAACGGGCAGACACGCTACACCCCTGCGGCAGGGACACCGGAGCTGAGACAGGCGGTTTGCGATAAGCTGAAACGGGATAATGGTCTGGAATACGAACCGGCACAGGTGGTAATCAGCAACGGCGCAAAGCATTCCCTGATGAATACCTTCATGGCAATCCTGCATGAGGGGGACGAGGTGATTATTCCTGCGCCCTTCTGGTTAAGCTATGCGGAAATGGTGCGTATTGCCGGCGGTGTGCCTGTGATTATTCATACGAAAAAGGAAAACGGCTTCATGATGACCAAGGAGGAGCTGGAAAATGCCTATTCTGCAAAAACAAAGGCAGTTGTGCTGACAACACCCTCCAATCCCACAGGACAGGTGATGAGCAGAGCAGATCTGGAAATGGTGGCGGAATTTGCAGTCAGCCATGATATTCTGGTGGTTTCCGATGAAATTTACGAAAAGCTGATTTATGAGGATGATAAGCAGCACATCAGCATTGCATCCCTTGGGCAGGATATTTATGACAGAACCATCGTTATCAACGGTGTTTCCAAAAGCTATGCTATGACAGGCTGGAGAATCGGCTATGCGGCGGCACCCTTGCCGATTGCAAAGCTGATGGCATCCCTGCAGTCCCACATGGCTTCTAACCCCAACGCCATCGCACAGGCGGCAACGGTGGTTGCGCTGAATGGTCCGCAGGATTGTGTGGCAGAAATGTGCGTGGAATTTAAAAAACGCAGAGATTACATTTATGAAAGAGAGGAAGCCATCCCCGGCATTTCCGCACTCAAGCCCGAAGGTGCCTTCTATCTGTTTGTGGATGTTTCCGGACTGTACGGCAAGGCATACGAGGGGCAGAAAATCGAATCGGCGGCGGATTTCGCATCCATTCTTCTGGAAAAGAAGTATGTGGCGGTTGTGCCCTGTGCCGATTTCGGCATGCCCGATTATATCCGCCTTTCCTATGCAACGAGCATGGAGCTGATTAAAAAAGGCATGGACAGAATCGAAGAAATGGTAAAGGAATTGAAATAAGAAAACGCAGGCGGCGCATCTTATATCTGAACGATAAAGGGAGTGCCGCCTTTTTCAGGAGAAAGGAAGCGAGCCAATGAGCTATGAGGTTTTGGAAAGCAGGAAAACCTATGAAGGGAAGATTGTGACGATTACGGTCGATAAGCTGCGGATGCCGGATGGCAGTGAGGCCTATCGCGAAACCGTAATCCGTAAGAAAAATGCCGCAGGCGTGCTTGCGGTGGATACGGATGGGAGGCTTCTGTTTGTCCGCCAGTATCGGCACCCGTTTCGGGAAATGCTGCTGGAAATCCCTGCCGGCGTGATAGAGGAGGGCGAAAGCGGCGAAGCAGCCGTGCTGCGCGAGCTGGAGGAGGAAACGGGCAAAAGGGCAGGCAGAGCGGAATTTCTCTGCGAGCTGTATCCCTCTGTCGGCTTCTGTACGGAAAAAATTCAGCTTTTCTTTGCCACAGAGCTGACCGCAGGCACACAGAAGCTGGATGCGGATGAATTTGTGGAGATTGAAAAATATACTTTGGAGGAAGCCATTGCAATGATTCATAAGGGCGAAATCAAGGACGGAAAGACCATTGCGGCGCTTTTTGCATGGCAGGCAAGAAAAAACGCATAATTAAAACAGACGAGCCATACCTTGTATCAGGGGGGGATGGCAATGAAAAGGCAGAAACGAAGGACAGACAAACAGCTGCAACGAATTATAGGCATTGTCTGCCTTTCTTTTTTATTGGGGACGGCAGGCGGCGCGCTTCTGGCGAATCTTCTGCCGCAGGGGCAGCAGGGGCAGCTTTCTGCATTTTTGCAGCAGGCGCTGGCAGATGGAGACGAAATCAGCTTTGCGGCAATTTTCTGGAAATATCTGAAATATGATGTTATCATCTGGTTAGGGGGATGGATGCAGCTGGGGCTTTTCTTTGCGGGGGCGGCGTTCCTGTTTCGGAGCGTCTGTGTTGGCTTCACCTCTGCCATGATGATGGCGGCGTATGGCATGAAGGGGGTGCTTCTTTCCGCGACTGCGTTTCTGCCGCAGAATCTTCTGCTGATTCCCTGCTATATCCTGATGATGTCCGCCTGTGTGTATTATCTGCTTTCCTGGCAGGAGGAGGGCGGCAAGCGGACGCTGAAGCGAGAAAAAAGGCGAAAGCAGCTGGAATATTGTATTCTCTTTGGGGGATCTGTGCTGCTGCTTGCGGCGGCTTCTGGGGTGGAACGGATGCTTTTACTGCTGTGAGGGCTTCTTATCGAAAAAAATAAACGTTGTTTTGTAAAAAATTCATGTGAAATTTTGCAAATTGTTCACAAAAAGTTCACAAAATTAACATTTTTCAGCAAATCATATCGACAAGCCATGGAAAAATAAGTATAATTTAAAGAACTAAAGACGAAGGGGATTGTTGAAATGGAACAATGTATTGCTGATTTTACCGCATATTTACGGAATGAAAAAAAATCACCGGAAAATACTGTTCTCTCCTACAGCAGAGATTTAAAGGGGTTCTGCCGCTTTATGCAGGAGGCGGGAGTTTCGGATGCCGCAAAGGTGAATCGCACGAATGTGATGGCGTATGTCTATGAGCTGCAAAAGCAGAAAAAGGCAGGGGCAACGGTTTCCAGAAATATTGCGTCCATTCGTTCTTTTTACCAGTTTTTGCAGAGGAAGGGCATGGTGACGGAAAACCCTGCGGCGGATATAGAGCTGCCGAAGGTGGAGAAAAAAGCCCCTGAGATTCTTTCTCTGGAAAAGGTGGAGCTGCTTTTGGAGCAGCCGAGAGGGGAGGAGGATAAGGAGGTGCGCGATAAAGCCATGCTGGAGCTGCTTTATGCGACCGGCATCCGTGTGACGGAGTTGATTTCTCTGAAGGTTTCGGATTTGAATCTGCCCTTGGAATATATCCATTGCGGCGGCGAAGCAAAAAGCCGTATCATTCCCATCGGCGCAAAGGCGAAGGCATCTCTGCATAAGTATATGGAACGGGTGCGGGAGCACATGATTTCCGTTCCGGAGGAGGAGGCGCTGTTTGTCAACTGCAACGGCAGACCAATGACCAGACAGGGCTTTTGGAAGATTATCAAATCCTACGCAAGGCGAGCGGGCATCGAGGAGGATATCACACCGCATATTCTGCGGCATTCCTTTGCGGCGCACTTAATCGAAAACGGTGCGGACTTGCGCTCTGTGCAGGAAATGCTGGGTCATTCCGATATTTCCACCACGCAGATTTATACGAAGCTGACGAATCAGAAGCTGAAAAATGTATACGCAAAAACGCATCCCCGTGCGTAAATCCATAAGAAAGACGAAGCTCTCCAACGAGATTTGGAGGGCTTTTTTGATAGAGAAAATCACTCCACGGAGCGTTTGTTGCTTTCGGAAGGCGGATAAAGTAAGATAAGAAAGAAGGTCTGTTCCGCAAAGGGCTGTGAGAAATATTTGTCGAGGCTTTAGGAGGGACAGCCCCTTTGAAGAAACGCGGAAAGTATGCTATACTGGGAAAAATATACCGAAAAAAGAATTTCTGTGCAAAAGGGGGAAGAAGCATGAAAAAGGTATTGTTTGTGGATTGTTGCATCCGCAGAGAGGCTTCCCGCTCCAAGGAGCTGGCGGAGTATTTTATCCAAAAATTAGAGGAAACGGGTGCGTATGAAATTGAGCGGCTATGCCTGATGGATGAGAATTTATCTTATTTTTCCGATGGGTTCTTTTTGCAGAGAGAAGCCCTTCTGGCGGAGGGAAAATTCGACCATCCGCGTTTCCGCTATGCGCACCGGTTTGCGGCGGCGGATAAAATCGTGATTGCTGCGCCCTTCTGGGATTTAAGCTTTCCTGCGCTTTTGAAGGTGTATATCGAAAACCTCTGCGTGGACGGCATTACCTTCCGCACGGATGAAACGGGGCTGCATGGGCTTTGTAAGGCAGACCACATGGTTTTCCTGACGGCAAGAGGCGGTATTTATACGGATTCCCCCATGGAGCAGGGCGCACGCTATTTGGAGCAGATGGCGAAATTCTTCGGCATTGCAAAATTCGACTGCGTTGCCGCGGAGGGGCTGGATATCGGCGCATGGCCTGTTGTGGAGCTGATGGAGCAGGCAAAGGAGAAGGCGGCAGAGGTCGCAAAGGCATTTTAAATAAAAGAAACACGGTATGACATGGCTCTGATTCCGAAAGGGGTTTTCTGTGATACCGTTTTTTATTAGGAAGGATGCGGGAGAAACTATGAAGCTATTTCATATCAGTGATTTGCATTTAGGCAAGCGGATATATGAATTTTCCATGCTGGAGGAGCAGAGGGAGCTGCTTTTGGAAATTCTGCGGAGCATAGACGAGGAACAGCCGCAGGCACTGCTCATCAGCGGTGATATTTACGATAAGCCTGTGCCGCCGACAGAGGCGGTGAAGCTGTTGAATGATTTTCTGACGGAAGTATCCAAACGAGGACTGCATACCTATCTGATTGCAGGCAACCATGATTCCGCACAGCGTCTGGAATTCGGCAAGGAAATTTTCGGCAGGGAAAGCATCCATATCAGCGGCAGTATTGGCGAGGGATTGGCGCATGTTACGGAAACGGATGAATATGGTACGGTGGAAATCTGGCTGCTGCCGTTTTTCAAGCCGGCACATGTGAACGCCCTGCTGCGCGAGGAGGAGGCTTCTTCCTATGCGGCGGCGGCAAAGCTTTTGTTGGAACGAGAGAAGATTGATTTTTCCAAGCGAAACGTGATTCTGGTGCATCAGTTTGTGACGTGGAGAGGGGCGGCGGAGCGCAGTGATTCCGAAACGCTTTCCTTGGGCGGTGTGGATGAAATTGATGCAGGGCTGTTTTTTGATTTTGATTATGTTGCACTGGGGCATCTGCACAATCCGCAGAAGTTGGGAAGGGAAACGGTGCGCTATGCCGGCTCTCCCATGCCGTATTCCTTTTCGGAAATCCGCAGGAAAAAGGGCATTACGGTGGTCGAACTCAAGGAAAAGGGCGTGGCTTCTCTGGATTTTATCCCACTGGAAACAAAGCGGCAGTTTCGGGAAATCAAGGGCCCGTTGGAGGAAATCCTTGCGGCAGGAAGGGAAACGGGCGGCTCGGAGGATTATATCCGCTGCATCCTGACGAACAGCGAAGCCCTGCTTGACCCTGTGGGACAGCTGCGGCGCATTTACCCGAATTTAATGACGCTGGAATTTGAACAGCAGGCAGCTTCGTTTTCCGATGAGGTGCCTTTGGATACAGAGACTGCCCGTCCGGAGGAATTGTTTGCACGTTTTTTTGAAAAGCAGAACGAAAAGGAGCTGGATGAAACGCAGAAAAAGCTATTGGAGTGCATCTGGAAGGGAACGGAGGAGAAGGCATGAAACCATTAGAATTGACGATTTCCGCCATTGGCCCCTTTGCGGAGCAAACGGAGATTTCCTTTGAACGGCTGGGAAAGCAGGGGCTTTTTCTCATCAGCGGCGACACAGGCGCAGGGAAAACCACGCTCTTTGATGCCATCTGCTTTGCGCTGTTCGGTGAGGCGAGCGGCTCGAACCGTGGCGTGGACAGTATGCGGAGCGATTTTGCGAAGCCGCAGACCAAAAGCTTTGTGTCGCTGACGTTTTCCCATCAGGGCAGACAGTACCGCGTGGTGCGCAACCCGGCGTATCAGCGACCCAAGCTGCGCGGCGAGGGCATGACGGCGGAGAGTGCGGATGCGGCGTTGTATCAGGAATCGGGCGCGGAGCGGGCAACACTTGCGACCGGATTTACGCCTGTGAAAAACGAGATTGAAACGATTTTGGGCGTGGATGCAAAGCAGTTCAAGCAGATTTCCATGATTGCGCAGGGGGAATTTCTGAAGCTGCTTTATGCGGACAGCACAGAGCGCGGCAATATTTTCCGCAGGGTGTTCCATACCGACCTCTATGCCGCCTTTCAGAAACGGCTGAAGGATGCGGAGCGAGAAAAACGCATTGCCTTGGAGGACAGCGAAAAGCAGTTGGTGAGACATTTCAGCGAAATGACGGGGGAAGTCTTGGAAAAGGAAGCGCTTTTCGACGGGGAGGAGCTGCTTTCCGTGCAGGAAAAACGCTTGCAGGAAATGGAGCAGAGCCTACAGGAAACAGACGAAGCCCTGACAACACAGCAAAAACGTCTTAGCGAGCTGGAGCATGCCATCAGCGAAGGCGCGGAAACGGAGCAGCTTTTTGCGAAGGCGGCGGCAGCACGGCGGCTTTTGGAAACGCAGGCGGCACTTCTGCCCGAAAAACAGGCAGAAACGGCAAGGCTGAGAAAGCAGCGAGATGCGCTTGATTTTGTTTTCCCCTTTGAGCAGGCTTGGAAAACGGCGGAAAAAACGCGAGTAAACTGGCAGAGAGGTGCCATCGAAAACGCGGAAAAGGAGAAGCAGGCGGAGGAAATACTTGCCCGTTTACAGGCGGAAAAGCTGCTTCTGGATGCAGAAAAGCCACAGCTTGAGGAAAAACGAAGCCTTTTGCGCAGACTGAAGGCGGACGAAGAACGGGTTTGGCAGAGGGAAAAAACAAAGCAGGAGACAGAACGGCTTGCTGCGGAGAAAAGCGCGGCAGAAGCCGAGATGCAGGCGTTGCAGGAACGGCTCACGGCGCAGGAAACGGCACAGCAGGAATGGCAGGTGATGCTTTTTATGCAGGAAAAGCTGCTGTTGGAGAAGAAAGCACAGGAGCAGACGATTGCCAGAAAAAGAGAATTCATCGAAGGCATCGAAGCACTTCTGCAACAGAAAGCGGATATCGCCAAAAAGGAAAGGGATTTGCAGGGCATGCAGAAGAAATACCTCGCGGCGGAGGGGGCATGGCAGGCGGCGAAGGCAGCGGCAACGCAGGCGGAAACGCTTTATCTGCGCGAACAGGCAGGCTTTCTAGCGGAAAACCTCACGGAGGGGATGGCTTGCCCTGTCTGCGGCGCAACGCACCATCCCCATAAGGCGGCGCTGACGGAAAATGCCATTACGCAGGCGGAATGGCAGGAGAAAAAGGCGCAGGAGGAAACGGCAAGCGCGGCTCTGCGAAGGGCATCCGAGCAGGCGAAGGTTGCAGGGGAAAAGCTGCTCTTGGCGCAGGAAGCGTTCCGCACAGGCTGTGAAAGGCTGGGGACAGCTGCGGAGGGGCTTTATGCGGAAAAGGAAACGGCAGAAGTCGCATTCAAGCAGGAAATGGCACTGCTGGCAGAGAAGCAAAGGAAGATAGACGAAGCAGAAGCCCTGCGCCCCGAAAAGGAAGGCTTGCAGGAACGCATTGCGAAGAGCCAAGCCGCCTTGGCAGCATTGCAGAAAAGGGCGGAGGAAACGAACACCGTTTTGCGGCAGAAGCAGGGCGAATATAGCCTGTTGCAGGCGCAGCTTGGAAATTTGACTGCCGCAGTGCTGACAGAGAAATGCGCCGCTTTGCAGAAGGAAATTTCCCTTGCGGAGAAAAAGGAATCCGACCTGCAGGAGACTTTGCAGCAGACACGAGAGAAAAAGGAGCGTTTTCTTGCCCTGCGGAAGCAGGCAGAGCAGGAGAGCCAAGCCGCCGCAAAGACGGAGCAGGGAGCGGAAGCAGAATTTTTTGCCGTTTTGCGGGAAAAGAGCTTTGCAAATCAGACAGAATATGAAGCATATCTCACAGAGCGCACGGTATTGGAGCGTGCGGAGGAAGAAAACAGACAGTTTTTCGCAGATTTGGAAAAGCAGAAGCAACTGGCAGAAATGTTTGCGGAGAGCTGTGCGAAAAAGGAGCGGAAGGATGTTTCCGCTTTGGAGGAGGAGCGAAAAACGCTTTTGACGGAACGCGCGGCGAAAAAGCAGATGGCAGATGAAACAAGAAAACAGGCTGCTGTTCTGGCAAATCTCCTGCAAAATGCAAGGAAGGAATGGCAGGAGAGGATGCACGCTGCGGCGGCGTATCTCCCGATTCGGGAGCTTTCTCGCACTGCCAACGGGGAATTGCCCGGTAAGGAGAAAATCGCCTTTGAACAATTTGTGCAGGGGGTTTATTTCCGAAGGATTTTGCAGGCGGCAAATCTGCGTTTGCAGGATATGACAGAGGGCAGATATCTTTTGCTGCACGCAGAGAAGGCGATGAATAAACGCTCGCAGGCGGGCTTGGAGCTGGAGGTGTTGGACCATTATACGGGTAAAAGCCGCTCGGTGCGTTCACTTTCGGGTGGGGAAGCGTTTAAGGCTTCGCTTTCCTTGGCATTGGGGCTTTCCGATGTGATTCAGGCGCACGCAGGCGGTGTCCGTGTGGATGCGATGTTCATTGATGAGGGCTTCGGCTCTCTGGATGAGCAGTCAAGGGAGCAGGCGGTGCAGGTGCTGCAAAGGCTTTCTTATGGGAATCGTCTGGTGGGGATTATTTCCCATGTTTCCGAACTGAAGGAAAGTATTGATAAGAAGATTATCGTGAAAAAGGGCAGTGCCGGCAGCAGCATTGCATGGCAGGAATAAAAAAGAAATAAGGAAATAAAAAACCTCTTTCCTCAAAGCGTATGAAAATGCTAAGGGAAAGAGGTTTTATTATTATCAGAAAAAATTATTCATCCCAGTTATGGTAGGTATTCTGAACATCATCGTCATCGTCGAGCATTTCCAGAAGCTTATTCATCTTCTTGATATCCAGAAAACCTTGATAAATCAATGGTTTCAGAGCTTTTTCAGAACCTAAATTTTTTCTTCAATTATGACATGCAACAGCAAATACATTGAACATATATCATCACTGAAATTGTACAAAAATCATCACTGAATGTCAAGAAAAGACTATATTTTTTATTTTTTATTGCATTTTTATATAGTAAAATACATAGGGTAAAAGAGAAACAGGTAGAGATGTTTATTCACTCATAATTTATTGAAACAAAAAAATACCTTAATTCAAGGTATTTTTTATCCCTCCCCATCACCTTTTAGGTTTCCAAGTATAACCGCAATTAGAACATCTATTTACGGTCTTACTAGCACCAATAAATCCCCACAAATAGTTTACTCCTCTAGCACCAGTGGAAATTGCCGTAGAGCCGCATCTGGGACAACGGGGTTGGTTGGAAAATTCTTTAATTCTTGATTTATATTCGATAATATTTGTATCATATAATTCCATCATAGATTTGATAAAATTAAAATCATGCGAAATAGCTGTGATATCACATGTTTCCATCATAGGAATATTTGATTGAATAAGTTCTAATTTGCCGTTGCATTGTGGACAAATTGTTCTATCGTTGTTATTGCCAGTAAATACTCCACCGCAGCTTTTACAGACTTTCCATTTGTTCATTATCATACCTCCTACAAATCATTATTTATAATCCAAGTATATATAATGTATAGAAAAAAATCAAGCGTTGTAACTATTGATGAGAACAACAAACTTTCTAGTCCAATATTGAGTATGATGCATGGCATGGGGAGTTCGGACGATTTTACTAAACTTCAAACACAAAGGTTTACAAATGCGTTTGAACGTGCTGGGGTCGGCAATGTACGAAATTTTGAAGCGTTTTCTGCTTCATTCCGAGGATTAGACCAAAATGTTGCGAATGCAGCTAGACAGCTAAATGCTGGCACTATATCTACAGACGAATATCAAAAAGTAGTGAAACGTGCAACAGGCGGTAATGCAGCACTTGCAGCTTCTTTGAAAGGTATAGTTATCAACATGGGTGCTATGCTTTTAGTCATGGTAGCTATCAAAGGTGCTATGTGGATATTCGACCAGTTGAATGTTACCACAGAAGAACAACAGGAAATTGTTGATGACCTGACAGAAAAGGTTAAAGGGCTGAAGGATGAGTATAACGAACTATATGGCAGAAATGACCTGACAGAAGCAGAAAAACAGAAGCTAGATTACCTGCAACGTCAGCTTACTGTTAACGAACAGATTCTAAAGCAGGAACAGAAAAAGCTGGGAACAGTAATATTTCTAATTGGACAATTTGTCCCTTTTGAATTTTCAAAGTTAGCATAAATTTGCATGTACAATAAAAAATACTTGACGAATACAAGAGAAGCACTTATACTACAGCTGTGGCTAATGGACAAGTGTGTTTTTATAGATGCTTACCGAAGCTATCACTTGAGCTTGTCTTGGGTGCTTCAATTTTTTGAAAGATATATTTCAACGTGTCACTTTCATGTGCTTTTCTAATAGGGGACAATGCCTTTCATGGTAAATGATTTTCACATCAACCCTTGCGGACGTTGAAAGAAACTTTCCGCTTTGTGTTTCGTCAAGGGTGTCATACAGTTTTAATTACAGATACCTTCTTGTATAACAAGTGTATCTATTGTTGCACGAAGCAGTAAGCTGTCTGTGAATTGCCGTAGATATATGGTGGTGTACGAAGCAGTAATTTGTCTGTGGATTCCATTCATCAGAGGTTGCCAACCTTGACAATTAAAGAATGATATCCCTGTTATAGCATATTGATATTCATAACGATTTCGTATATAATCACATATAGAATCGTTATTTTTTGATTGCGGAGGTGATTATCATAACACTACAACAAAAAGTTAAGGTTGCCTGTGCTATGGCTGGAATTAGTTTGACAGAATTAGCAGCCAGAATGGGAACTTCACAACCAAATCTTTCTAAAAGGCTACGGGTAGGCAGATTTACAAAGGAAGAACTAGAAGAAATGGCAACATATTTAGGATGTGAATACATTTCATTTTTTCAATTTAAAGACGGAACGAAGATTTAATAATTTATACTGAACGCGAAATGCACAAGAATTTTTCTTGTGTTTTTTATTACTCATGGAAATAACTAAAAAGTTATAATAAATTCGATTATAGTATTGATATAACCAAATAGTTATGATATAATGCTTTTGAAATTCATAATCAAAAAGTTATATATTATATCTCAAATGTATAAGGAGTGTTGGAAGTATGGCAGGAATTAAAAAAGCATTAGAAGTACCAGAGATGCCAGTAGGCAGATTGAAGCAGGAGTTAAAGATTGGTGCAGCCGTTACCGTATCAAAATACTCTCTTCTAAAAGATTATACATATATTCAGCGTGAGAAACGCAGCGGAACGGTAGCGGTACTGTCAAGATATATTGTTGTATTAGACTTTGGATGCTATCAAGAGTGTTTCCGCTACACGCAGTTTTTTGAATGTGGCGGTGACAGATTAAGACTGCAATAAAAGGAAAGGGAGAGTGCAGAACATGAAAACAAATGGATTTTTTCACAGCAACGATACTACAACAGGTATAACCAGAGTAATAGACGAACTTGGAAGGCTTGTTATCCCAGCTGAGGTTCGGAAAGAGTTAGGAATGTTTCCTAAGGAAGTTTGTAAAATAATTCCGTATGAAAACGGTATTTTCGTGCAAGTTTTTCATTCTGGTTTAAAACTTGAGTTAAAAAAACTAATTGATAAATATGATATGAATTTCTCTGACCCAACTATTATTGAAAGATTAAAGGGAATTTATGAAGAAATGACAGTTTAAAAAATATTTTGTTCCTTAGACAGCATTATTACTAGGGAAATAATAGGGTATATGCCCCAGATTTAAGCGTTATATTTTTGGTTGACTTATTTATCGACTTGAAAATAAAAACGGCTTACAGGCTTATATACCCTATTTTTTTATAAGGGATAATGACAAATAAAAAAATCTTTTTTAAAGATGTGTCGATTTTCATTTTTACTAAAAACGCAAATCAAACAGAGAATAACATAGTGTAACCATTTTTAAAGAATGGTAAGGGCGTTTGTAGGCTGTTGTTTCGACCTACCCCAGTTTGGGGGTGGTCGAAGGTGTCAGGTTTCATATTTACAATAAAAACAAAATTTCATTGGAAAAGTGACCCCAACAAAGCCCGTAAAATGGGGATTTATTTAATGTGTATTTTTAAGAAAGGATGATTTTTACATGAATGAAAGAACTAAAAGTTTCTACAAGAAAAAATTTGATGATTTAAGGCAGTATACCTATAATTTCATACCACAGGAAGATGAAATTTTTAAACAATGTAATGGTATAACAGAACCTCCTTACTGGTTTATCAGCAACTACGGTAGATTGTTTTCTGTCTATTACAAGAATGAACCATTGAAGCAGATTAGAGTGAACTATACAAAGAGTGGTACAGAGAGAAAGCAGCATGACTGGTCTTATGTGACGCAGTACAAGGGAAAGCAGAGAGAGCCACGCTTACATAGACTGGTTGCAAAATATTTCTGCAAAAACGAGTTTGACGGATACGCAGAAGTTGCAGGCGAACCTTTAGAGGTACATCACATTTTACCCGAAAGCACATTTGCAGAAGATGAACCATTCAAGGCAAACAGAAGTGAAAACTTGCAGATTCTTCCAAAGTCGGTACACAGGGATGTGTCGCACATTGGCAGCCTTGAGAAAAAGATTGCTGCACATGATAGCTTACCATTGTATTTTTTCGGTGATAAGTTTATACAGGCTTTGCAGAAACATATTGAAGATGGACGTTTAGCATATACTGTGCAGCAAGACGATAAAAAAGTTACTGCAAGACCATTGAAGAAAGAACCAGAAGAAGAATAATAAAAAACAGTCATTGTGGGGGTGTGTTATCCTCCACAGTGCTATTAAAAAACATAGGAGTGATTGAATGAAAAGTAAAGTAATATTTAAAAGTTTTTGTTTTGAGATAACACGAAAATGTAATATGAAATGTCTACATTGTATGCGTGGAGAAGCACAAGATTTGACAATCAGCAAGCAAGTGATAGATGAATGTTTAGATAACATAGCAGGTATGTATGATTTTATTCTCACAGGTGGAGAATCGTTTCTTGAGCCAGATATGATTGAATACCTCTTTGATGAAATCATTCGTAGAGAGATAACGGTATATGGCTTTTCGTGCGTGACAAATGGCAGTGTACGCAGTGAAAAGGTGGCTAAAGCATGGAATAGACTTGCTGACTATATCGCAGCAAGATATAAGCTGACAGAAGATGCAGAGGGTGATAGAAAATACCTTCGTTCTATCGGTCGAATTACTGTATCATACGATAAATATCACCAACTGGAATATGACGCATTGGAAACGGTAAAATGGTACAGGCAATATCTGAATAATCATTGTATTGCACTTAGAGAAAACTTAGAAGAAAATGAAACAATTCATGCACTAGGTAGAGTTTTGGAGAATGACGATATAATGCGAAGCGGTAAGATTGATTATGTTGTTTGTCCTCATAGAATTTCATTGTTGAAAGATACAAATATGGTAGAGACAGGGGTGCAAGTCGGGTGTAATGGTATTATAACGTGTGCGAAAGATTCATCATTTGAGCAGCAAGACAAGAAAAATTTTGGAAATATTCTAACAGAACCATTATTTGATATTATGCAACGTGGTATGCGTGCAGAGCCTTTTACAGAAAAAGAAGCAGCAGTATATGACAGAGTTTATACAGAGTTGCGTACAGGAAAAATTGACTTAAAACAGGGAAACGAACTATTGACATACTTTGATTCGGTATACACAGCAAGAAAAGTGTGTCAAAAGATTTATCCTTGGATGACCTTTGAAGAAATGGTAGAAGCGGTCTATGATGATATGAATATTCAACTGAGGAAAACAGAAGATAGTCCTTATATATTCACAATATATCCTCTTGAAGAATATAAGGTTACGAGGGAAGAAAGTATAAAAAGGACACAGACAACAAAGATTAAGGCATTGCTTACAGACCCACTATCATACTTTTCTAATTTATCGAGTTTGAAGGCAAGTATAGAAGAAACACCGTTGAAGATTTGGGACGGGTTTAAAAGGTGTGAATGATTGTTAAAAGGCTTAAAGGGTTTACCCCTAAAGTGATAACCTCTAAGCTGAACGTGAAGTATGTAAAATATCGTGTTTTCATGCTTTATTCTCGATAACGTATCGATACGCCATTGTTTCAAACAATCTGCAAAGAAGCTTTATGTTATGGGGTTTGTTGTAGGTAAGTGCTTAATCCATACTATACAAATATGAATTGATTCAAGTCAACAAATGCCGTATTTAAGCAATTTGTGCGATACGGCATTGTTATATTTCAAATCGAAACGGAGGTAACAAAAAATGAACAATGCTTATGTATGCCGTAAACTTTACTTAAATATTTTCTTGCAAAGCAAAGGATTCAAGCCGTTTGCACAGAGAATGGATAAATTTGATGCAAAAAAAATGGTTTGGATTTATAATAATAACACAGATTTGCAAGCGGCTGTCACTGAATACTATAATTAGAGATAAAATCGGAGGGACATACTTTGGAAAAATACTTACAAGACGTTATAAATATTGACGATTTAAAGACAGGAAAAATAAATATTATCGAAGCACCATGCGGCAGCGGCAAGACAACCTTTGCTATTCGTAAGCTACAAGAACACTTTAGAAGATGCACGACGCTTTACTTAACTGACACAGTGAATAACAGAGAGAGTTTACGAAACAGCTTCAAAGAAGGGAAACAATACGAACATGACGAACAACCAGAAACAATGAATTACGCTTTATTTGGAAAGTGTTGTGCTGAAAATCAAGATGCATTCGACATGGTAGATATTTTTCTCTGTGATGAACTATCGAATTGCGTGAATTTTTCTAAGATACGGCAGGAAGTTGATGATGTCAATTTGCATGATGAAGCACTAAAATATCTACACGATAGATATTTAAACGAACACACCTACATTATAGCTATAGACGCTACACCGCAGAAAATTTTTGACTATTATAGCCATTATCCTAATTGTTTTCATCTTGTGCCGTTGCATGGCGAACCAATATCTTATCAGCAAGACGAAACGATAAAATATACCCACATCAACACGATACTCACGCAGTTAGACCCAACGCAGCGAGGTTTAATCTATACGCCAAGAATAAAAAAAATGAAGGAGATTATCACTTTTTTGAATGGTAGAGGAATTACTTGCAACGGTATCTGGAGTAAAAAGAACGAAGCGGAACCAATGACCAAAGAGCAGTTAGGATTGCGAAACTATGTTTTGACGAAACAGCAGATACCAAATGATTTAAACGTGCTTGTGATAAACAAGAGTTCAGAGAGAGGTATTAACATTCATTCCCAAGTCGATTATGTGATTGTTGACGATATAGAAAAGGATGTACAAGTGCAGGCTAGAGGGAGAATAAGAAGTGATATTCGCACACTATATCTAAAATCGTATGAAGCGGAAAACGAAATTTGTTTACCACACGAATACTGCGGAGAAAAATTATATAGAGAACAGAAGGAAGAACTTTGCAAACTATTTAATATTGTTGAAAACGGTAGACGTTGCGGCTGGAAAACAATAGAATGTATGCTTGAAGAAAACGGATACACTATTGTTGATGGGAGAGAACCAAAAGGCGGAAAAAGGTATAGTATCATTATGTGATGTGTTTTTTAGGGGTACCAAACTTGTTGTTTTGTATATAGGAAAACAACAAAAATGGTACCCTTTTCAAAAAGTAATTTTTATTGTTATCCTGTTATTTATCCTGTTATCTTGAATGAGCGCAGCACAATCATAAAGAGTAGTATTAAATCTAACCTTGTCTTAAAAAGTATTAAAAGTTATTGACAATTCATGAAAAATGGTATATATTTTAAGTATCAATTCTAACGAACGTCAAATTTAATATGAAGGGCGGTTGCACTATGAATAAGATTTATGGTTATTGTAGAATCTCTACGAAGAAGCAGAGCATAGAGCGGCAGATAAGAAATATTAAAAAAGCATACCCCGATGCAATTATTATTGAAGAAGAATACACAGGTACAACGATTGATAGAAAAAAATGGAACAAACTGTATTCTCATGTTACAACAGGAGATACGATTATCTTTGATAGCGTATCCAGAATGAGCAGGAACGCAGCAGAAGGGTTTGAAGCCTATGATGAATTATACCGCAAGGGTATATCATTAGTATTTTTGAAAGAGCCACACATCAATACAGATACTTTTAAAAAGGCTTTATCCGATGCCGATTTGAAAAAGACGGGGACAAATGTTGACTTCATTCTTGAAGGGGTAAGCAAATATCTGATGGCACTTGCAAAGGAACAAATAAAAATAGCATTTGAACAATCTGAGAAGGAAGTGCAGGATTTGCACAGGAGGACTGCGGAAGGGATAGAAACAGCAAGGTTGCGCGGAAAGCAGATAGGACAGAAGCAGGGTACAAAGCTGACAACGAAAAAGAGCATAGAAGCAAAAAAGGTTATTTTTGAACATTCCAGAGACTTTAACGGTACTTTGAAAGATTTGGATGTTATGAAGCTGACAGGTCTTGCAAGAAATACATATTATAAGTATAAAGCAGAAATGAAGCAGAATAAACAATAATGAAAAAGGGGGGACAAAAAACTTTCCTCCCCCCTTTTTTTGTTTGCTGACTGTTAGGCTAATTCATTTACACACCAGAGTGTTTTATAATTTCATCAAAGGACTGGATGTAATAGCCATATCAATAATCGCACTATCTTCTATAGATTGCAGATAACGTTTTGTAATAGAAATATTTTCGTGTCCCAACAATCTTGATACGATGTAAACATCTAAACCGTTTTTTAGACACATTTGTGCAAAGGTATGTCTACAGGTATGTGGGCTACATCTGATTTTTTCATCAACATGAGCAGCAATGCCGCAATCCTTCACAACTCTTTCAACCGTTTCGGGAGTAAGCCTTCTTCCTTTTTGGCTTAAGAAATAGTAATCTGTTTCATAGTTCCATCTTTCACGAATATAATTTTCTCGCTTGATTTCATATTTCAACATAGCTTTACGCAGGAGAGGAGAGATAGGAACTAATCTTTGTTTACTGCCTTTCCCATGAATTAAAATGGTTCGTTCCCGAATATCTTCACATTTAATGCTGCAAAGTTCATAATTTCGAATACCTGTATCAAACAGCATGGTTATCATACATCTATTTCTGGAATTCAAGAAGTTAGAAGTATCATATATACTTAACATTCTTTTGGTTTCTGCGGCAGTAAAGGTTTGAATTAAAACTTTTTCCTCTATCTGTAATTTGATTTGAGAAGCGGGGCTAGTGCTTAAATATTCTTCTCTTACCATGTAATTGAAAAACGCTTTTACATTTTTTAGAATACTATTGATATAGGTGGGTTTTAGCCCTAGACTTTGTTTGTAGTGCAGATAGCCTTTGATATGAACCCGTTTGATATCCTCGATTGCAGTCAAATTATATTCAGTTTCTAGCCAACAAAGGAACAGTGCCATATTATTTTTAGCAGAGCGCACAGTCCTTGGGGAGCAATTCCGCAGTTTCAAATCAAACAGATACTCGTTTAATGCAGTCTCGTTTTTCATGAAAAAACCTCCTTAATTATAGTGCTATTGCACGTCATAATTAAAGAGGTTCTGTACGTCATTGTTGGTTGTATTTTCATACAAAAATTGATGTATAAAAGTGAATATTAAGATGAAAAATGTTGATTTTACTGAATTTCATAGTGATAAATTATTCATCCCAGTTATGGTAGGTATTCTGAACATCATCGTCATCGTCGAGCATTTCCAGAAGCTTATTCATCTTCTTGATATCCTCTTCGTCTGTCAGCTCCGTATAGGTCTGGGGAATCATGGTTACCTCGGCGCTTGCCATAGGGATGCCTGCTGCCTCCAGTGTTTCGCGCACTGCGGAGAAATCATCGGGTGCGGTTGTGATTTCGTAGCTGTCCTCCTCTGCGGCGAAGTCCTCTGCGCCTGCATCCAGAGCAGCCATCATCAGCTCTTCCTCGTCCATATCGATTTCTTCCTTATCAATCACAATCAGACCCTTTTCATCGAACATGAAGGATACACAGCCGCTGTTGCCCATGTTGCCGCCGCCCTTTGTGAAGGCGTTTCTGACATTGGCTGCTGCACGGTTTCTGTTATCTGTCAGCACTTCTACAATAACAGCTACGCCGTTGGGGCCATAGCCTTCGTAGGTTACGTTTTCGTATTCTACGTCTTCACCGCCGCCGGCAGCCTTTTTGATACTTCTGTCGATGGTATCGTTTGGCATGTTGTTGGCTTTGCATTTTGCGATAACATCACGCAGCTTGCCGTTTACGGCAGGGTCGGGGCCGCCGGCCTTTACCGCAACCTGAATTTCTCTGCCCAGCATGGTAAAGATTTTACCTTTTTTTGCATCGTTTTTTTCTTTTTTATGTTTGATATTTGCAAACTTAGAATGTCCTGACATTAGGAACCCTCCTCCTTAAAATTTCACCAAAATATTTTATCATTATTTTCTGCATAATTCAAGGAATTTCGTATCGGAAAGCCTGTTTTTTATAGAATTTGGCAAAAATCGTCTTATTTTCGGATTTCCTCCTGCTCATAGGGGAAAACCTCTGTCAGGAAATGCTTGCGGCGCAGGGCATCCTCAATCTCATCCAGAATTTCCTCGCTTTCGGCGGAAACATGGTGAAAATGATACCCTGAGGTGACATTTAAAAGGGGAGTGGATTTGCCGCTTTCCAGATTTTTCAGAAATGCCTGTACATCTCTGCGGTTTTTGATTTGCAGGGGAGCGGAAACCTTCCCATAGACTCTGTGGTTTACCATGACATCCACGACACAGCCGCCTAAATCCACAATGGTTGTCAGCTCCTCCTCTGTTGCCGCGGCATCATGGAAGACCTTGAACAGCCGCATGGTATCCGCAGGCTCTTCCAGAAGATAGCCCCTTGCCGTTGCCAGAATGGAATGACCCTCTGTGCGAAGCAAAGCAATATCCTGGACAATCACCTGACGGCTGACCCCCGTGGCAGAGCCGAGCGCACCGCCGGAGAGAGGTGTTTTTGATTCCCTCATCAGATTTAATAATTTCTTTCGTCTTTCTGTGCCAGTCATTTTTTCAATCACTCCTGCTTATTCCACCGCATGGAGATTTTTCAGGCTGATATCCAGAATAGGTGCGGAATGGGTCAGCGCACCGCTGGATACATAATCTACCCCAAGCGCTGTGATGGTTTTGATATTTTCGATTGTCATATTGCCGGAGCATTCGGTTTCTGCTCTGCCGTCAATGATGCGGATGGCCTCCGCCATTTCCGCAGGGCTCATGTTATCCAGCATGATGATATCTGCACCGGCTTCGACTGCTTCTCTTACCATATCCAGAGTTTCCGTTTCGACTTCGATTTTGCGGACGAAGGGAGCATACGCCTTTGCTGCGGCAATGGCCTCCTTTACGCCGCCTGCTGCGCCGATATGGTTATCCTTCAGCATTACGCCGTCGGAAAGATTATAGCGGTGATTCGAGCCACCACCGACGGTTACGGCATATTTTTCAAACACTCTCATACAGGGAGTGGTTTTTCTTGTATCCAAAAGGGTTGTTTTTGTACCCGCAAGCAGCTTTGCAACGGCATTCGTATAGGTTGCGATGCCGCTCATGCGCTGCAAATAATTGAGGGCGGTGCGTTCTGCGGAAAGCAGAACACGGATATCTCCCGTCACAGTTGCCAGAAGCTGCCCCTTTTTCACAGCATCTCCATCGGCGGCATGAAAGGCAATTTCTATTTTTTCATCCAGAAGCTGAAACGCCCTCGCGAACACATCCAGACCGGCAATGATGCCGTCCTGCTTGCAGATTAAATCGACTGTGCCAAGCTGATACCGCGGCATGACTGCGTTGGTGGAAACATCCTCGCTGTTGATATCCTCCTCCAGAGCCATGCGGATATATTTATCTGCTACAATTTGCATGGTAATCGGGTTCATTCTAATCCTTCCTTTCCTGCAATGTGCTGTGCTGCTTTTTCTGCGAAAACAAGGCTTTCCAGAAGGCTGTTGCTTGCAAGTCTGTTTTTGCCGTGTACGCCGTTGCAGCTGGTTTCGCCAATAGCATAGAGATGCTCCATGGTTGTTTTGGAATGGCGGTCTACATGGATGCCGCCCATAAAGTAATGCTGTGCCGGCACAACGGGCGCAGGCTCTTTTTTGATATCATAGCCTGCCTCCAGACAGGTTTTGTAGATATTCGGGAAATGATTTTCAATATCCTCCGCAGGAACGGGAGCAAAGGAAAGCCATACATGCTTTGTACCTTCCTTTTCCATTTCCGCATGGATGGCAGCAGAAACCTTGTCTCTGGGCAGAAGCTCATTGACAAAGCGTTCGCCCTTGCTGTTGAGCAGAATTGCACCCTCGCCGCGGGCAGATTCGGAAATCAGAAAATGTCTGCCGGGCTTTTCGCTGTAAAGGCTGGTGGGGTGAATCTGCACATAGTCCATATTTTCCAGCTCCACGCCGTATTTTTCTGCCAGACGGAGTGCATCCCCCGTCAGGGAAGGGAAGTTTGTAGAATGCTCATACAGACCGCCGATGCCGCCTGTTGCCAGAATTGTGTTTTCCGCATGAATCCGCAGGATATCGCCGTTTTCTGCCTTCGCAACGATGCCATGGCAGGTGTTTCCCTCCACCAGAAGGTCTTCCATCACGGTATAGTCCATAATGGTGACATTGGGCAGTGCCTGCACATTTCTGAGCAGTGTTTCTGTGATTTCCTTCCCTGTGATGTCCTTATGGAAGCAGATACGGGGCTTGGCGTGTGCGCCTTCTCTGGTATATTTTAAACTACCGTCCGCCTCCTTGTCAAATCTTACGCCGAGGGCAAGCAGGTCGTTGATCACGGCTCTGCTGTTGCGAATCATGATATCCACGCTTTCCTTGCGATTTTCGTAATGCCCTGCCTTGAGGGTGTCCTCGAAGAAGGAATCGTAGTCGGTTTCATCCCTCTGGACGCAGATGCCGCCCTGTGCAAGCATGGAATCGCAGCTGGGCAAATCCTCCTTGCAGATGAGAAGAATGTTCTGCTCCTTGGGCAGCTTGAGTGCGGCATATAAGCCGCTGACTCCTGCGCCGACGATGACGGTGTTATAGGTAAGCTCTTTTTCCATTTTATGCTCCTCCTTATTTGCTCAGCTCCAGCATGCGTGTCAGGGTGTTGCCTGCCGCTTCTGCCTGTGCCCGGTCTACGGATGCCTGATTTTCCTCTGTCTGCAAAACATGCAGCACCTTTTCCAATGTAATCAGCTTCATGTCCCTGCAGGTGGGTGCTGTTTTCGGGAAATAGAAGGTCTTATCGGGATTGCGCTTTTTCAGCTCATACAGCACGCCGATTTCCGTTCCGATGATAAATTCCTGCTTTTCACTTTCGGTCGCATGCTTGATGATGCCTGTGGTGGAGCCGATGTAATCTGCCAGCCTTGTCACAGCTTCGGGACATTCGGGATGCACCAGAACCTCTGCATTGGGGTGTGCGTCCTTCAGCTCCTGTACCTCGGCAGGAGAGATATTCTGATGGATGGGGCAGTAGCCATTGACGAGAATGATATTTTTTTCAGGCACCTGCGCCGCAATGAAGCGACCGAGGTTTTGATCGGGAATAAAGAGGATATTCTGATTGGGCAGGTTGCGGACAATCTGCACCGCGTTGGCGGAGGTCACGCTTACGTCAGACCAGGATTTGATTTCCGCTGTAGAATTGATGTAGCAGACAACCGCCAAATCCTCGTAGGCTTCTCTTGCCGCGTCCACCTCTGCCTTTGTTACCATGTGCGCCATGGGGCAGTCCGCGCTTGCATCCGGCATCAGCACCTTCTTTTCGGGGCTTAACAGACAGCCGCTTTCCCCCATGAAGGAGACACCGCAGTAAACGATGATGGGGTTGGGCAGGGTTGCCGCCGTTTTGCTCAATGCGAAGGAATCCCCGACATAATCGGCGATTTCCTGAATTTCATCCGCTACATAATAATGCGCCAGAATGACTGCATTTTTCTGTTCCTTTAAGGCTTTGATTTCATCTTTGATATTCATGCTTTTCCTCGATTCTACTGTATTTTGTAAATAAGTATTGTAAATAAATTTTTTTGCAGTGGAATTAAGTATAGCACAATTATTTACAAGTGACAAGACAGATGAAAGAAAAGTTGTATTGTTTTGTATTTTTTTAGAAACAGCTGTTGCGCCGAACAAAAAACAAAAACCTCCGCAGGGGCGCGCCCCACGAAGGTGATTTGCTTTCGACTTAGTTTTTATTGGCAGAGAAGAAGATAAATATCATTTACGTTTGTGCCGGTTGCCCCTGTGATGAGAAGGGCATCTGCCGCCGCCAATGCGGCATTGGAATCATTCTCCGCAAGAACCGCGGGAATGGAAATGCCCTTTTCCGCAAGGATACCGCAGGTTTTCCCGTCCACAATACCGCCTGCGGCATCGGTCGGCCCATCCGTACCGTCAGAGCCTGCCGCCGCAATCACAATGCCTTCCATGCCGGCAATGCGCTCCGCCGCCGCAAGGGCAAGCTCCTGATTTCTGCCACCCTTGCCCTTCCCGGTGATATGCACAACGGTTTCGCCGCCGCAGAGAATCGCACAGGGAGAGGAGAGGGGCAGACCGTCCTTCCGGATTGTTTTTGCGATGGATGCAAGAAATCTGCCGGCCTCCCTTGCCTCGCAGTCAAGCATATTCGTCAGAACCAGAGGGGTATAGCCAAGCTGCTCTGCCGCCCTTGCCGCATCGGCACAAAGCTGTGTCACGCTGCCTGTGATTTCCATAGTGACGTTGGCAAGCGTTTTCGGCGTTTCCATGGCAAGCTGCTTTCGCATTTCCTCTGTCAGCTTGAGATTGTATTTTTCCGAGATGGCAAATGCTTCTGCCGCCGTGGACGCATCCGCGCAGGCAGGGCCGGAGGCAATGGAATCGGGGCGGTCGCCCAGAATATCGCTCAGAGCAATGCAGTACACCTGTGCAGGGGCACAAAGCTTCGCAAATTTGCCGCCCTTTACGGCAGAAAGATGCTTGCGGATGGTGTTGATTTCCACGATATCCGCGCCGCATTTCAAAAGCTGGTCGGTGATGTCCAGAAAATCCGCAAGGGTCAGCTCGCCGGCAGGACATTCAAAAAGTGCAGAGCCGCCGCCCGAAACCAGAAAGAACACCGTATCCTTTTCAGTTAAACCGGAAACGGCATCCATGATTTTCTGTGTGCCGAGAATCGTATTTTCATCGGGAAGGGGATGCCCTGCTTCAAGGATGGTAAAGTCGGGGATTTCGCCCTTCGCATGGTCATATTTCGTCAGAACAATGCCTGCATCAATCCTGTGGGGGATATTTTCCGCCGCCGCCTTTGCCATGTTCCAAGCCGCCTTGCCGATAGCAATGACAATCACCCTTCCTTCAAAAGCGAAGGTCTTGCCGCCGATGAATTTTTTTACGGCTTCATCGGGAAGGGATGCCTGAATGGCAGTGTGGAGTATCTTTTTTGCATCAGATAAAATCTCATTCACAGAAAATGCACCTCTTTCTTTTGTATATCGGGTTTATATTTGTTTTTTCAAGTATAGCAAATCAGAGGGGAAAAAACAATCGAAAAAGGCGTATATAAGGCGTATATAAAGGGAAAAGAGCCACCGGGGAAGTGGCTCTCTGTAAAGGGGAGGGTATGTATACTATGTTTATTCATTATCCTCTTCTTTGAGGACATCTTTATCATATCCTGTCAATATGAATCTGGTGTGGCTGAAATATGAACGTTTTGTAAACAATGAGGGAATCTCTTTGAAAACCCCGTTGCTTTTGCTGATTTTCCGCGGAAAATATGATACTATCTTCCTTAGAAAGAAGCAGGAAAAGAAAGAGACAGTAAGGGAGCAGATGAAAATGTTTGGAAAAGAAGAAGTAAAGGTATTTCTGAAGGAAAAAGGAATCCCCTTTCGTTGGGTGGAGCATAAAGCGGTTTATACCATTGAGGAGATGGAGGAGCTAGGTCTGGAAAAAATGGAGGAGACGGCAAAAAATCTCTTTTTGCGAGACCAGAAGGGAAAAAATCATTTTCTTGTGGTAATTCGTGCCGATAAGCAGGCGAATCTGAAGGAGCTGGGAGAGAAGCTTGGAGGCGTAAGGCTTTCCTTTGCATCGGAGGAGCGTCTGGAAAAATATCTTGGATTGAAAAAAGGGGCAGTGACACCCTTGGGCATTTTGAATGATACTGCCTGCGCCGTAAAGGTTTTTCTGGACAGAGATTTTCTGGAAAAGGAGGAAATCGGGGTGCATCCCAATGACAATACGGCATCGGTTTATCTGAAAACGGCGGATCTTATGCAAATTATAAAGGAGCATGGCAACTCGCTTGAGGTGCTTTCCTTTGCGTAAGCCTTTTCTGTAAGTTTTGGGGAAAAATCATTGAGAAAGCAGGGAAGGTATGCTATACTGAAATATACTTGTGAAAGACTGTCTTTTCATAAGAATTCAGTTTCGAGAGGAAGAAAGAATGGAAAGGAAAGCTGGAACTGCTGTTAAGCCGGGCGAAACAGAGCTGGCAAGACAGCTGGAATATATCCGCGCCATTCGTGCGGAAAATGATGCCTTTGCGGCAGAAAACGGCAGAAAGAAAAAATTCTATTCCCTTGCGATGGGCTGTCAGATGAACGCGCATGATTCCGAAAAGCTGGAAGGGATGCTTGACGAAATGGGCTTTGACAGAACAGACGAGGAAACAGAGGCCGATTTTATCATCTACAACACCTGCTGTGTGCGCGAAAACGCGGAGCAGAAGGTATACGGCAAGCTGGGCTGGCTGAAGCACTATAAGGAAACAAAAAATCCCGATGCGGTGATTGCGCTTTGCGGCTGCATGATGCAGCAGGAAACGGTTTTGCAGACCCTGCGGCAGAAATATCGCCATGTGGATATCGTCTTCGGCACATTTAATCTCTACAAGCTGCCGGAGCTTGTGGCAACACGCATGGAAAGCGGCGAAACGGTGTATGATATCTGGCAGGAGCAGCGTGAGGTTGTGGAGGATTTGCCTGCGATTCGGCATTTCCCCTATAAGGCATCGGTCAATATTATGTTTGGCTGCAACAACTTCTGTTCCTACTGCATTGTGCCGTATGTGCGCGGCAGAGAGCGCAGCCGTACCCCTGAGGATATCCTCGCGGAGGTAAGAAGGCTTGCGGCGGACGGCGTGAAGGAGGTTATGCTTTTAGGGCAGAATGTAAACTCCTATGGCAAAAATCTGGAAACACCCGTTTCCTTTGCAGAGCTTCTGCGGATGGTGAACGAGGTGGAGGGGATTGAACGGATTCGTTTCATGACCTCTCACCCGAAGGATTTGTCCGATGAGCTGATACAGGCAATGGCGGATTGTGATAAGGTATGTAAATATCTGCATCTGCCTGTGCAGAGCGGCAGTGATGAAATTCTGCGCCGCATGAACCGCCATTATACAAAGGAATCCTACATGGAGCTGGTGCGCAAGGCAAGAGCGGCAATGCCGGATATCACCCTGAGCACGGATATCATCGTGGGCTTCCCCGGGGAAACGGAGGAGGATTTCCAAGAAACCTTGGATGTCATCCGCAAATCCCGTTACAGCACCGCGTTTACCTTTATTTATTCCAAGCGGACAGGCACCCCTGCGGCAACCATGGAAAATCAGGTGCCGGAGGATGTCATTAAGGATCGCTTCGACAGGATGCTCAATATTCTTAACCCAATCGTGCATGAGGTGCATGAGGAGCAGCTGGGCAAGGTGATGACGGTATTTGCAGAGGAAGCAAGCAAGCAGGATAAGACTGTTCTGACAGGGCGTGCCGATAACAATATGCTGGTGCATTTTAAGGGCACGGAGGACTTAATCGGGCAGATGGTTCCTGTGAAGATTACAGAAAACAAAACATTTTATTTAATAGGCGAAAGGATGTAAGGTGAAGCATTATGGCAACGATTTTTGAAATGGCAAGAGCATTGGGTGAGGAATTGCAGAAAACTCCTCAGGTGGAAGCACTGGTAGCGGCAAAGGCTGCATACGAAAGTGACCCCGAAATTGCAAAGCTGGTAGAGGAATACACAAAGCTGCATTATGATTTTGAAGCAAAGATGAATGCAGGCGGCATTTCCATAGAGGAGCAGAGAGCCTTCAATGAACAGATGAAGGCAAAGGGCGAAGCAATCAGAACCAATAAGCTGGCATCTGATTTGTACGTTGCGGAACAGAATTTCAATAACTTCGTAAATTCCGTATTCAACATCATCACAGCAACCCTGACAGGCGAAGAACCCGAACAGGGCGGCGGCTGCGATCCCAGCTGCTGCTCCTCCTGCGGCGGCGGCTGCCACTGATTCAAATAGAAATAAAGGAAGAAAAGCCCGAATAGAGAATCCGTTCTTTATTCGGGTTTGCTTGCAGAAAAAGGAGAAGGAGGACAACATCCATGGCGAAAATCACACCCATGATGCAGCAATACTTTGAAATTAAAGAACAATATAAGCATTGTCTGCTTTTTTTTCGTTTAGGGGATTTTTATGAGATGTTTTTCGAGGATGCGGTCATTGCCTCGAAGGAGCTGGAAATCACCCTGACGGGGAAGGATTGGGGGCAGGAGGAAAGAGCCCCTATGTGCGGCGTACCTTTCCATTCTGCGGATGGATATATTGCCCGTTTGGTGGAACGTGGCTATAAGGTTGCCATCTGCGAGCAGGTGGAGGACCCAAAGACGGCAAAGGGCTTGGTCAAGCGCGATGTTGTGCGTGTCATTACTCCGGGGACGGTTGTGGATAACACTGTTCTGGATGAAACAAAAAATAATTACATTCTCTCCGTTTTCAGCAGTGCAAACGGCTATGGCATTGCGGTCTGCGATGTGACGACAGGCGAATTTCAGACAACGGAATTTCGCAGTGTGCAGGCGGCAGCAAAAATTCTGGATGAAACGGCAAGGTTTTCCCCTGCGGAGCTTGTCTGCAACAGCGAATTTCTTTCCACCCCTTTGGCGAAGGAAATCGAGGAACGGTTTCACCTGTATCTGAATGATATCGACAGCCGCATGTATGAATATAATACCGCAAAGGATACCCTGCTTGCGCATTTCAAGGTGAAAACACTGGAAAGCTTCGGCCTGCAGAAAAAGCTGCTGGCGGTTTCGGCTTCGGGTGCGCTGATGTGGTATCTGAATGAAACGCAGAAAAACGATTTGAGCCATATTTCCGCCCTGAAATATTACACAACAGGGGATTTCATGCTGTTGGATGTTTCCAGCCGCAGAAATCTGGAGCTGACGGAAACCATGCGCGAGAAGAATAAAAAAGGCTCGCTTCTGAGCGTGCTGGATAAAACCCAGACTGCGATGGGCGCAAGGCTTCTGCGCAAATGGGTGGAGCAGCCCCTGCTTTCTAAAGAAGAAATCAATCAGCGTCTGGATGGGGTGGAGGAGCTGTTCCGAGACCTGTTCCTCAGAGAGGAAATTAAGGAAATTCTCCATTCCATGTATGACTTTGAACGCATTATGTCCCGTGTGGTGTATCAGAATGCAAACGCAAGGGATTTGGCGGCGCTGAAAAATTCCGTGGAAAATCTGCCGTTGCTGAAGAAGATTCTTTCTCGCTGCAAGAGTCCATATCTGTCCACTCTGCATGACAGACTGGACACGCTGGAGAATATCCATGCGCTGATTGCGCAGTCCATCGTCGAAGACCCTCCGTTTTCCGTGCGCGAGGGCGGCATGATTCGTGAGGGCTTCAATGAGGAGCTGGATACCTACACCAAGGCGAAGGAAAACGGCACCACATGGATTCATCAGCTTGAGGAGGAGGAGCGCGAAAAGACGGGCATTAAAAACCTCAAGGTGCGCTACAATAAGGTGTTCGGCTATTATATCGAGGTCACAAAATCCAATCTGGAGCTGGTGCCGGAAGGCTATATCCGCAAGCAGACGCTTGCCAATGCGGAGCGTTTTATTACACCCGAATTAAAGGAGCTGGAGGAGCTGATTCTGGGCGCGGAGGATAAGATTACCACTCTGGAATACGATATGTTCTGCGAAATTCGCAATGCCGTTGCGGCAGAGGTGGAGCGGATTCAATATTGTGCGTATATCGTTTCTGTTATTGACTGCCTGCAGTCCCTCGCAGAGGTGGCGCAGAACAGAAGCTATGTGAAGCCGCTTGTGGATGACGGTGATGTAATTGAAATTAAGGGCGGCAGACACCCCGTTGTGGAAAAAATGATGGACGGGCAGTTTATCCCGAATGACACCTATTTAGATCGGGAGGACACCAGACTTGCCATCATCACAGGCCCGAATATGGCAGGGAAATCTACATATATGCGGCAGACCGCGCTGATTGTGCTGATGGCGCAGATTGGCAGCTTCGTTCCCGCGGAGCAGGCGCATATCGGCATTGTAGACAGAATCTTCACCCGTGTCGGTGCATCGGATGACCTTTCCGCAGGGCAGAGCACGTTTATGGTGGAAATGACAGAGGTTGCGAACATTCTGCATAACGCAACGAACAAAAGCCTGCTGATTCTGGATGAAATCGGGCGAGGCACAAGCACATTTGATGGGCTTTCCATCGCGTGGGCGGTGCTGGAATATATCGCGGATACGAAGCAGATTGGCGCGAAAACGCTTTTTGCAACGCATTATCATGAATTAAGCGAGCTGGAGGGCAAGCTTTCCGGCGTGAAGAATTACTGCATTGCCGTGCAGGAGCAGGGCGAGGATATTATTTTCCTCCGAAAAATTCAGCGCGGCGGCGCAGACCATAGCTACGGCGTGCAGGTGGCGCGTCTGGCGGGTCTGCCGAATAAGGTGATTCGCCGCAGCGGACAGATTCTCAAGCAACTGAACGCAGCGGATATTACGAAAAAAGCAAAGCAGATTGCAGTGGAATCCAAGGAGCAGCAGGAGGAAACCGCACAGCAGATGGATATGTTCCATATTGCGGAAACGCAGCTTGCGGATGAAATCTCCAAACTGGATGTGATGGCGATGACCCCTATTGAAGCACTGCAAACGCTTTTTGAATTGCAGAAAAAGGCAAAAGGGTTGTAAACCGAGGAAAGGAGGAGGTCTATGCAGAAAATCCGACTGTTGGATGCAAAAACCATCAATAAAATTGCGGCAGGGGAAGTAGTAGAATCTCCGAAATCCGTTGTAAAGGAGCTGACGGAAAACGCCATTGATGCAAACGCCGGCAGTGTGACGATAGAAATTAAGGAGGGCGGCATTTCCTATATCCGCATTACCGATAACGGCACAGGGATTCCCAAGGAGCAGGTGAAGGAAGCCTTTCTGCGCCATGCTACAAGCAAAATGTCGCAGATTGAGGATTTGGAGCATATTTTTACACTGGGCTTTCGCGGCGAAGCATTGGCGAGTATCGCGGCGGTGGCGCAGGTGGAAATGCTGACAAAAACCAGAGACGAGGAAACGGGTACGCGCATTGTGATTCATGCCGGAGAAATACAGGAGCTGGAGGATGCCGCCTGTCGGGAGGGCACTTCCATTACGGTGCGGAATCTTTTTTACAACGTGCCTGCGCGCAGAAAATTTTTGAAAAAGCCTGCGACCGAAAGCGGCTATGTTTCGGATTTGGTGAACAAAATCGCACTGGGGCATCCTGAGGTTGCGATTCATTATATCAATAACGGCAATACTGTTCTGCATACGGCAGGGAACAATGACCCGAAAACGGCGGTATTTTATGTTTACGGGAAGGATGCGGCAAACAGCATGCTCCCCATTTCCTACCGCAAGGGGGAATATGCCGTCAGCGGTCTGATTGGGAAGCCCGAATTTTGCCGCGCGAACCGTAATTATGAAAATCTTTTCATCAACGGCAGATTTATCAAAAACCCCGTGGTTTCCACTGCGGTGGAGGATGCGTATAAAACAAAGCTGCTGATTGGGAAATTTCCTGTTTTCGTGCTGAATCTTGCGGTTGAGCCTGCACAGGTGGATGTGAACGTGCATCCTGCGAAATTAGAGGTTCGCTTTAAGAATGACGATGAGGTATATGAATTTTTCTACAACGCGGTTGCGAAGGCGTTGCAGGAAACGGTGCTGATTCCCAAGGCGGTTCTGGAAAAGAAGCCGAAGGAAAGACTGCCGCAGGCAGAGCAGCAGACCCTTGCGGATATGCCAAAGGAAGCGGCGCAGCCAAAGGAAAGCATCCTGAAGGAAAGCGAACCAAAGACAGAGCCGACAGCAAATCCCTCTAAAGAAATTCCGCTCCCACAATCGCAGGGCGTGCTGCTTTCCAAGGAGGAAAGGGAAAAGCTCCTGCGCGCGGCAGAAAAGCCGCAGATCCCTACATCGGGCGGACGCAGTGTGGATGAGCTGCTGAAGCGCACCCCAAAGGCGGAGAGCTTTGCACAGACGGCAGTGCCGTACCGCAGGGAAGAGCTGAAGCCGAAAGAGGAACAGCCGATAGAATTGAAGCCGATTGTTTCTGATGAAAAAACGGAAGAGGTAAAGCCGACAGAAGAAAAGCAGCCGTTTTTCCAGAATTATAAAATCATCGGGCAGGTCTTTCGCACCTATTGGATTGTGGAGCAGGGCGATTGCCTGTATCTGATTGACCAGCATGCCGCGCATGAACGGGTGCTGTATGAGGAATTTATGAATAAATTCAAGGAAGAAAGGGTCGCCTCGCAGCGGTTGCTGACACCTCTGATGCTGCAGCTGACACCAATGGAAACAGAGGTACTGCGGCGCAATCTGGCACTTCTGGAAAGCTTCGGCTTTGAGCTGGAGGAATTCGGCGAGAAATATGCCCTGCGCGCAACGCCGTATCTCTTGCAGAACCCGACAGAGGTCGGCTTTTTTACCGATATTCTGGACAGGCTGACAGAGGAGCGCATTTCCAATGTGTATGATACAAAGATACTGGCGGTGGCAACGATGGCGTGTAAGGCGGCGGTCAAGGGGCATGATGTGCTGAGCACGAGAGAGGCGGAGGAACTGATTCACAGACTGCTTGGTCTGGAGCATCCCTTTACCTGCCCCCATGGCAGACCGACGATTATCGAGCTGACGAAATATGAAATGGAAAAGATGTTTAAACGCATCCAGAATTGAGCAGGTGAAATGATGAAAAAACCATTGATTGTGATTGGCGGCCCAACCGCCTGCGGCAAAACAGGCTTTTCGATTCGGCTTGCAAAGGAAATCGGCGGCGAGGTGATTTCTGCCGATTCCATGCAGATTTACCGCTATATGGACATTGGGACGGCGAAGGTGACACCCGAAGAAGCGGATGGTGTGCCGCATTATCTCATTGATGAGCTGAATCCCGATGAGGAATATAATGTTATGCTCTTTCAGCAGAAGGCAAAGGCGTATATGGAGGAAATCTGGGCGAAGGGAAGGATTCCCATTCTGGTCGGCGGCACGGGGTTTTATATCAATGCCCTGCTGTATGATAATGATTTTACCGAAACGGAAAATGATACCTCCTATCGGGAGGAGTGCTACCGTATCGCCAAGGAGGAGGGGCCGCAGGTGCTGTATGAACGCTTACGGAAAATCGACCCTGCCTATGCGGAAACGATTCATGCGAACAACGTCAAGCGTGTGACGCGTGCCTTGGAATACCATTACCTGACGGGACAGAGATTTTCCGAGCATAATGCGGAGCAGAAGGAAAGGGAAACCCCCTACAATGCGGCGGTGATTCTCCTGACGATGGAGCGGGAAGCGCTATATGCACGCATTGAGCAGAGGATTGATTTGATGATGCAGCAGGGGCTTCTGGCAGAGGTGAAGGGACTTCTGGACAGGGGCTATTCACCGAAGCTGGTTTCTATGCAGGGCATCGGCTATAAGGAATTTGTGCCGTATTTCAACGGAGACTGCACGCTGGACGAAGCAGTTACGCAGCTGAAAACCAATACGCGCCGCTTTGCAAAGCGACAGCTGACATGGTTCCGGCGGCAGATTGAAGGGCTTTGGATAGACATGAGCAAAACAGACGGGGCAGGCGCACTGGCGCAGACGATGACATATTTAAAGGAACGGGGCGTTTTGCAGACAAATAACAATTCATAAGGAAGGGATTGCGATGTGGTCAACCGTTTGGTTTTCGTTTACTTTTTTTGAATTATATGCGTATTTTATGATTTACAGCTTTCTGGGATGGGCAATGGAATCAACGTATGTTTCTATCAATACGAAAAAATGGGTGAATCGCGGCTTTATCAATGGTCCGTTCTGCCCCATTTACGGCACAGGCGCACTGCTGATTCTTCTGGCACTGGAGCCTGTTTCGGATTCGATTTTGCTGCTGTTTCTGGGCGGCTTTGTGATTGCAACCGTTGTGGAATATCTCATCGGGCTGATATTGGAAAAGCTTTTCCATGCCACATGGTGGGATTATTCCCAAAAGCCCTTTAATATCAAGGGGCGCGTCTGCCTGGAGCGTTCCGTGGAGTGGGGCGTTCTGACAGCCTTCGTGATGCGTGTGGTGCAGCCTGTGATTGCAGATTTTGTGGCGGCAATTCCCCGTGCATGGGGCGAATTTGCGGCAACACTGCTGCTTGCATATCTGGCTGTGGATACCACGATTACGGTGCTGCATATCCTGCGGTTCAACGAAAAGCTGGCATCCCTCAGCGAAGCGCACGATGCGCTGCAGAAAAAGCTCGAGGGATCGAGGCTTTATGCTTCCCGACAGGAAATCATTACGCGTTTCGAGAGCATGCCTGCTGCGGAATTTCTGCGTGAATTTAAGGAACGCATGGCAGAGGAAAATGAAAGGCTGGAGCAGCTGCGCGAGGAGGAACGTCTGCGGCGGCAGCTGGTTCAGGAGGAAATCAAGGAAAAACTGGAATCCCGTATCAATGCTTTGCAGAAGAGCAGCCTTATCGAGCGCCGTTTGATGCGTGCATACCCCGGTATGCATTCCAAGCGGTTTGATGAAGAATTGAAGGCGTGGAAACGGGAGCTTATGGAAAAGAGAAGTAAGAAAAGCAGAAAGGATGTTTCAAAATGAAAAAATCTTTCGCAAAACTGACTGCCTTATGTCTGGCGGCGGCGGTAGCGTTTGGTGCAGCCGGCTGCGGTAAGGAGAAGAAGGAGACACAGCAGGATAAAAATGCTGTGGCAGCGGATGATACAAAGGAAGACAAGAAAACCGAAAAAGCGGCGGATGCCTTGCAGACAGCAGTAATGCTTGCGGATCAGGCACCTGAGCTTCAGGCGGAAGCTGCAATTTTGATTGAGGCATCTTCGGGGACAATTCTGTATGAAAAAAATGCCACCCAGAAGATGTATCCTGCCAGCATGACAAAAATGCTGACCGCTCTGGTGGCGTTGGATTATTTCAAGCCGGAGGATTTAATTGTGGTTGGTTCTGAAATCAATGAGGTTTCTCTGGATTCCAGCAAGGCGGGGCATGAGCTGGGCGAAACGCTGACAGTAGAAAATGCCATCCGCGGTCTGATTATTCCCTCCGGCAATGACTCTGCAAATGTGGTTGCGGCAGCAGTTGCGAAAAAGGCGGAGAATGACGAAAACATGACCTTCGGTAAATGTGAGGTTGTTTTCACAGACCTGATGAATAAAAAGGCGGAGGAGCTGGGCGCAACCAACAGCCATTTTGCAAACGCGCACGGCTACCATTCCGATGACCACTACACCTGCGCGCACGACCTTGCGCTGATTGGCAGAGCGTTTATGGAAAATAAAACGCTGGCAGAAATTGCGAAGGAAAAAAGCTATTCCGGCAACGGCGCAGAGGGCTTAGTCAAAGCGGAGGATACTTCCGTAAAAACACAGGATTACAACTGGCGCAGCCATAACCTGCTGATTACGGATGGGGAATATAATTATCCCTATGCCATCGGCATTAAGACAGGCTTCACCGATGAAGCAGGGGACTGCGTGACAGCAGCGGCGGAAAAGGACGGCGAGGAGCTGATAGCGGTTATCTTCAAATCCGAAGACCCGAACCGTTGGTTGGATGCAAAAAATCTCTTTGAATACGGCTATAACCAGTATGAAAAGATTACAGTTGCAAAGGCAGAGGAAGCTATTGCAGATGCACCTCTGACAAAGCATAAAAAATCCGAAGGGAATACGGTTCCTGTTGTATTCCGGAAGGAGGTTACGGCAATTCTTCCGAAGGATACCGCAAAGGATATGAAGCTGACCGTTTCCTATAACGATACCTATGCGGTAACGGATAAGGAGGGCAATGTTTCCCTGAAGGCTCCCATCGAAAAGGGTGCGGAAATCGGTACGGCAACGTATGAGGTGAAGGGCAAAACCGTTCTGGAGGCTCCCGTTTACGCAGGCAGAGATGTTTCTAAGGGTACCATTTTCAGTGCAATCGGTGATTTCTTCAAGAATCTGTTTACAGTGAAGGGTCTGCTGAAGCTGGTTATCGTCATCATCGTGATTGCGATTATCATTCTGATTATCAAATTCATCAACGGCAGAAGAAACAGACGCGGCTACAGCTTTGGTTCTCCGCGTCGCAGCAGTGGGCTGAGCTTTGGCGGCGGACGCAGAAGACGCAGAGGCGGCAGAAGAAGATTCTGATAAAGGCTTTCTGTGAAATTTTATAAAGACAAAAGGAAAAGGATAAGTCCTCTGAGAAATGAGGATTTATCCTTTTTTTGATGCGTTTATGTTCAGTTTTCTTCAGTCTTCTGCTTTTTCGGCGGACGAGGACCTTCATACTGATAATAATCCGTTTTGATGCGCCCGTTGAACAGCTTTCTCTTTCTGTCTGCCTTTCTGCCAAAGAGGGATTCAAAATATTCCATGGAGGTGATAATATAGGTTGACCAGGTGGGGTCGGTCTGCATGGTTGCGCCAAGCGCACGATACATATTTTCAACCTCCTTCAATTCCCCGATACGCTCCCCGTAGGGCGGATTGGAAATCAGCACGCCATATTTCCCGGGCAATACAATCTCCTGCGAGGGCTTTACCTCGAAAGTGATGCAGTCATCCACGCCTGCAAGCTCTGCATTTGCCTTTGCCAGCTCGATTGCCGCAGGGTCAATGTCACTGCCGTAAATTTCGGGCATAACATCATAATCAATCGCTTGATATGCCTCTTTTCTTGCCTGCTTCCAACGCTCCTTGCCGATGCGTTCCCATTCCTCGGATGCGAATTTGCGATTCAGACCGGGGGCAATGTTGCGTGCAAGCATGGCGGCTTCAATGGGAATTGTTCCTGAGCCGCAGAAGGGGTCTAACAGGATACGATCCTTTCGCCAGTAGCTGAGCTGCACCATGGCAGATGCAAGGGATTCCTTCAAGGGGGCATCCAACGCACTCGCACGATAGCCGCGCATGTGTAAGCCACTGCCGCTGGTGTCAATCGCAAGGGTGACAACATCCTTTAGAATCCCGACCTGAATGGTATAGGATGCGCCTGTTTCATCAAACCAGTCTGTTTTATATTTTTCCTTCAGCTTTTCGACAACAGCCTTCTTGACGATTGCTTGACAGTCCGAAACGCTGAACAGGGTGGATTTTACGGATTTCCCTACAACGGTGAATTTCCCGTCCTCCGGAATCCAATCTCCCCACGGCAGTGCCTTCGTCCGGTCGAATAGCTCCGTAAAGGTAACGGCGGTAAAGGTGCCCATTTTCACCCAGACACGCCCGGCGCACCGCAACCAGAGGTTTGCCTTTACGATATCGGATTCGTCCCCTGTAAATTCAACCTTGCCGTCTGAGGTTTTGATATTCTGAAAACCGAGAGCCTGACACTCTCTCTTGACTACGGCTTCTAAGCCGAAGGTGGTTGTTGCAATCAGATTGATGCTCATTTGTTCTCTCCCATCTTTTTTCTGTAACGATATGATTTCCTAAGGAACAGTCTATCATTTTTCCTGCCAAAAGAAAAGGCTAATCGGCAGATTTTTCCTGACAGGTTTTTCCGCATTTTTTGCAAATTTTGCTGCCACCTCTTGAAGAAAGCGCGAAAAAAGGGTATCATAGAAAGAATAGAAAAATTTTGATAAAGCGAGGAAAATTATGTACAAAGTATTGAAAAAATGCGGCAGAGCAAAGCGTGCCGAATTCCATACCCCTCATGGCGTAATCCAGACACCCGTCTTTATGAATGTCGGCACAGCGGGGGCGATTAAGGGGGCTGTTTCCACAGAGGATCTGGAGCAGCTGAAATGTCAGGTGGAGCTTTCTAATACCTACCATCTGCATCTGCGCCCCGGGGATAAGCTGATCAAGGAAATGGGCGGTCTGCATAAATTCATGGTCTGGGATAAACCGATTCTAACCGATTCCGGCGGCTTTCAGGTATTCTCTCTTGGGCTTCTGCGCAAAATCAAGGAGGAGGGCGTTTATTTCAGCTCTCATATTGATGGCAGAAAGATTTTTATGGGGCCGGAGGAAAGCATGCAGATTCAGTCCAACCTTGGCTCCACGATTGCGATGGCGTTTGATGAATGTATCGGGCTGCCTGCGGAACGCCCTTATGTAGAGGCATCCGTTGCCAGAACAACCCGTTGGCTGGAACGCTGCAAAAAAGAGATGCACCGCTTGAATCAGCTGGAGGATACCGTTAACCCCAAGCAGATGCTGTTCGGCATCAATCAGGGGGCAACCTTCGAGGATATCCGTATCGAGCATGCAAAACGGATTTCCGAGATGGAGTTGGATGGCTATGCCATCGGCGGTCTTGCGGTAGGGGAATCCCATGCGGAAATGTATCGTATTCTGGATGAGGTTGTGCCGTATCTGCCTGAGGAGAAGCCGACTTACCTGATGGGCGTTGGGACACCTGAAAATATTCTGGAGGCGGTAGAACGCGGCGTGGATTTCTTTGACTGCGTCCTGCCTGCAAGAAACGGCCGCCATGCTCATGTGTATACGAATAAGGGCAAGCTGAACCTGTTAAATGCGAAATATGAAAAAGATGATTCGCCCATTGATGATACCTGCGGCTGCCCTGCGTGCAGAAGATACAGCAGAGCCTATATCCGCCATCTGTTCAAAGCAAAGGAAATGCTTGCCATGCGCCTTTGTGTGATGCATAATCTGTATTTCTTCAACAGCATGATGGAGGAAATCAGACAGGCGATTGAGGAAGACCGCTTCCACGCATATAAGGCTGCAAAGCTGGATGGATTTCGCGAAAACGGGAAATAAGCGCTTTCTTACACATAGGCTACTTGACGGAAAATGAAAAATTCTATATAATTATCTACTAGATGTAACATTAAATTTAGAAAAAGTTAGGAGAGAAAAAAATGGGATCATTTTTACTTGACACAGTCGTAAAACCTGCCGGCGAGGCAGCAAAAGCAACCTCCGGCACAACACAGAGCACAGGCCTTTTCGGCACATGGATGACAGACCACCCCGTTATGCTGATTGTGGTTTACTGCGTTGTTCTGCTGGTTATCATGTATTTCCTGTCCATCAGACCCACACAGAAGAAGGAGAAAAAGCTGGCTGAGCTGAGAAATGCAATCGAGGTTGGTGACAGCATCATCACAAACAGCGGATTCTACGGCAAGGTTGTTGATACAACATACGATACACTGATTGTGGAATTCGGTCTGAACAGAGGAATTCGTATCCCTGTTGCGAAAACAGAGGTTTTCGGTAAAGCAGAACCCAATATGTCCAACGAAGCACCTCCGGTAGAAGAAGAACCGAAGAAAAAGGGTCTGTTCCGCAGAGGGTAATTATGAAATAAAGAAAAAGCATTGGTTTCGATAAAGGCCGATGCTTTTTATTTGCAAAATTTGCAAAGAATAATTTATCCGGCTTGGCTGAGGAGGAAAAGCAGCTTTACAGGAACGTATTTCATAGCTTTGCAGCAATGCGGATTATTTTTGGAAAAGGAAAAGGTAAATGAAAAATAGATTTTTTGTAAAGGAAAAAAGCCTTTTGCTGATTGCAGGCATTGTGTGGCTGATGGCAGGCTTTAATGTTGCCCGATTGGGCGTGCTGTCCTATTTGCAGATTGAAAGGCAGTGGTATTTATATTTGCTGTCCATGCTTGTGTTTTTTCTTTTTGGAAGAATGTTTTTTAAGATGAGCAAAAAGCATACAAAGCGCATTATAGCCTATGAGGAATATCGTCCGTTTTGGCATTTTTTTGATAAAAAGGCTTATATTATGATGGCTTGCATGATGGGTGGCGGCATTGGTCTGTGTGCCGCAGGGCTTTTCCGGATACATTTGTTGCGTTTTTCTATTCCGGCTTGGGCTGTGCCTTGGCATTGGCAGGCGTAGTGTTTGCAAGAAATTATTTATGCTATCACAATTTGATGGAAAGGGAACAGGAAGCATGAGAGAAATTATTTGACAGCTTACGGACTCTATGGCAGCATAGAGTTCGTTTTTTGGTAATAACCAAATAAGGACGTTCATCAAAAAAGAAAGAACGTCCTTATTTATTGTTTTTTAGTTGCTTAGATATTTCATCATAACCTGAAGCAAAACATTCATGTCAATAGGCTTAGCAACATGGTCATTCATGTCTGCCTCCAGTGCGGCCTGCTGATCCTCGGAAAAAGCATTCGCTGTCATTGCAAGAATGGGTATTTCTGCTTTTTTTCGATTTTCCAGCTGCCTGATTTTTTTCGTTGCCTCATAGCCGTTTAGAATCGGCATTTGAATATCCATCGGAATCAAGTCATAATAGCCATCCTCTGCATAACTAAGCATATCCACACACATCTGACCATCCGCGGCGTGTTCAAAAATCGTATACAAAGAATGGAACAGCGCCTCTATATCCTCAGCCTCTAATCGCAGGGTGGCTGTTCCGCTTTCGATGCGGGCAATCAATTACCCACCAGACAGTCGGAATCCATCCGGCAGTCGGGGCAATATCCACATACCAGGTATCGTTCGGAATCCCACATTCAACGGTAAGGCAATTTTGGGGCATATCTTTTTGGCTCTTTTTACGGCGGTGCTGCATTTATCCATTTCGGGGTACTCCTTTTAGAATAGTATTTTTACGAGATAAATCATATTTATTTATGATGGAAGCTTATTCACCTAAAGATAACATAGCATGGATTTTATGTACACGTCAACAGATTGATAAAAAAAGGGGGTGCGGGCAAATAGCCCGCACCCCCAAGAGTGAGTCTGTTTTCTTTTCGATGCTTTCCGATTTATCAGTCCGCCTGCATCGGCTTAGTATTCTCAATGAAGCGGTGAAGCATGGCGGAAATCTCCGCGCGGGTCGCGGTACCCTGTGGATCAAGCAGATTTTCGGATTTTCCCTTTATCAATCCGTTGCCGA